>ERZ772935.188-NODE-188-length-25073-cov-3.902150_pt1 | contig 25073 bp, 19 predicted proteins | sample MGYA00511683_ERZ772935 | MGnify/ENA primary metagenome ERZ772935 (study PRJEB29015, sample SAMEA2738086) | human oral metagenome | biome: human oral; feature: human-associated habitat; material: saliva | place: China | collected 2228 ...
GGGTGCGGTACTCAACCCGCACCCGCCGCTTTCCTGTCAGTACCACTGTTAGTGCTACTGTCAGCGCTGCTGACAGGAAAGCGCTGTACGCGCCCGCGCTAAGCTACACACCTATTTCACACTTCACCCACACTACCCACGCTTTCAGCCCGCACCTCAAGGAGAACCATGAGCGCCCCCATCTTCTACATCAGCACGGAAGAATACGACGCACTCACCCCCGGCGCCACCTGCGCGCTGGGCGGCTCCGAAGGCAAGCACGCCCTCGTCAAGCGCCTTGAGCTCGGCGAACGCATCGACCTGGGTGACGGCACCGGCCGCCGCGCACTCGGTACGGTCGCCTCCATTAACGCGGACGGCGTGAGCGTGCAGGTGCAGGAGCTGCGCGAGGAACGTAGCGTGCCCTCCATCTACCTGGTGCAGGCGCTCGCGAAGGACGGCCGCGACCTGCTCGCCATCGAGACCGCGACCGAGCTGGGCGTGTACGGTGTGCTTCCGTGGAGTGCGGACCGCTCCATCGTGCGTTGGAAGGGGGAGCGCGCCTCCAAGGCACACACCAAGTGGCAGAACACCGTCACCGCCGCGGCGAAGCAGTCGCGCCGTGCGCTCATTCCCGAAGTGTACGACCTGTACAGCACCGCCGACCTGGTGGAACTCATTGAAGAAGTAGCCGGCTCGGAGCAGTCTGCCGCCGTGTTCATCCTGCATGAGCAGGCGACCGAACGCCTCAGCGCCTTGGCACGCAAGCTTGTTGAGGCAGAGACCCTGCCCGAAGAAATCTACCTACTCGTCGGTCCTGAAGGCGGCATCAGCGACCGCGAAGTGCAGCTCTTCACCGACGCCGGCGCGCAGCTGGCACTGCTCGGTGACGAGGTGCTGCGTTCCTCCACCGCCGGTTCTGCCGCCATGTGCACCCTGAACGTGGTGCTGGGCCGCTGGTAGAGCACCTCCGGTAGAGCGCCGCCGCTCAAGTCCAGCTCCGGCACAGTCCAGCCGGTAAAAGCGCTTGCTAGAGCCCAGCTGATAGAGCCCACCCCGAGCGTGACACATCACGCACATCTATACTTGTAAATACATCACTAGCCAAGGAGCCCATATGACTACCTCCCGACCTCTATCAACCGCGCGCACCGTATCCTTCAAGAGCGCCGCAGAAATGATTGCCGTGCTCGGCCCGCAGGACGCGCACCTGGCGATTATCGAGGACTACTTCGAGCAGATTAGCCTGCGCCCCAAGGACCTGGACGTGCTCATCACCGGCCCCTCCGAGGCCGTGAACACCGCCGCTAAGCTGCTGAACGAACTGCGCGTGCTCTCCAGCCACGACACGCAGATTACCGTGCAGGTCATTCACCGCCTCATGGGCATGCTTGGCGACGAGCTGAGCAACCCGGCGCACTCGCTGTCCACCAGCATCCTCTCCACCCGCGGAACCACGATTCGCCCCAAGACCATTAACCAGAAGAAGTACGTGGACGCTATCGACGCGAACACCGTCATCTTCGGCATCGGCCCGGCGGGTACCGGTAAGACCTACCTCGCCATGGCGAAGGCTGTGCAGGCGCTGCAGACCCACGAAGTGAACCGCATTATCCTCACCCGCCCCGCCGTGGAGGCCGGTGAGCGTCTGGGCTTCCTGCCCGGCACCCTCAACGAGAAGATCGACCCGTACCTGCGCCCGCTCTACGACGCACTGCACGACATGCTCGAGCCCGAAACCATCCCCAAGCTCATGGAGGCGGGCACCATCGAGGTCGCACCGCTGGCGTACATGCGCGGCCGCACCCTCAACGACGCATTCATCATCCTCGACGAGGCGCAGAACACCACCGCCGAGCAGATGAAGATGTTCCTGACCCGCCTGGGCTTCGGCTCGAAGATGGTCATTACCGGTGACATCACCCAGATTGACCTGCCCGGTGGCGCCGCCTCCGGCCTGAAGCAGGTGCGCAACATTCTGCAGGGCGTGGAGGATATTCACTTCAGCATCCTAGAATCCTCTGACGTGGTGCGCCATACCCTGGTGTCGAACATTGTGTCCGCCTACGATCAGTGGGGCGAAGACCAGAAGGCAATGGAACGCAAGCGCAACCGCAAGGTCAAGCGCGCCACCATTGAGGCCGCAGCCGAAAAGCTGCTGGATCGCGCCGGCATTAACGGCGGCTCCGAAAAGAACGCCGAGCAGAACCCCAACAACGCACAGACCACCCCGGAAGGACGCTAAACGGTGGCAGAGATCGAATTCGACTGTGAAGAACCCGCAACCGGTGCCGACCCGGCAACCGATGCCTTCATCCGCGAATCTTTCGAAGCGGTAGACACCGAGGTGCTCACCCGCCTCGTCGAGCACGCCTTCAAGCGCATGCACCTTGCCGATGACACCTACCTGTCCATCGCCATCGTGAACGAAGACGAAATGGAACGCGTGCACATCGAGTGGATGGACCTGCCCGGCGCAACCGACGTGATGAGCTTCCCCATGGACGAGCTGGAACCGGGAACCCCCGAAAACCCCTCCAGCGGCATGCTCGGCGACATCATCCTCTGCCCGCCCGTCGCCGCACGTCAGGGCGCAGATGCGGGCCACAGCACCCTCGACGAGCTGTGCCTGCTCACCACCCACGGCATTCTGCACTGCCTCGGCTACGACCACGGCACCGCCGAAGAGGAAGCTGAAATGTTCGGCATTCAGCGCTCCATCCTCGAAGAGTTCCTGGGCCGCCCGGCACCGGTCGAAACCCGACACTAGGGGAGCGGCGTGGATATTCTACTCACAGCCCTCCTCGCCGTTCTTGCGCTCTGTCTGACCGTGGTCGCGGCGATCGCCGAAACCGCGTTCACCTACCTGCCGCACAACGAGGCTGAGGAAGCGGTGGAGGCACACCCGGACACCCTCGGTGCCCGCGTCCTGCAGCGCACCCTCGACGGTGACTCCGAGGCGTACACGCACCCGCTGCGTCTGACCCGCCTCATTGCCGCCGCCGCCGCGGTGCTCGCCACCATGACCTGCCTGCTGAACCTGGTCGAGGTGCACGCGCTCGCCGTCGTGCTGACCCTCGTAATCGTTGCGCTGGTGGGCTACCCGATTCTGCACGTGCTGGCACGTGCTCTGGGTCGTAACCGCCCGGTCGCGTCGATTCGTGTGCTGGCGCGCCCGGTGCACTACCTGTCGGTTCTGCTGAGCCCGGCGACCGGTCTGCTCGATAAGCTCAGTGTGCGCCTGGCACCGGAACGTTCGGCGGAAGCCCCGGTGGGCGTGTTCGACGAGGAGGAGTTGCGCGAGTTCCTGGACCGCGCCTCCGACGCTGAAACCATTGAGGACGACGAGGCGCAGATGGTGCAGTCCGTCTTTGAGATGGACGATACCCGCATCCGTTCGCTCATGGTTCCGCGTACCGACATGCTCACCGCCAGCCGTGACACCCCTCTGCGTGAGGCGCTGAGCCTGTTCCTGCGTTCGGGTTATTCGCGTATGCCGGTGATTGGTGATTCAAGCGATGAGATTCTGGGCGTGCTCTATCTGAAGGACGCGATGCGCGCTTTCATCCTGCATTCGGAGTCTCCGGAGGGTACCGCCCTGCCGACCGTGGTTGAGCTGATGCGCCCGGCTCGTTTTGAGCCCGAGTCGAAGCGCGCTATGGACCTGCTGCGTGAGATGCAGCGCGAGTCCACGCACGTGGCGATTGTTGTTGACGAGTACGGCGGTACCGCCGGTCTGATTACCCTTGAGGATTTGATCGAGGAGCTGGTCGGCGACATTTCTGATGAGTACGACCATGAGCGCCCCGAGTACACGCTGAACGATGACGGCACGTTCCGTCTCTCTGCCCGTCTGGGTATTGATGAGCTGGGCGAGATTTTCGGTCGTGAACTCGACGATGAAGATGTTGATACGGTGGGCGGTCTGCTCGCTAAGCATCTGGGTATGGTGCCGATTGTTGGTTCTGAGATTGAGATTGACGGCATTCATATTCGTGCGATTGGTTCGTCGGGCCGCCGCCACCAGGTGGATATGCTGCAGGCGTGGTATGAGCCGCCTCGTGATGAGCAGCGGCAGAACGCTGAAGGTTCCCCGGAATCCTTGGAGTCTAATTCCTCGGAGTATAGCTCACCGGAGCCTCATTCCCTGACGTCTGAGGCTGCTGACATTCTCACCGTGGATACTGACCCGCCCGCTGTGGCTGAGCCGCACGCGCATCCGGATCTTCCGGGAGATATTGCAGAGGCTGAACCGGCAACCGATCAGCACGGCAACCGCTAGACATCAAATATAGACGCTGCATTTTCCCTAACACACTTTGAGTCGGCCGCCCCGCCCCGGAAGGCGCAGGCAGATGAAGCTGGCACCCTAACACCCCGCACGGGGTTTGACCCCGGGATTTGATAAGGAGAAACACATGGACCAGGAGTACACCCCGCTCGATTTGAGCATGCTGGACTTGAGCACCCCGCTGCCGACCTACCCGGAGAATTTCCGCTCGGGCTTCGCGTCGCTGGTGGGTCGTCCGAATGCGGGTAAGTCTACTTTGACGAACGCTATGGTCGGTCAGAAGGTGGCTATCACCTCGAACCGTCCGCAGACGACCCGCCACACGATCCGCGGTATTGTGCACAAGGACGAGTACCAGCTGATTCTGGTGGACACCCCGGGTATTCACCGCCCCCGCACTCTGCTGGGTGAGCGTTTGAACGACCTGGTGGCAAGCACCCTTTCGCAGGTGGATGTGCTGGGCTTCTGTATTCCGGCGAATGAGAAGATTGGCCCGGGTGACCGCTATATTGCCTCGCAGCTGGTGGCGTCGAGCAATAAGCCGGTGGTTGCTATTGTGACGAAGGCTGACACGGTGAGCTCTGAGGAGTTGCGTGAGCAGCTGCTTGCTGTTGAGGCGCTCGGCGAGGAGGTCATGAGCGCTGAGCGTGCGGCTCGTGCTAAGCGTGCCGCGCATCGTGCGAAGCAGAAGGGTAAGGGCCCCAAGGGTAAGGGCGGCAAGAATGATGCTGTGCCTTTCGCGAAGGGTTCGGGCCCTGCGGCTAAGCGCCACGCCGGTGAGGTTGCTGAGCCGATGCCGGTTGACGGTAAGGGCGGCTGGGCTGCGATTATCCCGGTGTCTGCTGTGAAGCATTTCCAGGTGGATGCGGTTGCTGACCTGCTGGCGCAGTACACTCCGCTGTCGCCGCCGCTGTACCCGGACGGTGAGCTGACCGATGAGCCGGAGGCAACCCTCATCGCGGAACTCGTGCGTGAGGCTGCCCTGGAGGGTGCGCGCGAGGAGCTGCCCCACTCGATTGCTGTGACGGTTGAGGAGATGGAGTTCCGCGAGGGCCGCCCGGCGGATAACCCGCTGCTGGATGTGCACGTGAACCTGTATGTGGAGCGTGAGTCGCAGAAGTACATCATTATCGGTAAGGGCGGCTCGAATCTGCGCAAGATTGGTACGAAGGCTCGTGAGCAGATTGAGGCGATGCTCGGTACCCGCATTTATTTGAATATTCATGTGAAGGTTGCGAAGGAATGGCAGTCTGACGCGCGTGCGTTGAACCGCCTGGGATTCTAGTAGCTTTCCTGAGCGCATCGCCCTGAGGGGTTGCCCTGAGCGGCTCCCTTGGGGCGGTCGCGCATCCTTAGTTTTCACCCGGTGGCTTGCGGAAATATGTGCGTGCCTCCGGGTGAAACTTTTCACTCTCATTCGGTACTCATAGGGAAGAGTGTTACTCTGAGAAAGCACTTGCTCACCGGCAGAAAGAGAAAAGGTATGCCCCAGGCACCTCGTTTACGAAGCACCGGTCGTCATATGCGCACGACGGTGATGACTTCAAACCGCAATAAGTGGATTGCTCTGCTCGTTGCTTGCATGCTCGTCGTTGTTGTTGGCTACGGTGGTGTGGTGGCTCTGCGTATGCGCAATAATCTGCATACTCAGGAGCTGAACATCAGCAATTACAAGGACGGCCTGGAGAACGGCGCCTTGGACATTCTCGTGATTGGTTCCGATACCCGTAAGGGTAATAACGGGGCGTACGGTGATGAGGATGACCGCAATTCTGAGGCTCGCGCGGACGTGATGATGCTGCTGCAGATTAGCAAGGACCGTAAGAACGTGAGCGTGCTGTCGTTCCCGCGTGACTTGATGGTTGACGTTCCGCAGTGTACTGATCCTGAGAGCGGCACCGTGTACCCGGCTGAGGAGAACGTTCAGATTAACGAGTCTCTGTCTCGCGGTGGTGCCGGTTGTACTGTGGCGACCATTAGCAAGCTGACCGGTGTGAATATTGACCACTTCATGTTGGTGGACTTTAACGCTGTGAAGGAGCTGTCGAAGGTTGTCGGCGGCGTTCAGGTGTGTGTGGACGCTCCGATTGATGACGAGTACAGTGGCCTGAAGCTTCCTGCCGGTACTTCTTCGGTTGAGGGTGAGCAGGCTCTTGCGTTCTTGCGTAGCCGCCACGGCTTCTCGGATGGTTCCGATATTGGTCGTATTCAGGCTCAGCAGGGCTTCATGTCTTCGCTGCTGCGTAAGGTGAAGAGCGAGGGTACTCTGTCGAATCCGGGCCGTCTGATTAACATTTCTGAGGCGATTACTCAGAACGTGACGGTGGATAAGGACCTGGGTAATATCAGCACTCTGGTGGGTGTTGGCGCGACTCTTGGTGGCGTGGACCTGTCGAATGTTGTGTTTGCGACGGTGCCGACTGAGCCGTGGAGCCAGGACGCGAACCGCCTGCAGCTTTCTGCGGATGCTGCGAATGTGTTCCAGCGTCTGCGTGATGATAAGTCACTGAAGGAGGAGAAGGCTCCGGCAGCTGAGGCTACTTCTGCCGCTCCGGTTCAGCTCGATCGTACGGTTCCGGTGAGCGTGTACAACGCGACCGGTCTGGATGGTCGCTCGGCTACGATTTCTTCGGTGATTGAGGGTCTGGGCTATTCGAATGTTACTCCGGGTACCTCCGCTAACCCGACGAACTTCACCACGGTCTTCTACTCGACCGGTTACGAGGCGGAGGCGAAGGAAATCGCCGCGAAGCTGAACGTGACCCGCCTGGTGGCGACCGAAGAGGTTCTGGGCGTGTCGGTGACGATCGGTACTGACTTCCCGTCCGGTGAGGCGATGGAAAAGCAGGAGGCTGCGATTGCGGGTAACGCGACCGGTCAGACTGCTGATCAGAACAAGTGCCAGACTGCTTTCGCCTACTAGGTTGTAACTAGCTAGGGCATAGCGCAGATGCGTGAATAGCGAACAGAAGGGGCGTAGCGCCAGTAATGGTGGCTACGCCCCTTTGTCGTTAATTCTTTCCAGATGATGGACGGCTTCCCGGGTGCCCTGCCGCCGCCTCCGACCCCTGTGATAGCGTGGAGGCATGACTATTGACGGTGAGAGCATGCGCGGGGTTACCCGCCAGGCAGTGAACCTGTTGCTTATTCGCCGGAACGGGGCACGCTAGAATCTGCCGCAACCGTTCCGGCTTTTTGACGCGGCATCTCACCTTTGCATCCTTTCTGATGCACCGCCTTGACCACGGCTGCCGGGGACCGATACCCGGCACGGTACGAACCCCACACTTGGGGTAGAGCGAGACGGACCAACCCACAGGAATTCATCATGAAAAACCACCAGAAGCCCAGCCCCATGCCGGTACACAAGTACCGCCCTTTCCACGAGCAGATTGTTGTTGACCTGCCGGACCGCACCTGGCCGGATAAGGTCATTGAGAAGGCTCCGCGCTGGTGCGCAGTGGATCTGCGTGACGGCAACCAGGCGCTGATTGACCCCATGGACACCGACCGTAAGCTTGCGATGTTCAAGCTGCTGGTGAAGATGGGTTACAAGGAAATTGAGGTTGGTTTCCCTTCGGCGTCGCAGACTGACTTTGATTTTGTGCGCACTCTCGTTGAGGACGGCCACATTCCTTCGGACGTGACCATTCAGGTTCTGGTGCAGGCGCGTGAGCACCTGATTGCCCGCACTTTTGAGGCGATTGAGGGCGCACCGCAGGCGATTGTGCACTTCTACAACTCGACCTCCGTTCTGCAGCGTCGCGTGGTGTTCAACCAGGATCAGGAGGGCGTGCTGGATATCGCCCTGCAGGGTGCGCGCCTGTGCCGCAAGTACGAAGAGCAGATGATCTCTGACACTAAGGTTATCTACGAGTACTCGCCCGAGTCTTTCACCGGCACTGAGCTGGAGTACGCGGCTCGCGTGGTGAACGCTGTGGCTGAGGAGCTGGAGGTCGGTCAGAACGGCCGCGAGCTGATTGTGAACCTGCCCGCTACCGTTGAGATGGCTACCCCGAACGTTTACGCCGACTCTGTCGAGTGGATGCACCGCAACCTGAACCACCGCGAGCACATTGTGCTGTCGCTGCACCCGCACAATGACCGCGGTACCGGCGTGGCTGCTGCTGAGCTGGGTTACCTGGCGGGCGCTGACCGTATTGAGGGTTGCCTCTTCGGTAATGGCGAGCGCACCGGTAACGTTGACCTGGTGACGTTGGGTCTGAACATGTACACCCAGGGTATTGATCCGCAGATTGATTTCTCTGATATTGACGGTATCCGTAAGACTGTTGAGTACTGCAACCAGTTGAAGGTGCACGAGCGTTCGCCGTACGGTGGCGACCTGGTGTTCACTGCGTTCTCTGGTTCTCACCAGGACGCTATTAAGAAGGGCTTTGAGGCTCTGGAGCGTACCGCTGCTGAGGCGGGTAAGACCGTGGATGAGGTGTACTGGGAGGTTCCGTACCTGCCGATTGATCCTCGCGATTTGGGTCGTACCTATGAGGCGATTATTCGTGTGAACTCGCAGTCCGGTAAGGGCGGTATGGCGTACCTGCTGAAGCAGGATCACGGTCTGGATCTGCCGCGTCGTGCTCAGGTTGAGTTCTCGAAGATTGTTCAGGCTCGTACTGACGCTGAGGGCGGCGAGATGACCAGCGAGAAGCTGTGGAACATCTTCGCGGATGAGTACCTGCCCGCAACCGACACGGAGAAGCGTTGGGGTAAGTACCGTATTGAGTCGATTAATATTGATTCGGCTGATACTGGTGCGACTACTCTGCGTGTTGGTCTGAACATTGATGGTCACACGTACACTCGTTCGGCTTCGGGTACCGGTCCGGTGGATGCTCTGCAGAACATCCTGTCGGGCGAGGGCGTGGATATTCGCGTGATGGATTACTCGGAGCACACCATGTCGTCTTCGTCGACTGCTAACGCTGCCTGCTACGTTGAGGCTGCTGTTGGTTCTCGCGTGCTGTGGGGTATTGGTGTGGACAGCTCGACGACTCGTGCAGCTTTGAAGGCGATGATTTCGGCTGTGAACCGTGCGCTGCGTGATGAGCGTCAGGCATAGGCGATAGCTGTACATGCTTTGTGCAAGGTTTGCGGGTGACCGCTGGCTGGTGACCGTTAGCCGTGCATGATGTGGGGGCGGGATGCATACTGGGAGTATGTATCCCGCCCTTAGGCGTTTAATGTGCGCAGGTGTTGTGTGCATCGGCGTGCTGTGGGGCGAATAATCTGCAGGGAGGAACTCTCATGAAAAGCTACGCGATGGTGTTTAGCCCCGTTGATGCGGCGGGCACCGATTCTTCTGTCCGTGCCTGGAATTATGAGCTGCGCGGTGGTGATGATACTGCCCTGCCTGCAGGTTCCACCGAGGTGTGGGAGGCTGGCTGGGTGGGTTCGACCGGTCCCGGTATTGAGCAGGATCAGTGGCCGCGCAGTACGTTTACTGGTTTGCCGATGCAGCATATTTTTACGGTGAGGTTGCCGGGGGAGTACCTGCCGGATGCGCAGAAGTATCCGGGCGTTGTGGCGTTCTCTTTCTTCGCCGGTGATGGCCAGTTCGCTGAGGATGAGGCGACTGAGGGTGTTGCTAATGCTGCTAGTGATGACCCGTTTGAGGTGCAGTATGCGCAGGCGCGGGTGCATCCGTACCAGTTGTTGTTGCGCGATATTTTGGATGCCGAGTTTGCGGTGCTGTACCTGAGTGAGGAGGAGTTCTCGTCCCGTACGGAGCCGCCGCAGGATGTGCGCCGGCCCGGTGAGCATCGTGGTGAGGAGGAGAGCTTCAGCGCCTGGGCTTTGGCGGATCGTCAGCAGCCGCTGGATCGTAAGCCTGCTCTTGTGGGGTGGATTTCGACGGATGACCCGAATGCCGGTAAGGTCCCCAGTGATGTGTTTGAGAATGTGGACCCGCAGACTGGTTATCTGAGTCCTTTCGATTGGGATGCTGAGGATTCGGCGTGGTTTGAGTGGGCGAAGCCGCTAATTGCGGTGGGTACTCACCTGGGTGGCACTCATTTTTATGCGCAGGCTCTGCCGGATGATCTAACGGCTCGTTATATTGAGTTCGACGAGTTTGATGTGCTGAATTTTGGGTGCGGTAGCGCTGTTTTTGATTTTGAGACTGGTGTTTTTGACTGGTCGTGTGGCTAGTACGCTTGCGCCGGAGAACGCGCCGCTGACGTACCTTCGACGCGCCGGAGAGCGCGTATTTGAGGTGTTTGCGCGGCCTCCTTGAACCGTGCATGAGCCGTGGATAAGCCCCGGATGCACCGCGGTGTACCGCCCGATCCGGCACCCTGAGCGTTTCACAGTGTGGACGGGGCGGTTTGCGGAGGTTACATATCACCTTCCGCGAACCGCTCCGGGCGGGTGCGCCTCCTGTATCCTTGAATGCGTGGAATGGATTCAAGCAATTATTTTGGGCTTCGTTCAGGGCCTTACCGAATTTCTGCCGATTTCATCATCGGCGCATCTGAACATTGTTGGCCAGATCCTGCCGGAGAAGGCTGACCCGGGCGCCGCGTTTACCGCAATCACCCAGCTGGGTACTGAGACTGCGGTTCTGATTTTCTTCTGGCGCGATATTGTTCGCATCCTGAAGGCGTGGTTCGGTGCTCTTGCCGGCCGCGTACCGCGTAACGACCCGGATGCCCGCATGGGTTGGCTGATTATTATTGGCTCCCTGCCCATCGGTGTTCTGGGTCTGCTGTTGGAAGACTACATTGACACCCAGTTCCGTAGCCTGTGGATTGTGGCGACCATGCTGATTGTCTTTGCGGTGTTCCTGGGTCTTGCGGACCGTTTTGGCCGCGAGCAGCGTGAGCTGAAGGACCTGACGTTCCGTCACGGCCTGCTGTACGGTTGCGCGCAGGCGCTGGCACTGATTCCGGGCGTTTCTCGTTCGGGCGGCACCATTACCGCGGGTCTGTTCATGGGTTACACCCGTGAGGCAGCTGCACGTTACTCGTTCCTTCTGGCCATGCCCGCCGTGTTCATGTCTGGTCTGTACAAGACCTTTAAGGTGGTCACCGGTGAGGAGGCGACCGGCTACTACGGTATCCCGTCGACTATCGTTGCGACTCTGGTCGCGTTCGTGGTGGGTTACCTGATGATTGGCTGGTTCTTGAAGTACGTGTCTTCGAAGTCCTACGGCATTTTCATTTGGTACCGCATTGCGCTCGGTATCCTGATTTTTGTTGGTCTGGGCACTGGCGTTCTGAACGCTACTTCTTCGGCGTTCTAAGGCTTTAGCCCTCAGCGTGATATGACATACCCGTCCGTGAGTTTCTCACGGGCGGGTATTCTTATTGGAGTAGATTTTTTGGCACCCGCATGCCCTTAGGCCGGGCGGCGGGTGTGGCGCGTCCACCGGGTGTGGGCGTTTTTACGGAAAGGAAACCCATGCGAGCTTGGGATGCCCCCGCCTCTGTGACTCTGCCCGGTCAGGCTGCGCTGCCGCGTATTTTTGATACTGCGGCTGGTGAGATTGTTCAGGTTCAGGAGGATAAGGCGGCGAGCCTGTACGTTTGCGGTATCACCCCGTACGACGCGACGCATATGGGTCACGCCTCCACCTATGTTGCTTTTGACTTGCTGCACCGCGCCTGGCTGGATGCGGGCGTGCCGGTGACGTACGTGCAGAACGTGACCGATGTGGACGACCCGCTGCTTGAGCGTGCGACCGCGACGAACGTTGATTGGCGTGAGCTGGCTGAGGATCAGACGGAGCTGTTCCGCACCGACATGAAGGCACTGAACGTGATTCCGCCGGCGCACTATGTGGGTGTGGTGGAGTCCATTGAGTGGCTGTTCCCGCTGATTGAGGACCTGTTCCGCCGCGGCCTGGCGTACCGCGTGCCCGGTTTCACGGATGAGCAGGGTGTGGTGCATCCTGACGGTGACGTGTACCTGGATTTGAAGGCTGTGCGTGAGCTGCCCGCGAACGCTGAGGGCTACTCGTGGGCGCCGGGCGAGGTCTGCCACTTGACCCGTGATGAGATGCTGGAGATTTTCGCTGAGCGCGGCGGCGACCCGAACCGTGCCGGTAAGCGTGACGCACTGGATCCGCTGCTGTGGCGTGTTGAGCGTGAGGGCGAGCCGAGCTGGGATGCCGGCGAGCTGGGCGCGGGCCGCCCCGGCTGGCATATTGAGTGCACGATGATTGCCCGCCGTTTTGTGGATGGCTCGCTGACCGTTCAGGCTGGCGGTAACGACCTGACCTTCCCGCACCACGATTTGGGTGCGGGCCATTCGTGGGCTGTGTCTGCACGCCCGCACGCTAAGCATTACGCGCACACCGGCATGGTCGGTTTGGACGGCCACAAGATGAGTAAGTCCCGCGGCAACCTGGTGCTGGTTTCGCGTCTGCGTGCGGCCGGTGAGGATGCGAACGCGGTGCGTCTGGCGATTATGGGTCAGCATTACCGTTCGGATTGGTTCTGGACTGATGAGCTGCTGGAGCACGCGAAGGCTCGCCTGGACACTTACCGTCATGCGGTGTCGGTGGCTGAGGGCCGTGAGGGCGCTGAAGGTGTCACCGATGAGGCGGCGGTTGAGCTGCTGACCGCTGTGCGTGAGGCACTCGGCGAGGACCTGAACGCACCGGCGGCGTTGGCGGCTGTGGATGCGTGGGCTGTGAAGGCTCTGGCGGACACCACCGTCGGCGGTGGCGCGCTGGTGCGTGACATCCTGGCGGCACGCCTGGGCGTGGTCCTCTAGGATGGCTTCGTCGGTCATGGAGGAGCTGTACGCTTTCCGCCCGTATGACCGTGAGACGGTCGATGCACTCGCCGCAGAGATGATAGCTGAGGTGCGCGCGTACGAGGAGCAGAAGGAAGCGTAGGGCTTCTGAAAGCAATATGAGCCCAACAAAGGGGTGGGTGATCCTGGAATAGTCCAGGGTCACCCACCCCTTGCGTTTAACCGGTTGTAGAACCCGATGACTGGTTATCACGCTCGCGGGGTAATGCGCCACAGCAGATTTGCAGACTCCGCTAAAATAGAAAAGGACTTTTTCCGTCCGCAGTTCGCCGCAAAGCGCGAACAGCACAGACTGACCCAAACCCGAGGAGAATCACCCCGTGAGCAGCGGCACCCACACCCCCACCGGCGCAATCAACCGCCGCGGCCCCTTCCGCCCCGGCGAGCGCGTCCAGATTACCGACGAACGCGGCCGCATCACCACCATCACCCTCGCCGAAGGCGGCGAATACCACTCCCACAAGGGCTTCCTCAAGCACGACGACCTCATCGGCGCACCCGAAGGCACCGTCATCCCCAACACTCACGGCATCCTCTACCAGGCGCTGCGCCCCCTCTACAAGGACTTCGTGCTCTCCATGCCGCGCGGCGCAGCCGTCGTCTACCCCAAGGACGCCGCCCAGATCATCGTCAAGGCAGACATCTTCCCCGGCGCACGCGTCGTCGAGGCCGGCGTCGGTTCCGGTGCACTGTCGATCGCGCTGCTGCGTGCAGTCGGCGACTATGGTTGCGTGCACTCCTTCGAACGTCGTGAAGAGTTCGCAGACGTCGCCCGCGGCAACATCGAGACCATGTTCGGTGGCCCCCACCCGGCGTGGAAGCTGAGCATCGGCGACCTGCAGGACACCCTGCCGCAGGTTGAAGAGCCCGGCAGCGTCGACCGCGTCGTACTCGATATGCTCGCACCCTGGGAGTGCCTGGACGCTGTAGCGGAGGCGCTCGCACCCGGCGGCGTGCTCATCTGCTACGTTGCGACCGTGACCCAGATGTCCCGCCTGGTTGAGGGCATGCGCCTGGACGGCCGCTTCACCGAACCCGAATGTGACGAAACCATTGTGCGTGGCTGGCACGTGGAAGGCCTGGCGGTCCGCCCCGACCACCGCATGGTTGCACACACCGCGTTCCTGGTCGTGGCTCGTCGCCTCGCTGACGGTGCGGTACGCCTGGCACCGAAGCGTCGCGCATCCAAGACTGACTTCTCTGAAGAGGATATGAACGCGTGGATTCCCATGAACGTGGGTGAGCGTGAGGTGACCGATAAGAAGATTCGCCGCGCAGCCCGCGATGCGAAGAACCTTGCCGCTCACGCCGCACGTGCGAACGAGATTGCGCTGGAACAGAACGGTACCGCACAGAACGACAGCGCAGCGGCTGAGGCGACTGAATCCGCCGAATAATTTGAACCACCTTTGACCTGCGGGGGCACGGGCGTTGCCTGGAGCCCCCGCAGTGCACTCACCAGGCTACTCGCCTTGCCCGATACCCACCCAGTACCCGCACCGAGTAGCCTCCCACACAGGACGAACAGCTAAAGGAGCTACCGTGTCCACCCACGAATCTGCAGATCAGGCAGGAACCCCCCAGTACGGCACCGCCCACAGTGCAGCCAGCGCGGCACCGCACTACTCGGCTGCTTTCGGGGCGACCTCCCTGCCCGGCAGTCAGCCCGTCAGCGCCCAGGAGTATGACGCCGTGTTGCGCCGCCTCACCGCCGCGGAGGCAACCCGCGATAATATGAGCCGCCAGATTCGCGGCGCGGGGGAGAAGAACCGCAAGCTCGTTGAGGCAATCACCAGCATGCGCTACCAGGTGGAGCGTCTGCGCGCCTCCCTGTCGCAGAACGTTATGCCGCCGCTGAATTCGGCGATTGTGCTGGCGGTGCATGAGGGTCAGACCATGACCTACGAGCAGGTCGCTGACGATAAGACTCCCGCCGAGATTGACACCTACCTGGACGTGCAGGTGAGCGGCCGTATGATGCGTATTCCCGTATCCCCGCTCATCGATCTGTCCACGCTGACCCCCGGCATGACCGTGCTGCTCAACGACAAGACGGAGGCGGTGCTCGCCCTGGACACCGAACCCTTCGGTGACGTGGTGACCGTGCGCGAGGTGCTGGATGAGCAGCGCGTGCTGGTTGATACGTCCTCGGGTGCCCAGCAGGTGGCGCGTGTGGCTGGTTCCCTCGACATTGAGCAGCTGCGCACCGGCGACGCGGTCACCCTCGACACGCGCACCCGCATGCTGACCTCGCAGGTTCCCGCCTCCCGCTCGCAGGAGCTGGTTCTGGAAGAGATCCCGGACGTCACCTACGAGCAGATTGGTGGCCTGGGCGCTCAGATTGAGCAGATTCGCGACGCGGTGGAGCTGCCGTACCTGCACCCCGAGATTTTTGAGCGCTACCACCTGGCGCCGCCCAAGGGCATTCTGCTGTACGGTCCTCCCGGCAACGGTAAGACCATGATCGCTAAGGCTGTGGCGAACTCCCTGGCCGCCCGCGCCGCCGCGCTGAACCCGGGTTCGGCTACTCGCGGCTACTTCTTGAACATTAAGGGCCCCGAGCTGCTGGATAAGTTCGTCGGTGAGACGGAGCGTCAGATCCGCGATATTTTCGTTGCCGCCCGCGAGAAGGCGGAGGCGGGGCACCCGGTCGTCGTGTTCTTTGACGAAATGGAGTCCCTGTTCCGTATGCGCGGTTCGGGTCGTTCCTCCGATATTGAGACGACCATCGTGCCGCAGCTACTTGCCGAAATTGACGGCGTGGAGTCGCTGCAGAACGTCATCGTCATTGGTGCGACCAACCGTGAAGACCTCATTGATGCCGCGGTGATGCGCCCGGGCCGACTCGACCTGAAGATCCGCATTAACCGCCCGGACGCCGCCGGTGCGGCAGAGATTTTCGGCCTGTACCTGACCGAGGACCTACCCCTGGACGCGGCGGAGGTGGCAGCCGCCGGATCCGTCCGCGCCGCCCTGACCTCGATGATTGCGGCGGCGGTAGGTCAGCTGTACGCGCGCACCCCCTCCACAGCGTACGCTGTGGCGACCGTGGATTCTTCCATGGTCGTTGGTTCTGGCGCGAGCGCGAACCTGTCCACTCACACGCTCTACCGCGGCGATTTCGCGTCGGGTGCGGTGATTCGCAATATTGTGGACCGCGCGAAGAAGGCCGCGATTAAGGAGCAGCTGCAGGCGCTGACCGCCGGTGCGGACGCCTCGAGCGTTGGTATTGGTACCCGCCACCTGCTGGAGGCGGTACGCGCCGAGTTTGAGGATCAGGTGGACTTGCCGCCGCTACCCGATATTGAGGATGCGCTCACCGTCGCCGGTGTGCGTGGCCGTCTGGTGTCGGTGGAGCCGCCGCGCTAAACCGCGCTACAAGCATGAGCCGGGCGGCGCGCACCCACTAAGCTGTGCGCTCAGCCCACACCCCGCGCTTATCCCGCACTAACCTCAGTATTACCGCAGGTCCAGCCCTTTAGATGGTATAGAACTTTTCAGGAGAACCCCATGAACTCCACCCCCAGCTACGGCGTGCACCGCATTATGGGTGCCGAAACCGAGTACGGCGTCATCGCCCCCTCCGCGCCGGGCACCAACCCGACCGTGCTGTCGGCGCTGGTGGTCAACACCTACGCCAAACTCGCCTTCCGCCGCGGCGCCGCCTTCCGCGAGGAGCTGCAGCGCCGCGCCCTGGCGGATGAGCTGACCGCCGAGCAGGCACGCCAGGCAGAGAACTACTCGACCGCCACCCCGGAAGGTCAGTGGCTGGGTGAGTCCGAGTCGCCGCTGCGTGATGCCTTCGGTCAGGTTCAGGACGCCTCCACCGCCCACTCGAGCCAGATGACGCACACCCGCACCGAGCTGACCAGCGAAGATATCGCCCTGGAGATTATGCGTGAGGCGGGCGTTCAGGCACCGGGTGAGCCTGCCGAGCCGCGTAGCGCCCTGGATGCGCTCGCCGGTGTACACGGCCGCGGTGGTTTCCCGGAGCGTCTGGACTGGGACCGCGTGACCATGAACGCGATTCTGCCCAATGGTGCGCGCCTGTATGTGGATCACGCGCATCCGGAGTATTCCTCGCCAGAGGTTCTGACCCCCGCCGACGCGGTGCTCTATGACGCTGCCGGTGACGCGCTGGCGTACGAGTCGCTGGTGGAGCTGGGCAACCACGCGCAGGATTTGCCGCAGGTGAAGCTGTACAAGAACAACACCGACTCTAAGGGCCAGTCGTACGGCGCCCACGAAAACTACCTGATTAGCCGTGATGTTCCGTTTGAGCAGGTTGCGGAGGCGCTTCTGCCCTTCTTTGCGACCCGCGCGATTTTTACGGGTGCGGGCCGTGTGGGTATTGGTACGCACGGTGAGGTTCCGGGTTTTCAGATTAGTTCGCGTGCTGATTTCTTTGAGCGCACGATTGGTCTGGAGACCACGATTCGCCGCCCGATTGTGAATACGCGCGATGAGCCGCATGCGGATGAGTCGAAGTACCGCCGCCTGCACGTGATTCCGGCGGATGCGAACATGTCGCACTATTCGAACCTGTTGAAGTTTGGTACGGCGGCGCTGGTGATGAACCTGATTGAGTCGCACAGTGAGCAGACTCCGGTTCTGCCGGGTGTGCGTCTGTCTGATCCGGTGGCGGCGATGCACGCGGTCAGCCACGATTTGTCGCTGTCGGTTCAGCTGCCGTTGGCGCCGTCTTCGGCAACCTTGCCAAACCCGGTGTCCACGAGCGGTTCGGCGAGTGCCCTGCAGATTCAGCGCGCCTACTATGAGGCCTCCCGTGCGCATGAGGAGTCGAACCCGGCGGGTGTGGATGCTGCGACCGCGCAGATTCTTGATCTGTGGGGCGAGGTTCTGGACGCCCTGGAAACTAACCCGCTCTCGCTGGCGGATCGTCTGGATTGGGTGGCGAAGTATGCGCTGGTGCGCGGCTATGTCGCTCAGGGCGTAGATTATGCGAATCCGAAGTTGAAGGCTTTGGATTTGCAGTACGCTGATATTGACCCGTCGAAGAGCCTGTATCACCGTCTGGTGGCGCGTGGCCGTATGCGTACGCTGTTCTCTGCGGAGCAGATTGAGCGTGCGACGACTGAGCCGCCGCGTGAGACGCGCGCGTTTTTGCGTGGCACGTTGATGGCGCGTTGGCCGGAGGAGATTCTGGGTATTAACTGGGATACGGTGTCTTGCCGTGGCAGGTATTCGAAGGAACTGACTCGTTTTACGATGATGGAGCCGACCCGGTACGGTGCCGCCCAGGTGGAGCCGCTGCTGGATGAGGTGAACCATTCGGATGAGCTGCTGAACCGCCTGCGCTAGTACGCTAGTGGCACCTCACCATCCCTAAACCCACATCAACTCACATTCTTCCCCGGGGCGAATACCCCCATTCGGAAGAGTGAAAACCACATAACCCACAGGTAGGGTGCAGTGCACAGCTCACGGCAGTCGGTGCGTACCACCCCGGTATCGCCTCGGCATTGCATTTGGCGCCGCCTCCAGCAGTACCTCTAAGCACCCCATCTGACCCCATAACTTGACGTTAAGACCGGCACCGGTCTGAACAACCCCATTTGAAGGAGAGAACCATGAGCCGCGAACGCATCAGCGCACAGCAGACCGAAACCACCGCAGCCGAGCAGGAGCAGGAACTGACCCTCGCCGCCTCGCACGTGGTCTCTGACGTGAGCGAGGTCGACGACCTGCTCGACGAAATCGACGGCCTGCTCGCTGAGAACGCTGAAGACTTCGTCACCGGCTTCGTCCAGAAGGGCGGCGAGTAACCGGCACACCTGCGCGCCGGGTCAGCATCATGGAACACCGTATTTTCGGCATTGAAAGCGAATTCGGGCTCAGCTACGTCCCGCACGGGCTCGGTCGGCTGAGCATCGAAGAGTCCGCCGCCGCCCTTTTCAAGCCCGTCCTGGATCAGTGGCGTTCAACGAACGTCTTCCTGCCCAACGGCGGTAGGCTCTACCTTGACGTGGGTTCGCACCCCGAGTACGCCTCCGCCGAATGCGGCAGCATTGATGAACTGCTCGCGCAGGAACGCGCCGGTGAGTTGCTTTTTGCGGATCTGGCGCGTACCGCCCGTAAGCGCCTGCTCGCAGGCTCGGAGGGCCGCCCCCTCGACGGTGAACTGTACCTGTTCAAGAACAACGTGGATTCGGCGGGCAACTCCTACGGCAGCCACGAGAACTACCTGATCAGCCGCAAACTGCAGTTCAACGACCTGATTAAGCAGCTCGTGCCGTTCCTGGTGACCCGCCAGATTCTGGTCGGTGCCGGTAAGACCCACCCGAACGGTGGCCCGGTGCCCGGTTCGACCGACCCGGCGTCCAGCACGGGTGTGCCCTCGTACTCGTTCTCGCAGCGTGCCGACCACATTTGGGAGGCGGCGTCCACCTCGACCTCGCGCGCTCGCCCACTCATTAACACCCGTGACGAGCCGCACGCGGACGCTTCGAAGTTCCGCCGCATGCACGTCATTAATGGTGATTCGAACATGGCGGAGCCGACGACCCTGCTGAAGATTGCCAGCACCGACCTGGTGCTGCGCATGCTGGAGGACCGCTTCCCGGTCACGAGCCTGGATATTGTGTCTGTTCCGGCGGCTCTGCGCGCTATCAGCCACGATCTGACCGGCACCGCGACCTTCGAAACCACGGACGGTAAGCATTACACGGCGTTGAGCGTTCAGCGTCACTACCTGGATGCGGCACGCCAGTACGTGCAGCAGTACGGCGCGCACCACCGTCACGTGGAATACGCCCTGGACCTGTGGCAGCGCACCCTGGACGCTATCGAGTCCGGCGACTACAGCAGCATTGATACTGAGATTGACTGGGCGATTAAGAAGAAGCTTCTGGATGCGTATATTGCCCGCGCCCGCGCGGCCGGTCAGCCTGCCGATTATGCGAGCGCCCGCATCCGTCAGCTGGATTTGGCGTACCACGACATCGACCCGGAGCGTAGTGTCTTCCACGCGCTGGTTCGTCGCGGTGCGGTCAAGCGCATCCTGCCTGAGGGTGCCGCGGAGGCGGCGAAGACTCAGCCGCCGAACACTCGCGCCCTGCAGCGTTCGCGTTTCATTAACGCGGCGGTTGCGGCGGGGGAGCAGTTCACCGTGGATTGGGTGCACTTGAAGCTCAACGCCTACCCGCAGCACACGCTGGTGTGCAAGGACCCGTTTGCTACCGGCAGTGAGGAGCTGGAGGAGGTGCTGAGCCTGCTGGCGTCTAAGGCGCGTCAGCATCAGGAGGAGGCATTCCCGCCGCCCTGCTAATCAACAGCTCTGCTAGGCAGCTCCGCTAGAAATGCTCTGACGAGGGGAAACCCACCGGCGGTCGGGGTTGTAGACCTTCGGGAACACCCCGGCCGCAACACAGCTTGAACACAGCTACGTGCCGTAGCATAAAACAGCTAAACCTATACCTGTAAACTGTTCTGTGGCACACGGGCACTCACACGCCCCACTCTCACAGAAAACCCCAGAGGATAACACTATGATGAAACGCTCTAAGCTCACTATTTTCGGTGCCAGCGCGGCAGTTCTCGCGCTCGCACTGTCTGCATGCGGCGAACAGGCAACCAACAACGGCGACCTGTCCAAGGTGCAGTACACCCTGAAGAACGCGACCGCTGAGCCCGAAGCAACTTTCGCAACCCCCTTCGCCGCGTCTAGCCCTTCCGCGTACGTGATTGAGGAAGGTAACGGCGACTCCATCAACGATGGTGACTACGTGCTCGTTGAGGCTGCCGTATTCAAAGGCACCGACGGCAAGATCAACGGTTCCACGTACTCCAGCGAGCCGATTCTATTGCCAGTCAATGAGCAGCTAAAAAAGGCAGCACCGCAGGTGTACGAAACCCTGAAGAAGATTAAGGTTGGCGGTTCTTTCTCGTACACCACCAACGTTCTGCAGCAGCGCAGCACCGCGGGCGTGACCACTACGACCGCTTCGCCCGGTACCGCAACTAACGTTGAGGTGTACACCGTGAAGACGAAGCTGCCCAAGTACGCAACCGGTAAGGCTGTCGAGGCTGACCCGTCTCTGCCGTCCTTCACTCTGGATGAGTCCACCGGCAAGGCTGAGATTAAGCTGCCCGATAATAAGCCTGAGGTCACCGAGCTGACCGCTAAGACCCTCGTTGAGGGCGAGGGCCCCGAGGTCAAGGAAACCGACACCGTGTACGTGCGCTACATTGGCGCACAGTACTCCGACGGTAAGGTCTTCGACGGCAACTATGACAAGAGTCCCACCGGATTGTCCCTGCAGGGCGTTATCAAGGGCTGGACTCAGGGCTTGAAGGGTAAGAAGGTCGGCTCCCGCGTTGAGCTGGTCATCCCGGCTGACCTGGCGTACGGTAACGACACCGGCGGTTCCAAGCCTTCGGGCACCCTGGTGTTCGTGGTTGATATTCTGGGTGCGGAGGAGAACCCGCAGACCCTGCAGCGTGCTCAGGCTGCTTCTAGCGCGGCCGCTGCGGAGGCGAGCGCCTCGGCAACCGCTTCTGCGACCGCAACCCCGGCGGCTACCGCTTCGGCTACCGCGCAGTAGCCCGGTACCCATATTTTCGGTACCCACATTTTTATACCGCGCTCGCCGCTTATATGACTATGATGTAGGCGGCGGGCGCACCCGTTATTTCGATTCATTTCGAACCAATCAAAGGAGACACCCATGTCTTTCGGTCAGCGTAACCTCGACCGCGAAAAGCCCGAAATCGATTTCCCCGAGGGCGACGCCCCCACCGAGCTGGTCATCACCGACCTGATCGAGGGTGCGGGCGCTGAGGTTGTTCCCGGCTCCCGCGTGCTCACCCACTACGTTGGTGTGGCATTCTCCACCGGTGAAGAGTTTGACGCGTCCTGGAACCGCGGCGAGCCGCTGCCGTTCCAGGTGGGCGTTGGCCAGGTTATCCGCGGTTGGGATGAGGGTCTGCTCGGCATGAAGGTCGGCGGCCGTCGTCGCCTGGAAATCCCGGCAGATATGGCGTACGGTGACCGCGGCGCTGGTTCGGTCATTAAGCCCGGCGAGGCCCTGATTTTCGTGGTGGACCTGCTGGACGTCCGCTAAGGACTAGCCGGTAAGGTTCTTGCGTTTCTTACGTAAGAGAAACCGCAGCCCGGTGCTTTCTCCCCATTGCGGGAGGGGGCGCCGGGCTTTTTTGTACTGGGTTATCAGCGCGCCCGCGCGATTTTATACCCGCGCACTCCTCCCGCAGCTACCCCCTGCACTGAACCGCCCCATGCGCTAAGTAAGTGCCGCGGAACACACACGGTATGATGGAATCATGTCCACCGCAGCTCAGCTTTTCATGACCCTGAACCGCCTCGCCACCGTCGCCGAAGCCCCCGACAAAGCCACCCGCCGCAACGGTATCAGCCGCGACGAATTCCTCAGCCTCCTGGGCATCAAGACTTCCGCCCCGGGGGCCGCGCTCTCCGAGGCGAGCGAACGCGCCTTCGAACGCGCTAAGCAGACCCTGCGTGACGCCGGCGCGCGCATCACCCACTTCACCACCGACACCTCCGGACGCTACCGCCTCAACGCAGAAGCCCCCGACTCGCTGACCGCGTGGAACCCCACCGCCGAAGAATTCCGCCTCCTCAACGCCGAGCTGCGCGGCTGGGAAGGCACCGAACTGCAGGACGAGGCCTACCGCATCCTGCGCAAGATTGCGCTCACGAGCGAGCACCTCACCGACGAGGCGCTCACCGCGGCTAACGTCACCCGAATCGAAGAGATCAAACGAGACAACCAGCCGCCCCTCATCAAAACCGTCAAACAGCGCGCCCGCGACCTGCACGCCTACCGCGAACACATCCAGCGCCTGCACTTCAGCGACGACCCGCACCTCTACGAACTCTTCACCGCCTACGCCCAGCGCAAGACCCTCAATTTCACCTATCAAGGTAGCGGTGGAGACATCAAAACCTACGAGAAGGTCAGCGTCGCCGGCCTCATCTACAGCTACGGGTCCTGGTACCTCGTCGCGCACTTCCCCCTCGGCAACAAAACCCCCGAAGAGCGCAAGACCTACACCTACCGCACCGACCGCATCCGAAGCCTCGACGTGTTCTCAAGCACCGACCCCGCACCCATCAACCCCGCCTACGAGGCCCGCACCCGCCTCAAGAAAATCAGTGGCTACGAAGAGACTCTCGCCGTACTCGACCCCAACCCCGGCACCGGGGACCCCGCCGCACCCTTCACCGTGCCCTCCTACGGCGCCGTAGACAGCGCCATCGACGCCACCTGCGCCGGATGGCTCATCCAGCCGCGCCACAACACCGGCAACTCCGCATCCGGTGCGTCCGTGACCGGCCGCCAGCAGGACAGCCACGCCGCCCAGCAGGAACTTTTGCGCGACCTCATCGCCCTGCACACCGGCGAACCCGAAACCCCCACCAAGTGGTTCCCCACAACCCAGCGTTCCCGCAACGACGCCCTCGACGACCTCGACGACCTCATCCTCGCGTTGCACCGCGCCGACCGCTGGGCCGACGTCCACGACGAGGCGCCTATGCCCCTCAACAAGCTCAACCCCCTCTACCGCGTCGACAACGACAACGCAGCCAAGCTCGACAAAATCATCAACGCCATCTACGAAGACTTCGACGAGGTGCCCTTCTACTCCGAGGCTAAGAACCCCGACGCGCCTACCCCCGCCCGTACCAACCTGCTCCCCGAATTCGGCGACGGCGCCGCGTCCCTCATCCTGCTCAACTACGCCCGCCTCACCGATACCGAGCTGGCCATCCTCGTCTTCACGCTCTCCGCAGCTGACCTCATGTACCCCGGCGACCCGCGACCGGCCGCGATTCTCGCCGCGCTCGCGGAGGCCTACCCGCGCACCGCCGACTGCGCGAAGCACCTGCTCTTCGCGCCCGAGGACCCCCTGTTGCAGGATGCGCGCGCCGCCCTCGCTAGCGGACGTGCCCTCACCATCACCTACGGCAACAGCACCCGCGATGCGGAACGCGTCGTCGACCCGGTGGCGCTCACCCTGCACCGCGACCGCCTCTACCTGCACGCGTGGTGCCGCGCCAGCGAGGCACGCCACCTCGCTACGCTGTCTGAGAGCCCTACCGCTGAGAACGTGAAGCCCGCGAGCGCGGCGGGGGAGAAGGCCGCTTCCGCCGGCGCTGAGCCCACCCCCGTCGAACCCGTCTTCTGGCGTAACTTCCGCCTCACCCGCATCAGCAGCTACGCGCCCGCAGGCGAAGCACAAGCCCACTACATCGGCCCCAACCACGACAGCACCGTCAACGACTGGCACGCCAAGCAGCACAAAACCACCACCAACCCCAGTGTCGAGCTGCGCATCCACCCCACCGACCACACCCCCGGCGGTGAAACCCTCGAAAACCTCACCGCAACCTACAAGCGCCGCAGCGCCGAGCACGCCCGAAAAGGCACCAAAACCACCCACGTCCGCGTGCACTACAACAACATCGCCGGAGCTGGCGATAAGAACATCCTCGACACCGTCATCGCGCACCGAGGTGCCCTCGAACTCATCGGTCCGGCGCACCTGCGCGCGGCGCTGCTTGACCAGTTGCAAACCCTTAGGGCGAGCAGCCGCAGTGGTGCGCCCGCAGATGTTCCCACTGCGCCCGCAGAAAAATAGAACTTCACCCACTAGCAAAAACACCCTAAAAACCCATCCAAGGGGCCAAAACATTAACCTAAAACTTGTATAATGGTGCTCATGTCTTGGTGGTTCTGGATTTTGCTATGGGGCGCGCTCATCATCTGCTCGCTCCTCTATTTGGCATGGTTCACCTACAAAGCACTCACTCGCGGTTTCACACTCCTTGACGAAACCGTAACCTGGGTCGAGTCAATCGAGGGACAATTCGACGCCGCGCAAGCGAACGCCAGCCGAAAACTCCCGCGAGACACCACCCTCGGGGTATTCACACCCATCACCGAGGCATACAATAACTACGAACAAGGTAAGCAGACACGCAGGTCTGAGCGGATCAAGCGACGGGTCTCCCGACGAGATCGACTCG
>ERZ772935.193-NODE-193-length-24777-cov-15.691206_pt1 | contig 24777 bp, 22 predicted proteins | sample MGYA00511683_ERZ772935 | MGnify/ENA primary metagenome ERZ772935 (study PRJEB29015, sample SAMEA2738086) | human oral metagenome | biome: human oral; feature: human-associated habitat; material: saliva | place: China | collected 2228 ...
TTGAATTTGCATCGTTGGAATTGCAACGTTTTCCCGCGGTCTCGAAAAATTACCGTCTTAAATTATGTGCGAAATTTGTCTGGGCCAGGCCTGCCATCGCCCGCCGTCATCGCGGCCAAGCCCTCCCACAACACCTGTGGCCTACCCCCAACCAACACGTTTCGTCCTAGAACCCTCGTCCTCTACCACCTGTACTCAGTAATCTCGCACGTAATTCCCCTGCGGCTCCTTCAAACATTGAATTTGCATCGTTGGAATTGCAACGTTTTCCCGCGGTCTCGAAAAATTACCGGATTAAATTATGTGCGAGATTTGTCTGGGCCAGGCCTGCCATCGCCCACCGTCATTGCGGCCAGGCCCTCCCACAACACCTGTGGCCTACCCTCAACCAACACGTTTCGTCCTATAACTCGCGCTCTATCGCCGCTGGGAGCGGCGCACCAGAGACAACAAAGCGGTGGGACAGGCCAAGCCTGTCCCACCGCCGTTATGTCGCCTTAGATCGCCGACGTCAGAACCTCAGCCAGGTCCTGGGCTTCCTGCGGGCTCATTTCGATAACGAGGCGGCCGCCCCCTTCGGTGGGGATCCGCACGACAATGCTGCGACCTTCCGCGGTCGCTTCGAGGGGACCATCCCCCGTGCGAGGTTTCATCGCTGCCATGTTGAGGACTCCTCTCAGAGTAGCACCGCCGCCACCTGCGGCGGCACACCCATCAATCTTACCGGAAAACCGCACACTTTCCTTGACAGGTCACCCAGCATCACACCCACAAAATAAGCCGAGCGATCAATTTAGTCTGACAATCCTGTGATAATTCCTCTTCAGCGTCCCTCACAAAGCCGTGACATCTACTAGGCACCCGTGACCAGGCGCACCGCCTCCTCCGGGTCGTCCACGACGTGCAGCAGGTCGACGTCTCCGGGCGAGATCATGCCCGCATCGGCCATTGAGGAGCGAATCCAGTCGACCAGGCCCGACCAGTACTGCGTGCCGACGAGCACCAGCGGGAAGGAACGAATCTTGCCGGTCTGAACCAGGGTCGCCGACTCAAAGAGCTCATCCATCGTGCCAAAACCGCCCGGCATGACGATAAAGCCCTGGGAGTACTTGACGAACATGGTCTTGCGGGCAAAGAAGTAGCGGAAGTTCACGCCGCGGTTTACCCACCGGTTCATACTCTGCTCGTGCGGCAGCTCGATGCCCAGGCCCACGGACGTGCCCCCGGACTCCCAGGCGCCACGGTTTGCGGCCTCCATCATGCCCGGCCCGCCACCGGTAATAACGGCGTAGCCGCGCTCGACCAGCAGGGACCCGATGCGCTGGGCGCACTCGTACAAGGGATCATCCGGGCTCGTGCGGGCCGAGCCGAACACGGAGATGGCGGGGCCAACCTTCGCCAGGGCCTCGAAGCCTTCGACGAACTCCGACTGGATGCGCAGGACGCGCCAGGGGTCAGTGTGCTTCCAGTCGGCACTCTGCTCCGTCTGAAGGAGGGACGCGTCGGCCGTCAAGCGCGGGATCTGGTCCCCGCGCAGGACGAGGGAGCCGCGGCGATAGGTCTCTTCAGGGGTACTCATGATCGTTTCCTCCCGGTCAACGAGGGTGCGCGCCACGCGCGCGTGACGCTCGCTACTGCGCGAGCAGGAATGCACGCAGGGTGTCGTGCACCCTGACAATATCCGATACCGGCGTATGTTCGTCGCGCGTGTGGGCAAGCAGAGGATCGCCGGGGCCAAAGTTCATCGCGGGGACCCCCACCTGCGTAAACCGGGCAACGTCGGTCCACCCGACCTTGGCGGACAGACCCAGCTCAACCCCGGCCTCATCCGCGACGCGACGCGCAACGGACAAGAAACGCTCGGCGACGGGAGAATCCGCGCCGGGCCTGGCGCCCTCGCACAGGTCGTCGACGTCGATGGTTGCGCCGGTGCCCTCGAAGAGGCCGCGCACCCACTCCAGGGCGTCGTCGGCACGCTTGGAGGGCGCGAAGCGGTAGTTGACGGTCATGGAGGCCGCCTCGGGGATCACGTTGTTCGCGATGCCGCCCTCGACGCGCACGACTGAAAGCGATTCGCGGAACTCGAGGCCGTCGACCACCTCGACGGGGTTTCCGTAGGCGGCGATGCGCTCGATGACGGGGGCCATCGCGTGGATCGCGTTCACGCCCATCCAGGCGCGCGCCGAGTGCGAGGCCCGCCCCGGGAAGTGCGCAATGACGCGCAGTGTCCCGTTGCAGCCACCCTCGACCTGCGCGGCCGTCGGCTCACCCAACAGCGCCAGGTCGCCCGCCAACCAGTCGGGGAAGCGTCGCTGGATGCGGCCCAGGCCGTTCAGATGCGAGGCGACCTCCTCATGGTCGTAGAAAATCCAGGTGACGTCCGAGGTCAGCACCTGCTGCGCGCCGCCCGCGATCGCAGCCCCGGCCTCGCACGCGAGCGCGAGCGCGGCCGCGCAGCCGGCGAGCATGTCGACCGAGCCGCGCCCCCACACGACCTCAACGCCGTCGCGGACCTCGGTGCGCCCGGGCACGTTGTCGGCGATCGGCACCGTGTCCAGGTGCCCCGCCAGAACGACGCGATCGGCCAGGCCGAGGTGGGTCCGCGCGCACACGGCGTCCCCGTCGCGCAGGATCTCCAGGGCGTCCACGGTCCCGAAGCCCGCATCTCGCAGGGCGGCCTCGACCGCGTCCGCGAGCGGCCCTTCAGTGCCCGACTCCGAGGGGATGTCGATCATCTGGCGCGTCAGCGAAAGAGCGTCCGTTGTGTCCGTCAGCTGCATGTTTCCTCCTTCATCGCTGCCTCCAGGATAGCGGCGCGCTCCCCCACCTGCGTCCCGCGGCTGCCCGAACGCGCGGGGTGGGAGCGCCGCGCCTCTCCGCTTTCCGCACCCGAGACACGGTGTTACCCTCAACACATGACACGCTCTGCTGGCCCGTCTCTGTTCGCGGGTATCGCTTCCTTCCTTGCCTCTGCGACGCGGGGTCGTTTCCGCCTCATCCTCGGCTACGAGGATCCGCGCTGCGACGAGCTGGCCCGCGACGGCGCCGCGATCATCGAGGCGGCCAACGGCCACGCCCTCCTCATGCCACGCGCTCTGCCCGCGCCGCTGACAGCCTTCGCGGTACGCATGGTGATGGCCGACGGCGCCGTCTATGTGCGCGCCAGCGGCGAGGCACTCATCTACCTCGGCGGGCGCGCGGTGGAGCGCACACGCGAGGGCGCCCCCGCTTCCGAGACCGAGCTGGCCCTCATCGACCAGGCCGTGGCCGGGCTGGGCGAGGACCCCGCCCTCCCGCGCGCCGAAGGCGGCTGGGAGTTCGTGGGCGAGGGTATGATCGGCGCCTACGTGGACCGAGCCGTCTCGCGCCTGTCTGACCTGGGGTCTCGCTCGTCGGTACCCGTGCGCGTGGACGAGGCCTCGGGCCTCCTGGCCACCCTGCTGGAGCGCCTGGACGTCCCCATCGACGAGGCCGGGGCGGGCCTGGCCCTGAGCGTGTCCACCGACGGTCGCACTCTGGCCTCCTCCCTGCCCGAGGACGCGGTGCGTCAGTGCCTGGCGCACGCCCTGACGACGAATCCCGCGGCGCCCTCCGGCCCCGGCCAGTACTGCGTCGACCCGGCCTTCGTGCTGGACGCCGACGCGATCACCGCGGGCGTGGCCCTTGCTCTCATGACCGCGCGCTAACCGCCCACGGCGCCCCGGCCTCGTCCCCGAAGACCCACGCGGGACGCAGATGAGCACGGCTGCCCCTAGCCTGCACGTATGAGTGAGAACACCCCGCTGCCACCCGCTGTGCGGCGCTTCGATCGGCGCACCCCATCCGCCCCTCCCCTACAATCGTCCGGTAGACACAGCGGCGGAAGGTGGGACATGGCCCTGACATCGATTGAGATCTGTGCAGGTGCGGGCGGGCAGGCGCTCGGACTGGAGCAGGCCGGATTCGATCACGTGGCCGTCGTCGAAATCGATCACCACGCCTGCAACACGCTGCGCGAAAACCGGCCGAGCTGGAACGTCATCGAGGGCGACGTCGTCCCCTGGATCAAGGAGCACGCGCACGAGTACGCCGGGGTCGACCTGGTCGCCGGAGGCGTGCCCTGCCCGCCTTTCTCCTACGCGGGCAAGCAGCTGGGCCCCGACGACGAACGCGACCTCTTTCCCGCCATGATCGAGCTCGTGCGCGTCGTGCGCCCGCGAGCCATCATGATTGAGAACGTGCGCGGCCTGCTGGATCCCAAGTTCGCGCAGTATCGCGCGGACGTCGAGGAGCACCTGCGCGAGATCGGCTACGGCCTGCAGTGGAAGCTCCTTCAGGCCTCCGACTTCGGCGTCCCCCAGCTGCGCCCGCGCGTCATCGCCGTGGGTCTGCGCGACGACATCGAGGCCTCCTTTGAGTACCCCGAGCCGTCCCCGCAGGATGCGCCCACGGTCGGCCAGACCCTCGTCGACCTGATGGCGGCGCGCGGCTGGAAGGGCGCGCAGGAGTGGGCCAAGCGCGCCAACCGCATTGCGCCGACCCTCGTGGGCGGCTCCAAGAAGCACGGTGGCCCCGACCTGGGGCCCACGCGCGCCCGACGCGCATGGGCTGAGCTGGGCGTCAACGGTTCGACGATCGCACCTGAGGCCCCCGACCCCGATTTCCAGGGCGACCCGCGCTTGACCGTTCGCATGGCCGCCCGCATCCAGGGTTTCCCTGACGACTGGACGATCACGGGGGCAAAGACCAACGCGTATCGCCAGGTCGGCAACGCATTCCCGCCGCCCGTCGCGCGCGCAGTCGGCGAGCGGATCGCCTCCGTGTTGAACGCCTCGTCGGCCTCAGGCGAGGCCGTCGCATGAGCGTCAACCTGGCCGAGCAGCGTGCTCTCTTCCACCGCCACCTGACGGAGTCGGGCACCCTGTCGATCAACGCCGACGGCGTGGCGAGCAATGCGGACAAGAACCAGCGCCTCTCGTGCCAGCTGGCGCTGGCGGTCGCCCAGCGCCTGGGCGCCCCCAGCGGCGTGCGTAAGCTCGACGGGCAGCGCGCAGGAAAGAACTTCGAGGAGGCCGTCTCCGCTTTCCTGCGCGACTCCTTCCCCCACATGTCGGCGCTGCGTCCGGGCCGCTGGGAGGTCCTCAACGTCGGCAGCTCGCGACAGGGCCAGTTCCTGGCGCACTACGAGCCCTACCGCCACCTGGATGAGCTGGCCGAGGCCATCGCGCGCAACCCCACACTGGCGACCGTACTGGGCAACTCCTACGACATTTCGCCCGACGTTCTCCTCGTTCGCTCGCCGATCACGAACCGGGAACTCGAAGAGGCGGGAATCGCGGTCGGCAGCGCCGCCCAGTATTCCCCGTTGCTGGCACGTAACCAATCCTCCCCGATCGTGCACGCCGTCGTCTCGTGCAAGTGGACCCTGCGCTCGGACCGCGCCCAAAACGCTCGCTCCGAAGCGCTGAACCTGATCCGCAATCGCAAGGGCCGCACGCCCCACATCGTGGTCGTCACCGGCGAGCCAGCACCCTCGCGTCTGGCGTCGCTGGCCCTGGGAACGGGCGACATCGACACGATGTACCACGTCGCCCTGCCCGAGCTGGTGGAGGCCACCCACGCCTCGGACAACGCCGAGGCCACCAAGACGCTGGACAACCTGATCGACGGGCAGCGGCTGCGCGACATCGCCGACCTGCCCCTTGACCTGGCGATCTAGGCCAGCCCCCGGCGCGAACACGCGCACACAGTCGTGCCCCGAGCCTGACGGCCCGGGGCACGAACGTCTCGCGGAATCAGCTCACACGTCGAAAGGCGTGGAGATGACCATGCCGCCCGTCTCGATCTGGCCAGCCATGTCGGACAGGCCCAGCTTGAGGTCGGAGGAGAGCATCGGCGTGTAGGCGCCGAAGCCGGTCAGGATGACGCCACCGGAAGCCAGGGACACCGGGACGATCGACGCGGGCTTGCCCTCAATGGCCTCGGACACAAGGGTGTCCATGGCGGTGGAGTAGTCCAGGACGATGCCGGTCAGGACGGGCGCGCCGATGGTGGAGCGCACGGCGTCGGCGATCTGGATATAGCTGAACGCGTCCGAGAAGGACTGGGTGTCAACCTGCTCGACCACGGGTGAAGCGGACTGCGCGCCGGACTGGCCCGACATGACCTCCTCGGTGGAGGCGGCCTCGTCGCGGGTCAGGCCCTTGAGGTCGTCTTTCGTCAGGCCCGTCCACACCAGGCGCACCATCGGGTTCGCTGCCGCCGTGACGGCGCGGGCGGCGCCCACGTTGTTGTCACCGGCGATAGGCAGGATGATGTCGGCGCCCTGGGCGATGAAATCGGCGGTGGTGGCCTCGACCTGCTCGGCGCTGTCGACGTAGGTGCCTTCCTTCATTCCGTTGTTCCAGCCCAGGATGGTGATCGAGGTTCCCTTGGCCAGGTTGTAGGCGTCGACGCCTTCCGCGAAAGCATCCATCTGGGAGCTGGTGACGTTGTCGCGCGAGCCGCCGACGACGGCCAGCGTGCCCGTCGTGGTCATGCCAGCCGAGGCGTATCCGGCCAGGTAGGCGGCCTCCGAGGCCTTGACGTTGACGACGGAGCCGTTCTTGAGGGAGGTGGGGTTGCCCTTCGCGTCCGTGAACGAGGCACCGACGAGCGCGAAACGGACCTTCGGGTTAGCGCGCGCGGCGTCGGACATGGAGACGGCCACGGTCGAGTCGGTGCCGACGATCAGGGTGCAGCCAGCTGCCACAAGCGAGGCCGGGGCGCCGTCGCCGGACGCCGCTTCGTAGGCGATCGACAACTTATTGGCGGCGCCAGCGAGGGCGGTCGCCGCGGGGTCGGTGGCAGCGTCGGCGTGCGATGTGGCGGCGCAGATCTTTGCGGAGGTGGCCGGTGTGGCGCTGGGTGCCTGAGAGCAGGCGCTCATGACCAGGGCGGCAGCCGTGGCCGTAGTAGTGAGGGCGGCGAGGGTCCGCTTATTCACGTCTGATGCCTTTCGTCGGGGCGTCTTTCTGCCCATCACGGTACCAGCCACAGTGCGCCGACCGCCGCCCGGGGCGGTGCACCTCACCCGGACACGAAAAGCCGCAGGCGGCGCGAGGCGTGGGCGTGCCACGCGTCATCTCGCGCCGCCTGTGCGCTGGCCTCAGAGCAGGTCGGAGCGACCGCTGTGCGCGAGCGTGTCGACGACGGCCTTGACGAACTGCGCGCGATCGAGTCGGGTGACGAGGATGGCGTCGGGGGTCAGGGCTACCGCGACGTCGGGCACGCCGACGAGGGCGACGAGCGGGCCCTCCTCACCGGTGGTCCCGTAGACCGCGGCGCCCTCGGAATCGACGCGGATTGCCTCGCCGAGGCCACCCGCGGCGGCCGCGATGCCGGTCAGGGCCTCGAAGTCCCCCAGGTCCGTCCAGCCGAGCTGCGCGTCGGCGGGTACGACGGCCACTCCCCCGTCGGCGGCGACGGGCTCGGCGATCGCGTGGTCGATGGCGATCTTCGTCAGGTGCGGCCAGTTCTCCTCGAGGGTTGCCTCGAACGCGGGGGTGCCCCACGTGCGCGCGATCGTCTCCAGGCGGGCGTGCAGGTCGGGCATGAGCCGGGCCAGGTGGGAGGCCAGAACACCCGCGGACATGATGAACATGCCAGCGTTCCACAGGTAACCCTGCGACACGTAGCGGGCGGCAGTATCCGCGTCAGGCTTCTCGACGAACTCCGCGACCCGGCGGGCCAGCCCGGCAGCGGGAGCCGCCCCGGCCTCGTCCTCACCGGACAGGGCGGGGCCGGGAGCGATGTACCCGTAGGCGGTCGAGGCCTCGGTGGGCGTCAGGCCGATCGTGACGACGTAGCCCTCGCGGGCGGCGTCGATCGCGGCTTCAACGGCGGCGCGCAGCAGCTCGGGGCGGGCGATCAAATGATCGGCGGCGAACGAACCGACGATGGCGTCCTCCCCGAAGCGCTCGCGCACGACGTATGCGGCCAGGCCGATCGCGGCCATGGAGTCGCGGCCCGACGGCTCGATGAGGAGGGTGCGGTCCTGCGAAGAGGCGAACTCGGGCAGCTGGGCAAGCACGCCGTCGCGGTGCGCCGCTCCGGTCACGATGGTCACCGACGAGGCCGACGCAGCCAGACGGTCCACCGTGCCTTGCAGGAGGGTGCGGCCCGTACCGGCCAGGTCGAGGAGAAACTTGGGGCGGCGGCGCCGCGACAGCGGCCACAGGCGGGTGCCGGCGCCGCCGGCGGGGATGATCACGTGGAGGTCACTCATGCCCCCAGTATCGCAGATACGACGAGGGGGCGAGGCACTGGCCTCGCCCCCTCGTGGAAAGCGTGTGCTACGCGAGTGTCACTCGGCGTCGCCCTCGGCGGGAGCCTCTTCAGCGGCGGCTTCCTCGGCCTCTTCAGCGGCGGCTTCCTGGACGGACAGGATGACCGTCTCGGCGTCGAGCTCGACCTCAACGCCAGCGGGCAGCTTCAGGTCGGAGACGTGCACGGTGGAGCCGGCCTCGACGCCTTCGATGGAGACCTCGACGTGCTCGGGGATGGAGGTGGCGGGGGCCTTCACCAGGATGGTGAACTCCTCCAGGGAATGGACGGTGCCGGGCACGGGCTCGCCGACGACGACGACGGGGACCTCGACGTCGACCTTCTCGCCGGCCTTGACGGCCTGGAAGTCGGCGTGCAGGATGTCGCGGCGCACGGGGTGAACCTGAACGTCCTTGACGAGGGCGAGCTGGGACTTGCCGTCGATCTTGAGCTCAACGAGCGCGTTCTTGTTGCCGCGGACGATGAGGAAGAGGTCGTGGCCGGGAACGTCCAGGTGACGGGGCTCTTCGCCGTGGCCGTACAGGACCGTGGGGACCTTGCCTGCGCGGCGGGCGCGGCGGGCAGCACCCTTACCGAACTCGGAACGCTCTTCGGCAAGCAGGACGGGGTTGTCGCTCATGTGTTTTCCTTCGTATCTCAGGTCCGGCGTCGGTGTCGGCAGAGTGAAGGAAGCGCGGCGCGCATCAATTCAGGCCCTGTCGATAACGGCAGATACGGATCCGCCCTCGCCGGAGCAACCCCAACAGGGTACCTCACGGCGAGGGCGGATGTGAAGCGGGAAATGGTCAGTTAAACAGGGATGTGACCGAACCGTCTTCGAAGACCTCGTGGATCGCGCGGGCCAGGAGCGGCGCGATCGACAGGACGGTGAGCTGCTCGAAGCGCTTCTCAGCGGGGATCGGCAGGGTGTCGGTGACAACGACCTCGGCAGCGCCGGACTCGGACAGGCGCTTGGTGGCGGGGTCTGAGAGGATGCCGTGGGTGGCCACGACGATGACCTTCTTGGCGCCGGCATCGTTGAGGACCTTGATGGCCTCGGTGATCGTACCGGCGGTGTCAATCATGTCGTCAACCAGGACACATTCCTTGCCAACGACCTCGCCGACGACGCGGTTCGCGACGGCGACGTTCGGGCGGGTCGTATCGCGGGTCTTGTGGACGAAGGCCAGGGGCGCGCCGCCCAGCTTCTTCGACCACTTCTCGGCCACGCGGATGCGGCCAGCGTCCGGGGACACGACGGCCGTGTTGGACAGGTCAACACGGCCGCGCACGTAGTCCACGAGGACCGGCATGGCGAACAGGTGGTCAACCGGACCGTCGAAGAAGCCCTGCTCCTGCGAGGCGTGCAGGTCCACGCTCATGATGCGGTCGGCACCGGCACTGCGGTACAGGTCAGCCATCAGGCGCGCCGAGATGGGCTCACGGCCCTGGTGCTTCTTGTCCTGGCGCGAGTAGGGGTAGAAGGGAGCGACCACGGTGATGCGCTTGGCGGAGGCACGCTTGGCAGCATCAATCATGATGAGCTGCTCCATGATCCACTTGTTGATGTCGCCCGCGATGGACTGCAGGACAAACACGTCGGCGCCGCGAACGGACTCGTTGAAGCGCACGTAAATCTCGCCGGAGGCGAAGTCGTAGGCCGTCACCGGCGAAACCCCACATCCGATTTCCTCGCCCACGGCGTGAGCCAGGTCCATGTGAGCTCGTCCAGAAACGAGGACGAGGTTCTTCTCTCCGGTGGTCACCAGTCCGCTCATGCGGTTGTCTCTCCTTGTGTTGGATCAGGCGCGAGGCGCCGCGATCAGTGTGCCGATGGTGGCGTATGGCTTAACCATCGTATCGGCTGCAACGCAGCCCTGACCGATCCACGCGGTGGGAACCACAGCTCGGTCCCCGATTTCCGCATCAATCAGTGTGGCGTTAGGACCGATTTCACAGTTACCCCCAACGCTTGTGGTACCCCTCAGGCAGGTGCCGGGGTAGATCGTGGTGTCCGCACCGACCTTCACGTCGACATCGACCCAGGTGGAGGCCGGATCGACGATCGTGACGCCGGAGCGCATGAGCGCCTCGCAGATGCGCTTGTTGAGCTCGGCGCCCAGCTCGGCGAGTTGGACACGGTCGTTCGCGCCCGCGCTCTGCCAGTGGTCGGTGAGCTCGAGGGCGCCAGCGGTGCGCCCGGCGGGCGCGGCGGCGGCCAGCACGTCGGTCAGATAGACCTCGCCCTGGTCATTGTCGGTCCCCAGGGAGGCCAGGGACTTGCGCAGGAACTGGGCGTCGAACGCGTAGATGCCCGCGTTGATCTCGTTGATGGCGGCCTGCTCGGGCGTCGCGTCGCGCTGCTCGACGATCGCGGTGACCGTGCCAGATGCGTCACGGATGATGCGTCCGTAGCCGGTGGGATCCTCGACGCGCGAGGTCAAGACGGTGACAGCATGACCCGCTTCCTCGTGAGTGGCGACCAGCTGGGCCAGGGTATCCGTGGACAAGAGAGGCACGTCGCCGTACGTGACGACGATAGTGCCGGGCGCGGGCGCGACGGCGTCGTCCAGGGCCGCGAGGCCACACTGGACAGCTCGTCCGGTGCCGGGAATCTCGTCCTGGTCGGCGATGATGGCGGTCGGGCTGACGCGCGCGATCTCGGCGGCGACCACTTCGCGCTGGTGACGCACGACCGCAACCAGATGCTCGGGGTCGAGGCCGTGAGCCGCGCGCAGAGCGTGTCCGATCATGGACAGGCCAGCGAGGGGATGCACGACCTTCGGGAGGGCGGATTTCATGCGCGTTCCCTGACCGGCGGCCAGGACGATGACGGCGGCGGGGCGAGACATATTCCTCCTCAAAGGGTTAACGGACCCCAACGGGTCCGATCGCTCCGCCCCTAGGATTCGAACCTAGACTAAAGGCACCAAAAACCTCTGTGCTGCCGTTACACCAAGGCGGAATGCGTCCACGGTGATAATACCCGGACCACTCCCACGCTTTCAAACGCGCCACTCCCCCGCGCGCGGAACGCCCACCCCGCCCCGGCCTCGTCCCGTGTGATACTGGATGCATGGCTGAGAAGAGGACACGGATGAGCGGCTTCGCGCGCCGCGAGCAGCTGGTTGCCGTGGGGCGCTCCCTGTTCGCCGAAAAGGGGTTCGGGGCAACCAGCGTCGAGGAGATCGCCGCCCGAGCGAAAGTCTCCAAGCCCGTCATCTACGAGCACTTCGGCGGCAAGGAAGGTCTGTATGCTGTCATTGTCGACCGTGAGGTTCAGGCCCTGATCGCCTCCCTCCAGTCCTCCCTGGAGTCCTCCGAGCGTCCGCGCCTGATCCTGGAGAACGCCACGCTGGGTCTGCTGGACTACATCGAGCGCAACACGGACGGATTCCGCGTGCTCGTGCGCGACGCACCCTCGGACCGCACCGCAGGTTCTTTCTCCTCCGTGATGGGTGACGTGGCCGTCAGCGTCGAGCACATCATCGCCGAGCAGTTCAAGCGCTCGGACTTCGACGCGACCTGGTCTCCCCTGTACGCGCAGATGCTCGTCGGCCTCATCGCGCAGGTCGGCCAGTGGTGGCTGGATGATCGGCGCATGAAGAAGGACGAGGTCGCCGCCCACGTCGTCAACCTCATTTGGAACGGCCAGCGTGGCCTGAGCCCGCGCCCCACGTTGCGGGTGCGCGCGGGCGAGGAGCACTGATCTCCGATCCGCTCGGGGACGAGAGCGCGGGGCAGGCCCACTCTGGCGCATAGCTCGAGGCCCGCTCCCCCGTCTGCGCCGAACATACGACGAGGCCGTGGCAGGTATTCCCGCCACGGCCTCGTTCGTGTGTGGTGCGCTCAGCGCGCCTCGTAGGAGAGGCAGTCCGCGGTGCCCGCGCCGACCGAGATGGAGGCGGCGGTGCATTCGAGCGCGTTGTTGTGGGTGCAGTCGGCCTTCTGGCAGGCGCCGACGAAGGTCTCGGCCTTGGCGAGGCCGCCCTTGACGGTCAGCGGGATGAAGGTCGTGCAGGAGGAGGAGTAGCCGACGGTGATCGCGGCGGCTCCGCAGTTCTTCTCCTTGTTGTAGGAGCAGTCGAGAACGGAGCAGTCGAGGATGCGGGGCATATCTGCCATTGGAGTGTCCTTTTCAACGTGGCCCCGAGGGGCTTCAATGTGGCCGGTCGCGACCGGGTTGGCCGCGCTGTTGACTCCAGTGATACGCCTTTTCGCAACATGTGCAAAAGAAAGGGTTTTTCGTTGCAATTCCAAGGTTTGCGACGGCTCTCTCGCAGCTCATTTACGAACTTTTGACATTACTAATTACGTAAATAAAACCTTCATTTCTTTTGCGTAATTCGGGTAGGTGAGCCTGTGCTGCGCCGGTGTGGCAACCCTTGCCTGACCCACACAAAGACGCCGAAGCGCCCGCGCCACCGAGGAGCAGCGCGGGCGCTTGTGGACCAGAGCAGTCAGTCAGGAAGCGATCACTTCGCAGACCAGAAACGGATCACGATCGTCGTGCCGTCATCTGCGGGCTGCGAGCGCTCCAGATCGGCGACATAGTCGTAAGATCCGGAGAAGTCGGTCGACGTCGGCAGATACTGGGGCAGGTCAGCAAGGGTCACGTTGTAGACGCGCTTACCACCCTCGACGGAGTACTCCATGTCGGGCGTAATGGCCACGCCGTCCGCCTTGGAGACCCAGTAGCGGTTGATCGTGCCGTGAGCGCCGCGCTCGTCGCGCTGGTACCAGTAGAGGCTGTAGTTCTCCGTCTCGGGGACGGTGCGCACGACCTGATCCCCCACCAGCACATGGTTGACGATTGTCGCCTGCGCAGTGTCCATGGCCTCGTCGTCGCGCTTATTGTCGCGCAGCGTGATGCCACGAGCGGACAGAGCATCCTGACCGAGGCCGAAGTCCGCGCGAATCTCCTCGGCGTAGGGGCGCACGATGAGGTTGTCCGAGACGGTGACGTTACGAATGTCGCCCTTCGCCTCCTGGAAGTCGATCGCGCCGCGCGTGTTTCCGTAGAAGTCGTTCGTGGTGCCCGAGCGCACGAGCTTGTTGTGCGAGATCGAGATGCCGCCGTCCGTGTTGAGGTCGAAGTTATGACCGTCGAACACGGTGTTCAGGCGAATACCCGCACCGGAGAAGTTGTTAACGATGAGGTTGTCCTTGATGACGTGGGACTTGCCACCGAAGAGCCCGATGGCGGAGGCTCGCCAGCCCAGTTCGACTGTGTTGCCCACGAAGGAGTTGCGCTCGGCGATGCGCGCCTGGCTGTTGGTGGACTTGTCGATGCTCGACCACGAGGCCAGACCATCGTCACCATTGCCGCGCACCGAGGAGTTACGAACCGTAGAGTTCGCAGTGCCCTGCGCGAAGTTGACGCCATCCGCGAAGTTGTTGCGAATACGCGCGTTTTCAATGACCATGCCGTCGGTGTAGGTCATCTGGCTGGCATCCACGTAGTCGCCCATCCAGAAGCCGCACTCGAAGTGCTCGACCCACACGTTGGCGACGCGGGTGTTCGCACCGGCCGAGCCAGCAAAGCCCTTGTACTGCGCCTTTTCACCGAAGCGAGACGTCAGGTTCGAAGACATGTAGAAGTCGGTCATGGTCACGCCGCCCACACCGCGGTTGAAGACGAAGCCACCGCCGCCAGCCTGGTCGGAGGTGAAGCGCACGTTGGTGTGCCACATGCCCGCGCCCTGGATCGTCAGGCCGGAGTGGTCCAGGCCGATCTTGCGGCCAAACTCCCACGTACCCGCGGGAATGTAGACGGTCTTGGAGGTGGCCGCAGCCTGGTTCATGGCCCAGATAAGCGCATCGGAGTCGTCGACGCCGTCGCCGGGCTTGGCTCCCTGGTAGTCGGCCACGCTCACGGCACCTTCGGGACGCTCGATGGCGGGCGCGGCCTGCTCGAGCTCGACGAAGTCGATGCCGTAGGCGTTCTGATCGTCGCCAACCTTGACGATCTGAATATGATCATCCTTCTGGATCTGGCGCCCCAGGAGTGTGTGCACCTCATCGAAACGGAAGCGCGCCTTCGTGCCTTCTCCTGGCTCGTCGTACACATGGTCGCCGCCGACGTACTGCCAGGCGGTCTCGGAGGAGAGGTCGAGGGTCGCGACGGTCTCGTTGTTGACGCGCACGTCAACACGACCGGAGGTGTGATCGGGCAGGGTGAAGCGCAGGTCGAGGGCGTTGGCCGCGGTCGTCGCGACGAAGTCCAGGGAGGCATCCTTGCTCTTGAGTGCCACATAGGACTGTCCCGAGGCCTCAATGGCCGTCGATTCGAGGTCGTCGGAGCGCTCAAGCGTCGCCCCGTCGGAACGGCTCGCCTCCTCGGCCTCGTATCGCGTGTAGGGGACGGTCGCGCCGTACTGTCCGTCGGCCGCGACCGCACTGGGAATCAGTGCGGGCACCAGCGCGATGACGCCGAGCAGGCCCACTCCGGCGATAAATGGTCCGCGTTTCATGTAACTCTCAAACCTCTCTTCATGCCCTGAAGCACGCTCGCAGCGCCGCTTCGCTCCTAGGTTTCACTTGTTGGAAGGAACCCGGGCACATAGTAGCGGAATCTGACCACTATCAAAGAGTTGCTCAGAAACTTTCCCAGTCTAGAACCGCGTAATAATGCGAATAAGCCACAGGCCAATATTTGCACTGTAAATATAATTATGAGATTCCAACGCGATCACAGGGATTGCGAATGAGGCAACGAGGTCTGGGCTACAGCTGCGCGAGAGGTGCTCGCACCCGTCAGCCACCACTCACAGATCCACTCACTCGAGCAAATCGGCGGCCTCGAGCCAAGCCTCCTCCAGCTCGTCCATCTCGGCCAGGACGTCCTGATGGGCCGCCGAGACCTTCGTCAGCTCGGAGACCGCCGAAGGATCCGTCGCCACCTTGATCGACAGCTTCTCCAGCTTCGCCTCCAGGGACGAGGCCTCAGCGCGCAGGCGATCCAGCTTGCGTTCGATGCGGGCCACTTCCTTCTTGGCCGCGCGCCGCGCCGCAGCGTCACTCACGCCGCCGCGAGCGATCCCCTGCCCCGCACTCTCCCCGCCCGAGGCGGCGTCCGCGGAGGGAGCGGCGGAGCGGGAGGCGGAGCCGGCCTCGTCGGCGCGAGTGGACGAACCAAACGCCCTGAAGTCGCCGGAGGCGCGCATCTGCAGGTACTGCTCGACGCCGCCGGGCAGGGCGCGGACCTGGCCGTCGCCGAGGAGGGCGACCTGGTGGTCGGTGACGCGCTCGAGGAGGTAGCGGTCGTGGGAGACGACGACGAGGGTGCCCGGGAAGGTGTCGAGCAGGTCCTCCATGGACGCCAGCGTGTCGGTGTCGAGGTCGTTCGTGGGCTCGTCGAGGAGCAGCACGTTCGGCTGGCTCATGAGCAGGCGCATGAGCTGGAGGCGGCGGCGCTCGCCGCCCGAGATCTCGCTGATGCGCGTGTAGGCGCGGGCGCGCGTGAATCCCATGCGCTCCGTCATCTGCGAGGCGCTGACCTCCTTGCCGTCCACGACGACACTCTGGGCGACGTCGGCGACGGCCTCGACGACGCGCATGTCGGCCAGGGCGTCGAGCTCGTGCGTGTCCTGGGAGAGGGTGGCGACCTGGACGGTCTTACCGCGCTTGACACGCCCCGAGGTGGGCTCGAGGTCGCCGCGCAGCAGGTTAAGAATCGTCGTCTTGCCGGCGCCGTTGACGCCGACAATGCCGACGCGCTCGGCGGGGGCCAGGCGCCAGGTGACGCCCTCGAGGATGCTCAGGCGCGTGCCGTCGGGGCGCGCGAAGGACACGGAGACGTCCTCAAGGTCGATGACATCCTTGCCCAGGCGCGCGGTCGCCATCTTCACCAGCTCAACGGTGTCGCGCGGGGGCGGCACGTCGGCGATGAGGGCCTCGGCGGCGGCGATGTGGAACTTCGGCTTCGAGGTGCGGGCGGGCGCCCCGCGGCGCAGCCACGCGAGCTCCTTGGTGAGCAGGTTGGCGCGCTTGGCGGCGGCCACGTCCGCCTGGCGCATGCGCTCGGCGCGGGCCAGCGTGTAGGCGGCGTAGGAGCCGTCATAGATTTCGACGTGCCCGGCGATCTGCGCCCGGTCGCCGCCCGGGTCAACGCCGGGGACGACCTCCCAGATGTGCTCGCACACAGCGTCGAGGAACCAGCGGTCGTGGGTGACGGCCAGGAGCGCGCCGGACGCGCCGGGGCGTGCGAAGCGGGCGTTCAGGTGCGCGGCCAGCCAGGCCACGCCCTCGACGTCGAGGTGGTTGGTGGGCTCGTCCAGGCACACGATGTCGGCGGTGGCCGCGAGGACGCGGGCGAGCGCGACGCGGCGGCGCTGCCCGCCCGACAGGGTGCCGAGGAGGGCGGCGGGGTCGATGTCGGCGAGGAGTCCAGCATGAATGTCTCGCACGGCCGGGTCGGATGCCCACTCGTACTCCTCCATGCCGGGGTGAACGGCCTGGATCACGGTGTCCTCGGGGTCGAGCGTGTCCGCCTGAGTGAGGACGGCGACGCGCACGCCATCGCGTCGAGTCACCACTCCCCCGTCGGGTTCCTGTGTGCCGGCAACGATACGCAGGAGGGTGGACTTTCCGGCACCGTTGGGGCCGAGGATGCCGACGCGGCTGCCGTCGTCGAGGCCGACCGTGACCCCTTCGAGGAGCTTACGCGACCCCGCAAGGGCGCCGACGTTTTGGGTTCCGAGCAGGTGCGCCATCAGATGGCCTCCGTCGATTCAATGCGGGCGCCGCGTGCGGGCCCGTGGGTGGGGATCGCGCGCGCGACCGTGGGCGCGTCGCTCAGGGTGGCCGCGAGCGCGCGGGCGTGCTCGGCGTCGCGCGCGAGAGCCGCGACGGTCGGGCCGGATCCGGACAGCGTGACGGCCAGGGCGCCCGCATCTGTCGCCGCGGCGATGGTCTCGGCCAGCTCGGGGCGCAGGCGCAGTGCGGGCGCCTGCAAGTCATTGACGAGGCAGTGGCGCAGTTCTTCGGGTCCCGCGCACAGGGCGGTAATTTCCTCGGGCGTGGGCTCGGCCAGGGCGGGCGCGTGCTCAGCGTCGACCCGGTCGAACTCTCGGAACACCGACGGGGTGGACAGGCCCTCGTGGGCGAGGAGCATGACCCAGTGGTGCTGGTACTCCGCCCCGGCCTCGTCCCCCTCGCGCAGGACGCTCATGTGGTCCCCGCGCCCGGTTCCCAGCGCAATGCCGCCCGCCAGGCAGGCAGGCACGTCGGCGCCGAGCGAGCGACCTATGGCCTGGAGTTGTTCGCTACCCAGACCCAGCTCCCAGAGCTCGTTGCAGGCCACCAGGGCGGCGGCCGCGTCGGCGGACCCGCCGGCCATGCCGCCGGCGACGGGGACGCGCTTGTCGACGCGGATGCTCAGGCCCGCTGCGGTCGAGGCCCAGGGGCCCGCGGCGGCGAGGCGCTGGAGGACGCGCGCGGCGCGCACGGCCAGGTGGGTGGCCGGGTCCACGTCCTCCATGGCGCGGGTCGTGGCCTCGTCGACGCTGCCGTCGGGCAGGTAGGCGACCGTCTCGACGCGCACGCCGGGTGTCTTGGAGGTGCGCACGGTGACGGTCTCGCGCAGGTTGAGGGCCTCGAAGACCGTGACGAGGGGGTGGTAGCCGTCCGGCGTGGGCGCGCCCACGCGCAGGGTCAGGTTGACTTTTCCGGGCGCACTGGCGAGCACTTCACGCATGGCGTTCCTTCTTCCTGCCGATTGTCTGACCGGTGGCCGTCAGCGGGCCGCGGTCGAGGGCGCGAGGCTGCCGTTTGCGCGGGCCTCGATGACGGCGCGGCCCAGCTCGACGAACTCGTCGATCGAGAGGGTCTCGCCGCGGCGCGTCGGGTCGATGCCAGCGGCGGACAAGAGTGCCTCGGAGGCCTCGGGGCCGCCCGCCCAGTTCTTGAGGGCCGCACGCAGGGTCTTGCGGCGCTGGCCGAAGGCCACGTCGGTGACCTCGAAGGTGGCGCGGCGCAGCTCGTCGTCCCCGCGCGGAGTCTTCAAGCGGGTCAGTCGCACGAGCGCGCTATCGACGCCGGGCACGGGCCAGAACACGGAGCGGCCGATCGTGCCGGCGCGCTCGACCGAGCCGTACCAGGAGGCCTTCACGGAGGGCACGCCGTAGGTGCGCGATCCGGGGCCGGCGGCCAGGCGGTCGGCGACCTCGGCCTGGACCATGACGACGACGCCCTGGATGGAGGGGAAGGCCTCGAGCATGTTGAGCAGAACCGGCACGGCCACGTTGTACGGCAGGTTCGCGACGAGCTTGGTGGGGGCGGGCCAGTCCACGCCGAAGTCATCGACGCCGCTGATTTCCGTGGCATCCATGGTGACAACGTGGAAGCGGTCGGCGGCCTCGCTCATGCGGGCGCGCACCGTCTCGGGCAGCGCGGCGGCCAGGGGCGGGTCGATCTCGACGGCGCGCACGCGCGCGCCGACTTCCAGGAGCGCGAGCGTCAGTGAGCCGAGGCCGGGGCCGACCTCGACAACCTCGTCGCCCTCCTCGACGCCACCGGCTGCGACGATCTTGCGCACCGTGCCCGCGTCGTGCACGAAGTTCTGGCCGAGCACCTTCGTGGGGCGGATACCGAGCGCCTCGGAGATGGCCTTGACTTCGAGGGGGCCGAGCAGGCCCGTCTCGGAGGGCACGGCTCCCTCGGGCAGGGTCGGGTCGAGGCGGCTGCGCGTTTCGCGCTGGTTGCGGGGGCTGGAGGATCGGCTCACGCTGGCAAGTCTAGTGCACGGGGCCGACGAGGCCGGGGCAAGCGGCGCTGTGAGGCTCGAAGCGTCACGGGGCGGGCGGAGGCGGCAGGACGACGCGCACCTCGTACTTGCTAGCCTGCTCGCCGAGAACAGCGCGCCAGGCCAGGACAGCGCGCCAAGCCAGGGCAGCGCGCCAAGCCAGGGCAGCGCGCCAGGCCCAGCCCATCGCCGACTCCGCCAACATCTGACGTTCCTCAACAATGTCGCACGTAATTTAATCTGGTCAGATTCTAGCAATGCCACAAAACCGCATGATTCCAACGATGCGATTTCAAATCCTGAAATACACGCCGGGGAATTACGTGCAACATTGGAAACGAGGCCACGGAACAGGCAGCGCGCTCGGCACGGTCACACATCCGGATAGGTTGCACGCTTCCGGATAGGTTAGCCACACGCGGATAGGTTAGCCACATCCGGATAGGTTAATAAGCTATCCAGATGCTCATAACCTATCCGGATGTTCGTTACCTATCCGGATGAGCGCGCTCTGCGAGCCGCCACGCCAGAGCGCCCACAAGCACAACCACCACGCCAGCGCGCCCACAAGCACAACCGCCACACCAGCGCGCCCACAAGCACAACCACCACGCCAGCTCAACTCCACCCGCACACCGACAAAAGGGGCGGGGCTGGCAACCATCGTTGCCAGCCCCGCCCGAAAAGCGTCAGACCTCAGTACCAGCCCACCGCGTTGGAGTGCGCCCACGCGGAGCAGGGCGTGCCGTAGCGGCCCTTGATGTAGCCGATACCCCAGTTGATCTGGGTGATCGGGTTGGTACGCCAGTCGGCGCCCGCAGAGGCCATCTTGGAGCCCGGCAGCGCCTGCGGGATACCGTACGCGCCCGAGGAGGAGTTCTCGGCGTAGGGGTTCCACTGCGATTCGCGGTTCCACAGCAGCACGAGGCACTGGTACTCGCTGTCGCTCCAGCCCTGGGCCGCGACAAGCGGCTTGGCCAGGGAGCGCGGGTCCTCGCCGGAGTAGGTTGTCGGGACGGCGCCAGCCTCAGCGGCTGCGGCCGCAGCAGCGGCTGCCGTGGCCTGATCGGCGTTCTTCGCTTCGCCGGTGATCTCGGCGATCTCTTCCTTCGTGGAGATCGAGCCCAGCTTCGCGCGGTAGCGCACGGAGGTGGTGCCATCGGACTCGGTCTTCTCCTCGAGCGTGGCCTTGGGGTCGATGCCGGCGGCGACGAGGGCGGTCGGCGTTGCCTCCTTCGTGCCCTCGCTACGCACTTGGGTGACGGGCTGGGAGGTGGAGTGCTCGGTGATCGGCACGGAGGTCAGGACCTGGTCGCCATCCTTCTCCTGCCACACTGTCCAGGTCGTCACGCCGTTGACGCCGGTCGTGGTCACCTGGGATTCACCGACGAACATGTCGGAGCTGGTCGTCGTGGTCTCGCTAAAGGGAATGTCGACGGTCTCGGTGGCCTGGCCGCGCGTCACGCGGCTCACGGTGATCGCCAGCTCGCCGGTGGCGTCATTCTCGACGGTCACACGGTCAAGGGCGTGAACCGACACGCCAGCGGCCTCGAGGATGCCGCGCGCATCCTGTCCGGGGCGCACGGCGACTTCGCGCGTGGTGCCGTCGGCGTTCACGATGACGTTGCGGGGGCGGGACACCAGCGGGGTGAGCTCGTCGCGGGAGGCGGAGCGGTCGGCGGCCAGCGTGACCGTCGTACCCAGGGGCGCGGCGTCCGCGAGGATGCTGTCGGCAGAGGCGGCCGTGGTCCACAGGGTGCGGGGCTCACCGTCCACGGTCACCGTGTAGGCCTTAGAGGTGCGCACGACGATCGTGTCACCCTCGCGCACGGTCTCCGCCACGCCGGGCTGGACCAGGTCGCCGCTGCCAACGCTCACGTTGGCAACCTTGAGCGCGTCGGCGACGGTGTTGCCCCATGCGGTGACGGGACGGGACACGCCGTTGACTTCAAGCATGACGGTGGTATGCGAGGATGCCACGCCCACGCCGGCGATTCCCAGGACGCCGACGGAGGCCATGGCCGCGACGCCCAGAACGACGCGCGGCGAGGGGGCAAAAGCACGCACGTGTCCGCCGAGGACATGCAGGGCACTGGCAGCGGAGGCGCTCAGCGAGTTGCTCAGGTGGTGACTCACGATACTCCCGGTTACTCGATATTGGTTCTACTGGTCAGCTTAGCGTGAGAGCCCCGGGAAACGCTAGAACAGTAGCGTTACCGGGGCTAACGTCACGTTAGACAAGGCCGAGCTTGTAGGCGCAGCCCCACTGGCCCCAGCCCGCGCGCTGCTGGAGCATACGCGCGCGCATGGTCTGCTCCTCAGCCGAGGCGTCGGAGGGCAGGCCGGTGCCGCCCACGGACTGCCAGGTCGGCAGGGAGAACTGGTACATGCCGTAGTAGCCGTTGCCCGTGTTGGTCGTCGGGTTGCCACCGGACTCGCACTGGGCGATAGCCGCCCAGATCGAGGCGTCGTCGCCGGAAACGGCAGCCGAGCCGCCGGAGGAGGACGAGCCGCCCGAGGATGAGGAGGAGCCCGAGGACGAGGAGGAGCCGGAGGAGGACGAGGAGGAATCGGTGTTTTGCTGAGTCTCTTCGGCCTTCTTCTTTTCCTTGGTGCCCTTGGAGACGATGCGGGTCGTGGGCTCGGTGCGGGTCGTGGCCAGGACCGCGGAGACGGTCACGTTGCCGTCGATGGTCTCCTGGTAGGCCTCGGTGACCTCGGAGCCGGGGACGCCTTCCTGCACGACGGTCTCGGTGCCTTCCTCGGCCTCGGGGTCTTCACGCTCTTCGGTCTCGAAGGGGATCTCGGTCGTCGTGGACACGGAGCCGCGCACGACGCGTGAGACGCGCAGGGTGGCCTCGCCGCCGCTGTTCTCCAGGATCACGCGGTCGATCGGACCGGCGGAGACGCCAGCCTTGTCCAGGATCGCGGTGGTGCCCTCGTCGGCGGAGGCAACGACGTCGGTAGTCGTGCCGTCGGCAACGACGTGGATGGTCTGGCCTGCTTCACCCAGGGGCATTTCGGCGCGCGTGTAGGAGCGGTCGGCCGCCATCGACGAGGCCTGGGCGGGCAGTGCGTTCAGGACGCCGCTGACGGTCGAGGCCGTGGACCACGCGGTGGTCGCGGTGCCGTCGACTGTCACGGTGTATTCGGTTGCGGTGCGCACGACGACCGTGTCGCCGTTCGAGACGGACTGGTCGGAGGCGGGGGCGACGAGGTCATGGGCACCCACGCTCACGCCCGCGGTACTCAGGGCGTCGCCCGCTGTGGTGAAGAATCCGGACACGTCGCGGCTCACGCCGTCCACCTCGACGGTGACGTGGCGGTACGAGGTGCCGATGGCTGCTGCGCCAGCGCCGGCCACGAGGAGGGCCGTCGCAGTGGCGACGGAGATGACGGTTGTGCGGGAGGGCTTAACGCTCACGGGGCTCCAGACTTCGTAGTTTCCGGCTCCGTTACCTCTGCGGTGTCCTTCACCACTCGGGGCGTCGGATTATCTCGCGTGGGTGCCCGGAACCGGACTGACACCCCAACCGTAACCAATTTGTTACCGTTTCGCGAGTACTTTTGATGCACCTCACGCGTGCGTGCGCGCATCCCGCTGCCCGGCCACGGCCTCGTCAACGAGCGCCATTCCAGGCCTGCGCAGAACCGGCGCGACTCACCACCAGGACCCGTACACGGCCTCGGTGTTCGCGCGCAGCTGATCACAGGCGGTTTCCTCCGTGACGTCCCACAGCTGCGCGATGAAGCGCACGGTGTGGGCCATGACATAGGAGGCGTTGGGGCAGCCGCGCCACGGGATGGGTGTCAAGTAGGGGGCGTCGGTTTCCACCAGCACGAGCTCGCGAGGCAGCGCGGCCAGGGCGTCGCGCAGGTCGGAGTTCGCCGGGTAGGTGATGGGTCCCGCGAAGGACGCGTACCAGCCGCGCTCGGCGAGGCGCTGGGCCATCGCCGCGTCCCCCGAGTAGCAGTGGAAGACGATGCGCTGATCCGGCGTCGCGCACTCGTCGAGGATCGCCAGGGTGTCCTCGTGCGCCTCGCGGTCGTGGATCTGCAGCGGCAAGCCAGCGCGCGCAGCCATCTCGATGTGCGCGCGGAAAGACTCCTTCTGCGCCTGACGTCCCGGGTCCGCGGTGCGGAAATAGTCCAGGCCGCTCTCCCCCACCGCGACGACCGTCGGGTCGCCCAGGCGCGCCTCGACGGCGGCCAGCGCCTCGTCGAGGGGCACGTGATGCTCGCGCACCTTCGGGGTCAGGCCGTCGGGCGAAGGGTCGGCGCAGCCCGCGTGCAGCGCCGCCTCGTTCGGGTGGATCGCCAGGGCGACGCGCACCCCCTCGTGGATGTGAGCCAGCTCGATCATCGGGTCGAAGTCGGGCAGCTCGCAGGCGCTCGAAATGAACGCGGTCACGCCGACCTGGCGGGCACGATCCAGCTGGTCCTCGAGGCTGAGCGCCACGCCCTCGCGCCGGGGGATCTCGCCGACGTGGGTGGGCAGGTGCGTGTGGTTGTCCACCACGGGCGCCGCCAGGGGCGCAGGCGCGTCGGGCCAGGGACGAGGCTTACGCGGGCTCATGCGGGAGTCGTGACCTTTCGGGAGGGATGAGGAACGAGGCGGGGAGCGTCAGCGGGCGAGCACGACGCCGCGGGCAACCTCGTCAACAACCTCGTCGCCGAGGAGGTAGCGCACGATCTCGAGGCCGAGCTCCAGGGAGGTGCCAGCGCCGCGGCTGGTGATGATGAACTCGTCGACGACGACCGGATTCTCGTGGACGATCGCGCCGCCGGCGGCGATGGCCTTGACGAAGGCGGGGTTGGCGGTGGCGTGGCGGCCCTCGAGGACGCCGAGCTCGGCCAGGATTGAGGGGGCGGCGCAGATCGCGGCGACGGGCTGGCCCGCATCGGCTCGGCGCAGCACCTCGGCCTGGATCGCTGGCGTGGCCTTCAGGCCCAGGGTGCCCGGCATGCCGCCGGGCAGGAAGAGAAGGGTGTAGGCGGACAGATCCACATCCTCGAGCATGAGGTCGGCGACGACGCGGATGCCGTGCGAGCTGGTCACGTGACGCGCGTCGGTGACGGAGATCAGGTCAGCGCGCACTCCCGCGCGGTACAGGACATCGGCGACGGCCAGGGCCTCGACTTCTTCGAAGCCGTCGGCCAGCATGATGGCGACGGTGGCGTCGGTGGCAAGATTCTCGGGAGTGGGCATGATTCCTCTTTTCTCATCGATCGCGGCGGGCGTTACCCCCAGGTTAGCGCAGCCGCGCCCACCCCGTGAGCGCGCCACGGCCTCGTCCGTGGGGGCCGAGGCCGTGGTTCTTACTCGGATCGCAGCGCCTCGACGGGGTCCTGACGCGAGGCGCGCGCGGCCGGGATGATGCCGGCGACGACGGTCAGGCCGACGGACACGGCCACCAGCACCAGAGCGGTGACCGGCGAGAGCTGCGCGATGTTCTCCACGTTAAAGGAGGAGTAGGCGATCGAGTTGGCGATGGCGCACAGCCCGTAGGTCACGCCCACGCCGATCGCGCCGGCGAGGAAGCCCTCGATGACGGTTTCCGCGTTGAACACTCGGGACACGTCGCCCTTGGAGGCGCCGATCGAGCGAAGGATGCCGATCTCCTTGCGGCGCTCGAGCACCGAAATATAGGTGATGATCGAGATCATGATCGAGGAGACCACGAGCGAGATGGACACGAAGGCGATGAGCAGCCACGAGATGATGTCGACGATCTTGGTCACCGAGCTCA
>ERZ772935.195-NODE-195-length-24693-cov-9.950848_pt1 | contig 24693 bp, 26 predicted proteins | sample MGYA00511683_ERZ772935 | MGnify/ENA primary metagenome ERZ772935 (study PRJEB29015, sample SAMEA2738086) | human oral metagenome | biome: human oral; feature: human-associated habitat; material: saliva | place: China | collected 2228 ...
AAAATGCCGTCGTCGCTAAGTGTGGCGCGGAATTTACCATTGCCATAGAAGTTCAGGGAGAATATCGATACGCGGTGTTTAAGCTCGGTAGCAGTTATTGGCTCGGCAGGCGGTTCGTCCTGTTGCAGTTCTAGTTCGTGTGCAGTGCTGAGCATTTCTTGGGCGATGTATTCTTTCAGACTGCCTATGTGTTGTTCGTATTCGGCAAAGAAGGAGTGGCAGTCTTGTAAGGCAGAGTCATGGTCGGAGAGTGTATTGTCACCAGCATGAAGGCTTAGGTTGAGCTCTTCACCCAGCCATTGAACGGTAGTGGAAAAATGCCCACCACCGTATTTTTTATCCATTGTCCACGTCCAACCCCGTGTGTCGGTGTAGGTCACAGGGCGAAGGTATTCGGCGACGATGTGGTCTAGTTCGGAGTGAGCAACATTTCGTTCGAGAATATCCACTAACATGAAACTGTGGCGGAAGATTTCGGGCAGCCTTTCAGGTTCGGTGTGTGGGAATGATTCTGCAGCAGCGGGTTTGCGACGACGAACGCGTAAACGGTAGTTATGTCCAATCTCAAATTCCTGCAGTTTTGCTACAACTTCAGCTTCTGTGCCGACCCAGTTAATGTCACACAAATTGTTAACACACTTCCCAGTGTTACAGTTGATGTATGCCAATCCATCTTGACAAACATAGCGCGTTTTAATGCGCGGGTGTACTGACTCAACAATATTGCTATCAGCAGCCGTGAAAAGAATTTCAATTTCTTCAGGGAGATAGCAGTTATCAAAGTCTTGAATGGGGTTCATAGGGTCCCTTGCAAATTGACTGTACTGGTTTGGGAATTAATCTGAGGTAGATCTAACATACAAACTATGCCCAATTAAATAAGCTAAAAAAATCTTCTAATGAATTAGCAATAACACGCCATGTCAGCTCGCCGTCATCCCAATAAATCACACGAGGCATTTCTTTATTTTCTGAGAAATCCATGCAGAACGAGCAATTGCTGCCATCAACACCGAATACGAGGATTTGCGAGAAATTGGTAATATAGCCTAAATCGTATTCGTTTTGCTTTTGGTGGTCGACATATTCTTCAGCTTCCTCTGTGGGGAAATCCTTGGGTAGCTCGCGGCTATATTTTAGGATTTCGTCTGAGTTGTAAAAAATATGGGTTTCGGTAAACAGCTTGTAGCCGAATTGGTCTTGCTCCTGATTAGGCCTACCACCCAGACCTTCATATTTTTTGCGTAATTTGTCGTAGTTTTTCGGGATTTTGGGTTGGTGCATTACTTCAGGCTACCTGAAAAAGATGATTCAAAAAATAATGCTACGAATTCTACTATTTTCAGGTAGCCTTTCAGACGACCTCAAAGGCTACCTGAAAACTTCACACAGGTGCTTTCGTATGCCAATCACTTGCCAACTGTACTTGATGCGCTGCGCCAAGAATTTTGGCTTCGGAGAAGTGGTTGCCGATGAACTGCACGCCGATGGGCAGTCCGCTGCTGCTGAAACCTGCGGGCAGAGTCAGGGCGGGCAAGCCGGCCAGATTCACGGCGATGGTGTAGATGTCGGAAAGGTACATCTGCACGGGATCGTGGATGTCACTGCCGAGTTTGGGGGCGGCGGTGGGCGCAGTCGGGGCGAGGATGAAATCACATTGCGCGAAGGCCGTCTGAAAATCGTTGGCAACGAGGCGGCGCAGTTTTTGGGCTTTCAGGTAATAGGCATCGTAGTAGCCGTGCGACAACACATAAGTGCCAATCATGATGCGACGTTTGACTTCGCTGCCGAAACCTTCGGCGCGGGTGTTGCTGTACATTTCTTCAAGGTCGTTGAATTTTGCGGCACGGTGACCGTAGCGTACGCCGTCGTAGCGGGAAAGATTGGTGCTGGCTTCGGCGGAAGCGAGAACGTAGTAAGCGGGAATGGACAGGGCGGTTTGCGGCAGGGAAACTTCAATGGTTTCCGCACCTTGTGCTTTTAAAAGGTTGATGACGCTTTGCAAAGCAGCCTGCACTTCGGCATCCGCGCCTTCGCCGAAATATTCTTTAGGCAGACCGATTTTCATGCCTTTGAGCGGTTTGTCCAAATCGCGGGTGTAGTCTTCTTTGCTGCGTTCCAAGCTGGTGGAATCGCGCTCGTCAAAACTCGCCATTGCATTGAGCAAAATCGCGCAGTCTTCGGCGGTTTGCGCCATCGGACCGGCTTGGTCGAAACTGGAGGCGTAGGCGACCATGCCGAAGCGGGAAACCGTGCCGTAGGTAGGTTTGATGCCAGTGATGCCGCAGTGTGATGCGGGCTGGCGGATGGAGCCGCCGGTGTCCGAACCGAGCGCGGCAGGAGCAAGGCGTGCGGCAACAACTGCTGCGGAACCGCCGGATGAACCGCCGGGAACATGTTCGGGATTCCACGGGTTTTTAGTCGCGCCGTAGAACGAGGTTTCATTGGTCGAACCCATGGCAAACTCGTCCATATTGGTACGGCCGAGCGTTACCATGCCTTCGTTGAGCAGGTTTTGTACGACGGTGGCAGTGTAGGGCGAAACGAAGTTGTCCAACATTTTGGAGCTGCACGCGCTGCGCCAGCCTGTTTGACAGAAAATGTCTTTGTAGGCGATGGGTACGCCGGTAAGCGCGGTGGCGTTGCCTTGCGCGATACGCGCGTCGGCGGCACGGGCTTCGGCTAGGGTTTTGTCTTGGTCGAGAGTAATGTAGCCGTTGATTGCCGGGTTCTGCGCAGCAATGGCGGCGAGGTATTCGGTTGCCAGTTCGACGGCGGAGATTTGCTTGGATTGCAGCAGTTGGCTGGCTTGTTTGAGGGTGTATTGGGTCATTGCGCCATGATTCCTAATTTGAGACGGTTTCTGTTTTCAGGCAAATATTCGGAAAAGTGTTGCCGAAAACGTAGGCTGAACAGTGATTGAAATTTCGAAGGAAAAAAACGAGTTTCAGACGACCCAAGTTTAGATTTCATATTTCAAGATAATGAGATCGTCTGAAAAAATTATTCTTCAATTACCTGAGGCACGATATACAGGCGGTTGCGCACTTCCGGCGCGACGGCTTGATACTCGGCGGCATGGTCGGTTTCGGTAACTGTATCTTCGCGCAGGCGCAGGGCGGCTTCGTGGGGGTGTGCCATCGGCTCGATACCCTCTGTATTCACGCTCTGCATTTTTTCGACCATGGCGAAAATGTCGTTCAATTCTGAGAGGGTTTTGCCTTTTTCTTCCTCGGTCAGCGAAAGGCGTGAGAGTTTGGCGATTTTTTCCACATCGGTTAAGCTTAAAGCCATAAAAAATCCTTGTCTGATAGCAAACGCCCCTTTATTGGGGTATCATTGCGTTCTTCTTCGATGAAACGAGGAATTATAACCGAAAACTACTCAAACGGCGTGTGATTTCGCCATACGTTTCATGCGGGGAGTGGGGAGGTCGTCTGAAAAGGCGTTGTTTCCATGTTTTTAATATTTTGAATAACAATTAAATAAAATCGGTGCTGGGCCGATATTCAGGTATTTTATGTTTCGTTTTTTATCCCGTTTTTTCTCCAACGATATCGCCATTGATTTGGGTACGGCGAACACGTTGATTTATGTGCGTGGTAAAGGCATTGTTTTGGACGAGCCGTCTGTGGTGGCGGTTCAATCGGGTACGGGCGGTAAAAGCAAGATTGTCGCTGTGGGTACGGAAGCCAAGAAAATGCAGGGGCGCGCACCGCGCAATATTGAAATCGTCCGTCCTATGCGGGACGGGGTGATTGCTGATTTTACGATTGCCGAGCGTATGCTGGGTATGTTGATTAAAAAAGCAATACAAGGCAATTCGGTTGTGCCGCCGCGCGTTGTGATCTGCGTGCCTGGCGGGGCAACCCAAGTGGAACGCAAGGCGATTTTGGATTCTGCGTTCGCCGCAGGTGCATCTTCCGTACATTTGATTGAGGAGCCGATGGCGGCTGCTTTGGGTGCAGGCTTGCCGATTGAGGATACTGCCGGTTCGATGGTGGTGGATATCGGCGGCGGCACAACGGAAATCGGCATTTTGTCGTTGGGCGGTATGGCTTATTCTGCCTCCGTCCGTGCGGCAGGTGATGAGTTTGATAAGAGCATCGTGCATTATCTGCGCCGTCATCGCGGCGTGTTGATTGGTGAAGCGACGGCTGAGGAATTGAAGAAAACAATCGGTTCAGCCTCCGGTTTTGCAACCGAAACCGCCATGCGGATTAAAGGCCGCGATTTGGCGGAAGGTACGCCCAAGTCGCTTGCCATTACTTCGGAAGAGGTGCGCGAGGCTTTGAGCGAAACGGTTAATCAGATTATCCGCGCCGTGCGCCTTGCTTTGGAACAGGCTCCGCCTGAGTTGGCCGGCGATATTGCCGACAGGGGAATTATGTTAACGGGCGGTGGCGCGCTGTTGCACGGTATGGATACGGTTTTGGCGGATGCGACGGGGCTGCCTGTCGGTATTGCCGACCAGCCTTTGAACTGTGTGGCTTATGGTGCGGGCAAAGCCTTGGATTATATCGGCAAATGGAATGCCGTCTTTGTGGATAACCCGTAAGGCAGGCTGAAATGGAACATTCTTCTTTACGGTTTGACGAGGCAAAGGGCCAAAAGCTGTTGCCTCGTTTTATTGCGTATCTTTTGCTGGGCGCCGGCATTATGGTGGCGGACGGCCGTTTCAACCTGATGCAGCCCGTGCGCACTGCTGCGGCGGAGATTCTTTATCCGGTGCAATGGCTGGCAAACCAGCCGGTCCGTCTCTATCAATATTTTTCCAACCAATCTCAATCACAAACCGAGCTGTTGGAACAAAACCGTCTCCTTTTGGAGGAAAACGGTCGTCTGAAAATCCAGCTTCAACGCGATAAGGTCAACCTGAGCGAATTGCAGGAGCTGAAAAAGCTATACGGCTTGCAGCAAAAAGGCATAAGCAATGTCATAGGCGCTGAGGTATTGTCCAGTGGCAAAGACCCGCTATCCGAACGTTTGATTATCAATAAAGGCAGTGGCGAAGGAGTGGCGGCAGGCGATGCCGTTATCGACCAAAACGGCTTAATCGGGCGGATTACCTTAGTTCACGCAAACAGCGCGGAAGTCGAGCTGATGGCGGCTGCGCAAAGTATCGTCCCTGTTGCCGTTGAGCGTACGGGCGAACGCAATCTCGCCTACGGCAACGGCGTGGGCTTGGATTTGCGTTATTTCCCGACGGGATCGGATTTGAAGCCGCAGGATGTTTTGATTACCTCCGGCTTGGACGGCATTTATCCGGCAGGTATTCCCGTAGCCCGCGTGGATAAAGTCGTCCGTGCTTCCGGTACGCCTTATTACGACACAGAACTGACCCCGTTTGCCGCCTTGCGCCGCAGCCGCTTTGTTTTGGTTCTGTCTTCTTCCCATTCTTCCCAATAAATCATTCATGAACGATTTTGACGATTCCTACCGTGCCATGCCCGTCGGCGTGATTGCGGCAAGTTTTGCCGTAACCATGCTTGTCGATTTCATGCCTTTTCCCTTTGATGTGTTTTTTTGGCTGCCCGAACTGACTGCGCTGATGCTGCTTTATTGGTCTATGCACCATCCCCAACGCGTCGGCATGGGCATTGCGTTTTTGCTCGGCTTGATAGTCGATGCCGCAACGGCAGCAACTTTGGGGCTGCACGCATTGTCTTATACGGTCATGGTGTATTTCGTCTTGAACACGCGCCGTCAAATCATGCTCTACGGCCACATCATGCAGATCGGGGCGGTATTGGCAGCATTGTTCTGCCATCAGGCGGTCTTGGTGGCGGCGCGCCTGTTCCTCAACAACCAAATCATTACTTGGCAAAGTTTCATCGCGCCTTTGGCAGGCGCGCTGCTTTGGCCTTTCTTGAGCCAGTTGATGCTGGTGCTGACCAATTTTTATCGCGCCAACAGATAACGTGAAACCATGTCCATACTGAATACTATGAAACGTCGTCTGAAAAATGGCGGTAGCGGTAAAACACAGACTGCAAAGGCAGCGCAAGCCGATTCTTTATTGCGTCTGCTGGTGGCGTTTATCTTGATTGTGGTTTTGTTTGCCGCATTGGTGGCGCGGTTTGTCTATTTGCAGGTGTTCCGGCATGACGATTTTTCCGGACAGGCATCCAGCAACCGTATCACATTAATTCCGACTCCGCCCGTCCGCGGCGAAATCGTAGATGTCAATGGTGTACCGTTGGCAAAAAACTATCCCGTGTTCTCTCTGGAAGTCATCCCCAGCCGCATTGAGGGCAAGATGGAGGATGTCATCGAAGCCCTGCGGAAGTATGTCGATATTACGCCTATTGATTTGAAGCGTTTCCACAAATACCGCGAAAGCTACCGCAAATTTGAAAACATCCCGCTCAAGCTGCGCCTGACAGATGAAGAAGCGGCAAAATTGTCCGTGCATCTTAATGAATTTAAAGGTGTAGAAGTCAATTCGCGCACTTTCCGCGAGTATCCTTATGGCAAGCTGACCTCACACTTTTTAGGCTACATCGGCCGAATCAGCGACAAAGATCAGGAAATTTTGGAAGAAGAGGGCTTGACTGCACTCTATCGCGGCAGCACCCACATCGGCAAATCGGGGCTGGAAAAATATTACGAACCGCAGCTTCATGGCGCGCCCGGCTATCAAGAAGTGGAAAAAGACGCTTACGGCAATATTGTTCGCGTCTTGAAAAACGTGCCGTCGCGCATGGGGCAAACTTTGCGCTTGGGCATGGACATCCGTATGCAACAAGAGGCGGACAAAATATTGGGAGACAGGCGCGGGGCGATTGTCGCCATCAATCCGCAAGACGGTACGGTATTGGCTTTCGTTTCCAAACCTTCTTTCGATCCTAACCTCTTTATCGACGGCATCGACAGCGAAACTTGGAAAGCCTTGAATGATGACTGGAAAAAGCCGTTGGTCAACCGCGTAACGCAAGGTCTGTATCCGCCGGGCTCGACGTTTAAGCCGTTTATGGGCATGGCTTTGCTGGAAAGCGGCAAAATTACCCAAACGACGGTCGTTCCCGCGCCCGGCGCATGGAGTATTCCCGGCAGCCGTCACGTCTTCCGAGATTCCGTACGCAGCGGTCACGGTTCGGCGAATTTGAGCAAGGCGATACAGGTGTCGTCCGATACCTTTTTCTACCGCTTGGGCTACGAAATGGGCATAGACAAAGCATCGCCGTATTTAGTGCAATTCGGTTTCGGCAAAAAAACTGGCATCGACCTGCCCAGCGAATATACGGGCGTTTTGCCCAGCCGCGAATGGAAGGCGAAACGCTTTGCCAAATCGTCTGATCCTACCGCCAAAGAATGGCGCGCAGGCGAGATGGTCTCGGTCAGCATCGGGCAGGGTTACAACGCTTACACCCCGTTGCAAATGGCACACGCCACTGCTTCGCTTGCCAATAACGGCGTGGTTTATCAGCCGCATTTGGTGAAAGAATTGTTGGATTTCGACAAACGAAAAATCACGCGTATCAATCCCAATCCCGAATACAAAATCCCGTTCAAACAAGATAACTTCGAATACGTCAAACAGGCAATGGAGAAAGTCTTGAAACCGGGCGGTACGGCACACCGCATCGGCGGCGGATTGACTTACAGTATGGGCGGCAAAACGGGCACGGCGCAGGTTGTGCAAATCAAGCAGGGCGGTCGTTACAACGCCGCAGCTTTGCGCGAGCAACACCGCGACCATGCGTGGTTTATTTCGTTCGCCCCCTTGGAAAAACCTGAAATCGCCATTGCCGTGATTCTGGAAAACGGCGGCTGGGGCGCCTACGCCGCACCGCTTGCCCGCAGCCTGACTGATTTTTATATGCTCAATGTCAAGCCGCAGCAGTTTTCAGACGACCCCGACGCAGGCGGAATGCCCGAACCGCAACAACACCGCACACAACCCCAACCGCCGACCATATTCCAAAAAGCCTACGGTCTGAAACAGGAGGAAGCAAATCATGAATGAAACGGTTGGAATGTGGGCAAAAATCAAGCGCACCGTATCTGCTCCGATAGACCCGTGGCTGTTTTTCCCCATGCTCGCCATCTACATCATGAGCCTGTTTTTGCTCTATTCGGCGGACGGGCAGGATTTCGGCCAGCTTGAACATAAAACCCTGCATACGGTCGTCGGCTTCGCCCTGTTGTGGTTTGTCGCCTCGTTCAAGCCGCGTGATGCCGCAAAGGTTGCGCTGCCGATGTACCTGATTGGCGTGTTGCTGCTTGTCGCCGTCGAAGTCGCAGGCGTAACCGTCAATGGCTCTACACGCTGGTTGGAACTGGGGTTCACGCGCATCCAGCCGTCCGAAATCATGAAAATCGTCCTGCCCATGACCGTCGCTTGGTACTTCCAGCGGCACGAAGGTCGTCTGAAATGGTTTCACTACGTCATCGCCATGCTTTTGATCCTCATCCCCGTTGCGCTGATTTTGAAACAGCCCGACTTGGGTACGGCAGTTTTGATTATGGCATCGGGTATTTTCATTGTCTTTTTCGCAGGTCTGCCGTGGAAAGTCATCTTTGCCGCCATCGTCGCCTTCGTTGCCGCATTGCCGCTTTTGTGGAACTACGGGATGCACGACTATCAGAAAACCCGTGTTCTGACGCTGTTTGACCCGACGCAGGACCCTTTGGGCGCAGGCTACCACATCATTCAGTCCATGATTGCCATCGGTTCCGGCGGCGTTTGGGGGAAAGGCTGGCTCAACGGCACGCAAACGCATTTGGATTACATTCCCGAGTCCACGACCGACTTCATTTTTGCCGTGTATGGCGAAGAATTCGGTTTGATCGGCAACATCTTGCTGCTGTTGGTTTACCTCGTTATCCTGACGCGCGGACTGCTGATTGCCGCCAAAGCCCAATCGCTTTACAGCCGCACGCTTGCCGGCGCATTGACCATGACCTTTTTCTGCTACGCCTTTGTGAACATGGGCATGGTAAGCGGCATTTTGCCCGTTGTCGGCGTCCCCCTGCCGTTGGTCAGCTACGGCGGCACTGCAACACTCTCCATCATGACCGTACTTGCACTGCTGATGGGTATTTCCAGCGAACACAAAACCAAACGCCGCTACGAATTCAATGACAAAGCGGACGTAAACGTCTCTACAAAAAACCAATAAGGGAATAAAAAATGGAATTAGGTGTAGAAATCGGCAAACTTTTGGTTGCCTTCCTTGTACTGATCAACCCGTTCAGCGCGCTCTCGATTTACCTTGATTTGACGCAGGATCACAGCACCAAAGAAAAACGCCGCATCGCCCGCACCGCCGCGCTCGCCGTCTTTATCGTCATTGCCGTCTTCACCTTGACGGGCGGGATGTTGTTGAAAATCTTAGGCATCAGCGTCGGCTCTTTCCAAGTCGGCGGCGGTATTTTGGTATTGCTTATCGCCATCTCCATGATGAACGGCAATGACAACCCCGCCAAACAAAATATCGGTGGAGACAAGGAAGAGGGTGTTGTACCACACATCCAGAAGAACGCCAAAGCCATCGCCGTCGTTCCCGTCGCTATTCCCATCACCATCGGTCCGGGCGGTATCTCTACCGTGATCATCTACGCCTCAGCCGCCAAAAATTACAGCGATATTGCTTTGATCCTTACCGCAGGCTTCCTCGTCAGCCTGATTTGCTACGCTATCCTCATCGTCGCCGGGCGAATCAGCAAAAAACTGGGCACGACAGGACTGACCATCCTCAACCGCATCATGGGCATGATGCTTGCCGCCGTCTCCGTAGAAATCATCGTCGCGGGATTGAAATCCATTTTCCCGCAACTGGCAGGCTAGTTCAGCGGTTTGTATAGAAGGCAAACTGTCCATCTTTATCAAGGAAAAAGGTCGTCTGAAACTAGGTTTCAGACGACTTTTAGTCTATAGCGCCAATATCTATCCAAAATACAGTCGTCAAAGCTATGTCACTATTTATAGTGGATTAACTTTAAACCAGTACGGCGTTATCTCGCCTTAGCTCAAAGAGAACGATTCTCTAAGGTGCTGAAGCACCAAGTGAATCGGTTTCGTACTATCTGTACGTCGCCTTGTCCTGATTTAAATTTAACCCACTATATTGAGGGATTTGTTTTCAGACGACCTTGGCAACAACAAAGAAGCAATCGCGCCTGCAATTGCCCCCATTATTCCAACTCCGGTGTACATTTGCCAATCCAATGTCGTTGAACGCTGATATATCAGCATCAATATCCCTTCAGATGCCGCAATCGTGATTACCACACCTGCCGCTGAAAGCAATGCAAACAACAGCGTTCCTGCTACACTGCGCCGCAAGCACAAACGTTTCGCGACAAGGGTGCATAGCAGCATGGCGGGTAGTGCATGGGAAGCGAAAATCAAAACACTGCTCAATATCTCTAAAACGGACGGATTTCCTTTATCTAAAACATACATGTAAAGCAATAATAAAAACAAGAGTGCTTGTACGCCAAATGCAACCAGCAGCATAGCGGCAGATTTCCAATATGCTTTAATTTTAGGCTGATTCATCATATTCCTTTTTTAATATAGTCATAGTGCAATGTGATTAATTTATCGATTCTAGTTTGAATCTGCTTATCCGCCAATATCGCACATGGATAAATTTGTTCCGCTTGTTGGAGGTCGTCTGAAAATTTGGTTTCCATCAATGGAAATAGGAAATTCAGTTTATTTCTTGAATGAGAAGCTAAAAAATTTTGCCCTGAGTTTTCAAAAGCGTTACACTCCATGCGGCATCGAGAGTAGGGTAGCAGTCTTATGATTTTATGGGCTGCCAAAATTGTTCAAGTATTTGAATGATTTTACCCTTTGAGGCAAATAACATCGATGTCAACTTATCTAACCACGCCGCTGCCGTCATTGCGCCGGCAGTCAGGCAGTCAGCGTCATTGCGCCGCTGTAAACACGAAAGAACACACTATGACCATCTCTCCCGTCGCCTTGCGCCGAAAGACCGAGCGCAAGCCGCATCCGACCGCGCGTTATTGGAAAAAATGCGATGTCGAAGCCCTGTTCGGACTTCCATTTCTCGACCTCGTTTACCAAGCCGCCGAAATCCACCGCCAGAATTTCAACCCACGCGAAATCCAGCTTTCTACCCTGTTGTCCATCAAAACCGGCGGCTGTCCCGAAGACTGCGCCTACTGCCCGCAATCGGCGCACCACAACACCAATCTGGGCAAAGAGCAGATGATGGATGTGGATGAAATCGTTGAAAAAGCCAAAATCGCCAAATCGCGCGGCGCAAGCCGTTTCTGCATGGGCGCGGCATGGCGCGGCCCCAAACCGAAAGACGTGGAGACGGTTTCCGCAATCATCAAAGCCGTCAAAGGACTGGGCATGGAAACCTGCGGCACGTTCGGTATGCTCGAAGACGGTATGGCGGAAGACTTCAAAAAAGCAGGTTTGGACTATTACAACCACAACCTTGACACCGACCCTGAGCGCTACAACGACATTATCCACACGCGCAAACACGAAGACCGCATGGATACCTTAGGCAAAGTCCGCAATGCCGGTTTGAAAGTCTGCTGCGGCGGCATCGTCGGCATGAACGAAACCCGCGCCGAGCGTGCCGGACTGATTGCCAGCCTCGCCAACCTCGACCCGCAGCCCGAAAGCGTGCCGATTAACCAGTTGGTCAAAGTGGAAGGCACGCCGCTGGCCGATGCCGAAGATTTGGACTGGACGGAGTTCGTCCGTACCATCGCTGTGGCGCGGATTACCATGCCGCACAGCTACGTCCGCCTGTCGGCAGGGCGCAGCAATATGCCCGAATCCATGCAGGCAATGTGTTTCATGGCGGGCGCGAACTCGATTTTCTACGGCGACAAGCTCTTAACCACCGAAAACCCCGACGAAGACGGCGACCGCCTGTTGATGGAGAAGCTGGATTTGTATCCGCTGCGGTTTGAGTTGGAAGAAGAATACGAAGCGGCGCAGGAAACGCCCAAGATTAAAGTGGATTATTAATCGTTCTTGCCTAAATTCCCAATAAACAAGGTCGTCTGAAAACTGTGTTTACAAACCAATGCTTCACACACGGTTTCAGACGACCTTTATCCTTGAAAACTCTTTTTATAGTGGATTAAATTTAAATCAGGACAAGACGACGAAGCCGCAGACAGTACAGATAGTACGGAACCGATTCACTTGGTGCTTCAGCACCTTAGAGAATCGTTCTCTTTGAGCTAAGGCGAGGCAACGCCGTACTGGTTTAAAGTTAATCCACTATATATATCCTAGATATGCCTATTAAGCTATAAAAAACTGCACATGATCAAGCTGGATTTGATCTCCGGCTTACTAATGTGCAGTTTACGATTTTCAGACGACCTTTGCTGTTTAGATGGCAAATAATACGTCTTTATAGATTTTCAGCTTTACGCTTTTTCTTTTTGGCGCATTTTTTCCGCCATCATTTCATGCAGCGTTTTCTTGGCAGGTTTCATCGGAACGCGGTTGTCCGTCCAGCCCAGTTGCTTGCTCGGCGTCAATGCACGGAATTTGGTGGCCGCCCAACCGAAGGCGCGGTAGGCTTTGCTGCCGCTGAAAATGCCGTTGAATGTGCGCCATGCCATTTGTTCGCCGAAGGTATGCGATGCGCCTTGTCCGCGGATAGGATGCGGTACGACTTCGGTCGGCGAACGTTGCGCTTCAACGCGCAGACGCTGCATTTGCTCGGTAATCGGGATACGCACCGGACAAACTTCCACACACGCGCCGCACATGGTACAGGCGGTCGGCAGGTCGCGGGTGGCATCCAGACCCAACAGGTGCGGGGAAATAATCTCGCCGATAGGGCCGGGATAGGTTGTGCCGTATGCTGCGCCACCGATACGGGTATAAACCGGACAATGGTTCATACACGCGCCACAACGGATACATTGCAAGGTACGGCGCATTTGGTCTTCGGCATAGGCTTGGCTGCGTCCATTGTCGAGCAGAACCAAGTGCATTTCCTGCGGACCGTCCAGCTCTTCGCTGCGGCGCGGACCGGTAATCATATTGAAATAGGTGGTGATGTTCTGACCGATGGCAGAACGCGGCAGCAGGCTGTACAAGGGAGGAATGTCGGACAATTTCGCCACAACTTTTTCAATACCGGTAATGGCAATATGCACGGGCGGAACGGTAGTACTCAAGCGACCGTTGCCTTCGTTTTCCACCAGACACAACGTACCTGTTTCTGCAACAGCGAAGTTTACGCCGCTCAAGCCGACATCGGCAGTGCTGTAAATATCGCGCAGGGCTTTGCGGGCGAAGCCGGTCAGTTGATCTACGTCGTCCGTTAACGGTGTGCCAAGATTTTGGTGGAAAAGTTCGCTAACCTGTTCTTTGGTTTTGTGAATGGCGGGCATTACGATATGGGTCGGTTTTTCGCCTGCCATTTGGACGATAAACTCGCCCAAGTCGCTTTCCACCGCTTTAATGCCTTTTGCTTCAAGATAATGGTTCAGCTCGATTTCCTCGCTGACCATAGATTTGCCTTTGACCATCAGCTTGCCGTTTTTGGCAGTAATGATGTTGTGGATGATTCCGCAGGCTTCGGCCGGCGTTTCCGCCCAGTGTACTTTTACGCCCAGCTTAGTCAGGTTTTCTTCCAATTGCTCCAGCAGGGTGGGCAATTTAGACAATGAACGCTGACGGACGTGTTCACACAAATCCCGCAGGTTTTGCAACTCTTCTTCGTCGGACAAAACGGCTTTGCGCTTGGTCATCAGCATATCCATCGCGGTACGCAGACTCTTACGCAAAGGCTTGTCTTGAAGGGAAATTGCGGCGTTTTGTTTGAAAGTTTCCGGCTTCATGTGGAACTTGATGGTTTGCGTAGTCATGTATTTTCCTCCAAATCGGCAGGGGAAATGTGGTCAGGCAGGATGGCGAGGATGACCAAATCACGCGGACCGTGTGCGCCATAAGCAAGCGTCAGTTGGATGTCTGCGGTTTTGGACGGGCCGGAAATCAGGAAAACATTGGTCGGCATACCGTTTTCCACCAGTTTTTCGCCTTCGACGGCATTATGAAATTCGTTATACATCTTCGCCGTATCAAACAGGCAGAAATGCACGGGCGGAACGAGGCTTAAAGTACGCGGCTCTTCAGGGCTGGAAAACAGCATCAGCGTACCGGTACGGGCGATGCCGCATTGCGAGCCGCTAAAGCCTGCATCGATGTTCGCAAAGAATTCAGTTTTCCAAGTATCGATTTCGCGTTCGAAAGCAATCGGTTCGATATTGCTGTCCACCAGCGCGGCACGGGCGATTTGTCCATGTTCGGTCGCCAACGGCAGCAGGATGTTTTTCAAACCTTTGTCTTCGGCAGCTTGACGGAATACTTGCGGCCAGCTGGTTTTGGTCACCCAATAAATTTCGGTTTTGACCGCACGCATAGCAGCAGCCCAATGTTTCAGACGCTCAACTTCACTGTTCCAAGAAACACCCATTTCACGGTAATAATCAAAAACCGCAGGCTCTTCCATCGGCAATGCGTCGGCTTTTTTCAGTTTTGCCAAAATATTTTCGCGCGCGCTCATGCTTTGCCTCCGGTACGCTCCAACAAGAAGGATGCGATGTGTTTCGGACGCGGCATATTCGGCTCGTCCTTAGCGATTTTGCCGCCAATGTTCATCATGCAGCCGCAGTCCGCGCTGATGATTTCGGTCGCACCGGTTTCTTTCAGAGCGGCAACTTTGTCGGTTACCATCGCGCCGGAAATATCGGCCTGTTTGACAGAGAATGTACCGCCAAAGCCGCAGCATTCACTTTCATGGTCGTGAACGATGCGTTCAACGTTTTCCATACCGTCAATCAACTGCCAGCCTGAAATATGGACATTCATTTCGCGGCGGGCGGCGCAGGAAGTGTGGACGGCGACTTTGACCGGTTCGCCTTTGTCTTCAGGCTTGTAGCCGATGGCAAGCAAGAAATGAGTAAACTCAATGATGCGGTTGGCACAATCAACCGCTTTAGATTCGTATTCTGTATTTTTAAACAGGGTAGGCCAGTGATGTTTCATCATTCCGCCGCACGAGCCGGACGGTACGACGATTGGCCAGTTTTCGGGAAAGAGGTCGAGTTGCGCTTTGGCGACATCAAACGCCTCGGTCGGATGACCGGAAGAGTAGGCGGGTTGGCCGCAGCAGCTTTGCGCCATCGGGTAATGAACCCGTATGCCTTGCTGCTCGATTAAAGTAATGGCATCCATGCCCGCTTCGGGCATGAAAAGATCGAGGACGCAGGTGCCGAAGAAATAAACATCCGTCGGCTTGCTGTCGAATTTAGTGATTTTGGGTGGGGTGATTGCGCTCATTTTTTCGTTAACGGGAGTACCCGTTTTTCTTTGTATAAATAGATGGCTACTTTAAGTAATTGCATGTAGGCGGTCAAGTATAATTTTAAAAAATAATATTGGAAACGATTGATGGGTCGTCTGAAATACTGATTCCACAAATATAAATAGTTATATGCGAATAAATATCATTATATTTAAAAGCTAATTCATTTATTAATGAATAAATTAATCAATCCATATGAATGCCCGGGTGTTCAACAAATACGATTGCACCCGGGTTTCAAATAGTTTTATAGAAAAATAGGGGAGGGTAGTTAATGGGACTGGGAAGAAGAAGGGTTTTTGGATGTATTAATTTTTGCTGCAACCCATAACGCGACACCTGAACCCAGCATATCCGCAATGCCGTCGCCAATAGAGCCTTCGCGTGTTGTGGTAAACGTAGCTTGTGCCCATTCACTTCCAACAGCAAACAGAAGTGCGAATATCAACAAACCGAGATACGGAATTTTTGCTTTTTCGTGAATATAAGATTTTGCCAATAACCAAATCTGGGCAAAAAACAAAGTGAAGTGGGCTACTTTGTCGAAATTGGGAAACGGTGGCGGCGTATTGCCAGATTCCTTGAAAATCAAAGAATAGATACCGGCCACAAACCAAACGATAGCCAACAGGCTGAATTTATTGATGTAAAACTTCATTTTTGTTCCTCATCCAACCAAGTTTGGCAGATAGCTGCAAGGCGGATGAATTTGTTGCCGCGTCCGTTTAATATGTCGCGCCATTGTTCAACTTCCTCTGTTGTCGGTGCATCATCTATACTGCATTCGTACAGCAGGAAATCAAGGGTTTCTTCCACTACGCCGATGGGTTCATTCTGGATTAATTCTAAAATCTGAGACATATAGGGGATTTTTCAAAAGAGGAGGGCGGATAATGATGTACACAACAATAGCATTTACTTGCTGTGTAGGAAACGTGTAGCTTCTTCCCATTCGCCCGCCATTATTTTCGGCATCGCTTTTAATGATTTGGCAATTGCCTCGTCAATCTGTTGGCGGTGTTCTGCGCTTGGCTTGTTCAATACATAAGCGACAACGAGGTTACGGTCACCCGGATGATCTATACCCAAACGCAAACGGTAATAGTCAGGTGTACCAAGACGGGCTTGGATATCTTTCAAGCCGTTATGTCCACCATTTCCGCCGCCAAGTTTAAATTTGATACAGCCGCAAGGAATGTCCAATTCGTCATGCACAACCAGTATCTCTTCGGGCTTGATTTTGTAAAACTGCGCGAGTGCGGCAACAGACTGGCCGGAACGATTCATAAAAGTCATGGGTTTAAGCAGCCACACATCGCCATCGGGCAGATTCGCCCGCGCCACCTCACCAAAAAATTTTTTCTCTTCTTTAAATGATACTTTCCACTGCCACGCAAGTTCGTCTAAGAACCAAAATCCTGCATTATGGCGGGTTTGTTCGTATTCGCCCCTAGGATTTCCCAGTCCGACGATCATTTTGATTTTATTCGACATAATTATTTCTCAATACCGCAGAAAATGCGGTCAATTTCGATAAAAGGTCGTCTGAAAATGGTTTCAGACGACCCAAGTTAACTATCAATCCTGATTTTGTACACGTTTGCGGCGTGCCTCTTTGGGATCGATCAATAATGGGCGATAAATCTCAATCCGGTCTTTATCGCGAAGAAGCGTCTCACTTTTAACTGATTTGCCAAAAATTCCCAGCGGAGCAGTTTGCAAGTCCAGTTCTGAAAATATTTCATCTAAACCACTTTGACACACCGCTTCACGCGCCGTACAGCCATTTTGCACATTCATTTTTTTCAACACTTGCTTGTCAGGCAAACCGTAAACGACTTCAATCTCAAGCATAACGGCGATCCGCTTCTTTAACGAACGCGTCAACCAACGCCCCAGATAAATGGCTGAAAACAGGCGAAATCATGGCAGATAAGACAGAGTTGGAAAATTCATATTCCAATTTAAATTCAACTTTGCACATATCGTCGCCCAAATCTAAGAATTTCCATGTTCCCCGCAAGATTTTAAAAGGTCCTTCCAACAAATCCATTCGGATTTCCTTACCGGGAATATTGTGATTGTGCGTAGCAAATGATTGGCGCACGCGCATATAGTCCATAAAAAGACGCGCTTTCAACTCATTGTTTTTTCGTTCGATTACTTCAGTTTTACTGTACCAGGGCAAAAATTTCGGATAGTCTTCAACCTTATCGACCAACTCAAACATTTGCTCCGCGCTGTGCAAAACCAAGATATTCTTCTCAACCTTTTTCATGCTCAAACAGGCTCAAAATCGGAAAGCGGTATTATAAACGAATTCACTGTATTTTTCAGACGACCTCGAATCTCTGCAACCATCCCAATCCAACTCATCATCAAGACAGTCCTGCTTGGCAAAGTATAACGATATGCGTATAATCGACCTTTCCCATCTGGGGGCGATCTTGGTTTCGACGGGGGTTGCAAAGCAGATGCGGGCATACCGGGGTCTCAGATTTCCCGTAAAACACTGAATTTAAATAGTCGCAAACGACGAAACTTACGCACTGGCCGCTTAAGGCCTGCCGTTGCAGCAGTTGGTCAATGGGCTGTGTAGCGCAAGCTACCGCAACGTCATTCTACATTGACTGGTTTTCCGTCGGGTTACTTGGCGGGAAATAAGATTTAAGGTAACTGGTTCCTAGAAGGCCTGTCGGTCGGCATGATAGGAACGAGATTTTAAATAGACACGACTAAGTATGTAGAACGCTCTGTAGAGGACTTCCGGACGGGGGTTCGATTCCCCCCGCCTCCACCAAGATATCCGATAAGTATCCTATACTTATCTTCATTTCTGTGTTTTTTGGCACACTATTGGCACATTTCCCATCAAAAAGCTGCTCGATTTTAGACTTTTCACGCTGCTTGTCGGCCAAGTCAATCCAGCGGGAATAGTTTTCAAGTAGCATCTTCATGGTGCTGTGTCCCATCTGCCGGGCTACCCACATGGGGTTGGCTCCGGCCATGAGGTTGAGTGTGGCAAATGTATGGCGGGTGTTGTAGGGTTTCCTGTACCTTACCCCCGCTATTTTTATGGCGTGCTGCCACGGTCTCCAAGGTACTTTGTCGTTCTCAAACGGGCTGCCGGTTTTTGGATTGATGAAAACGTATCCGCTTGCTAGTCCTCCTGTTATTTGCCATTGCCTGCGTAAGGCTTCCAAGGCGCGGCTATTGAGTTCGATGTCTCGGTAGCTGTGGGTTTTAGTACTTTTCAGCTTGCCAGCCACGGATGCTTTGTTTACGCGCACGCACTGCCTCTGGAAGTCGATGTCCTGCCAAGTGAGGGCGATGAGCTCGCTGGTACGCATACCGCTGAAAAAGGCCAGTTCGAAGTAATTGTGAAACACAGGTTTGTTTTTTAGGCAGTCTAGGATGGATTCGGCCTCTTCGAGTGTGAACGGGTCGGGCGGCTCTTTCTGCACTTTGGCGTTGGCTAGATGCTGGGCGGGGTTGTCTTTTATCCTACCGTCGCGGAGCGCAAGAACAAACGGCTGCCGAATAACGGTGGCGACGTTATTGCGAGTTTTTGCGCTACAGTCTAAGGTAGCCAGCAGCCCGGCTAGGGTACTGTACTGGATACGGTCTATCGGCATGTCGCCAATTTTAGGCAGGACGTGGCTGTTGAGCATGCCGCGATAGCGGGATAGTGTGGAGTGGGATAGCTGGTTAACGGTGGCTAGCCAGGCTTCGGCCATCTCACGGAAGGAGGGGCTGCGCTCCGTTTCTTCAGCCCGTTTGGAATCGGGGAAGAATTCGGCGTAGTCGAATACGCCGATGGCGATTCGGGTACATACTTCTTCCCGGAGTTTAGTAGCGTGCCGGATGTTAGCGGTGGTGGGCTTGAGCGGCAGGCTTTCCCAACATCGTTTACCCCGATACATGAACCATATTTTGATACTGCGATCGCGGATAACTACACCGGTTGGTATTCGTTTCGTTGCCATTTTTCTACCTCTTTTACGTTGATTAAGATGTGGCGGTCGGGCGCACGGTAGTAGTGGAGTCCCTCTACCCAAACGCCGGTGCTAATTTTGTCCCTTAAAGCCTTTTCTGTATAGCCTGACAATTCGGCGTAACGTTTCAACTGGATTTGGTTCAGCATATTCAATCCTCCATATGAGTAATTAGGACTTGCAGTAAGTGGTCGTAGTGCCGTAGCCAACCATGTGGCGGACATCAGGTAACCTGAGTCGTCTTTCTATTTGCATTTTTTCTCCAAATTTAAAGTTCGCCTTTAAGCGGCTTAGTCAATCCATTGCCCACGGCAGATTGTGTTCCACACAGCGTCGTGGCGGGTGATTTACCGTTGGGATAAGCAACAGTGTCAGGTGCGCATCCATTGCCTATGTCGGTACCTGCTATATTAGCAGCAAAAAGCCCTAAAATTTTTTTCAGCCCATTCTCAAAGAAGGATGAATATTGGCAGACCATATGGCGGTTTGAAACGTAGAAAAGCCCTTGTTCACTGAGTGAATAACAGGTTACTTTGGATTGGCGTAGCTGGTTATCACTATAAAAAGTACGATGGTCACAAGTGTATTCATGTAATGGAACTAGGTTCTGTTAATGCTGAGTGCCGCATGGTTTTTAATATAAAGTAGAAATAATATTAAATATCAATGGATTGATATTTTTGAAATGGTTTCTACCTGAGTCCTTGGCAAAACTCACTAACCGGAGAACTTGGTCAGGCACACTTCCCCATCTGTTGAGCCTAATCAAGCACCGATTGAGCGGACAAGGTTCCGATATCCTGTGCGCCGATGTAGGTATCGCTAGCGTTATCCGGACCTGGTTTATCGGCGGCTGACAAAATCAGATCAGCGTATTAGTGCAAATGGAATCCGTACAGCAGTCACTACCGGCAACTACTGTGATGCATGCCGGGTTAAAGGCACTTTAAGGCTTGCTCACAGCATATCCGCACTGATGCAGAAAGTCATACCGACGGGCAATGGGCAGATTGCCGAGACCAAGTCCGCAATCAAAAGGGGGATTGAGGCAGACAGCTTTGCTTGGCTGAAAGATGATTGCAAGAACCTGGTTCTTTCACTCAGTGAAAAGTGAAACCTAATAAAGCAGTGATGATGTATACCGACGACCGGCATCTATCTCCCCTAATGTCCGGAGGAATACCTAGGTTCGTGGTCAATCGTTTCATTGTTGATACTGTTTTCGTTACCCGCAGTATTCGTTTTGATTCAATGATATAGAGATCTTTGCAAAATTCCTTCCTCCCCCGACAGCCGAAACCCCAAACACAGGTTTTCGGCTGTTTTCGTTTCAAATATCCACTGATTCTACCCAAATGCCCCCTTAATCCTCCCCGGATACCCCATAATCAGGCATCCGGGCCGCCTTTTAGGCGGCAACAGGCACACTTAGCCTGTTAGCCGCTTTCAACAGGTTCAAACACATCGCCTTCAGATGGCTTTGCGCACTCACTTTAATCAGACCAAAATAGGCTGCCCGGGCATAGCGGAATTTACGGTGCAACGTACCAAAGCTTTGTTCGATTGCTGTCATTTGAAGAGAAAAAGTAGCAAGGTAAACAAAACTTGGTAGCCGGTACAGAAAAATTCCAGCCATGGTTTGCCAGGCCGGTGTACTAGGGTTCGTGTTGGAAAAATTTTTACTCAAGTTTGGGCCACATTTATTTTTTTCACGAAGTGTTCTACTACGGTCTGCATAAAAATAAAAAGATGAAGGACTGGTCTGCAAAGAATTATTTATCATTGGAGGAAGAGACTCTGAAAAATATGAGCGATATATGAAGATTTCGGAAAAATTTTTCTTGGGAGGTAAAACTTTTATTGTTTTGCCTCCCGAATTTTTTGAAATTATAGATTTGGGAAAAGTGGAGCTATGATATGTCCTAGAGATTGCTTTTTTTGTTTAAAGCGCATACTTATATTTATATATACTATATAAGTACCTATTATAAGAATATATATATCATATATAGTATATATACATCGGTGATTTTGGAAATTTTGGCTGACTTTCCCCATAGGGTTTGACACGATGGTCATCGGATTGTCGAGACGGAATTCGGTAAGACGCCCGTCGGCATACTCCGAGTTTGGTCGTCAACCGAACGAGGGCGAAGCTGATTTTATGTTATCGGGTTCGGCTCGACAGCCTTCGGGTTGGTAGGTGGGTTGATGACAAAAAGGGAAATAGTCGAGTATGCCAATATGGAGATGTATGCAAACTGGCGGATGGAGCGTTAGTTATGTCTGCCGAAGCAATAAATTCATCCTACGCTGTACCAATGACCAATGGGGTTAACCAAACCAACCCAAGAGCAGATTCGCGAGATGTATCTGTCCACCCAATAATAAAAAGGCCACCCAATCAGGGTGGCTTGTTTATTGGCTGGCGATTTGGTTAATATTGGTTCCACCAATAATTATCAGGATTGTAGTTGGGATTCTAGGATACCGATGATGTTTTAGAAGGGCGGGGCTGAATATCTCTGGTTGAATGTAGATAGGTTATGGAAAGGATGTTTGATGCCTTGCACCTCTTTCATGAGCGCATTGATATCACTACGGGTAGAACACAGTATCCGTTGCTGTTCTGTTGAGCGTACTTGAAGTAGGGAGGCCTGCGTACTGTGCTCCATGAGCCCACCCCTTAGCGCCATCTGAACCCCGTCAAAAACGCTCTGCAGCTGCGAAAGAGCATGTTCTGGTTTCAGCAGTTGTACAGACTTGCCTTTGTCGGTCAGCTTGCCTAACTGGAAAGAGCGGTTCTTTTTTTAGTCGGGTTAGCGTATCTGTAAGCATCATCAGCTACTTCCTGTTATGCTCGCTGATCGCTTAATGCTGTTAACTCTTCACGCACCTTTTGTACCGCCGGAGAATCTACCGTGTTATCTAGCCCGGTCTCTATTGTTGATTACCTGCCTAACAGCCAGAATGAGCGGCGCATCACGCCCGAGGACTATGTACGCCAGTATAACAAGGAGTGTATATAGCGGCTGTTTCGCGGTGTGGCCTACGGCATCATTACCATACAAAATAAGATGTATTGCGCAAAAATACAGTTTAAATTAAGATTCTGTCTTAAGTTAAACTGGATTTTGTTATGTATTACCCACGTCACCTGCAATCCGTCCTGCAAAAGCTGTCCGCCCAATTTCCCGCCGTATTGCTGACCGGTGCGCGGCAGGTCGGCAAATCCACGCTGCTTCAGCATATTGCGCCCGAATACGGATACCTTACCTTAGACGATCCCTTGCTGCTCGACCAAGCCAAAAACGAGCCGCAACTGTTTTTATTGAACCACACGCCGCCGCTGATTGTGGACGAAGTCCAATATGCCCCCGAGCTGTTCCCCCTGCTGAAAATGGATATAGACCGGCGCAAGCAGAACGGCCTGTACCTGCTGTCCGGTTCTCAGGCTTTTGAGTTGATGCAAAATGTCAGCGAAAGCCTGGCCGGGCGCATTGCGGTATTGAAATTAAACGGATTGTCGTGGCGCGAAATGCGCGGCGATGATTTTCAGACGGCCTTTGTGCCGGACGAAGGCTATTTGGCTGACCGGAAACCGGTATTCAGTTTGCCCGAACACGAAAATATCTGGCAGATTATCCACCGCGGCGATATGCCGCGCTTATACGAGCAACCCGCAACCGACTGGCAGGTTTACTATGCCTCGTATGTCGCCACCTATATCGAACGCGACGTGCGCCAATTGGTCAATGTAGGCAGCAGCGGCGATTTCACTCGGTTCATGATTGCTATTGCCGCCCGCAGCGGGGAATTATTGAATTACAGCAGCGTGGCCCAGGAAATCGGCGTATCGGTGGATACCGTCAAGCGTTGGCTCACCGTGCTGCAAACATCGGGCATCGTCTATCTGCTGCAACCCTATGGCAACAACCACCTTAAACGCGCCATCAAAACCCCGAAAGTCTATATGCTGAACACCGGCCTGATGGCCTACCTGACCAAATGGCTGACGCCGGAAACCATTCAAAACGGAGCCAAGAGCGGGCAGTTTTTTGAAACTTTTGTCGTGGGCGAAATCATCAAATCCTTCCACAACCAAGGCCAAGAACCGCCGATTTATTTTTACCGCGACACCAATCAAAAAGAAATCGACCTACTGATCGAACACCAGCAGATGCTGTACCCCGTTGAAATCAAAGCCACCGCCAATCCCAATAAAAAAATGGCCGCCGCTTTCAACCTGCTGCGCAACACGCTGCCGGCAAACGAATTGGGCATCGCCCACGGCACGATCATCAACCAGTACCCGCAAAAAATCTGGTTGGCGGAGAATTTGGTTGCCGTGCCTGCGGCCTATGTTTGAGGCTACCTGAAACCGCCCTTCAAGGAATGAACCATGCCCAACACCCCCGCCAACCCCATCCCATCCGAACATTTCCACGACGGCGCCCTTATCTCCTGCAAGCTCACCGACTGGACCTTCACGCGCTACCACACGCCCGGCAAATCCGAGTATGCCGTGGTGTACGGCACAGTCGCCCAAGATGGTTCGGGACGCTTTGCCGCAGGCGGCCGAATCCGCACCTCGCCCGTTACCCTATGGGCTGCACCGCTGGCACATACGCACAACTCGGTGTACTGCCTGCTGGAAGGTGCAGGCTGCTTTTGCGACCTGCCTGCAACCTTGCAGCCTGCCATAGACAGTTTGGGTATTGACCCTGCAGAAGCGGCCGTTATCCTACAAAACGCCTTCATGCAGCCTGCACATGCCTTGCCTGAAACCGCCTGTTTCGGCGTTCCGGTGATGCGGCCAGCAGAACAGGGCGACAGTCCGGTCGTCATGGAGCACCACATCGCCGAATTGCCGTTCTACCTGTTTTGGAGGGACAGCAGCATCGGTTCCGCCCAAAGCCTGATAGACGGACAAGTCGCCGTTTTCTTGCATGATTGGAACGCATTCTGCCGCCTGTTTGTCCGTACCGGCAGACACCGCGGCCAAACCGGCAACACCGATAAACAAACCGCTGACGGCCAATACAGCTATTTCGGCCTGCCGATTGTGCATACGCCAGAACAGGATAATGCCCCTGCCGTATTGGAAGCCGACATCGCCAAACTTCCGTTTTACACCTATTGGCACAACGCCTGCGCTTCCGATATACATCCGTTGGCAGACGGCACACACGTTGTACCCCTTGCCGATTGGGAAGCCTTCTGCCGACGGTTGGTATTGACCGGCAGATAGGCGGGCAAAAAAGTGCAGGCTGCTTTTTATCGCGCCAACCCCGTTTCAGACGGCCTCTAAAGCAGCCTGCACCTTATTTTTCATTGTCAGATGACCAGAAACCGAGTATCCC
>ERZ772935.198-NODE-198-length-24562-cov-7.316114_pt1 | contig 24562 bp, 24 predicted proteins | sample MGYA00511683_ERZ772935 | MGnify/ENA primary metagenome ERZ772935 (study PRJEB29015, sample SAMEA2738086) | human oral metagenome | biome: human oral; feature: human-associated habitat; material: saliva | place: China | collected 2228 ...
CGCTTATTCGTGAACAAAATATTGATATTACTCATTTTGAGGAAGATTTGGAAGCCTTCAAGGTAGCCTTTGCTAAGAACTACAATTCAGCCTCAGTCAACTTTGGCAAGGCCATCGATGAAATCGACAAGGCCATTAAGCGTATGGAAGAAGTCAAGAAATTCTTGACTACATCAGAAAACCAACTCCGCCTCGCTAATAATAAATTGGACGATGTTTCCGTTAAAAAATTAACCCGTAAAAATCCAACTATGAAGGCTAAGTTTGACGCCTTGAAGGAAGACTAGGAGGAACCTATGCAGATACGAAAAGCAACCATGAAAGATGCTGAAGCTCTACTGTCTTTATACGAAGACTTGGGCTATCCAACGACCGCTTCTAAGCTGTCTCGACGTTTAGAAATGATTCTTTCTCAACCACATTATGGCTGTCTTCTAGCTGAAAGAAACGGAGAAATTTTAGGTTTCTTAGGTTATGCAAAGCTCTTCTTTTTTGAAGCAGATGGATCTTACTATCGTATTTTAGCTTTGTCAGTTGCAAAAGAAACAAGACGACAAGGAATTGCTAGTAGGCTAATCGATGAATTGAAAAAACAAGCGGTAAAAGAAGGAGTTGAGGCACTGGCTTTAAATAGTGGATTAACCGCTGAACGAAATGCTGCACATCAGTTTTATCAGGCAGTTGGATTTGAAAAAGTGACTGCCGGCTTTGCCTTGCATTTAAAAACTCAACATAAATAAATCATGAAAAAATAGTAGAGGGAACGAAGTAATGTCTTCAACAAAAGGGAAAACCTTATATTTTAACGATAAGAGCATGGATTATGTGACCTTTGGTAAAGGTAAGCAGCCATTAGTGATCATACCAGGCTTGGGGGATGGGGTGCAGACGGTTAAAGGAAAGGCCCAGCTCTTTTCTCTCTCGTATCGATTACTTGCTAAACATTACAAAATCTATGTTTTTTCTCGAATCAATGAGTTGAGGCAGGGCTATACGACACGGGATATGGCAGCCGATGTAGCGGAAGCAATGGAAGTGTTGAATATTACTAGTGCTTATGTTATGGGGATTTCACAAGGTGGAATGATTGCCCAATGGTTGGCAGTTGATTTTCCTGAAAAGGTTCAAAAGCTCATCCTAGCCGTGACAACAGCTAAACCGAGTCAACTTGCTAGAGAACGAATTGAGCATTGGCAAAAAATTAGTCAATCCGGAAATTTTAGAGACCTCATGCTGGATATCGCCTATCATTCTTATACGCAAAAGAGCTATCGAAGGTGGCGCTTTCTTTCTGACATTATGGGTCGTTTGGGGCGAATCAAAGATGAGAAACGAATTGCTATTCAGTCTCAGTCTTGCCTGGACCACGATAGTCTTGAGGTTTTAAAAGAAATTCAATGCCCGACCTTGGTCCTTGGTGCGCTTGAAGATGATGTGATCGGTGTGAAGGGATCTAAAGAACTGGCAAAAGGGATTTCGGATTGTCAGATCGTTATTCTTAAGCATTCAGGTCATGCTCTGTATGAAGAAAATAAGTCATTTCAAGAGATTGTTTGTGGATTTTTACACTAAAAAACGCTGGAAAATTTTTCCAGCGTTTTTATGTTAGTTAAATCGCAAAGAGATCGTTTAGGTTTTCTGCCATGGTTGGGTGGGTAAAGATTTGCTTCGCAATATAAGTATAAGGGATCTTATTGTCCATGGCCATGGTGATCAGGTTGATGAGTTCGCCTGCAGCTTCTCCGAAGAGAGTGGCTCCAAGAATTTCCTTGGTTTCTGGATTGACCACTGCTTTGAAGGCCCCTCGGAGGTCTGCATTGACATGGCCACGTGGCATGGCAGCAACTGGCAATTCTTTGGCAGCAACTGGAAGTCCCTTGTCGCGTGCTTCTTGCTCAGTCAAGCCGACTTGGGCCAAAGGAGGAGCAATAAAGAGGGTTGTCGCATAATTTCTACGTGTTTCGAGATTGTAACTTCCATCACCTGTGAGGTAGTTGAAGACAATGCGGAAGTCATCGAGTGACATATAGGTGAATTGAGGACCACCATTGACATCCCCAACTGCAAAGACACCAGGGACGTTGGTTTCCAAATGACGGTTGACTTGAATTGCTCCACGATCAGTGACTTGGATGTCTGTGTTCTCAAGATCAAGACCAGCTGTATTTGGCTTACGTCCTGTTGCGTAGAGGAGGATATCGAATTCGAAATCTCCTTTATCGGTTACAAGGGTTAAGCTAGCTTCACTATCTTTGATTTCTTGGGTATGAACGCCTTGCAAGAATTGAATGCCATCTTCTTCAAGGTAGCCTTTTGCAAGAGCTGCAATGCTTGGCTCAATCCGTGGCAAGAATGCTTCAGAAGCATCCAGTACTGTTACTTGGCTACCCAAGGTATTGTAGAGGTGGGCAAATTCCAATCCGATTGGTCCACCGCCAAGAACACCCAGGCGTTTTGGCAGTTTTTCCAAACGTTGAATACCGGTTGAATCCACAGCAAATTTGCTTTCAGCCAGTCCTGGGATTGGAAGGATAGTTGGCACCGCACCAGTATTAATAATAATGGTTTCAGCTGTCAATTCTTCCTTTTCATCTCCAGCTTGAATTTCAATAACCTTGTTGGAAAGGAAACGAGCTGTCGCATCGATAATGTCTACACCAGTTCCAGCAATAGTTGCGTAGTTCTTGCCGTTGAGACGAGTGGTGACCGCATTTTTTTCGCTCATAGCTTGCTCAAAATTCAAGCCTTTTTCTGCGGCAACAATCAAGGTCTTGGTGGGAATACAAGCGATATTGATACAAGTACCACCGTACATAGACTTGCTCTTTTCAATCAGAGCGACTTTTTTCCCTTGGCTTGATAATTTCGCTGCGAGTGTTTTACCAGCTTTACCAAATCCAATAACAATAACATCATACATTAACATATGTTACACCTTCTTTCGTTTTCTATTGTATCAAACCCATTTTAAAAAGTCTGAAATCTGCTACGGGATTTTTAAGAGCTCATGGGAATGGGGAATCAGGGACAAGGAGATCCTTTTCATTGCTTAAAAAATATCTCTGAATGTCGGGTGAAAGTTGGACGTAACCAGTCGTGCCTAGTCATTTAATCGCTACGGAAGTTATGGGGTCGCTCCTTATGGCTCAGACCGTGGTAGGCTATCGGTCAATAAGTTGCGTACAGTCGAAGTAGAGCGAAGGCTCATTTAATAGATTGTTTAAAGTTTGTGTATTCCCTTGCGTTTGCAAGGGTTTTTCTTTTTTTAAAATTAATAACAACCTCAATCAAATGACTACGTTATTGACTACGTTTTTATCCATTTTACTGTTATGCAACCATATCTAAAATATAGCAAAATCAACTAACCGCACTTAATGGATATCTAATGGTAACCGTATTAAAATCATGGTATAATAAAGGGTCGGTGACCGTCATGGTCACACATGAGTTAGAAAGAGCAATTCAGATGGACGGAATTATTAATGTAAAAAAAGAAGCAGGGATGACTTCACATGATGTGGTCTTTAAACTGCGGAAAATTTTAGGAACTAAGAAGATTGGCCATGGAGGGACTCTGGATCCAGATGTGGTGGGAGTGCTTCCGATCGCAGTTGGCAAGGCAACCCGAATGGTTGAATTTATGCAGGATGAAGGCAAAATCTATGAGGGAGAAATCACTTTGGGATTTTCCACGACGACGGAGGATGCCAGCGGAGAAGTCGTAGAGATGACTCCTGTGCAAAATCCATTGGATGTAGAAGAAGTAGATCGCAAGATTGCCCAGATGGTGGGAGAAATCGAACAGGTCCCACCCATGTATTCAGCGGTCAAGGTCAATGGGCGTAAGCTCTATGAGTATGCGCGTGCAGGAGAAGAAGTGGAACGGCCTGTCCGACAAGTGACCATTTATGACTTTACGCGTACCAGTGAGATCTGCTATGAGACAGGACTAGCCCGTTTTCGTTTCCGGGTTAAATGCAGCAAGGGGACTTATATCCGGACCTTGTCGGTGGATTTGGGTCAAAAGCTAGGCTATGCAGCTCATATGTCTTACTTAACACGAACCAGTGCTGCAGGTTTGTCACTGGATAATGCCCTGACCCTGGAAGAGCTTGCTGAAAAAGTAGCGAAAGGAGATTTGAGCTTCCTTCATCCTCTTGAAATTGGGACAGGAGATCTAGAAAAAGTAGAGCTGACAGCAGAAGAGGTTGGCGAAGTCCAAGTAGGACGCTTTATTCCAGTTGAGAGCGAAGCCAGAGAGTTGGCTGCTTTTTACCAAGGGGAATTGGTAGCCATTTTAGAAAAAAGAGAAGAACTTTACAAACCTCGAAAAGTTTTTCTAACAGAAAGTGTGTTACAATAAATTCATGAATATTCGTACGATAACTACTGCTAACCAGATCCACTTGGAGAATGAGACAGTTTTGGTTCTGGGCTACTTTGATGGCCTGCATCTGGGGCATCAAGAACTTTTTAAAAAGGCGCGTCAGATCGCAGATGAAAAAGGCTTGAAGGTTGCTTTGTTAACCTTCCCTGAATCTCCTAAGTTGGCCTTTGTTCGCTACCAACCAGAATTGCTGCTTCATTTGCAAAGCCCTGAGGATCGGTTCCGAAAATTAAACAAACTAGGAGTGGATGAACTCTTTCTCATTGATTTTACGACCGATTTTGCTTCTAAAACCGCCAAAGAATTTGTCGATCAATTTGTCAAAGCCTTGAGAGCCCGAGTTTTAATTGCTGGATTTGATTATAGTTTTGGCTCTGATAAGAAAACTGCCTCTGACTTAGCTGCTTATTTTGATGGTCAGGTGGAAGTCATTTCTCCTGTATTGGATCAGGGGGAAAAGATCAGTTCGACCCGCATCCGTCAAGCTGTCCTAGAAGGACGGGTCAAAGAAGCTGCACGGTTGCTTGGTCATCCCTTGTCCAGTCGGGGAATTGTTGTCCATGGAGATGCGCGTGGCCGTACCATTGGCTATCCTACTGCCAATCTAGCACCGATTGATCGGACCTATCTACCATCAGATGGAGTCTATGTAGTTGATGTCGATTTTAAAGGGCATACCTACCGGGGCATGGCTTCTGTCGGGAAGAATATTACCTTTGATGGGAAAGAGCTTCGGTTTGAAGTCAATCTCTTTGATTTTTCAGGAGACATCTACGGCCATACCCTGACCATTCACTGGTTAGATAAGATTCGAGAAATGGTCAAATTTGATGGGATAGATCAACTAGTGACTCAACTAGAAGAAGATGAAGCAGTTTCACGAAACTGGACCGAGGATTAGGAAGCTACCTAGTCCTTTTTTCTGCTGTCTTTTGGGGAATAATGAAAGTGGTTTCTTTTTTTCTACTGAAAATCAGAAAAATCGTCGAGAAATCAAAAAAGCGCTTTTCAAGCACCTAATTTTTTTGTATAATAGAGTTAGATAATTATATATAAAAAAGAAGTGAACCACATGATTACATTATTTTTATCACCGAGTTGTACATCATGTCGAAAAGCTCGGGCTTGGTTAAAAAAGCACGATGTTCCATTTAAAGAACACAATATTATGACAAGTCCTTTGAGCAAACAGGAGTTGACAAGTATATTGGCCTTGACCGAAAACGGAACAGACGACATTATTTCAACTCGTTCAAAAATTTTTCAAAAATTGGATGTTGATGTTGAAGATTTATCGATCTCAGCCTTGATTCATCTGATTGAAGAAAATCCAAGTCTCTTGAGGAGACCGATTATTTTAGATAACAAACGCATGCAGATCGGCTTTAACGAAGACGAAATTCGGGCCTTCTTGCCGCGGAGTTATCGTAAACAAGAGTTACGCTCTGCCACTCTAAGAGCAGAAATAAACTAAGAAGTATGTCGAATGCAAAAAAATTATAGTTACCCACTGGACTTATCGTGGAGCACTGAAGAGCTTGCTTCAGTGCTTTCTTTTTTCAATAAAGTTGAAGAAGCCTATGAAAGTAAGGTAGAGGCCAAAGAATACATGGAAGCCTACCGCGCTTTTAAGAAGGTCGTGCCTAGTATCGGAGAAGAAAAACGTCTCGGACGGGAGTTCGAAGAAGTGAGTGGTTATTCTCTCTATCGTGCGACCCAGGCTGCAAAGCAAAAAGAGGAAGGATGGTTTTCTCTTGAAGAATAAGTTAGAGTTTGCCAAACAAATCGTTTTAGAGGCTGGAGACTACTTGCGTCTTCATCTCCATGATGACTTGATGATCTCAAAAAAGACTGGGCCGACAGATTTAGTAACCCAGATGGACCAAAAGGTTCAAAAGGATTTGGTTGAAAAAATCAATCGTCGCTATCCCGAAGATCGGATTTTTGCGGAGGAAGATGGCCTTCGATCTCCGATTTCAGAAGGAGCGGTTTGGGTCATTGATCCCATTGATGGAACCAATAATTTTGTGACCCAAAAGGAAGATTTTGCGGTTATGGTAGCCTATTTTGAAGATGGAATTGGTCAATTTGGATTGATCTACGATGTCATGCGAGACCACCTCTTTTATGGGGGTGGAGAATTCCCAGTTTATCGCAATGATGTTGAACTGACGCCCTTTGTAGATCAGCCTTTGGAGAACTTTTTGATTGCGTCAAATGTTGGTATGCTTGAGAAAAATGACTGGGGCATGGCCGATCTTGGAATGGACTCCCTAGGAATTCGCGTCTATGGTAGTGCCGGCATTAGTTTTGCAAAAATTCTCTCAGGTGGTATTCTAGCATACTTTAGCTATATCTGGCCATGGGACTATGCAGCCGCAGCGATTATGGGAGAACAGTTAGGCTATACCGTCTTAAATCTAAATGGGGATCAACCCAATTACCAGACAGTGGAACCGATTATGATGGTTCCGAAAATGAAGTTAGCAGAAATTCAAACGTATCTTAAGAAAGGGAGAAGTTAAATGAATTTTCCCAATGGTTTTAAAGAAAAATACCAGCATCTTCTAGGTGAGGATGCTGCTGCTTTTTTTGCGACCTTTGATCAAGAAGCAGTAGCAGCCTTTCGCACCAATCCTTTGAAAGAAGTACAAAAAGTATTTGATAATCCGATTCCCAATACTCCTTGGGGCCATTATGGAAAGGTCTCAGGGAAATCCATCGAACACGCAACGGGCTTGGTCTATTCACAAGAACCAGCAGCTCAGATAGTGGCCCAAGTCGCCCAGCCGAAGCCTGGGATGAAGGTTCTAGACTTAGCCGCAGCACCTGGTGGTAAGACGACGCAACTCTTGTCTTATTTGGACAATCAAGGACTCTTGGTCTCCAATGAAATCCACAAGGGACGCTCGAAAATTCTCGTAGAGAATGTCGAACGTTTCGGTGCCCGAAATGTATTGGTAACCAATGAGTCAGCCGATCGACTTGCAAAAGTTTTCTCAGGCTTTTTTGATCTGATTGTTCTAGATGCCCCTTGTTCAGGCGAGGGGATGTTCCGCAAGCAACCAGATGCCATGGACTATTGGTCTGTCGGTTATCCTAGAGAGTGCAGTCTCCTTCAAAGAGAAATTTTGGAGGATGCCCTCAAGATGTTGGTTCCAGGTGGCTCCTTGGTGTATTCGACCTGCACTTGGGCTCCTGAGGAAAATGAAGAAATTGTATCATGGCTTTTGGAAACGTTTGATCTGGAGTTAGAAACCATCGATAAAATCAATGGTATGGCGGAAGGGATCGACTACCCCGATACAGCTCGTATGTATCCTCATCTCTTTAAAGGGGAGGGCCAATTTGTCGCTAAGTTTCGTTATCTAGGAGAGAATCGGCCTGCTAACATCCCTTCCAAAAAGGACCAATTATCTGCTGAACAAAAGAAATGGTGGCAGGAATTTGCTAAGAAACATTTGAAGATTACTCTAGAAGGGGTCCTTGAAATCTTTGGTGACGAGCTGTATTTGGTTCCACTTGGTTTACCTGATTTGCGAAAAGTAAAAATTGCCCGAAATGGCTTGCACCTAGGAACCTTCAAGAAAAATCGATTTGAACCTAGTTTTGCTCTTGGTCTAGCTCTGAAACCGAGTGAAGTCAAAGAGACCGTTTCGATCACGCCTGAGGACTTTGTTCATTATGTGGCGGGAGAGACAGTTCAATTGAAGGAAACGCATCCAAATGGATGGTACCAGGTCCTTGTAGAAGGCAATGGTTTGGGCTTTGCTAAAGTGACCGGGCAAACCCTGAAAAATTTCTATCCAAAGGGGCTTCGTTTTAGGTAAAATGCTGGGCAAAGAACCCGTTCTATGATATAGTGGAAGTAAAGGTTTTTTTGAGAGTAATTGTCAAAAAATCGAAAGTGAAATAGTGAAATATCAAGGAGACATGATTTGAAAAAGTCTAAAAAGCTGATCCTAGGACTAGCGACGATCGCATTAGCAGGAAGTTTATCTGCTTGTGCTTCTTGGATCAATCGCGGAGAATCCATCACTGCTGTTGGATCGACTGCCTTACAACCCTTGGTTGAAGGAGTAGTAGATCGCTACATTGAAGAACATCCTGGTAAGATTGTGAATGTACAAGGAGGAGGTTCTGGTACAGGACTTTCACAAGTTCAATCAGGTGCTGTAGATATCGGAAATAGTGACCTGTTTGCAGAGGAAAAGTCTGGTATCGATGCCTCTAGTCTGGTCGATCATCAGGTAGCCGTAGCAGGGACAGCCATCATTGCCAATAAAAATATCTCGATCGACAATTTGACAACGGAGCAATTGCGAAAGATCTTTACAGGTGAATATACCAACTGGAAGCAGTTGGGTGGTCCAGATCTTGAGATCACGATTGTGAACCGTGCCGTAGGTTCTGGTAGCCGTGCTGTCTTTGATGCCATTATCATGGATGGCAAACAACCCAAGCAGGCCCAAGAGCAAGACTCTAATGGAATGGTGAAAAACATCGTTTCTCAAACTCCAGGAGCCATCTCTTATCTAGCCTTTACCTACTTGGATAGCAGTGTCAAAACCATGAAGCTCAATGGTTATCAACCAACCAAAGCCAATGTCGTCAATAATAACTGGCCAATCTGGTCTTACGAGCATATGTATACCAAGGGAAAACCCAATGACTTGTCTAAAAAATTCATTGACTACATGATGACGGATGAGGTTCAGCAAAAAGTTGTTGGCAAGATGGGCTATATTCCAATCAATGATATGAAAGTCACCCGTGATTTAAAAGGGAATGTGACAAAAAAATAAAAGAATTAGGTAAAAAATGAACGAAGTAGCAAAAAAAATGCTGACGAAATCAAAAAACTCCCGCCTAGAAAAATTTGGGAAGACCATTACCTTTCTATGTATGAGTTTGATTGTTGTCGTCGTTGCCATGATTTTGATTTTCGTGGCTCAAAAAGGTTTATCGACTTTCTTTGTCAATAAAGTCAATATCTTTAGTTTTCTATTTGGGAGCTCTTGGAATCCTGCTGCAAAGGAATTTGGAGCCCTGCCCATGATTCTAGGTTCCTTTATTGTAACCTTGCTTTCTGCCCTCTTGGCAACACCCTTTGCCATTGGTGCAGCAGTTTTCATGACAGAAGTCTCTCCCAAAGGAGCTCGTTTCTTGCAACCAGCGATTGAGCTTTTGGTGGGAATTCCTTCAGTTGTTTATGGATTCATTGGTCTTCAAGTGGTCGTCCCATTTACGCGTAGTCTCTTTGGAGGGACTGGTTTTGGGATCCTCTCAGGGGTCTTTGTCCTCTTTGTTATGATCCTACCAACTGTGACCTTTATGACGACCGATAGTCTCCGAGCTGTGCCCCGTCATTACCGGGAAGCCAGTATGGCTATGGGAGCGACACGCTGGCAAACCATTTGGCATGTCACTCTTAAGGCAGCTCGCTCTGGAATCTTTACAGCGGTTGTCTTTGGCATGGCGCGTGCCTTTGGGGAAGCCTTGGCTATCCAGATGGTGGTCGGAAACTCTGCAGTGGTGCCAACCTCGCTCACAACACCAGCTTCCACCCTCACCTCTATTTTGACCATGGGAATCGGAAATACCGTCATGGGTACGGTCAATAACAATGTTCTTTGGTCACTCGCCTTGGTATTGCTCCTCATGAGTCTTGCCTTTAACAGTGTGATTAAACTGATTACAAAAGAAAGAGGTAAGAAGAACTATGCACGCTAAACGAATGGATAAAATTGCAACAGGAGTGCTGTATGCTATTTCTGGGATCATCGTTGCGATTCTTGCCTCATTGATCCTTTATATCTTGGTCCGTGGCTTGCCCCATGTATCCTGGCACTTCTTGACTGGTAAATCCTCTTCTTATCAAGCAGGAGGAGGGATCGGAATTCAATTGTATAATTCCTTCTTCCTCTTGGTTATTACCTTGGTGATTTCCTTCCCACTTTCTCTTGGAGCTGGGATTTACCTTTCAGAGTACGCTAAAAAAGGTCGCTTGACCAATTTGGTTCGAACCTGTATTGAAATCTTGTCTTCTTTGCCATCGGTCGTTGTAGGTCTCTTTGGTTACTTGGTCTTTGTTGTCCAGTTCAAATATGGCTTTTCGATCATTTCAGGGGCCTTGGCCTTGACGGTCTTTAACCTTCCACAGATGACCCGCAATATCGAAGATAGCTTGCAGCACGTCCATCATACGCAGCGCGAAGCAGGTTTAGCACTGGGCTTGTCTCGCTGGGAAACCGTGATGCATGTCGTGGTTCCTGAGGCTCTTCCAAGTATTATTACTGGGGTTGTCTTGGCCTCAGGACGGATCTTTGGGGAAGCCGCTGCCTTGATCTATACAGCAGGTCAATCAGCTCCAGCTCTCGATTGGTCAAACTGGAATATCTTTAGTGTGACGAGTCCGATTTCGATCTTCCGTCAAGCTGAAACCTTGGCTGTCCATATTTGGAAGGTCAATAGTGAAGGAACGATTCCTGACTCCATTGAAGTCTCAGCTGGTTCAGCCGCTGTTCTTTTGATCTTTATCCTGATCTTTAACTTTGGAGCCCGCAAACTCGGAAGTTACCTCCATAAAAAACTAACATCTGCTTAAAGGAGAAGAAATGTCAAAATACAATTGGGATGAGAGACACATCATTACTTTTCCTGAAGAAAAGGTGGTCCTATCTACCAAAGATTTGCATGTCTATTATGGAAATAACGAGTCCATCAAAGGCGTCGACATGCAGTTTGAAAAGAATAAGATTACAGCCTTGATTGGTCCTTCAGGATCTGGAAAATCAACCTACCTTCGTAGTTTGAACCGGATGAATGATACCATTGATATTGCGCGTGTTACGGGTGAAATTTGGTATGAAGGAATCGATGTCAATCGTCCAGATATCAATGTCTATGAAATGCGCAAGCACATCGGGATGGTTTTCCAACGGCCAAATCCTTTTGCCAAATCGATTTACAAAAATATCACCTTCCCGCATGAACGTGCTGGTGTGAAAGACAAGAAGGTTTTGGACGAATTGGTCGAAACTTCTTTGAAACAGGCAGCTCTATGGGATCAGGTAAAGGATGATCTTCACAAATCCGCTTTGACTCTTTCAGGTGGTCAACAGCAACGGCTCTGCATCGCACGGGCCATCTCTGTGAAGCCAGATATCTTGCTCATGGATGAACCAGCCTCAGCCTTAGACCCGATTGCGACAGCGCAATTAGAAGAAACCATGCTGGAGTTGAAGAAGGATTACACGATTGTCATCGTGACCCACAGTATGCAACAAGCAGCGCGTGCTAGTGATTATACCGGTTTCTTCTACCTTGGAAACCTCATCGAGTACGATAAGACTTCGAATATTTTCCAAAATGCGAAATTGCAATCGACCAACGATTATGTATCGGGTCACTTTGGATAAAGGAATATGACAACAAAAAGGAAAATAGAATGACAGAACCAATTTTGCAAGTCAAGGACTTGTCGGTTTATTACAATAAAAAGAAGGCTTTAAATAGTGTTTCTTTGGATTTTGCTCCAAAGGAGATTACAGCCTTGATTGGTCCTTCAGGATCAGGGAAATCTACCCTTTTAAAAGCCATTAACCGCATGGGGGACCTGAACCATGAGGTCACAACTACAGGAACCATCCTCTATAATGGACATAATATCTACGGACCACGGACCGATACGGTCGAATTGCGCAAGGAAATCGGAATGGTCTTCCAACAGCCCAATCCCTTTCCAATGTCCATTTATGATAATGTGACCTATGGCTTGATGATTAATGGTGTCAAGGACAAGGCTGTTTTGGATGAAGCGGTTGAAACCTCACTGAAACGTGCTTCCATCTGGGATGAGGTCAAGGATCGCCTGCATGATTCTGCTATCGGACTTTCCGGTGGTCAGCAGCAGCGGGTTTGTGTAGCGCGGGTCCTTGCGACCAGTCCAAAGATTATTCTTTTGGATGAACCAACTTCAGCGCTGGACCCGATTTCAGCTGGTAAGATTGAAGAAACCCTGTATGGACTAAAAGACCGTTATACCATGCTCTTGGTGACTCGCTCCATGCAGCAAGCGAGTCGGATTTCCGATAAAACAGCCTTTTTCTTAGATGGCGATTTAATTGAGTACAATGATACCAATGAAATGTTCTTGAACCCAGCTAAGAAAGAAACAGAAGACTATGTCTCTGGTAAATTTGGATAGGAAGAAAATAAAATGTTACGAGTTCAATTTGAAGAAGATTTAGAAAAATTGCATAACCAATTTTATGCAATGGGAAATGAAGTGTTGACCCAAATCAATCGTACGGTTCGTGCTTTCGTCACACATGACCGTGAATTGGCCCGCCAGGTTATCGAAGATGATGCGGATATCAATGAATACGAAGTGAAATTGGAGCGCAAATCTTTTGAGATGATTGCCCTTCAACAGCCAGTTTCGCAAGACCTTCGTGTGGTCATGACGGTCTTAAAAGCGGTCTCTGACTTAGAGCGGATGGGTGACCATGCGGTTTCAATCGCGAAAGCAACTATTCGAATGAAGGGGGAAGTCCGCATCCAATCTGTTGAAGAGGAGATCAGCAAGATGGGTCGTGAGGTCAAAGACTTTGTCGAATCCACACTGGATGTTTACCTCAAAGGTGATGTTGATTTGGCCTATGAAGTAGCTAGCCGAGACGAAGTGATCAACCATTACTTCGATAGCATTCAAGAATTAGCAACAGAAGAAATTCGGAAGAATCCTGAGTCCATTGTAACCGGACGTGATTACTTCCAAGTGATCAACTACTTGGAGCGTATTGGGGATTATGCTAAAAATATCTGTGAGTGGGTTGTCTACTTCGAAACAGGAAAAATTGTGGAATTATAAGAAAATAAAGTCTGAGGTCACCATCTCAGACTTTATTTTCTTATAATCTGGTTTTGCCCCTCTTACCTTACAGTTAGTAGGATTTATGTTAGAATAGAAGATGAGAAAAAATGAAGAAGGAGTTACTCATGCAAGCAGTTGCACATTTTATTGATACATTTGTACCTGAGCACTATGATCTATTCTTAGATTTGAACCGCTCAAACAAAACTTTCTCAGGGAAAGTGACCATTACCGGAGAAGCAAAGAAGACTCGCATCTCTCTTCACCAAAAGGATTTGACCATCGAAGCAGTAGAAGTTTCCGGTCAAACTCGTCCATTTTCAGTTGATGATGCCAATGAAGCAGTCTATGTTGAGTTGGAAGAAACAGGTCCAGTAACGGTTACTTTGACCTATTCTGGTAAGATCACAGATAATATGACAGGGATCTATCCATCTTACTACACAGTAGATGGCCTTAAAAAAGAAGTGATCTCTACTCAATTTGAAAGTCACTTTGCGCGTGAAGCCTTCCCAAGTGTGGATGAGCCCGAAGCCAAAGCGACCTTTGATTTGGCTGTAAAATTTGACCAAGAAGAGGGAGAAATCGTTCTTTCTAACATGCCTGAAATCGATGTCGAAAGTCGGAAAGAAACAGGTATTTGGAAGTTTGATACAACTCCTCGTATGTCTTCTTATCTCTTGGCCTTTGCGGCTGGAGATCTTCAAGGAGTGACAGCTAAGACCAAGAATGGAACCCTAGTCGGTGTCTACTCTACCAAAGCTCACCCATTAGAAAACTTGGACTTCTCATTAGATATTGCCGTTCGTGCTATTGAATTCTACGAAGACTATTATGGAGTGGCTTACCCAATCCCTCAATCCCTTCATATCGCCCTTCCAGACTTCTCTTCAGGTGCGATGGAAAACTGGGGCTTGGTAACCTACCGTGAAGTCTACCTTCTTGTTGATGAGAATTCGACTGCCCAAAGCCGTCAAACAGTAGCCTTGGTGGTGGCTCACGAGTTGGCTCACCAATGGTTCGGAAACCTCGTGACCATGAAATGGTGGGATGACCTCTGGTTGAATGAAAGCTTCGCCAATATGATGGAATATGTCAGCTTGGATGCCATCGAACCAAGCTGGAATATCTTTGAAGACTTCCAAACAACTGGTGTGCCTGCTGCCTTGAAACGCGATGCTACAGATGGCGTTCAATCCGTCCATGTGGAAGTCAAACACCCAGACGAGATCAACACTCTTTTTGACCCAGCAATCGTTTACGCTAAGGGTAGCCGTCTTATGCACATGCTTCGTCGATGGTTAGGCGATGACGCCTTCCGTAAAGGGTTGAAGATCTACTTTGAAAAACACCAATACGGCAATACTATCGGTCGTGACCTTTGGGATGCTCTTGGGCAAGCTTCAGGTCGTGATGTCGCAGCCTTTATGGATTCTTGGTTGGAGCAACCAGGATACCCTGTTGTTTCAGCTTCTGTGGAAAACGATACCTTGATCATCCGTCAAGAGCAGTTCTTCATCGGAGAAAGAGAAGAAAAAGGACGCAAGTGGGTTGTTCCGTTAAATAGCAACTGGACGGGTATTCCAGATACCTTGGAAACTGAAGTCTTAGAAATTCCAAACTACAGTGCCTTGAAAGCAGCTAACAGCGGAGCTCTTCGCTTCAATACAGAAAATACAGCTCACTATATCAGTGACTACCGTGGGGAATTGTTGGAAGACATTCTTGCTGAACTAGCTAACTTGGATAGCACTTCGAAACTACAAGTGGTTCAAGAACGTCGTCTTTTAGCTGAAAGTGGGCAAATTTCCTATGCAAGCCTCTTGCCAGTGATTGAGCATTTGACAGAAGAAAGTTCCTTCTTGGTTGTTTCAGCTGTTTCGAGCGTCTTGACTGGAATCAGTCTCTTTGTGGATGAAGGAACTGAAACAGAAGCTGCCTTCCATGAGCTGTTGAAACGGATGAACCGATACAACTTTGAACGCTTGGGACTAGAAGCTAAGCCAGGTGAAGCAGAAGAAGACGAAAAAGTTCGTCAGCTAATGATTGCTAACATGATTAAGGCTAATGATGAAGCTGCACAAGCCCAAGCGAGTGCTATCTTTGAAGCGCATGCATCTGATCTAGAAAAACTTCCAGCTGCCATTCGTCTGCAAATCTTGATCAACCAAATCAAGCATCAGGAAACCAAGGCACTTAGCCAACAATACCTAGATACCTATGTGAAGACAGTTGATGGAAACTTTAAACGCCAGTTGGCAGCAGCTCTTTCTTACACCAAGGATGAGGAAACCTTGGAAGCTCTATTGAAGGAGTGGAAGAACAAGGATGTGGTGAAACCGCAAGACTTGGCTATGAGCTGGTACTTCAATTTCTTGCATCATGACTTTACCCAAGGAAGAACCTGGACTTGGGCGCGTGAGAACTGGGATTGGATCAAGAAAGCACTCGGTGGTGATATGAGCTTTGATAAGTTTGTTATCTACCCAGCCAACTGTTTCAAGACCCTTGAACGCTTGAATGAATACAAGGCCTTCTTTGAACCTCAATTAGAAGATATGGCGATTAGCCGCAATATCAAGATGGGAATCAAGGAAATCGCCGCTCGTATCGATCTTATCGAGCGTGAGAAAGCCGCCGTTGAAGCAGCACTTCTAGCTACAAAATAAAGAAAAAAGCTCCTAGAGAAGGCTTTGCAGATTTGCAAGCCTCTCTAAGAGTTTTTTATTTTTCGGTTTTGAAATAAGGGAGATGCTTAAGATTTCGATAAAGAATGACCGCGAAAATAGTTGTCAATGTCATCTTAATCAAGTCTGGTAGCACAAAAGGTAGGACAACCAATTTTACTGTGATATCCAAACTCTGGTGAGTGATGAGCATAAATCCTAAGGCACCGCCAATAAAGAGGACGACTTCCCCCAAGGCGTTAGCAAGGAAAATACGAATGGGCTGTCCTTTTTGGCCAGCGAAGATAGAAGTAACCAAAGCACGAAGAGGAAAGAAGAAAAGGAATCCGGCAGTGGGACCGTAGAAGGAAGCGATGCCTCCATGACCACCTGCAAAGACGGGAAGGCCAATAGCACCTAAGAGGAGGTAAATCACAACGGAAAGAGTGGCTTCTTTTGGACGGTAGATGCTGGCGATCAATCCAATGGCTAAAGTCTGAAGCGTGATAGGAATGGGTCCAAGTGGGATTGTAAAAGGTGATAGGGCAGCAATCAGAGCTGCTCCAAGAGCAATTAATGTCATTGATTCAATTTTTTTCAAAACAGTAAACCTCGATTTATTTATATGGTAACTATTATACAAGAAAGAAGGCAAGCCTGTCAAGTCTTCTTTTCAGCTGTGACAAATGTCTCCTTGATCATTTTAGGAAAGTTTAAGAAAAAATTTAGTCACGGTTAAGGAAGAGTCGGTAAACTATCCCTATCTAAACAAAGGCCTTGTTTAAATAAAAATATAAGGAAATGAAAGAATGCAAGCTTCGAATAAACAAAAGCAAGAAAGAACTGAAAAAATGATTGTTCTTAAGAAAAGTCCTAAGTGGTGGGCAACTGCCGCAGCAACAGGAGGACTCGTCGTTGGAATGACTAGTGGATTTGGATTGGGAATGTTGGCAACAGCCAATACGACTCCCCAACGTCAACAAGCAACAGTCGCTACACAAAACGCTAACCAACCTAACCAAAATCCTCAAGGGCAAAATAGCCAGGGAAATAGTCAAGGACAAAATGGTGGACCAGGGCAAGGTGAGATGAATGGTCAACCGCCACAAGGTGGTGGACCTCAAGGTCAGCAAGGACAAGATGGATTTGGAGGTGTACCAGGTGGTAGGCCTCCGCAAGATGGGCAGAACGGTGGACCAGGCCAGGGGAATAGGGATGACCAAGCGCCACAAGATGGGGGGCCTCAGGGTCAACCAGACAGCCAACAAAATGGGAAATCCAATAAAAAGTCCTCCAAGAAGTCCTCTTCAAAAAAAAAAATCGTCAAGCAATACAAAAGATTCATCAAAGGATGAGACAGGGACAGCGGGCTAAGAAAAAGTTGAAATCGCTATCTGAAAGCTACTGAATGAAGCCTGGTCATGTTATAATAGAGTAGAAAATACTCATCATCCCTGTATGGAAGAATGAGAAGGAGAAAGTAAATATGATTAAGATTTTATTAGTCGAAGACGACCTCGGTTTGTCTAATTCAGTATTTGATTTTTTAGATGATTTTGCAGATGTCATGCAAGTCTTTGATGGGGAAGAAGGCCTTTACGAGGCTGAAAGTGGCATCTATGACCTGATTTTACTTGACCTCATGCTTCCTGAAAAAGATGGTTTCCAAGTTCTGAAAGAATTAAGAGATAAGGGTGTCTCCACTCCAGTATTGATTATGACAGCCAAAGAGAGCTTGGACGATAAGGGCCATGGTTTTGAGTTGGGAGCAGATGACTATCTGACCAAGCCTTTCTACCTAGAAGAGTTGAAAATGCGAATCCAAGCATTGTTGAAGCGCGCTGGTAAGGTCAATGAAAATACCCTTTCTTATGGGAATGTGACAATTAACCTCTCGACCAACTCTACGCTTGTTGAAGGGAAAGAAGTAGAACTATTAGGAAAAGAATTTGATCTTTTGGTCTATTTCCTTCAAAATCAAAATGTCATCCTGCCAAAAACACAAATCTTTGATCGACTTTGGGGATTTGATAGCGATACGACCATTTCGGTTGTCGAAGTGTATGTTTCTAAGATTCGTAAGAAATTAAAAGGTACAGACTTTGCAAAAAATCTCCAAACATTGCGTAGCGTGGGGTATATTCTGAAAGATGCTCAATAAAATTAAAAAAACGGTCAATGCGGATGACTTTTCTTATTTCATCCGCTATTTCGGACTCTTTACCTTGATTTTCTCAACCATGACCTTGATTATTATTCAAGTGATGCGTTCAAGTCTTTATACTACGGTTGACGAAAATTTAAAAATGCTCAGTAAAGATCGCTATTCGATTATCAGTTTGGCAAACCGTACAGGCAATGGGATGGGAAAAGACGGGCCTGCTGATGACCAACCAGAAGATGATGAACTTGGTCCCGAGGATGGCCCTAGACCATCGGTCACCTCCAATAGCACGGCTATCCTTTTGAATGATAAATTTGAAAATGTGACAACGGATAATGGTTTTCTAGATCTAAAAACAGTCACTTTTAGTCGCAGTTATTTAAACAAGATCAAGCAGATTCAAATTACCAATCATTATAAGCAGAAGGAAAGTTACCGGGCTTATTTGGTAGATATTGATCCCGATGATTATATCTATGGGGTGAAATATGCCGTGATCATGACCAACATCAGCCAGTTGGAGCAGACCAGTGAAAAACATGAGAGTCAAATTGCCTTGGTCATGATTTGTTTCTGGGGCATTTCCCTCTTTGCAAGTATCTTCCTGGCTAAGATGAGTGTGAAACCTCTCTTAGAGAGCATGAATCGGCAGAAGGCCTTCGTCGAAAATGCTTCTCATGAATTGCGGACGCCTTTAGCGGTTTTGCAAAATCGTTTGGAAACCTTATTCCGCAAACCAGAAGCAACGATTATGGAATCTAGTGAGAATATCGCCTCCTCTTTGGATGAGGTTCGCAATATGCGCTTATTGACGACCAATCTCTTAAACTTAGCCCGTCGAGATGATGGGATTAAACCAGAGTTTAGCGAGATCACACCATCCTTTTTTGACCAAACTTTTGCCAATTATACAATCATTGCGGAGGAAAACGAAAGAATCTTCGAATCTGAGAATCAGGTGGATAGGAGTCTGGTATCTGATAAGGTCCTACTCAAACAGCTGATGACCATTTTGTATGACAATGCCCTCAAATATACGGAGGAAGAAGGAAAAATACGCTTTGTTGCCCAATTCAAGGATCGTTATCTCTATCTTCGAGTAGAGGATAATGGTCCAGGGATTGCTGACGAAGATAAAAAACGAATTTTTGATCGTTTCTACCGAGTAGATAAGGCGCGAACCCGTCAAAAGGGTGGTTTTGGTTTAGGCTTATCCTTAGCCAAGCAAATCGTAGAAGCCTTCAATGGTACCATTAGTGTTCGAGATAACAAACCTAAAGGTTCTATTTTCGAAGTGAAACTAGCAACTAAGTCAGAAAGTAAAAAGAGATCCAGTTCTAAATCAACGAAGAACAAGTAAGAGAGTGGGACAAAAGTCCTAGCCTCTTAATTGTCTTTGGATTGTCGAGCAAGACGCAGTGGTTGAGTGGGCTCTACTACGCTGATTTCATCAGCTTTTACAGCCCTACTCAACTGTGCGGAGGTGGGACGACGAAATCGAATTCTAACGAATGACCGATTTCTGTCCCACTCTCTTTTTCATCTATTTCAATTCATCGCTATTTTGGTTTGACTAGTGTATAATAGTAGAAAAAGAAAGAGGTGTCTTATGGCTTCAAAAATGTTACACACTTGTTTACGAGTGGAGAATTTAGAAAAATCAATTGCCTTTTATGCAGATGCATTTGGCTTTAAGGAATTGCGTCGCAAGGATTTTCCTGAATACAAATTTACGATTGTTTATCTTGGTTTAGAAGGGGATGACTATGAGTTGGAATTGACTTACAACTATGATCATGGTCCTTATGTTATTGGAGATGGTTTTGCTCACGTAGCCTTGAGTACACCAGACCTTGAAGCCCTTCATGCCGAGCATAAGGAAAAAGGTTATCAAGTAACTGATCCAAAAGGCTTGCCAGGAACACTTCCAAACTATTACTTTATTGTGGACCCAGATGGCTACAAAGTAGAAGTGATTCGGGAAAAGTCCCTATAATCAGCAATCACATCACATAGGATAAAGAGCAGGTGAGAACTGACCTGTTCTTTTTTGTGTTTGAAATTGGCTATTACTAAATGACAGGGGATAGGGTAGTCCCTTAATTTCCTATTGTTTTTTAGGATTTAATTTCTAGATTTGAGAGTTTTCTACTGTTTTTTGGTGATAAAATTGCTATAATAAGAATATGAAGAATTCCTACTTGAAAATGTTTATCCTCATTATTCTAAACCTCCTTTTTATCGGAGGAATCTATCTAGTTTATCAGAAGATTGAGGAAGCACGTGCCATCAAAAATTATAATCAACAGCTTTCTAAAGTCATTCAGGAAGAAGAAACAGTTGAAAAAGACAAAGATACCACCCTTCAAAAAGGAATGGTTGGTCAATCGTATGTTGCTGCATACTACCCGAAAAATAATGAAGAACCCATCGCAGTGGTTAAAGAGAGAATTCTAGCGGATGTTGGCTCTCTTCCTCAAGAAGAGAAGAAGAACCAGCAAGCAAAAGAGCTTTTGTTCTACCATACCGAACGCTCAGAAGACCCATTTGTAGGGGTTCATCCTTATCAGGTGAAGAAGACCCAGTACAAGTGGAAAAACGGCAAGTTCATTAAAGATGAGATTGACAAACTACCTCTCCTCTATCTAACGGATGAGGGGACGGTCTTCCAATTTTCCCAATTGTTTACGGATGCAAATCTAGCAAAAGAAACTCTCTTAACAGAATTGCGTTCTCAGCTGGTCTTCCTTCAGTTAGGAGAAGATAGGATTGAAGAGCTAGTGCAAGCTGTCTCAGCAAGTGACATGGCAAGCTGGCAGTTCACCTATAATAAAGGTGTGCTGTCCATCACGCTTCCAGTAGATATTGAAGGTATGGAAACTTTTGATGTTCCTCTTTCCAAACTCTATGATGTGATTGATTCTGCTCGTCTGAATCCTGAAGATTTTCAATCTTATGAGGCCTACCAAACTCAACGTCATGCTAAGATGGTTGCCTTAACATTTGATGATGGTCCAGATCCAACGACGACCCCTCAAGCCCTAGATATCTTGAACAAGTACCATGTTAAAGCGACTTTCTTTATGCTTGGGAAGAATGTCTCTGCCTATCCTGAAGTGGCTAAACGGGTACGTCAGGAAGGACATGAAATCGGGATCCATACGTGGAATCACCCTGTCTTAACCAAGTTGCCTTTGGAATCTGCCCAAAAAGAAATCATGGATACTAAGGAAGTCATTCAAAAGGTCACTGGGGTGCAAACGAAAATTACTCGTCCGCCTTATGGTTCGATTAATAGTGCCATTCAATATGCAGTAGATCAGGCCTTTATCATGTGGGATGTGGATACTCTGGATTGGAAGACCCATAATACACAAGCCATCTTGGCAGAAGTGAAAAAACAAGTCAAACCAGGATCGATCATCCTGATGCATGATATTCACCAAACATCTATCAATGCCCTCCCAGCCGTGATTGAATACCTTCAATCGCAAGGATACACCATCGTGACGGTTGATGAACTCTTAAACCACCAAGTAGAAAGTCATCGCCTCTATTACAATCGTAATTAAAAAAATCGTTCGTAATGCTACGAACGATTTTCTTATTCTTCACCTATATAGAGTTGAGCTCCCTTGAGAATCAAGGGACGAACGGGGGTTAATTTTTTCAAACTTTTCAATTCTTCTGGATGGCTAACCAAGGTAATGACATAGCCCTCTTTGCCCATGCGTCCGGTCCGCCCAGATCGGTGGATGTAGGTTTCGGCATCTCGAGGGACTTCATAGTTGACGACACATTCTAGAGAGTCGATATCAATTCCTCGTGCCACCAAATCGGTTGCAAGAAGGAGTGTCAGCTGATGGTCCTTAAAGCGTTCCAGAATGACTTTACGGAACTTGACATTAACGTCACTAGCAAGTGAGACGGCGCTAACTTCCCGGTATTGGAGTTTTTCTTCTGCGCTTCCCAGGTCTGACAAGCTATTGAAGAAAACGAGGCCACGAAAGTCTTCAACATTGGAGAGTTTTCTGAGGAGTTCGACTTTTTCTCGCTTATCCACTTCCATATAGAAGTGCTGGATATTGTCCAAGTTTTGTCCTTCCACTTGAATGGTTAGGGTATTGGGTTCGATTTGTTCTGGATCAAACTTGGTCGTTGCACTCATATAGATAAATTGATGGTCTCGGGGCGCATAGTGGCAAATCTTATCTACAAAGTGATACTGAGAGTCGCTAAAAAGTTGGTCAAATTCATCCAGGATGATGGTATCAACATTCATCATCTTAATTTTCTTTAACTTAATCAATTCAAAGATACGGCCTGGAGTTCCAATGAGAATTTCGGGTCCCTTTTTGAGGCGTTCGATTTGTCGTTTTTGACTAGAGCCAGAGAGGAAAAGTTGGGCACTGAGTCCGAGAGGTTCTGCCCATTGTTTGGCAACATCAAAGATTTGTCCTGCCAACTCTGTGTTGGGTGAGAGGATCAACAATTGTTGCGCTTTTTTAGGTTTTAGCTTGAGAAGACTAGGGAAGAGATAGGCCAGGGTCTTTCCGGTTCCTGTCGGGCTGACTCCAAGCACGTTCTCCCCTTGGGTAATAGGTTCAAAGAGGCGTTCTTGGATTTCAGTAAGTTGCTCAAATCCAAGGGTTTGAAGTTGCTCTTGCCAGAGCGGTGGAAATGCTAGTGTCATATTAGTTTTCGTCCTTAAAGTGTATTCCAGCATCTTGGCGCATAGCGTAGAGGGTTTGGTGAACCATCTGACCAGTTTGGATCCAAGTCTGGTAAAGAGTCGGATTGCCTTCTGTCATCATGCTAGCAAAGTCCTGGGCTTCTTCTAGCATGTTATGAGAGGCAGGAGTGATGGGGAGCTGGTAGCTGTTTCCAGAATGGTCTTGAAAAACAGCCTGGCTAACGGCTTCAATCCCACTAATAAAGAGGGTGCCGTCTGTCGTGTAGATTTCCGTAGGAAGATTACTAGTCACATCTTTGCCGGCTTGAATGCCAATGACAAAGTCAGAATAAACCAAGCTACCTTGTCCGTTCAAATCGATTGAATTCGGCAATTGCCGTGCCCGATAGGTTACTGATTCAGGTTGACCAAAGAGACCGATTGCAAAGTAGAGAGGATAGACACCCAAATCCATAAGGGCTCCACCTGCAAAATGGTCGGAGAAAATATTGGGAGTAGACCCTTTTAAGAACTCAGGCATCTTAGAAGAGTATTTGGCATAGGTCATGTGGCCACCCAAGATGGTCTTGTCCTTGAGGAAGTCTTGGATGGTCGTAAAGGCTTTTTCATGATAGTTGCGAGCAGCTTCAAAGAGATAGACCTGGTGTTCGTTAGCCAATTTGACTAGCTCTTTCCATTCCTTGGGAGTGGTGACGGCCGGTTTTTCAAGAATGACATGTTTTTTAGCCAAGAGGGCTAATTTAGCCTGAGGAAAGTGGAGTGAATTAGGACTAGCAATGTAGATGACATCCAGGTCACTATCTAAAAAGGCAATTAGGTCATCATAGAGGGCTACTTGCCCGTAGGGTTGAGAGAAGCTACGAGCTTTCTCCAAGGTCCGGGAATAGACCGCTCTTAACTCATACTGGTCTGTTTCTTTAGCTGCAGCAAGGAAGGAATGGGAAATGGCACTGGTGCCGATGATACCGAGTTTTAGCATGGCAGCTCCTTTCAATCAGGTATTTACTGGTTTCATTATATCATGTTTCACCCTAAAAAGATGAAATGGGCCTTTCTAATTGGGAGGGAGGATAGGAGGGATTGTCTTCTTGGAGGGTGTTGAAAATCCATAGAAAAATAGTTCAAGTCGTGGTCAAGAGACCGCTTTTGTGATAGAATAAATAGGATTATAGAAAATGGAGAAGAAGATGCGAAACAGACCAATTATTATCGGTGTAACAGGTGGTTCTGGTGGGGGGAAAACCAGTGTTTCTCGTGCAATTTTGTCCCACTTTCCAGATGAAAAGATTGCTATGATTGAGCACGATTCTTATTACAAGGATCAAAGCCATTTAACCTTTGAAGAGCGGATTCAGACCAACTATGACCATCCTTTTGCCTTTGATACAGACCTCATGATTGAGCAAATCAATGAGTTGTTGGCTGGCCGTCCGGTTGATATTCCAACTTATGACTATGCAGCGCATACGCGTAGTGCTAAGACTTATCGCCAGGAGCCTCAGGATGTCTTTATCGTGGAGGGGATTTTGGTCTTGGAGGACAAGCGTCTTCGTGACTTGATGGATATCAAGATTTTCGTTGATACCGACGATGATGTGCGGATCATTCGCCGGATTAAGCGAGATATGGAAGAGCGTGGTCGGAGTTTGGACAGCGTCATTGAGCAGTACTTAGGAGTGGTGAAGCCGATGTACCATCAGTTCATCGAGCCAACCAAGCGCTATGCGGATGTTATCATTCCAGAAGGCGTGACCAATACTGTAGCCATTGA
>ERZ772935.202-NODE-202-length-24459-cov-12.566383_pt1 | contig 24459 bp, 24 predicted proteins | sample MGYA00511683_ERZ772935 | MGnify/ENA primary metagenome ERZ772935 (study PRJEB29015, sample SAMEA2738086) | human oral metagenome | biome: human oral; feature: human-associated habitat; material: saliva | place: China | collected 2228 ...
ACACAAAGAAAAGCCCTTAGAAACTTGGGTTATAAGGACTTTGTCTTCAATCTGAAAGAATGGATTTTCAAATCCATTCTTTTTCTTTATTTTATTTCATCTCCTTGAAGGCCTTTTCTGCTTCTTCGTTGCTGATTGCTCCAAATTGAATCTTCCCAATTTTTCCTTGGCTATCAATGAGGATTTCGGTTGGAATACTGCGAACCTGATAGGCTTGGAAGATTGCACCAGACGTGTCAAATAGAACGGGCACATCCTTATATCCTTGTTCTTGATACCATTTTGGGAAGTCCTCAACAGACTTCTCTCCTTGAAGACCCGGTGCTACAATAGACAATATTTCAAAATCACGATCTTTTTTACCAGCTAATTCGACCAATTCTGGCATGCTTCGCTTACAAGGTCCGCACCAAGAAGCCCAGAACTTCAGATAGACTTTTTTTCCACGGTAATCAGAAAGCTTGACAGTTTTTCCATCCATCGACTGAAGAGTAAAGTCCGGTGCCTCCTGGCCAACTGCAACCTGCGATTGGACACTTGTACTGGACTGGCTTTGACTATCCATCCCCTTTTCGTCAGATGAACAAGCTGATAGTGTCAGAAAAGCTATCGAAGCAACAACTAGCGAAAGAATTTTTTTCATCTTTTTCTCCTTTTATCCAAAAATTCCTGATAAAGCATTTAACTGCCCAAGCATGAGAAGGATTCCCATAAAAATGATTAAAGCCCCTCCAATTTTTTTCATTAGCCCCATATAGGGTTTGATTTTTGAAAAATACCGCATAACGAAGCTAGAAGCTAAAGCTAAGATGAGAAATGGTAAAGCCATTCCCAAAGTATAAACCAGTGTTAAGAGTGCTCCCTGGATAGCTCCATTTTCTCCAGAGGCAGCTAGAGCCAGAACCGAACTAAGGACAGGTCCAATGCAAGGTGTCCAACCAAAACTGAAACTAATACCAAGCAAAAAGGCTGAAAGAAAATCATTCCGACGACTGTCTTTCTTAAATTCCACATTTTTCTGGAATTGTAACTGCCTGATATTAATCAGCTCCATCTGGTGAATTCCTAGCAAAATGATAATAATCCCCATCAGATAACGGAATTTCTCATCGTAAATCACTCTGCCTAGGAATCCTGCACCGAAGCCTAGTAGAAAGAAAACTAAAGAAATTCCAGCAATGAAACACAGGGTCTTGATCAGACCAGTCCAAGCGATCTTTCTGCCTAAAAACTTGACTTCTCTAGGCTCTTCTTCATCCAGCAATATCCCTATATAGACTGGTAACAAGGGAAAGATACAGGGTGAGAAAAACGAGAGAATTCCAGCCAAAAAGACCGAAACAAAAAATAAACCAGACTCCATCCCAACCTCCTTTAAGATGTGTTTTCAATATTATTATAACAAACGATTTAAATTTTTCCACATTTTGCTACACTATCCTCATTCTTGTATCATTTATCGGAGAAGCCGTCTGTAAAAGGCCTATTTCATTCCTAAATAGCAAAAAAGCCGGAAATTTTCCGGCTTGGATATTGAAGGATAGCGAACTCAATCATCTGAATCTAGTGGCAAATAAAGACTAATCTGGGTGAATGTATCTGGTTCGGACTGGATTTCCATATGGTAGTCGTCTCCGAACTGCAATCTTAAGCGTTGATCGACATTTTTCAGACCGACACCACCTAGGCGAAGGAGAGTCGCATCCATAGAGGCGTTGACATCAAAGCCGCGGCCATTATCATAGATGGACAGTATCAGTTGCCCCTCTTCTGCTTCCGATGTCACTCGAATCATGCCCTGTCGGTCAATTTCCTTGATACCATGGTAGATGGCATTTTCAACCAAAGGTTGTAGTACCAGCTTAGGCAGTTTATAATCAGCTATGGATTCATCCTCTTCAATCTCATATTGAAGCTTGTCACCATAGCGCTGCTTCTGGATAAAGAGATACTGACGAACGTGATCGATCTCATCTTTGAGGGCAATCTGTTCGTGTCCTTGATTAAGCGCCAAGCGGAAATACTGAGCGAGTGATTTTGTTACCTCAACAACACGCTTGCTGTCATTAAACTCAGCCATCCAGACAATCGTATCTAAGGTATTATAAAGGAAATGGGGGTTGATTTGAGCTGAGAGAGCTCGGAGCTCATAGCGACGGACATTTTGTTCTTCAGTCTTGACAGCTTCCATCAGTTGTTCAATTTGATCCAGCATTTTATTAAATTGATGAGCCAAGTCAACCAACTCTGGAGACCCCTTTGCTTCCGCCCGAAGGTTTGAGTCGCCCGAGCCGATCTTCAGAATAACAGCTTGCAGATTCTGCAGAGGCTTAATCCACAAACGCAGGACAAACCAAATACCAGCCAAACACATCAGGAGTGCTAAAAGGCCCATTCCCACAAAAGAATAAAGCATTTGTGACTGAAGCATCTGTAATTGCTCCAATGAGGCAACGCCAATTAAAGTCCAGTCGCTGTCCGCAATGTCAATCTGGTAGACAAAAGCCTGCTTCTGGTCTGCGTAACCATCCTTGACCGAGATATAGGGCTGCATCGCTTTCATTTCTTGACTGGAGGAATAAACACTCTTCTTGGGATGATAGACAAATTCATGCTGGCTATTGACAATAAAGCTAAAGCCCTTCTTCCCTAGCTGAAGCCGATCCAAATAGGCTTTGAGACTCTTATATCCGATATCCAGACGTAAAACACCGAGATTCTGCCCTGCTTCATCCACTACTTCCTGAGTGACGGAAACAACCCACTTCTCCTTCTCTGATGACAGAGACTCCTTGCGAGCAGGAGTCAAGACAGGCATGGCTCTGGTATGGACAGCTTCCTGATACCATTTTTCATTCATCATATCAGAGGATGTCTGCATGCTGATTTGAGTATCTGTCGATACCACGCGCCCGTCCTTGGTAACCAAAACTGCCGACACCAAATCCGGATCTGTTTCAATGATGGTTTTCATCAAAGACTGAACTGACGTTTCACTGCTTTCTTGATTCTGAGCAAACTTCCGAATCGTTTCTTCCTTACTCAGTGCGGAGGTGGTTTGTTTTAATTTCTGCAAATAGGAAGCAATGAACTGCCCGCTTTGCTCCATACTATTGCGCGTTGTCCGCTCTGTCAGCTGCCGAATAGTCCCCGAGCTAGTCTGATAGTAAAGACTCCCAACACCCCCCAAGAGTAAAAGAACCAGCAGAAAAATATAGACAATCAACTGGATAAGAAGCGGATATCGTTTCATTTCTCCTCTCCTTTTTTAAACTGCCGAGGTGTCAGCCCAACCACCTGCTTGAAGCGCTGAGAAAAATAGTTCATATCGTCAAAACCCACCTGCTCTGCTATTTCATAAATCTTCAAATCCGTAGTCAGGAGTAAGAGTTTTGCTTTTTTCATCCGCTCTTGAATCAAATAATCTTGAAAGGGCAAGCCTAATTCTTTTTTGATAAGAACGCTAAGATAGGACGGACTAAACCCTAATTGGAAAGCCAAACTTTTCAGGCTTAATTCTGAATCAGCTAGACGCGCATGAATAGCCTCTTCCAACTCAGAGTGCTGTCCTTGATCGACTAAGCTTTGAATCTGGGCTTTTTTGCGCTCCTTATCAAGCTTGATCTGCACCTTGGTCAACATCTCCTCGACATCATCCTTGGAAAACGGCTTGAGAAGATAATCATCCGCACCTAGCTTAATGGCCGTCCGAGCATAGTCAAAATCATCATAGCCCGTCAGAAAAACGATATGGCACTTAGGAGCCTGATCTCTGACTAGCTTGGCCAGTTCGAGGCCGTTCATCTTTGGCATATTGATATCGGTCAGCAGAATGTCAGCAGGATTTTCCTGAAATTTCTGCCAAGCTTCTATTCCATTTTCAGCCTGAGCAATGACTTGCATACCAAACTGCTCATAGTTTACTAAGGACGCAATCCCCTGTCTTACCAGATACTCATCCTCTACAATCATAATTGAATACACAAGATTCAACTCCTTATTTATACTGGATTTATTATAGCAAACTTTCAATCAAAATGCTCTTAAACATAATCCAAAAGATAACCGTAGCCCTTCTCCTCCATCTCAGCTTTTGGAATGAACTTAATTGACAGACTATTGATGCAGTAGCGCAAGCCGCCCTTGTCCTTAGGACCATCTGTAAAAACATGGCCCAGATGGGAATTTCCAACCCGACTGCGAACTTCCGTCCGAGTCATGTTGAAACTCTTGTCCTCTTTGTACGTCGCAACATCTGGACTGATAGGACGGGTGAAACTCGGCCAACCGCAGCCTGAGTCAAACTTATCTTTTGATGAAAAGAGAGGCTCTCCCGTCACCACATCCACATAGATACCAGCATCGAACTTATCCCAATAGCGGTTAGAAAATGCCCGCTCTGTGTCATTCTTTTGCGTAACTGCGTATTCTTCTGGAGAGAGCTTAGCCTTAATCTCTTCATCGCTAGGCTTGGGATAGCGACTAGCTTCGATAACAGGGTAAGCAGCTTGATTGACGTCGATATGGCAATACCCATTAGGATTCTTTTTTAGGTAATCCTGATGATAATCTTCTGCCTTGATAAAGTTTTTCAGAGGTTCTTTTTCAACAGCTAAAGGCTTATCATATTTCTTAGCAACCTCATCAAAGACCTGATTAATAGTATCAAGATCAGCTTCGTCCTTATAGTAGACGCCTGTCCGATATTGGGTGCCTTGGTCGTTTCCTTGTTTGTTTTTGGAAGTCGGATCAATAATGCGGAAATAATGCAGCAGAATTTCTTTTAGCGAAATTTTCTTGGCATTGTAAGTGATGTGAACAGTCTCAGCGTGACCAGTTTGAGAGACCAATTCATACTTGGTCGTGTCGCTCCTACCATTTGCATAGCCAGACTCAGCATCAATTACACCTGGCACACGAGAAAAGTACTCTTCTACTCCCCAAAAACAGCCGCCAGCCAGATAAATCTCCCGCTTGTCCTCTTCCTTGACATCTTCTTTCTTCTGTTTAGTCACTTCTGTCTTGCTCATAGAGGCTTTCTTGATTTGCTCAATATTGGCCTGAGATGGGTTAATAGACATGGAGCCCTTGATTAAGAAAAATAGACCAAAACAGGCAAGCAAGCCAACCAAAATCAGAAATACCTTCCATTTGCCTTCCATGTTCATTACTCCTTTCTACTTGATTTCCTTTAGTGTTTTCTCAATATCTTCCTTACTCATGTAGCCCACATGAGTTTTAGCAAGTGAGCCATCACTATTGATAAAGAGAGCAGATGGATACGAGCGAATACCGTATTCTTTCAGCAATTCTCCCTTGGTGTCCATGAGAACTGGGAAGTCTTTGTAGTCCAAAGACTTGTACCATTTCTTAAAATCATCTGTTGACTTTTCTCCATTAAAGGTCGGAGATACCACTGATAAGACGACATAGTCCTTGCCTTCCTGCTCCTTAGCCAAGTCATTGGTATCTCCAAGAGTGGATAGACAGATAGAGCACCAAGAAGCCCAAAATTTTAGATAGACTTTCTTGCCTTTGAAATCAGACAACTTGTAGGTCTTGCCGTCTACTCCTTGCAGACTAAAGTCCTTCGCCATCTTTGTAGCTTGATTAGAATTTGCCTTACTAGTCATGGAACTTTTATCATTTTTAGAAGCTTCCGAATTCATTTGCTGATTTGAGCAAGCTCCCAATAAGCCGACACAAAGCAAACTGGCAGTCAAAATCGATAGTTTCTTCATCGTTTTCTTTCCTTTCAAAATGAGGAGAAAGCCGACAAAACTGACGACTTCCACCCTTATTGATAACTTTATTTTTCAGATGACATTTCGGATGAATCTTTCATGTCATCCTTCATGCTTGAATCACTTGATTTCATATCATCTTTCATGTCAGACTTACTGTCGGACATCATAGAAGAGTCCTTCATATCATCCTTTTTCATCTTATCGTCTGACATGCTAGAGTTTTTCATATCCTCCTTCTTCATGTCGTCTTTTTTCATATCCTCTTTCTTCATCATACTGCTATCATCCATCTTTTTCATGTCTGAATTTGACTTTTGACTAGAGCAGGCAGCCAAGGCAAAAATACTAAGAATAGTGATTGTAAGGGTAGCGATTTTTTTCATGATATTTCTCCTTTAATTATATAATTTTTATCCAAATAATGATGCTAAAACGTTTAGATTTCCAAGCATTAGCAAAATTCCCATGAGAATGATGAGTGCTCCGCCGATTTTTTTAAGAGTTCCCATATAAGGTTTGAGTTTCGCAAAGCGCTGTAATACCCAGCCAGAAGCCAAAGCCATGGCTAGAAATGGAAGTGCTAATCCAAGTGTATAAACCAACATAAGCAAACCTCCCTGAAGAGCGCCGTTGCCTCCAGAAGCTGCAATTGCTAAAACAGAGCTCAGAACAGGTCCCACACAGGGCGTCCAACCAAAACTAAAGGTGATACCCAAGAGAAAAGCGTTAAGAAACTCACTTCTTTTACTATTCTTTTTAAGTTGGAAGCTCTTTTGCTTTTGCAGTTGTTGGATATTGATAAGTCCCATCTGGTGGATTCCCAGTAGAATGACAATCCCGCCCAGAACATAGCGAAACCAAGGGGCGTAGAGGACTTGCCCTAAAGCACCAGCACCGTAGCCCAAGACTAAAAATACAGTCGACAATCCCGCTATAAAACAGAGTGTCTTGACCATCCCATACCAAGAAAGCTCTCGTCCTAGAATCTTGAACGTCCTCGGCTGGTCTTCATCTAACAAGATTCCTACATAAACCGGCATCAGCGGTAAGATACAAGGGGAGAAAAAGGAAAGAATCCCCGCCAGAAAAACAGAAATAAAGAACAAAAAACTTGTTGCCATTTCAAAAACCTCTCGATCATTTTTCTGACTCTAGTATAAAATAAAAATCCCCCTAAAAATAGGGAGATCGATTTGAAAAAACTTGAATTTGGTTTTATCTTTGCTAAATCAAGAATTGAGAACGTTCACCAATTGCTGTGGATTTATGTTAAGTTGAGAGCAAATGTAAAAGTGCTTCCTAGACCACATTGACTTTCGACCGTTATTTCCCCACCCAGCTGATGAGCCAACTCACGTGCAATAGCAAGACCCAGACCATGCCCGCCTGTCTTCATATTACGAGATGTTTCTACACGATAAAGGCGTTTGAAAATCTTATCCAAATCCTCAGGAGCAATACCCTGTCCTTCATCTTTTACACTTATTGTCAAGATTTGCTCAGTTAATTGAGCCACGACCTCAATTTTAGTTCCAGGGTCTGAATACTTAAAGGCATTATTTAGCAAGTTGACTAAGATACGGGAAAGTTTATCGTAATGGCTCTTAATTTTCGCTGACTCAGGAGACACTTGAATGTAGATGTCTCGCTCCTCTTGCTCAATCAATAGTTGAAATTCACTCATAGCCTCAATCAATAGCTGGTCTAGAAAGACTATTTCAGCTTCACCATCTGATTCTATTCGAGGCTGGGCATTAAGAGTCAAAACATCCAATTCTTCCACCAATTTATTCAAACGCTCTGTCTGACGGCTAATCGTGGTCAAGTAAAGAATCTGCTCCTCTTCTTCGATCACTCCATCTAAAATCCCCTCCACAGTCGCCTGAATAGAGGTAATGGGAGTTTTAATATCATGAGAAAGCTGGGCAATCATCATTCCCTTTTCTCGCTCACTTTCATCAAGCGATTCAAACGTTTCTTGCAAGTTATGAGACATATCATTAAAAGCCTGACCCAACTCCTGAAATTCAATAGGCCCTTTGGCTTCAATCTCTGTTCCAAAATCCTTGCTGGCTATATCCTGGGCTTGTTTTTTCAGATGCCGAAGGGAAGAAAATACTGGCGATAAAAGAATGAGACTGACTGCTGCTCCAATAAAACTAGCAATTAAGGTCATTCCAACTAGAAAATCAATCTCACTTTTCACGATCAACATTCGCTGAACTGCCCAGAACACGAGCAAAATGGTTAATAGACTAGAAATCAGATATCCTACTAGAATATAACTTTTTAATTTCATTTTATACCTCGTGGCCTTTCCATTTTATACCCAAGACCCCAGACAGTTTTGATGGCAGGAGTGTCTGAACTGGCATACTTGGTCAATTCTTGTCTGAGTGCATGGATATGAACATTAAGGGTATTGGTGTCATCTACATAGTCTTCCTGCCACACCTTCTCGTAAAGCTCCGTCTTTGAAAAAACTCTCTCAGGATTGCTAGCTAAAATCCAGAGCAGTTCAAAGGACTTCACTGTTAATTCCAAAAAATGCTTCCCGATGCGAACCTCATGAACCACATGATTCATCACCAAATCACCGAGCTCAATTTGTTCTGTCTCGTCCCCACGCTGAATACGACGCAAGATATTATTGACTCTTAGAACCAGCTCGCGCGGACTGAAAGGCTTAGAGATAAAGTCATCCGCCCCCAAGCTCAAGCCATAAATCTTATCCTGCTCGCTGGTCTTAGCCGTTGTAAAGAGAAAAGGTTGATCAGGTGCGATAGACTGAACCTCACTGATAAAGTCATAACCGTCCATATTTGGCATCATGATATCTGTGATGATCAGGTCAACAGATTTCTTTTTAAAAAGATCTAATCCCTCCACGCCATCTCGAGCCACTAAAACCTGATAGCCAGCCTGCACAAGATAGCGCTTTTGGATATCTAGAATATCCATCTCATCATCAACGAGTAAAATTGTCTTTCCCATTTGCCAATCTCCTGATAAAAACAGTGTTATACTGGCTTTAGTATAACACTATTTTTAGTAATTTTTAAATGATTTGAACCTTAATCTTCTTGTTTTGCTTTCAAACCTAGAAGGCTAAGAATTCCTGCCAAGGCTAGTCCAAAGAAACCAATGGTAGCTGTGGCTGTTTGAGCTTCACCAGTTTTTGGTAACGTAGGCTTATCATTTTTTTTCATCGTATCTGCCATCGGCTTAGAAGTTGGGTGTTCCCCCTTCACATCAGTCATGCGATGATCTACTTCCTTCGTACCCTCAGCTGTACTCATAGAATCTGTTGCAGAAGGCTTCTTATTCATCTGACCTTCTTGAGATGGTGTTGTAGCCATTTCTTTTCCACGAAGCTGAATCGTTACTTGACGAGTCGCGATAAGATTTGTCAAATCTGGTTTGCCGTCTTTGGCGCCATAAACTTTGACAGTAGCTTGGTAACTGTGAGTTCCGTTAGTGCGAAGTTGGTCGAGAAGGGCTTGTCCATCTTTACCTGTCGTGTTGCCATTCAATTCCACTTCGTAGAAATATTGGCCTTTGGCCAAGCCTTCAAGCGGCAAGAGAGCTGGATTGTTCGCTGTGCCATTGTCAGACCATGGTGCCTTGTCAGAAGATTTGAGCAAGAGACGCGTCAACATACCGTCGCCACCGAAAGCTTCATACGGAATGACTTGGTTGACACCCGCCAAGAATGGACCGGGAACATTCGCTTTTTCTAGGTAGCTGGCTGGAACGTCGATATGGTCTTTAATATTTTTAGTGACTGAATCTTTGACTGCTTCTTTTGAAATAAGACCATTCATGTCAACCGTCACATTTTTTGTCGCAACAAGATTGCTTAAATCTGGTTTGCCGTCTTTGGCACCATAAACTTTGACAGTAGCTTGGTAACTGTGAGTGCCATTAGTACGAAGTTGGTCGAGAAGGGCTTGTCCATCCTTACCTGTCGTGTTGCCGTTTAAGTCTACTTCGTAGAAGTATTGACCTTTGGCCAAGCCTTCAAGTGGCAAGAGTGCTGGATTATTCGCTGTTCCATTGTCAGACCAAGGTGCTTTATCAGAAGATTTGAGCAAGAGGCGCGTCAACATACCATCTCCACCGAAAGCTTCATATGGAATGACTTGATTGACACCAGCCAAGAATGGACCGGGAACGTTCGCTTTTTCTAAATAGCTGGCTGGAACGTCTACTGAGTCCTTAGTATTTTCTTCAACTCCTTTTTTAACTTCATCTTGACTCGTTACTGATTGAGAAATAGCCGCTTCACGGGCTTGGTTTGAAACTACATCAAGAGTTGCCACTGGCTTAGCCTCTTCTTTCTGATCGGTAACTTCTGTAATATTCTGTTCTTCTTTGGTTTTTGTTACTTCTTCCTTTGGAGTTGGGTTAGACTTATCTAAAGAAATAGTTTCATCAACTACTTCCTTTGGAGCTGACTGATTTTCAGGAAGAGCTGAATCCACTCCTTCTTTTAAAACTGTCTCTGGCAACTCATTCTTTTCTAGTGATGATGAATCTGTTTGAAGAACTTCAGTCGGAGTCGTAGTGAGAACATCTGCATGTACAGTGTTTGGTTGACCAACTAGCAAAAAGAAACCACTGGCAACTACGACGGAAGCCACACCCACGCTTAAACGACGGATTGACCAGCGAGTATACTTTTGATTTGGATTGAATTTCATAGGATTCTCCTTTGGTTTGTTTTTTTATTGACTCTAGTATAATCCCCTAAGATTAAAAATGAATAAGGAAGAGTTAAAATTTTTCTTAAATCTATCTTATAAAATGCTTATATTGTCTTATTATTCATAAGAAACAACTTGATTTTCTTCACCAAACATTCCCAGTCTTAAACTTAAATCACCTAATACAATTGACAATGAGTCAAAAAAATCCACCACACTGTGGTGAATTTTCTTCTTATGCTTCAAATTCAAAAGCGTCACTTTTTTGCTTGTTTGGCAAAAGGAGCGAGAGCAAAATTCCAACTAGAGCCGGCAGCAACCAAGGTAGAGAAGATTGAGCAAATGGCAGAGCATTAACCAGATTGAGAATGGCAGTTAGCTGGAATTGTCGTCCCAAAATGCTAGCAAAAGCAATCAGCGTCACCACTGCGATGGTCAATTGCATCCCTGGTTTAGAAAGTGGTAAAAAGCGATTAACCATGACAATCATCACAATCGTAATGGTAATAGGATAAAGAATTTCCAGAACTGGAACTGAATACTGAATAATAGCATTCAAACCAAGATTTGCAATAGCGAAACCAACTAGCGTAAAAATGGTCGCATACACCTTATAAGATACTTTCGAGAAGGTATAGTGGAAAAATTCGCCAGTTGAGACGATAAGTCCAGCTGTTGTTGTAAAACAAGTCACCGTTACCATAATCGCTAGGAAAATCTGAGCCATCGGACCAAAGATGGCTTGAGTTGAAGAAGACAAAACAGAAGCCCCTACGTTTGCACCTTTCGGCAAATTCGCTAGATTAAGTGGGAAGTGATTTCCAAGAAAGGCAAGGCCAATATAAAGAACGCTAAAGCCAAGTGCCACAAGAATACCCACGACCCAAATGGTAGAAATGTATTCTTTTTTATTCTTGAAACCGAGCTGGTTGAGTGTCGTCACGGCAACCACACTAAAGGCAACTGAAGCCAAGGCATCCAGAGTATTGTAGCCTTGAAGAAAGCCTGCTCCGAAAGCTGAAGCAGTATATTCCGCTGTTGCTCCTTGAGGGGCAGTGGAACCATATTTGGCAGCGCCCAATACAACTAAAACTACAATCAATAGGGCAAAGATTGGCGTTAAATAACGACCAATACTATCAAGGATTTTCGATGGATTAAGTGCAATCAGATAAGCCAAAGCGAAATAAACCAGCGTGAAGGCAAAAAGCCAAATAGTATGAGAACCTGCAGGTAACATAGGCTCAATTCCGACAGAAAAGGCAGTGGTCGCCGTCCGAGGAATGGCAAAGAAGGGACCAATTGAAAGGTAGAGGGCTACCAAGTAAGCAACCGCAAACCAAGGGGCAATCTTTTTCGAAATTTCATCAATATAACCCTTGGGATTCAAAGTACCTATAATCAAGGTTAGAATAGCAATACCGACACCTGATAGGACAAAGCCTCCAATAGCTGGCCCAAAATTTTGACCAGATTCCAAGCCCAGCTGAGGTGGGAAAATCAGGTTACCGGCTCCGAAAAACATTCCAAATAAAAGCAGGCCGGTTAGGGATCCTTTTTTTAACATCATCATCTCCAGTCTTTTTAAGATTTTTCCATTATACAGATAAATACCTTTCATTGCAAGATTTTTGAAATGAAAATTACATTTTCTTAGTATTGGAAGGATTAGGTAGATTTGATGCGATTTATTTCGAAAAACTCAGAGCCTTCTTTTGTGTAATTCGATTTATTTCATATTAAATAACTTTTTTATTGGATGTGTTTATGTTATACTGGTTAAAAGTCCATTTGCGAGGTTTTATTATGGCACTTCATCTAGTCTGGCTTATCCCTACTGCTATATTTGCTCTATTATGTTATCGAGAACCCAGAAGTTTATTTAACGCCTATCTCCTGACCTTCACTCTTATGATGATGGGAATTGTTTTAGCAGGTTTTACCATTGTTGGTCTTGAGCGATTTATTGGCTATACACCAGCTATTATCTTGTTTTTGGCAATACCCTTTAGTGTTTTCGCTTCTACTGTTTATTTGCTTTTTAATGGTCGCAAAATGGTGCAGCTAGAGGGGCTTAGATTGGCCAATCTACTATCGCTTCTCTACGGCCTAGCTATCGTGGGGGTGGGTCTGTTGCATTTTTTCGCTCCACGGTCATTTCTTGCAAATTTGATTTCCTTCGCTGATCTGCTCCTATTTTACGGAACCTTTCTCTATCTTTCCTATATCATCTACGCCTTCTTTTTAAATATTTTTCCAATCAAGAAAGAGCCCCAGACTATCATTATCCTCGGCTCAGGATTGTTTGGGGACAAGGTACCTCCCCTACTGGCTCAACGCTTGGATAAAGGGCTAGCCATCTATGAGAAGTTTAATCGGAAGCCAGTCATCATTGTTTCTGGCGGTCAAGGAGATGACGAATTAATTTCCGAAGCAGAGGCCATGGCAAGATATTTGATGGAAAAAGGAGTCCCAGCTGATAGCATTCTCCTTGAAAATAAATCTCGCACGACCTTTGAAAATCTCACATTCAGTAAGCAGCTTATGTTAGCACAGGGACTAGAGCAAGATCGGGTTGTCCTTGTCACAAATTCTTTCCACGCGCTACGTGCTGGCATCTACATGAAACAGGTTGGTCTCAAAGGCCGCAGTATTGGTTCTCGCACAGCCTTCTATTTTCTTCCCTCAGCTTGGATCCGAGAAACTGCTGGCTTAATCCGTATCTACTGGAAATGGCATGCTTTTATCATCGGAAGTCTGCTGCTTCGCTACCTTTTCTTCCTATTTTAGACATTATTTTCATTGTAAAATTCCTTAGAAAAAAGTATAATCAAGGTAAGAAAAAAATGGAGGTTCGTCTATGATGAAATTTACCATTGATCAAAGTTTAGCAGAACTTGGCATTAAGAGTGTGGTCCTTGGCATTGCTAGAAACGTTGATCCTCAAGCACCTTTATCAGAAGCTTTTCTTCAAAAACAGAAGGAAGCCGAAAACTGGGCTTTAAACTGCAATCTAGCAGAAATCACTGACCATCCGACTATCCAAGGCTACTGTGATTTACTGCAGAAAGTTGGGCGCAGTGTTAAAAAGAATCCGCCAACAGTACCAGCTCTGATCCGCAATATCCAACACCGCGGCTCCATTCCAAGAATTAACAGTGTCATTGATATTTATAATGTGGAATCCTTGCATTCTCTTCTGGCTATCGGTGGGCATGACCTTGATAAAATCGGTGATGAGATTGAATTTACTGTCAGTCAGAAGGACGATGTTTTCCTCCCTATCTTATCCAAAGAAAAGCATGTAGCTCCGACTGACTATGTCTATCGAGATGAAAAAGGCATCCTTGCTTGGCTTGATGTTCGTGACAGCGACCTTTATAAATTTGATGATAGCACCAAAAACGCCATTTTCATTATTCAAGGAAATGCCCATACATCTGTCCAAATGCGACTAGACGCCCTCGAACGCATTCACCAAGATTTAGCGGCAGCCATGCCAGATCTCGAATTTGAAACCCATGTCATTCAAGTAGACGATCTTTAAGCAACTTTTACCCGACAAGCTTTTGAAGTCAAACTCCATCAATTATAAATCAAAAGAGAGTGGGACAGAAATCAGTAATTCGTTAGAATTCGATTTCGTCGTCCCACCTCCGCACAGTTGAGTAGGGCTGTAAAAGCTGATGAAATCAGCGTAGTAGAGCCCACTCAACCACTGCGTCTTGCTCGACAATCCAAAGACAATTGAGAGGCTAGAACTTTTGTCCCAGCCTCTTATATATATCTAATTTTCTTTCTTATCCGAAAATTGGCTCATATACAAGTCATGATAGAATCCCTTGTCGGCCAGCAGCGACTCGTGATTGCCCTGCTCAATGATTTGTCCATCCTTGAGCACCAAAATCTTATCTGCTTCTTGGATAGTAGACAAGCGGTGTGCAATGACAAAGCTCGTCCGCCCCTGCATAAGATTTTTCATAGCCTTCTGAATCAAGAGCTCCAAACGAGTGTCAACCGAGGAAGTCGCCTCGTCCAAAATCAAAATCTTAGGATCCGCCAAAAGCGCCCGTGCAATCGTCAGGAGTTGCTTTTGACCTAGCGAAATATTGCTAGATTCCTGATTCATTTCCATATTGTAGCCACCTGGTAAGGTGCGGATAAAGTGATCCACATTGGCTGATTTGGCCGCTTCCACAATCTCCTCATCGGTAGCATCAAGGTTACCAAAGCGAAGATTTTCCTTGATAGTTCCTTCATAAAGCCAAGCGTCCTGCAGAACCATACCAAATTGCTTACGATAGTCTTGACGGGACAGCTGACGAATATCGTGACCGTCCACGCTGATAGAGCCCTTGGTCACATCGTAGAAACGCATGAGCAGGTTGATCAGAGTCGTCTTACCAGCTCCAGTCGGACCGACAATAGCCACCATTTCACCCGGCTGGACTTCCAGATTAAAGTTGCGAATCAGCGGCTTGTCTGCCACATATTGGAAGTCTACATCTTTAAAGCTGACTTGACCAGTCAAGTCCTTATCTAGCTGGATAGTATTATCCATGACTTCATCTGGCTCATCCAAAATCCGGAAAATCCGATCCAGCGAAGACTTGGCACTCTGGAGCTGACCTGCCAGCTGGGTAAGGTTTTGGATAGGCTGATTGACCTGCCAGACGTACTGGACAAAGGCCTGCATATTCCCGATGGTCAGCTGACCAGCAATAACCTGCAAACCGCCCACCAGAGCCACGATAAGATAGGTCAGATCTGAAATCGCATTGAGAACGGGCATCATGAGCCCCGAGATAAAGCTAGCTTTAAAGCCGACTTCCTGCAAATTTTGAGTAATAGCTCGAAAATCCTCAGCCGAAGTCTCTTCCCGACCATAAAGCTTGAGAACATTGAAACCTGACAGATTTTCCTGAACGAAGCCATTCATAGCGCCCAACACATCCGCCTGCTGCTTAAAGTAAGGCTGAGATTTTTTGAGGATAATTCTTGCTCCCATATAGGTAAGAGGAATGCTGACGATGACGATCAAGGCCAGCTGGAGATTCAGATACAAAACCATCCCGATGACCAAAATCAGGGTCATGACGGCATTGACCACCTGCAAAAAGCTTTGTTGGAGAGCATTTGAGACGGTCTCCACATCGCTGGTAAAGCGCCCAATCAAATCACCAAACTGGTGCTTGTCAAAGTACGAAACAGGAATTTGATTGATTTTACGACTGAGCTCATTACGCATGTCGCGAACGGTGCTCTGCACAGCATTGGTCATGAAATAGTTAGAGAAATAGGAACCAATCTCATAAAAGAGGGCACGAATAAAGTAGAGCAGCATGATCCAAGCCACATAGCTGCTATTGATGGCTGCACCAGGTACTCCCTTGGCCATATCCAGCAGATTTTGCGTCAGCTCAGTGATAGCAAGCCCTAGGACAAAAGGCTCTAGGACACTCATGACCACGCTGACAATCTTGAGGAAGACTGCAAGAAGCACGGCGGCTTTATAGACTTTTAGATAGCCCCATAAGCGGACAAAACTATTTTCTTTCATCTCTTCCTCCTATTCTTCTGTTAGTGATTGGCTATTGAGCTGGGAATTAGCAATTTCGCGATAGATAGCATTATTTTCCATCAGCTCGTCATGTCGGCCTCGACCCACGATTTCACCCTTGTCTAGGACAATAATCTGATCCGCATCCATAATGGTACCGACTCGCTGAGCCACGATGAGAACCGTTGCATCCTGAGTCACTTCCTTGAGTCGGCGGCGCAAAGTCGCATCCGTTTTGTAGTCCAGAGCCGAGAAGGAATCATCAAAGATATAAATATCCGGCTCCTTGACAACCGCACGCGCAATCGATAGGCGCTGCTTCTGGCCACCCGATAGATTGCTTCCACCTTCAGCCAAATGGGTCTCGTAACGCTCTTCTCTGCTTTCGATAAAGTCGCGAGCCTGAGCCACATCTGCTGCTTGATTGAGCTCCTCAGAGCTAGCATCTTCCTTACCATAGCGGATATTTTCAGCGATCGTCCCGGTAAATAGCAGAGCTTTCTGCGGGATAAAGCCAATCTTCTGACGGAGAGCTTTTAGATTATAAGCGCGGACATCCACACCATCCACCAAAATCTTGCCCAAGGTCACATCATAGAAACGCGGAATCAGCTGAACCAAGGAAGACTTACCAGAACCTGTTGAACCGATAAAGGCGATCGTTTCCCCCGGCTTAGCCTTGAAAGAAATATTATGCAGGACAGGATTTTCTGTCTCACCTGGATAAGCAAAGGTCACATTGTCAAATTCCAGATAGCCTCGCGTCGCAGTCTCCTTGATACCATTCTCATTTGGATCGATGGAAATCGGCATATCCATGACTTCCTTCAGCCGCTCGCTAGAGACCGCCGTCCGTGGATACATGGTAAAGAGACTGGACAGGAGAAGGAAGGACAGAAGGGCATGGAAACTGTACTCGATAAAGGCAACCAAATCCCCGATTTTCAACTCGCCGCTGCCTAGTGGTTTCAGGGCAAACCAGACAATGGCCACAATCATGGCAATGATAATCTGCACAAAGAGAGGCTCCGTCAAACCTGTCAATTTAAAGAGACGGTTGGAATTGTCCGCATAGATTTCATTTTCATTAGCGAAGCGCTCTTCCTGAAATTCCTCACGGGCAAAGGCTCGAATGACCCGCAGACCGGTCAGATTTTCCCGAGCATACTGGTTGATCTTGTCCAACGTCTTCTGCTGCTTTTCAGACAGGGGACGCGTCTTGACTGCCACATACCAGACTACGATTGCCAAAAAAGGCACTGAAATCGCCACAATCCAAGCCATGGACGGACTGGTCAGGAAAATCATGAGGATAGACGACAGCATCATGATAGGCGTGATAGCTCCCATCTTGAGCGTTTGCTCAGCAAACTGCATAAGGACAAAGGCATCACTGGTAATCCGCGTCACCAGCGAAGAAACGCCAATCTGCTCATACTCATGATGGGAATACTCCTGCAGCTTGTCATAGAGGTCATTCCGCATATCCCGCACCATGCTGGTCGTTAATTTTCCAGCGGCATAGGAAAGGACGATCCGCCCCAAAATCCCAAGGATAATGACCAGCAGCATGATAAAGCCCCAGAAATACAGGCGTTCCTGATCGCCCTGGTTAATCCCTTCGTCAATCATGCGCGCCAAAACCGTTGGCAGCCCTAGATTGACCACTACAAAAAAGATGGCCGACACAAAATCCAGTACCAGCCACTTGGGGTAGCGTTTCAAATAAGACCAAATGTAAAGCATAATCCCTCCATTTTCTATAACAATAAAAAAGCACTGAAGAGTACTTTTATACAGAAAAGAGCGCGCAAATGCACGCTTTATTAAAAATATTATAGCAGAAATATGAAAGAGCGTAAAGACTTATCAGCATATCTTTTCTTCGAGTTTGTATTATATTTTAAGAATAGGTTATTTAATACAAATTGTTATAACTTAAATAATTACAAAAAACCAAGTCGAAAGACTTGGCTTTTTTTAAAATTGGATACCTTATTATTTAAGAGTAATGTAGGCGTTAAACCTACAAAGCTTGTCATTAAGCATTTTTCGATTAATTTTGAACCCGTAGGGGTGTTTGTAGGGGTGTTGAAATCACTCCCTCCTTTTGCAATAAATCAGTTATTTCACTACCAATAGTTTGCGCATTTATATTATAGTGGTGTGAATATGTATTCAGAGTCGTAGCTTTATCAATTCTGCCAGACCTTTGAGAAACCGCTAAAACGTCTTTCTTAAGAACATTAATCATAAATGAGTCATGACTATGTCTAAGACCTTTACCAGTGATTTCTGGCACTCCTGCAAGTCTCGCATGACGTTTTAACATTCGCGTCAAAGTGCTTTTAACCATTGGTTCACCAAATTTAGACAATATAAAATCATTATCGGAATTTGCAACCTGTACCGAGCGCCAACGTTCGAGGATTTTTATAGTCTCATCATCTAAATCAATGTACCTTATTCCTGCTTCTGTCTTAGTTTGCTCTTTCCGATTGTAAATACCACCCTTAAGAGCTTCTAACGTAGCATGAACAAAAATACGCTTATTTTCCTTATCATAGTCAGACCACAATAGAGCAAAACCCTCACTGACACGAACACCTGTCATATAATATAACCATGTTGTAGTGAATCTATGCAAATCCTCATAATCTAACAAATCAAAGGTAGCCATAACCTTTTTGAAATCCTCAAAAGTCCAAAATTTTGTATCAGGTCGTTTCCCTTTCGGATTATCAAGACTCTTACACGGGAATGTTTTAATATATTCCATGCGTTCAGCATAGCCTAGACATTGCTTAAAACGTATCCAAACACATTTAGCATAATTAGGAGAATATTTGTCAATAAGTTCCAGTCGAAACTTTTCACAATCACGGGGGTTTATCTCTCGCAATTTCTTTTGCCCAAATACTTCTACAAATGAATTGAAGTGAGTAATAGCAGTTCTATAAGTTGAATCTTGAACAGTCTGCTTGTAGTATGGTAAGAAAATGTCTTCCATGTATCTTGCAAAAGTAAGATTATAATCGCTGTAGTCAAATTTATCATAAAATTCAACTCTTGCACGGCATAACTCATCATATGCTTCTTTCTCAGTGGTGAAAGACTTCCCCCACATATTACGATAGCGTTTAAAGCGTTGTCGTTTCCCCGTAGCTGAAGCTTTAAATTCGGTTTGGCAGTAAATCCTACCTTTACTATCTCTAAATACACCTTTATATTTCTTAGACATTATTTTCAATTTTCCTTTCAGCAGTAAATTGAAAACCAAGAACTTCCTCTACTATTTTAGCAGGAGCTAAGTCTAATCGTCTATTGTCAAAAGGCGACCTTTTTAATTCTATCATATTATTCGAAGATTTTCTATACTCTTCATATCTACTAATAGCTAGTGCTTTCGATTCTCTTATTATTTGCTTTGCAGCAGTTTTTGAGAACCCCAACTTCATAATATCTTTATGGTTTACTGTTATCATCTTTCTCTCCTATATTATAGAATTCTATGATTTACTTAAAATACAAAATCTAATGTATATTTCAATTTTTTTCTAGAGATAATACTTTTATATTCATATTTCTCCTTTTCAATTTGTTTAAAATATGAGACAATAGGAGACAGGAGATGAACTCTGTCTCATCTCAAATCATTCTTTGTCATCTTTCTTCGATGTTTGGCTACTGGGAAGAAAGTTGACATTTTTTATTAGAAATATTTCGATAGTTTCATCTAGAAACTCATAGAAATCCAATTCTTTTAGAAGAAAACCATGCTTGTTAAGCCATGTTATTGTATCTCTATTTGGTCTGTAATAAGCTTCGAAATAATTTACTAATGTAATTAAAAAGTGTGTGAGTGCTTCTTCACCCCAAATATATTGAATTTTGAAGAATAATGGAAGTAAGCCAGAGTTCTTTAAGTGATACATGATTGATGCTGACAAAGCATTATTTCTACTATTTCTAGAAATCAAAGACGGAAAATTATTTTCTAATTTCAGCAAATCATGAGAAAAAAAAGTCAATTCATAAGTTGAACTATCAATAAAACAAAATTTTTCTAAAATTTTATTAGCGATTAACTCATGTAATTCATCCTTAGAATTTATCTTCTTCATAATTTCAGAAATTTGTCTAGCATAGTCTTTCTTAAATACAACTTCAAAACGAATCCAATTATCTAAATCTTTTGCTATATGTAGCTTCGAACCATTCTTTTCAAATTGCTCTGTCTTCTTATCATAAATTCTTAGAAATGTACTAACATTTTTTCGTCTAGAACCGATGTAGAAGGTACTGACTATGCTATTTTTCTCTAAAGCTTCAAGATTAAAGTTTTGTCGGATTTTATTTTGATTTCTAACAATGATATCTTGATTCTTAATTTTTTGATATAACTCATTGACGCTGAAATTATAATTTAAGTAATCAGCTACAAAGTCGATTCGACTTAGATGAACTTCCCAATTTTCATGTTCTAGTATCTGCAAAATATCTGAAATGTCAATTTCTTTATTTGTTCTCTTTTGATAGTTTTGTCTGTAGTAGTCTAGAGCACTAGCAGAGAATTTGATGATTATTCCCATCGTTGGGAAAGCTTCGTGATAAGCTAGTCTAAGAAAATAAGGTATCTTTTCTATACTGTAAGAAGTCTGATAACCGGCAGGATGTGTTTTTTCTGATATCAATGACCCCAAATTTTCAAAGTAGAATAGTCTATGGTATATAGAAAAAATTATATGTTCTGCTTCATCTTTCCATGATGTTATTGAAGCTAGTTGTTCTGATTTGGGTCTAACTATTATAGTTGCTTCATCTATGCTTAATTGTATTGATTTTTTCAATGTATTTTTTCCTCCTTTTCTCAGGGAGTGGGGACGTGGGTTATTACATTACCCACATCTCTTGCTCATTTAATGTCTGTAATCAATTTACGAATAGATAAAGCTTGTGTTGCGATTTGTTGAGCGATTCGATTTGTAATATTTTCGTAACTATAATTTTCATTTTGACTTTTTGTTGCTTGTTGTTTTGAAATTGCAAGCGCAATATCAAAGATTGCTTTATTAACTGTTTTTAAGTCTGTATTTTCCATTCTTAAACTCCTTTTTTGCTGTGTTCTACTGATTGCAAATTAGTTGCCCATAGTTTTAGCTGAATACTATTGTTGCGTGCATAAACACTACAATTTTCTTCGTCATAAATAATATAGTAGTCATTCATAATCGTAGAATCAACTTCTTTATTGAACTTACAAGTAAAAATGAAACCCGCAAGTTTACCAGATAAAATAATAAATTCTGCTTTTTTTCCGATGATAACATCAGTTCTCTGCTTGTTTTCATAAGCATATACTGATTGAAACTCACTAATTTGCTTGACATGCTGCATTTCACTCAATCGAACTGCAACTGCTTTTGAATAATTATTATTCATAACATGTACCATCATATTTTTGATATGATTCTTTCTTTTATATTTTTATAACAGAATCAATCAGATATTCATTTTTATGCAAAATCAAATATACGTATCTCTGTTACAAAAACTATTATAAAACTAACTTCAAAGTCTGTCAATTCAGTGTTTTCAAAGCATTTTCGAGATATTTTATAAAAAATATAGCTTATCCAGATTGACCATTTTATGAATTTATATAATAAAAATATTGCATAAATAACCTTAAATCACATTTTTGACATATACATGTTATCTTTTGTAATAAAATTTTAAAATTTCAGATAATTCGGTTGAAAATAGATGATTTTTACAATTTATGGAAACCCTTGATTTACTGCGTTATTTCGGACATCCCCTTCAATTTCCTAGTAATTCAAGGGTTTCCATAAATTTCATCATCTAATATTTTCCACCTGAAAGTATCTGCTATATAATTTAAAATTACGATGATACAAGCATAATATCCATATTTCAAAAATGCCGTATATGCGCCTCTTTTATGCCATATGATTATTATGATATAAATTGAAAATCAACAAGATAACTCTGTATAACCAATAATATTTCTAAAAGCACACTCATTCTCTAAAAATACCTGAAAATAACTCAAGAACAGACTGGGGCACTAGTTTATAATGATTTTTGTAACAATAATACGTATATCAACCTCCATACATAATTGAGCAAACAAAACCTCATATCAGCAAATTGCTTCTCTATAAACACATGCTAGAAAGTTGATTATGTATAAAGTCTAGCAAAACCAAGGAAAGAAAAGAGTAATTAAAAAGGATACGCCATTGCTGACGTATCCTTTGGTTTCGCTATAAAGTGATAAAAAACTGCGCTAGTTTTTCACTTTATAGCGAAAGAAATTATTATTTTCCCTATGAATATTCAATGTTATTTTAACTCTATGTCTAATATTCTATCAAAAATTTCAATAAATCTGTTCTCATCTTCTACCAAAGACAATTTTGCAACAATTTTAGATATAGAATCCTCATCAGTCGTAAATGAAAAGAATGTTCTGTGGTCAATTTCTAATGCTCGTATGATTTTATCCAAAGTTTCTAATTTGACATTCCCATTTTGTCCTCGTTCAATCCGCCCTAAAGCATTAACATCCATACCAGCTTTATCAGCTAATGTCTCTTGTGTTAGCTTTTTATTTGTCCTTAATTCATAGATACGCTTTGATACATTTTCGCTTAATGACATTATGACCCCTCCTTTGTTATTCCTATAAACATAGGCTAACTTTTATTGATGAAAATTGTTAGGGTTTTAATGTATTTTATTGAACAGAAATAATACACAAAATTCTCTTTTTTGGTATAATATAATACAATTAAGCATTGTTTTAATAAAGAAACATACTTAAGATATTTAACATAAGGAGTTATTATGGATTATAAACCAACTGGACGAGTATTTGTAGAATACATTCAAGAGAAACCAGCTTCAGGTTGTGGATGCATCGGAGCAATGATTATAGGATTCGCTCTTTTGTATTCTCTACCATCACTACTTCGGCTACTCTTGTCTTTGCTGTTTCCTATTCTTATTATTGTATTTATCATTTGGATAATCAAAAAGATATTCTTTTAACAAGGAGATTTAATATGAAAAACAAAAAGAAATTAATTAGTGTTGGGTTGCTCGCTTCATCCATTCTATTCTTGATGGTTGGATGTTCTTCCAATGAAAATCAACAAAAAAGCCCAAACAAAGAAGCTAGAACTGAGCAATCATCAAATTCAAGGAAATACACAAAAAATCAACTAGAAACTATCGAAAACTATCGAAAAAAATTCTATTACGACCAAGCAGAATTAAATTACTCCATAGCTAGAGATAACGCCAATCGTGAAAAAAAATCAATCCATTTGAGCTATTCTGACATTGACAAAGAGTTGCGAGGTTTAAAAGTAAAAATAGAAGATTACAATGATTCTACAAAGCGTTTGAAAATAACTGTTAAAAACAATTATAGTGAAGATATTGTTGGGACAAAAAACAAAAAAACAAACAGCACCTACAATTCAAATACTACCATTGCCATTAATGCTTATTATAAAAACAGGGGTAAAGAGTTAAATAGTGGTGATATCGGTTTCTATGAAAAAGCAAATGAATATTCCTCTTTATTCAGCTTCATGCCTGTAGAAGATATTAAATCAGGAGAAACTAAAACGTTTGAAATTCTGCTTCCATATTATGCGTTCCCACAACAATCAAACCAAATCAATCAGGAAAACCAACAATATAAAAACCAAGAATTGGATAGTCAGTATGAATATTATGAACCCGAAACTAATTCATCCTTAGTGTATCGAGAAGATGCTGACAAAGGTCAACAGTCTAATGCTTTAGAAAATTACGATAATTTCTTTGACACTCCAAAATTGGTCTTCAATACATATCCTAAAGAAGCATTTGTTTCTGATGAAAAAATTATAAAAACATATAGATTGAAATTTTAAAAAATTATGAAAACAAAACTGCTCATGAAATGAATCATGTAGCAGTTTCAATTTTAATAAATGGAAAAAAGATTTAATATAAAATAAATATCTTATAAAAATTGTAAACACCCCCACAAAATTTTGTGGGGGTATTTATGGGGAGGTTTCAAATGAAATACCCCCGTTTTTATCGCCTTAACAATTAACGAAAAGGCTTTAAAACTTGGCTTTCAGCCTTAAACAATCTGTAATTGATTATTTAAGAGTAACTGAAGCTCCAGCTTCTTCCAATTTAGCTTTGATTTCTTCAGCTTCTGCAGTTGGAACGCCTTCTTTGATGACACCTGGTGCACCATCAACAAGTTCTTTAGCTTCTTTAAGTCCAAGACCAGTGATTTCACGTACAACTTTGATAACGCCAACTTTTTTGTCACCAGCAGCTGTCAATTCAACGTCAAATGAATCTTTAGCAGCACCAGCGTCAGCAGCACCAGCTGCAGCAACAGCTACAG
>ERZ772935.214-NODE-214-length-23442-cov-13.683499_pt1 | contig 23442 bp, 19 predicted proteins | sample MGYA00511683_ERZ772935 | MGnify/ENA primary metagenome ERZ772935 (study PRJEB29015, sample SAMEA2738086) | human oral metagenome | biome: human oral; feature: human-associated habitat; material: saliva | place: China | collected 2228 ...
GTTTTTCGATACAGAGGGAAAATCCCGTACTGCAACATTTATGAAAACCGTTGGCGGCAATGGAAAGATTGCCAGCGAGGTGATGATAGATGGGGAATATGCTCTTGATATTATCCGCATGAATGATGATTTGAGTATTGCCGTGCAAGATAATAAGGGTAGAAGCCGTGCTGCCGACCTGAAATCATTGTCGCAAGCGAAATCATTTACCCTGTTTGCGTTCAGCCGTTATGCAGGAACAGTTGAAGTGGATAAAGTATCGGCTGTTACAGGCATTTGTGCAGATTACCGCAGCAAAGGCCTGAAGGTTGCCGTTGCAGACAATATGAGTTCCAAACAAGGAATCGTTGTATTCCGCGCAAGCGGCGTAATGGCAAGTAACAAGCGCAAGATAAACGAAGCATATTTGGATTATTCTGCATCCCCTAAACTTCCTTCCGCCCAAAAGCAAAAATTGGAACAAGATAAAAACAATATGATTGCCGTCCATTACGGACGCTTGGAAGAATTAATCGCACGAGGTATCTGCGCACGTTAAGCTGTGCAGATGCCGTCTGAAAATAACCCCCTATCAATGGAGTATCAAACCATGAGCAACATCCCAGCAGAACTGAAATACGTTGCCAGCCACGAATGGCTGCGCCTTGAAGAAGACGGTACCATCACCGTCGGCATTACCCACCACGCGCAAGAGCTGTTGGGCGACATCGTGTTTGTCGAGCTGCCAGAAGTCGGCGCAAACCTGGCTGCCGAAGAGCAAGCCGGTGTGGTTGAGTCTGTAAAAGCCGCATCTGACGTGTACGCGCCGATTGCAGGTGAAATCGTTGCCGTCAACGAAGATTTGCCAAGCGCTCCGGAAACTGCCAACAGCGACCCTTACGGCGCAGGCTGGTTCTTCAAAATCAAACCTGCCAACCCTGCCGATTACGACGGTCTGCTGACTGCCGAACAATACGCAGGCGAAGTAGCTTGATTTTTGCAAACATTCAAACAGGTTTTTCATCTGTTTGATATTGCAGGTCTTAGGTCGTCTGAAAAATGCTTTCAGACGGCCTTTGTTTCAAATTTTCCTTGGTAAACATGAATTACTGCGAATTTGTCGCCACGCTTCCCGACGATACGGACAACCCCAACAAACATTATCACGACACGCAATACGGTTTTCCGATTGAGGACGACAATGAATTGTTTGAGCGGCTGGTGTTGGAAATCAATCAGGCAGGATTAAGCTGGACGCTGATGCTGAAGAAGCAGCAGGCATTTCAGACGGCATTTAAAGGTTTTGATATCGATACGGTCGCCGCATTTGACGAAACCGATATTGAGCGGCTGCTTGCCGATGCAGGCATCGTCCGCAACCGCCTGAAAATCAACGCAGCCATTTATAACGCGCGACAAATCAAACAAATACAGCAAGAATACGGCTCATTCAAAAACTGGCTCGATGCGAACCATCCGCTCGACAAGGCTGAATGGGTGAAGCTGTTTAAAAAACATTTCAAATTTGTCGGCGGCGAAATCGTTAGCGAATTTCTGATGAGTACCGGCTACCTGCCCGGCGCGCATGTGGAAACCTGTCCGGTTTATAGGGAAATATTGGCATGCCGTCCGAAATGGACAGAGGTCGTCTGAAACTTAGTCCGGGTAATATGCGTTATGAAAAAAATTAAAAAATGAATATTATAAAACCCTCTACCGTAATCCTTTTGGTACTGTCTACGTTTTTGACAGCCTGTTCCTCTTCTCTAGGCAGAAAACTGCCATCTGTCGAAGAAATTTTAATACGACCGGAAGTGTCAAAACCGAAGGTAGTGGTCGCCCCCACGCCTGATGGAGAAAAAGGAGGAGTATTATCAGTATTATCAGTTATCAACGAAAAAGGCGGTGTTGATGGCGCAGTATGTCGTGATGAGCAGGTAAGTAGGACATTATGCAATGCTGCATTAGCGAAGAAACGTCAGAAACGTTATCAACCTACTCAGAATTGTTCTAACTCAATCGATGAAAATGGCCAAGCGCAGAAAGTATGCCAAAATGTTCCCGCGTATGCGGAATATATCTATCTGCTGTATGGAAAACATGACAATTTTGCAGGAGGTGTCTACCGTAAACTAAATGTAAGTTATCCAAGGTTATCACAAGAGAATGGGGAAGAAGGAGAGATTGTGTTAAAGGTTTTGGTTTCACCCAAAGGTGGTTTGGATAGCGTTAAAATTTTGCAAAGTTCAGGCTACGCTAGATTGGACAAAGCAGCTAAGGCAGCTATGAGCAGAGGTATCTTTCTACCTGCAGTAACAAACGGTGAACCTGTTTGGTCGCAGTTTAATGCTCCAGTCGCCTTCAAACTTGAATAGACAGTAGAACTAAATTAAAGTTTTTATGAGTAGACTAGGAACGTTGGAAATAGCAACGTGGCAAACATAGTCGGTTTAGCCAAGCTATATCTTTTCCAATTTGAGAATTGAAAACCAAAAAACATACTCACATGACCGATATTTTGGTGCATTATCGTTTTACGACATGATGTTCATGTTGCTCAAGCCTGTCCTGCGCCGCTGTAACGTCAAACAGGTGGATATCGTCATCTGAACCCCAAAACACCTGCCCTTCGCGGCAGCTTCCTACAACACCGAAGGAGTAGAAATGAAACTATCTGAATTGTTCAACCCGAACGAATTTGCCGCGCGCCATTTGAGCTTTGGCGACGAGGCTGCGCTTTTGGAAGCGCTCGGCGAGAAGAGCATGGATGATTTTGTCGGCAATACCGTGCCGCAAAGCATCCGTATGCCGTCCGAACTCGATTTGCCCGAGGCTTTGACCGAGGCAGACGCGTTGGCGAAATTGAAAGGCATTGCGTCGAAAAACGTGATCAACAAGTCCTATATCGGTTTGGGCTATTACCCGACCCGCGTGCCGAACGTGATTTTGCGCAACGTGTTGGAAAATCCGGGCTGGTACACCGCCTACACGCCGTATCAGGCGGAAATCGCGCAGGGGCGTTTGGAAGCGTTGTTGAACTTCCAGCAGGTGTGTATTGATTTGACCGGTTTCCCCGTGGCGGGCGCGTCTTTGCTGGACGAAGCGACCGCCGCTGCCGAAGCGATGGCGATGGCGCACCGCGTGGGCAAGGTGAAATCCGAGCGTTTCTTCGTGGACGAGCGCGTCTATCCGCAGACTTTGGACGTGATGAAAACCCGCGCCAAATATTTCGGCTTTGAATTGGTGGTCGGCGATTTTGCCAAAGCGGATGAAGGCGAATACTTCGGCGCGCTGTTCCAATACGTCGGCAAAGACGGCGATGTACAAGACTTGCAAAGCGTCATAGGTCGTCTGAAAACCAAAGGCACGATTGTTGCCGTTGCCGCCGACATCATGAGCTTGGTCTTGCTGAAATCCCCTGCCGAATTGGGCGCGGACATTGCGTTGGGCAACACCCAACGCTTCGGCGTACCGATGGGCTTCGGCGGGCCGCACGCCGCTTATTTCGCCTTTAAAGACGAGTTCAAACGCTCCGCCCCGGGCCGCATCATCGGCGTATCCAAAGACGCATCGGGCAAACCTGCCTTGCGCATGGCTTTGTCCACCCGCGAGCAACACATCCGCCGCGAAAAAGCGACATCCAATATTTGTACCGCACAAGCATTGCTGGCGAACTTGGCCGGTATGTATGCCGTTTACCACGGCCCTGAAGGCGTAAAACGCATTGCCAACCGTATTCACGCGCTGGCTTCTGCCTTTGCAGATGCGCTCGTTTCAGACGGCCTGAATGTGGTTCACAAAGTCTTCTTCGATACCGTTACCGTCGATTTCGGCAGCAAAGAGAAAGCCGACCAAGTGTTTGCTGCTGCTTTGGAGTCGGGTTACAACCTGCGCCGCGTCAACGATACTCAAGTTGCGGCTGCATTCCATGAAACATCGGCATACGAAGATTTGGTCGATTTGTACCGCGCGTTTACCGGCAAGGATACATTCACATTTGCCGATGATGTCAAAGGCCGTCTGAACGCCGAATTGCTGCGTCAGGACGACATTCTGCAACATCCTGTGTTCAACAGTTACCATACCGAACACGAAATGTTGCGCTACCTGAAAAAACTCGAAGACCGCGACTTGGCGATGAACCGCAGCATGATTTCATTGGGCAGCTGCACCATGAAACTCAACGCGACTGCGGAAATGTTGCCGATTACTTGGGCTGAGTTCACCGACATCCATCCTTATGCTCCCGAAGCGCAAACCGCCGGCTACCGCGAATTGCTTGCCGATATGGAAAACAGCCTGAAAGCCATCACCGGCTTTGACGCGATTTCCTTCCAGCCTAACTCCGGCGCACAGGGCGAATACAGCGGTATGCTCTCCATCCGCCGTTATCAAGAAGCCAACGGCGAGGGACACCGCAACATCTGTCTGATTCCAAAATCAGCCCACGGTACCAACCCTGCGACTGCGGCCATGCTGGGCTTAAAAGTCGTCGTTGTCGACACCGACGAACACGGCAACGTCAACATTGACGATTTGAAAGCCAAAGCCGAGCAACACCGCGACGCCTTGTCCGCCATCATGATTACCTACCCGTCCACCCACGGCGTGTACGAAGAAGGCATCCGCGACATCTGCCGCATCATCCATGAAAACGGCGGACAGGTTTACATGGACGGCGCCAACCTCAACGCCCAAATCGGCATCATGCAGCCCGCCGAAGTCGGCGCGGACGTGTTGCACATGAACCTGCACAAAACCTTCTGTATTCCTCACGGCGGCGGCGGCCCGGGCATGGGCCCCATCGGTCTGAAAGCCCACCTCGCCCCGTTTGCCCCAGGTCATACCTTGACCGACACGCACAGCGCAAGTGCCGGGCAAACCGCCGTTTCCTCCGCCGCCTTCGGTTCCGCGTCCATCCTGCCGATTACCTGGATGTACCTGACCATGATGGGCAAACAAGGCATGGAACAGGCAACGCGCTGGGCATTGCTCAACGCCAACTACGTCGCCAAACGCCTGAGCGAAGACTATCCCGTTCTCTACACAGGCAAAAACGGCCGCGTCGCGCACGAATGCATCGTCGATTTGCGTCCGCTCAAAGCCGAGAGCGGCATCACCGAAACCGACATCGCCAAACGCCTGATGGACTACGGCTTCCACGCGCCGACGGTTTCCTTCCCTGTTGCCGGTACGCTGATGATTGAGCCGACCGAGAGCGAAAGCAAAGCCGAACTCGACCGCTTCATCGCCGCCCTGAAACAAATCAAACAGGAAGTGCTGAAAGTCGAGCGCGGCGAATGGCCGAAAGACGACAATCCACTGGTTAACGCCCCACACACCGCCGCCGACGTAACCGGCGAATGGGCGCATCCGTACTCCCGCGAAGAAGCCGTCTTCCCGCTACCTTTCGTGCGCGAAAACAAATTCTGGCCGAGCGTCAACCGCGTGGACGACGTGTACGGCGACCGGAATCTGGTCTGCACCTGCCCGCCGATGGAAACGTATGAAGATTAAGGCTTGACATGAAGAAAGGCCGTCTGAAAATTTCAGACGGCCTTTGTTTTAAAAAACGTTCATTCAGAAGGTAGCGTGGTTACGCCTTATCTGTTTGTCAGTTTTATTTTTTCTTGCCAAAAATCAGGGACAACACTGACAAAATCAGGAAACCGACAAACAGGATTTTAGCGATACCTGCCGCGCTGCCTGCAATACCGCCAAAACCCAATACGGCTGCAATAATGGCGATGACGAAGAAAACAACTGCATAATGAAGCATGGTTTTTTCCTTTCTGTTTGGTGTGCAAACGGTTTGATGTGCAAACGGTCGGGGGAGAGCCTTCCGTTTGTTGTGAGATGTAACAGTTTTATATTGAATCAACTATCTTATTGATTAATTTTATACTCACGGATGTAACCGCTTGTAGTACACCTTATCTGATAACTTCCTACTTAGCAAACCGCAGCAATCCCGATTTTCAACCAATCACCCCATTCATGAAGCAACTAATCAAATAATCAATGGCTTACATGCATACGTTAAGTTTTGAAAACATTTATATTTTATCGATTAAACAGCATTTAAGAAAATTATTTTTTAAAATCAATAAAAAATAAAAAAATAATATATTTATATAAAAGCAATGCCGAACCTGCCGTTCAAATCATCATAAAAACGGCTCAGAAAAATAAAAGGTCGTCTGAAACGCCACCTTCCTTATTGATTGTTTTTTTGAAACGATTTCGTTATATAGTGGATTAACTTTAAACCAGTACGGCGTTGCTTCGCCTTAGCTCAAAGAGAACGATTCTCTAAGGTGCTGAAGCACCAAGTGAATCGGTTCCGTACTATCTGTACTGTCTGCGGCTTCGTCGCCTTGTCCTGATTTAAAGTTAATCCACTATAAAACAAACCATCCTTTGCCCTTTTCAGACAACCCGACAGGAAAACCGCCATGCAAAACATCCGCGCCGCCGCCGTACAAATGATTTCGTCCACCGACCCCGATGCCAATATCGACACCATGAAACGCCTCGTTCGCCAAGCTGCCGAGCAAGGCGCGGATTGGGTGCTGTTGCCGGAATATTGGCCGCTGATGGGGCGTAAAGATACTGACAAACTGGCTTTCGCCGAACCTTTAGTCGGTGGCAATTTTAGCGAAACTCGCTACGCTCGTTTTCAGACGACCTTGAGCGAGACGGCGGCGGAATGCGGCGTGGTGCTTTTTGGCGGCACGATTCCGCTGCAAAGCCCTGAAGCGGGCAAAGTGATGAACACTATGTTGGTGTACGACCGCGACGGCGCGCAAATCGGGCTGTATCACAAAATGCACCTGTTCGGCTTTTCGGGCTTGGGCGAACGCTATGCCGAGGCGGACACCATCAGCGCGGGCGGCGATGTGCCGGAACTGAGTGCCGACGAGGTTCCGCTTGCCGCCGGCATCTGCTACGATTTGCGTTTTCCCGAATTTTTCCGCGCCCAGCAGCCGTTTGACGTTTTGCTGCTGCCCGCCGCCTTCACTTACACGACAGGTAAGGCTCATTGGGAATTGCTGCTGCGCGCCCGCGCGGTGGAAAACCAATGCTACGTCATCGCCTCGGCGCAAGGTGGCGAACACGAAAGCGGCAGGCGAACGTTCGGTCATAGCATGATTATCGATCCGTGGGGCGAAATCTTGGACGTATTGCCCGAAGGCGAGGGCATCGTCATCGCCGATTTGGACGCTGCGAGGCTGCAAAGCGTGCGCACCAGGCTGCCCGCGTTGCAACACAGGTTGTTAAAATAAAAACAATTCATCCCCAAACGTCGCCATTTCCGCCTTAAATTCTATGATATGTTGATTTTATCGCAACAAAATTAATCCAAAGTAATATGAAATTGACAATTAATTTTGCATTTATAATATTAGCAGGTACAATTTCAGGCTATTTATTTGGGCTAGTCATACATTGCACAACAGCAGACAAAAATAAGGCTGTTCAACAGTCTAGTGCATTTTATAAAAGGGATATCAAGGATGCTCCAAGCTAAAATCGTCGTTATCGGCAGTATCAATATGGATTTAGTCACCCGCGCTTCAAAATTTCCCAGAGCGGGTGAAACATTGCTGGGCAATTCATTTCACCGCTTCATGGGCGGCAAGGGCGCAAACCAAGCGATTGCAGCAGCGCGTTTGGGGGCGGACGTCTGTATAGTCGGCGCGGTCGGCGATGACGATTTCGGCTATGAAATGACCACCAACCTCTGCCGCGAAGGCATCTTTACCGAACACATCCAAACCCTCACCGGCCTACCCAGCGGCATGGCAAACATTACCGTTGCCGACGATGAAAACGCCATTATCGTTATCGCCGGAGCCAACATGGGGCTGACGGTTGCCGACATCGAAAACGCCGAGCAGCAAATCGCCTCCGCCGATGTGGTTTTGAGCCAGCTCGAAATTCCGATGGACTGCGTCATCGCCGCCGCAAAATTGGCGAAGAAATACGGCAAACCCTTTATCCTCAACCCGGCTCCCGCCCAATTCCTGCCTTCGGAATTATGGGAATTGGTCACCCTTCTGACCCCCAACCGCTACGAACTTGCCGACTGCCTCGGCCTGTCGCAAGATTTGAATCCCGAAGAGCTGATTCTAAAAGCCCCCTGCCCCGTCCTGATGACCATGGGCGACAAAGGCGCGGTCTATAAAGACGGAAAAGACCGTTTGCGTTATGTTTCCAGCTTTAAAGTGGACACTGCCGACACCACCGGCGCCAGCGACGCATTCAACGGCGCGTTGTCCGTCTTCTGGAATCAAGGCATCGAAACTGCCGTCCGTAAGGCATGTGCCGCCGCCGCGCTTTCCATTACCCAAGACGGCGCGCAAAACGGGATGCCTTTCAAAGAAGAATTGGAACAATTCCTCGCCGCGCATCAATAAATCCATATTCACGTTATCAAACAGTCAAAAGGTCGTCTGAAACCCATCTTCCGGCGTTTCAGACGACCTTTATTTGCCTTTTATAGTGGATTAAATTTAAATCAGGACAAGGCGACGAAGCCGCAGACAGTACAGATAGTACGGAACCGATTCACTTGGTGCTTCAGCACCTTAGAGAATCGTTCTCTTTGAGCCAAGACGAGGCAACGCCGTACTGGTTTAAAGTTAATCCACTATATTCATCTTAAAAACAATTGAGCCGCATTACCGTGTCGTACGCCATGTCATGAATGCTTCGGGGAATGGTTAAACCGCCCCGATGGATTTGGCAACCGACGGTCTGACGGCTACAATATCGCGTTAAAAACTTTTCATTTGGGAACACGCAAAATGTTGGTTCATCCTGAGGCGATGGACGTCGCCGCATTGGCGGACAAAATCCGCAAAATCGAAAACTGGCCGCAAAAAGGCATTTTATTTCACGACATTACACCGGTGCTTCAAAGCGCGGAATATTTCCGCCTTTTGGTGGACTTGCTGGTTTACCGATATATGGGTCAGAAAATCGATGTCGTGGCTGGCTTGGACGCACGCGGCTTCATCATCGGCGCGGCGTTGGCGTATCAATTGAACGTCGGCTTCGTCCCCATCCGCAAAAAGGGCAAGCTGCCTTTTGATACGATTTCGCAAAGCTACGCGCTGGAATACGGCGAAGCGACAGTCGAAATCCACAAAGACGCGGTCAAACCCGGCGCGCGCGTGCTGCTGGTCGATGACCTGGTCGCAACCGGCGGCACCATGCTCGCAGGCGTGGAATTAATCCGCAAACTCGGCGGCGAAGTCGTTGAAGCGGCGGCGATTTTGGAATTTACGGACTTGATCGGCGGCAGCAAAATCCGCGAAAACGGCGTTCCCCTGTTTACCCTGCTGCAAAACGAAGGCTGCATGTAAACTTTGCCCATGCCTCAAAGGTCGTCTGAAACAGCCATTCCGCTTTTCAGACGACCTTTTTGTTGTCCCTGATTACGCGGTTAATGTAAATATCGGTTTCAGATTCGGATAATGCCGCCAAATCGTTTAAAATACGGTTCTAATTGATTCTAATAAAGATACGGCAAGTAATGAACGCACAACGCATATTTTCCCTCTCGCTCAGCCTGATTGCCGCAGCCGTTTTGTCGGCGTGCGTCTCTGAAAACGACACCTCATCCAAAGAGCCTGCCTCTTCCCTGACCGAACCCGCCTCCATCCCCGCCCGCCGCGCGGAAGGCGAATCCAAAGTATTGTCCGATTACGGTCAATATCAAGGCGCGCTGGACGCTGCCAAACGCGGCGACGATATGTGGGTGCAACAATTCTTGGCGCAGGCGGGCGACAGCGCGATGGCTGAAACCGTCCGCAACGAATGGCTCAAAAGCCTCGGCGCGCGCGGACAATGGGATGTGTTCCGCCAAGAAAACAAAAAGCTGAATGCGGCAGGTCGGGTGCAAGAAGTGCAATGTTATGCCGAACTGAGCAGCGGCAGCTACAACATGGCGGCAGAGCTTGTGCGCGTTACGAACAAGCTGCCCGCAGGCTGTACCCGCTTAGTCGAAAGCGCGGCAGCGGCAGGTCGTCTGAACAACAACGACGCATGGCGCCGCGTACGCGGATTGTTGAGCAACAGCCAAACCAGCGACGCACGCAGCTTGGCAGCCGCCTTGGGCAGCCCGTTTGAGGGCGGCTCGCAAGGTGCGCGCGAATACAGCCTTTTGAACGTCATCGGCAAAGACGCGCGCAAATCCTCCTCCGCAGCCTCCACGCTGTCCGGCATGGAATCCGGCTTAAGCCGAGAACAAAGTAGCTTCGCATGGGGCGTATTGGGACTCTACCAAGCGCAAAATCAAAACATGCAGACCGCGTTGAGCTACTACAACCGCGTTTCCGACCGCAAACAACTGACCGACGAGCAGTTTGAATGGTACGCCCGCGCCGCCCTGCGCCTGCAACGCTGGAACGAATTGTCCGGCATCATCCAACAAATGCCCGACAACCTGCAAAAAGACCCGACTTGGCAATACTGGCTGGGCCGCAGCTACGCCGCACAAGGCAACCAAAGCCGTGCTAAAGAAATGTACGAAAAAGCCGCCGCAAGCGGACGCAATTTCTACGCCGTCTTAGCAGGCGAAGAACTCGGCCGCCGCGTCAATACCAAAAACAACGTTTCCGACGCCGATAAAAAAGACGTCCGCCGCATGGCAGACGACGGCGCCATCAAACGCGCGCTGGTTCTGTTTAAAAACAGCCAAAGCAGCAACGATGCCAAAATGCGCCGTCAGGCGCAGGCAGAATGGCGTTTCGCCACCCGCGACTTCAACGAGGACAACCTCCTGACTGCCGCGCAAGTCGCCTTTGAAAACCAGTTCTACGACATGGCGATCAACAGCGCCGACCGGACCGAGCGCAAACTCAACTACAACCTGCGCTACCTCTCTCCGTTTAAAGAGACCACCGTCCGCTACGCCTCGCAAGCAGGCATCGACCCCGCTTGGGTTTACGGCCTGATCCGTCAAGAAAGCCGTTTCGTCATGGGCGCGCAATCTAGCGTCGGCGCGCAAGGCCTGATGCAGGTTATGCCTGCCACCGCCCGCGAAATCGCCGGCAAAATCGGCATGAGCAGCAGCGAACTCTACACCATGGACGGCAACATCCGCATGGGTACATGGTATATGGCAGATGCCAAACGCCGCCTGCAAAACAACGAAGTGATGGCAACCGCAGGCTACAACGCCGGCCCCGGCCGCGCCCGCCAATGGCAGGCATCATCCCCGCTGGAAGGCGCGATTTACGTCGAAACCATCCCGTTCGACGAAACGCGCGACTACGTGAAAAAAGTGATGACCAACGCCACCTGTTACGCCTCGTTGTTCAAACAGGCGAACACCTCGCTGAAACAGCGCATGGGCGTCGTTCCCGGCAAATAAGCGCAGGAAATCACCTGAAAGGCCGTCTGAAACTCCGTTTTCAGACGGCCTTTTTCATTTAAACACATCATAAAACGTAAATCCGCCATTGCCCGTTTTGACAAATTTTAAATATTGGGTTACAAATCACTACAAGGCAGGCATGATTCGGTAGCCTCCGTTGTTTTCAGACGGCCTGACTGCCGGATGCCGCTTGCCGACTAATAAAAAAATTGATTGCCTTTTGTTAAGGAGAATTTATGTCTACCCCGAACCCGGCCAAAAAATTCTTCGGCCATCCGATTCAGCTTTCCACGCTGTTCCACATCGAACTGTGGGAACGTTTCTCGTTCTACGGGATGCAGGGCATCCTGATGATTTATCTATACTACGCCGCGAAAGAAGGCGGGTTGGGCATCGATAAAACCCTGGCCGGCGGCATCGTCGGCGCATACGGCGGCAGCGTCTACCTCTCCACCATCCTCGGCGCGTGGCTGGCCGACCGGATTTTCGGGGCGGAAAAAACGTTGTTTATCTCAGGCATCGTTGTGATGCTCGGTCACATCCTGCTGGCCGTCATCCCCGGCCTGTCCGGCCTGCTGTTTGGCCTGGTGTGCATCGCCTTGGGCAGCGGCGGCGTAAAGTCGTCGGCCAGCTCCATGGTCGGTTCGCTGTATGAAAGCGATGAAATGAAACCGCTGCGCGATGCGGGTTTCTCGATTTTCTACATTTCCATCAACGTCGGCGGTTTCTTCGGCCCCATCATTACCGGCCTGCTGCAAAAAGATTACGGCTTCCATTACGGTTTCGGTGCGGCTGCCGTCGGCATGGCATTTGGTTTGTGGTGGTATTCCCTAGGCCGCAAAAATCTACCCCATACGCCCGCCCCCAATCCGTTGCAGCCGGAAAAAGTGAAAACCGCCGCCGCAATCGGCGTATTGATGATATTGGTTTTGGGCAGCCTGATCGCCACCGGCGCGCTGAACTTGGAAACCTTCCCGCAATTCCTGCTGGCAACGGTGATTCTGGCCGTGATTGCCTACTTCTCGCGCCTGCTGGGCAGCCGGCATGTGGATCAAGAAAACAAACGCTACATCATCGCCTATATCCCGCTTTTCATTACCATCTGCGCCTTCTGGGCGGTATGGTTCCAGGTGTACACCGTGGCCACCGTATATTTTGACGAAACGGTAGACCGCACCTTCTTCGGCTTTACCGTACCCGTAGCATGGAAAGACTCAATACAGAGCATGTGGGTGGTGCTGTTCTCCGGCGTGTTGGCCGCCGTATGGACGAAAATGGGCAAACGCCAGCCGAAAACACCGCTGAAATTTGCCTTGGCGATGCTGGTGGTCGGCGTATCCTACCTCGGCTTCGTGCCCTACATTTCTTCCGGCACGCCGATGCCGATCATTATCTTCGCATTGGTACTGCTGTCCGTAACGATAGGCGAACTGCTGCTGTCGCCGATTTCCCTCTCGCTGTCCACCAAAATCGCCCCGCCGATGTTCAAAACCCAGATGGTGGCCTTGAACTTCCTCGCCCTATCCATCGGTTTTACCTTGGGCGGCCAGTTGTTCAAACGGTTCTATGATGAAAAAGCACCGCTCGATTTCTACTGGTTACTGTGCATCATCGGCGTATCGGTCGGCATCGCGCTGCTGGTACAGGTTCCCGTACTGAACCGTATGCTCAAAGGCGCGGATTAACATCTGCTTCAGGCCGTCTGAAAACATTTCAGACGGCCTTCCTCTGTTTTTTCAAAGGCAACCACCCATGAAACGCACCATTCTCCTTCCCCTACTGCTCGCCGCCGCAACGGCGCAGGCCAACGACAGCACCGGCTTTGTCGAAACCGGCGGCATCCAATATTTGAAAAACCCGCACATCGAAATGCAACGCGAGGATTTGTACATCAGCCAGCAACAGATACGCGTATCCTACACATTCAAAAATAATTCCGCACAGGACATTACCGAAACCGTATTATTCCCGCTGCCCGAAATACCGGCAACTCCCGACGGCGATTTTGCCAACACCGCCGGCCTCATCAACAGCTTCCGCATTTGGGCCGACAGCAAAGCCGTCAAACCTCAAATCCATGTGCGCGCCTTTTTTGAAACCAAAGACGGCAAAAAACTCGACATGACCGCCAAACTGAAACAATGCGGTCTGTCCGATATCGAATTGATGGCTCCGTGGACGAATAGATACGACCATGAAAAAGTATCGGCCAAAATCAAAGCCTGCCTGGCCCCGCAGGCGGCCAAACTCAAGCTGAAAGTCGATGACGACATAAGCGATTTCTGGTCGGCAACAATCGTATACAGTTGGAAGCAGACTTTCAAAGCCGGTAAAACCACCGAAATCAAGCATCGGTACGCCCCGCTTGTAGGCGGTAGCTTCGTCTACCCGCCCCAATTCGAAAAAGGCGGCGAAATGGACAAGGCCTACTGTATCAGCGACGACCTGCGGCGAACGTTGGCCGACCCCAAGCGTAAAATGCGCTTCTATACCCAATTGGGCTACATCCTGACCACCGGCGCAAACTGGGCCAAGCCCATCGGCAAATTCACACTGACAATCGAACGCGCACCCGGCCAGCTCGTTTCGCTGTGCTGGGACAAGTCGTTGCGTAAAACCGGCCCTAACGTCTTCCGCGCCGAAAAATCCGACTTCCTACCCAAAAAGGACTTGGATGTTATCTTCTTCACCGCGTTGGAAGCGGTAAGCGAATAAGCCGAATCGGACAGGCCGTCTGAAAAACCGAAACCCTGCTTTCAGACGGCCCCTCCACCCATCCAACCCGCCGCCGAAACGGCGCGCCCGCAGAAAGGAACAACTCATGAACCCAGCCGCCCAACGCCTTGCCAAACTCCGCCAAACCATGCGCGAACACAACCTCGCCGCCTGGATTGTCCCGTCCGCCGACCCGCATTTGTCCGAATACCTGCCCGAACACTGGCAGGCACGGGTGTATTTTTCCGGCTTCACCGGTTCGGTCGGCACCTTGGTCGTTACTGCCGACAAAGCCGGGCTGTGGGCGGACAGCCGCTATTGGGAACAAGCCGCACACCAGCTCCAAGGCAGCGGCATAGAATTGCAGAAAGTCGGCGAAGTCGCGCCCTACACCGACTGGCTGGCCGCCGAACTGCCGAACGGCGCGGCGGCGGGCGCGGCGGCCGACATGCTGTCGCTGACCGCCAAACGCCAGCTTGAAACCGCCTTCGCCGCCAAAAACATCCGCCTGGACGTATCGCGCGACATCGCCGACGCGGTTTGGGCCGACCGCCCCGCCCTGCCGCAGGAAACCGTTTTCCCGCACGACGCGGCCTTCGTTTCCGAAACCGCCGCCGCCAAACTCGCCCGCGTGCGCGCCGCCATGAAAGAACAAGGCGCGGCCTGGCATCTGATTTCTTCGCTCGACGACACCGCATGGCTGACAAACCTGCGCGGCAGCGACGTACCGTACAACCCCGTGTTTCTGTCGTATCTGCTCATCGGCACCGATTCGGCAACCCTGTTTGTCGATGAAGCCAAGCTAAATCCGGCATCGCGCGCGCTGCTGGCCGAAGCGGGCATCACCACCGCGCCCTACGCCGCCGTGCGCGAAGCCTTGGCCGAGATTTCAGACGGCCTGCTCGTCAACCCCGACAAAACCGCCGTCAGCACGCTGCAACTCATGCCGTCTGAAAGCCGCCTGATTGAAAACATCAACCCGTCCACCCTGTTCAAATCCATCAAATCCGCCGCCGATTTGGACCATGTGCGCGAAGCCATGCGGCAGGACGGCGCGGCACTGTGCGGCTTCTTCGCCGAATTCGAGCGCAATCTGGCCGACGGCACCGCCATGAACGAGCTGGACATCGACACCATGCTCCACAAATACCGCAGCGCGCGCCCGAACTTCGTTTCACTCAGTTTCAACACCATCGCCGGCTACAACGCCAACGGCGCGTTGCCGCACTACGCCGCCACGCCCGAAGCGTTCAGCGACATCACCGGCAGCGGCCTGCTGCTGATTGACTCGGGCGCGCAATATCTGGGCGGCACCACCGACATCACCCGCGTCGTCCCCGTCGGCGAAACCACGCCCGAACAAAAACGCGACTACACGCTGGTCTTAAAAGCCCATATCGCACTGGCCGAAACCGTGTTCCCCGAAAACATCGCCGCCCCCCTGCTCGACGCCATCTGCCGCAAACCCCTGTGGCAGGAACAGTGCAACTACGGCCACGGCACGGGGCACGGTGTGGGCTACTTCATGAACGTGCACGAAAGCCCGCAGGTCATCTCCTACCTTGCCCCCGTCAATCCCCATCACGCCATGAAGGCGGGCATGATTACCTCCAACGAACCCGGCCTCTACCGCCCGGGCAGATGGGGCGTGCGCATCGAAAACCTTGTCGCCAACCAACCCGTGGCATCGCCGCAGGAAACCGAATTCGGCAAATTCCTGCATTTCGAAACCCTCACCCTCTGCCCGATAGACACGCGCCCGATAAACCTGTCGCTGATGACGGCCGAAGAAATCCGCTGGCTCAACGCCTATCACGCCGACGTGCGCGAAAAACTGCTGCCGTTGGTAGACGGCGAAGCACGCGACTGGCTGCTGCTGCGGACAGAGGCCGTCTGAAAACGGCAAAGGCCGCAATAAGTTGAAAGGCCGTCTGAAAAACCCGCGACAAGATTTTTCAGACGGCCTCTTTGATGTTGAAAACCGTACGGACTCAATACCCTGCTTTCTCCAGCTGCAAAAACGCCCGATAGTAATCCTCCGTCGCAGCATCGTCGGCAACGGACTGCCCGGCTTTGGCCAGATAATCGCGGGCCAAACGGCGGCTTTCCTTACCGAATTTACCGTCGGCCTTAATCTTATAACCGCCTGCCTGCAAACGGCGTTGGATATACAACACCTGCTCTTTTTGCGCAGGCATTTCCATCCTTTCGGTATGATTGGCAGAAGGCCGGCAAAGACCGTCCAACCGCGGCTTTTCAGACGGCCCCAACCACTCGTCTGCCTTCGAACACAGCGTTTGCGTTACCTTCACGGCCAAGCAGCCTTCGCTTCATATACTCCGGGCACAATATCATCCGCCCGCGCCTGATTGCCGTCGATCAGATTGCGCAACCGAAACAGCAGAATGCCCGCCAACTCCTCATGCCTTCGTTTATTATCCATTGATTTTCCTAAAAAACAGCCATCCGACCATCCCAAACGTGCAACTGGGCGCACCGACCTCCCCAATTATAACTGCCCGCATCAAATCCTACCGACCGTTTCGCACTATAATCCCGCCCGTTTCAATCCATTCGAGGAACCCCCATGATCAGCCGCCTGACCGGAAAACTCATCGAAAAACAGCCGCCGCAAATCGTCATCGACGTAAACGGCGTGGCCTATGAAGCCGACGTTTCCATGCAGACCTTCTACAACCTGCCACCCCTGAACGAAACCGTGCAGCTCTACACCCAACTCGTCGTCCGCGAAGATGCACACCTGCTGTTCGGCTTCGGCACGGCCGCCGAACGCGCGACTTTCCGCCAACTGGTCAAAGTAAGCGGCATCGGTGCAAAAACCGCCCTGGGCATCCTGTCCGCCATGACCGCCGACGAACTGGCGCAGGCCGTGGCGCAGGAAGACGTCAAACGCCTCTCCTCCGCTCCCGGCATTGGCAAAAAAACCGCCGAGCGCATGATACTCGAACTGCGCGGCAAACTTTCCGGCGGCACCGTTTCAGACGGCCTGTTTGCCCAACCGCAGGCCGCCGACGAAACCGACGACATCATCGGCACGCTGCTGGCCCTGGGTTACAGCGACCGCGAAGCCCGCGCCGCCGTCAAAGGCATCACCCCGGGAACGGAAGTGGGCGAAGGCGTACGTCTGGCCTTGAAAAACCTGCTGAAATAAGCTGCAAAGCAATAAAAACACAACAGGCCGTCTGAAAACATTATTTTCAGGCGGCCTTTTTAAATAAAAACATCACGGCAGACGGCAATAAAAAATCCTTGAGCCGCGCGTAATCAATAATACGTCCGACAAAAAAACTTTTCTTTACTTCTATTTCTTTTGATAGCATAATAAACAAAAATTATTATCAGGATATAGTATGAAACAAAAACATCTGGCCTGGCTGCTGATGGGCGGCCTTGCATCAGCACCCATTTTCGCGGAAACCTTGGCAGACCCTGACGAAATCCAGCCTGTCAAAACCTTCTCACCCCCCAAGCCCATTGCGCCGACCGCAGCTCAGGGCTACTTCCCCGAAAACCAATTCGACCGCACCGACCGCAGCGATCATTACTTTGTTACCGAAAACATAGACCAAGCCTTCCGTCCGTTGAAGGCAAACAGCGGCTTTTACGGCAAAAGTTTTTACAATTCCATTACCGCGCAAGCGCGTGGGGCAAAGGTGTACGGCGTGGCCAACCTCAATCACACCAAGGCCAACGGCTACAAAGACGGCGACGGCAACCAGACCGATTGGAAATACAGCCGCTTCAATCAGGCTTTGGTGCTCGGTTTCGTGCCGTCTGAAAATCAGGAATACCGCCTCACCTACCTACACGACGACATCAACAACGACCGCCAACCGCAGTTCGTCAACGACGCATTGGATACCGAACGACACATCGCCAAACTCAACGCGCGTTGGGGCAATGCCGATTTGAGCAATACGGTCAGCGCGGAAGCAGGCGTCATCAAACTCAAACGCCATGCTGACAATTACTCCCTACGTCCAAACAACACGCCGCAACAAATGTTTGTAGAGCTTGACCGCAAAGTGTATGATTTCTCGCTCAAACACGATGCGGATTTCGGCAAGTTCCACAACAACGCCGCCGTCAGCTACCGCAATGACAGCCAAAACGGCGAGCGCAACGCCCACACCGCCATGCGCGATTTCCTCAACGGCTACCGTTTCGCCGATGTACACCTCGACCGCTGGCGCATTGCCGATACCCTGTCCTACAAATTCAACGACCAACACAAACTGGGCTTGGGCTTAAGCTACGAGCTCAACGAAGCGGACGTACGCAAAAATACGGTGCAACCCGCCCATCCGATGAACCGCAACCTTGCCTTCGCCTCATCACAACAAATCTGGAAAACCCATTACGGCTACGACTTCAACGGCAAAGTGCGCCGTCATGCCTTCTCAGGCGAACTCAAATACGATTTCACGCCGTCTGAAACGCAAAAATACAGCGTTTCCCTTGCTCACTTAGAACGAATCGGCGACAACACCGAACGCTTCAACTCGCTTGCCGCCATCGTGCAAAACCGCATGAACGGCGCGTTGATGAACCAAAATCCAGCCGCCGCCATCGCAGGCAATCCCCTGCTGAAAACCGAAAAACACAACCGCATCAAGCTCACCGCCGACAGCCGCAACGACTACTACAACGGCTATATGAACTCGTTGGCAGGCGCGGGCTGGAACGTGGGCGGCACGCTTGTGGCGGATAAAGTCAAAGACCTGATTATTTTTGACCGCGCACACGGACAAAGCGGCACGGCTTCCAAAGGCGGCAGCATCATCACACGCAACGTGGATGCGCGATTGTTTACCGCGCAGGCATATGCGCGTTACAACTTCAATCCGCATTGGGCGGCCGGCATCAAAGCCACCTACAACTACGGACACAATGAAACCGACGGCAGGCCGCTCTATCAAATCCGCCCGTTTGAAGCCGCCGTCCAAGCCGACTACAAAAACTACTTTGCCCACGGCAGCTACAACATCGGTGCGGCGGCACGCTTTGTCGCCAAACAAACGCGTGGCGATTTTGACGTGGCAAGCGGTCTGGGCATAGATAAACGCGAAGCCGCCAAAGGCTTTACCGTTTCCGACGTTTATGCTGGCGTAAACATCAAAGACAAATACGGCTTGCGCTTGGGCGTGAACAACGTATTCAACAAAAAATACGCCGAACACATCAGCGGCGACCACGTCCTCGCCCTGTCGCCCAGTGTGGTGTATGCACCGGGCAGGACGTATTGGCTAAGTTTGCACGCGGCGTTTTAAAATCAGGCCGTCTGAAAGAATGCCTACACTGGCTTATTAAGAATTAGGAGATAAAAAATGGATATGAAAAGACGTGATTTCTTAAAAATGACCGCCGCGCTGGCAGCCGCAGGCGTTTCGCCTTCGCTGTTGGCGGCGGGGAAAGAGCAGTTTACCGTGTACGGCGCGCCGGCGATGCCCAGCGTAACCATTGCCGTAGCGGCGTTGCAAGGCAAGCTGGCGAAGCAGGCGGACGTGTCGCTGAAAATTTGGCGTTCGCCTGACCAACTGCGCGCGGGCGTGGCGAGCGGACAATTTAAAGTGATGATGAGCCCAAGTAATGTGGGCGTAAATTTACGTAATCAAGGGCAACAAGTTGGCATGGTGAATATTCTCACCAATGGGATTACGCAGTTGATGTGTAAAGGTGGTGCTATTACCTCACCGCAAGAATTGGAGGGTAAAAAAATCCTAGTACCATTTAAAAACGATATGCCAGACATCGTATTGCAGGCTCTACTGAAAAAACTGAATATTGATATTAATAAAGTGGATATCACCTATGCAGCCACACCAACTGAAGCAATTGGTTTGTTCTTGCTGAAAGATTTCCATGCGGCAATCTTGCCAGAACCAATGGCAAGTGCGGTTGTGCAGAAAGCTAAAATTGTCGGTACGGAGATCGTCCGCGGCTTTGATTTAGTGAAAGAATGGGGACAAGCGTTTAATACCAAACCACTTATTCCAATGGCAGGCATTATTGCTAACGAAGAATACTTCCACGTACACAAGGCAGAGTTTGATCTACTTCACCAAGATTTAAGTGATGCGTTAAACTGGATTATGGCTAACCGCAAAAGTGCGGCTGAAATTGGCGCTAATTATCTTCCTGCCCCAGAAGCCGCTATTGAAATGGGCTTAGACGGTGCGCGCTTAACGGTGACTAAAGCCAGTGAACTGAAAAATGAAATCATGCAATTCTATGAAACTTTGATGGAGTTCAATCCAAAACTCTTAGGTGGTAAATTGCCGGATGACAAATTCTTCTTGGCTTAATTTGAAATTGAATCACATAATATGATTAAAACTGACAAAATCCGTAAACCACAACCTGTCCTGTTTTACATCATCGACTACCTCTGGAGCGGTTTTACCGGCTTGAGTGTGGCGATGATGGTGGTTGCCTTGTGGGCTTGGGGCAGCGCAGTATTTGGTGAATTTATGCTGCCTGCTCCTACGGATGTTTTTCAAAAAGCCCTTGAGCTGCTTGAGCATTTCCAACAAAACGAAATCAGTATTTCATTATGGCGTTCTGTGGTGGGGATTACTATTGCATTAGTCGCTGGCTTAGCTGCGGGATTGATTGCGGGCAGCTTTAAAACCGCTATGGCATTGCTTAAACCCGTCATTACAATTTTGTTAGCCATGCCGCCAATTATTTGGGTCGTGATGGCATTATTCTGGTTTGGCTTTGGTAATCCAAGTGTACTATTTACCATTATCGTATTAGTTGCCCCGCTGACCTTTGCCAGTGCAGCTATGGGCATGGCAAGTGTAAACAAACAACATGAAGAATTGTTTGATGCGTACAAACTCGGATTGTGGAAAAAAATCCGCTATTTGTATGTTCCCCATCTCACGGGCTATGTGATTTCCAGTATTGGCGTCGCGGTTGCGATGGGCGTAAAAGTCGTAATTATGGCTGAGCTTTTGGGAGCCAATGAGGGCGTGGGTGCAAAAATTGCTGATGCTAGAGCCATGTTAGATACATCAACGGTGATGGCTTATGTGCTGTTGGTGATTGTGTTTGTTTCCCTCTTTGAATATTTAATTACCAAGCCATTGGAAATCCTGTTTATGCCGTGGAGAAGATAATGCTGAGTTTAAAGAATGTGCGTTTTGAAATTCTCCGCGACCCCATCGTGCGCGATTTCAGTATGGCTTTACAACCAGGCGAAGTGAAAACTTTATTCGGCCCAAGCGGTTGTGGCAAAACCACAGTTTTACGTTTAATTTCAAGTTTAGAAACACCAAAATCGGGCGAAATCAAGAATACATTTCGTAAAACAGGGTTTCTTTTTCAAGAAAATCGTCTATTAGAAAATCTCACTGCCATGCAGAATATCGCCATTTTCATGGATGAGCCAAATGAACATGAAATCATTGCGCTGGCAGAAAAGATCGGACTTTCTTCGGGTGATTTGAATAAATACCCGACCGAATTATCGGGCGGTATGGCAAAACGCGTGGCATTTTTGCGTCTATTACTATGCGGCTGTGATTTAGCCTTATTGGATGAACCTTTTGTCGGGCTGGATCGCGATTTACGTGATATTTTAGTCGCTATGTTAGTGGAAAAAATTGAGCAACAAGGTATGGCTTGCATTTTAGTGACGCACGATCGTTTTGAAGCAGCTCGATTAAGCCGAGAGATTATGCAGCTTTCTCCAAAAGGAATGGATGTGCAAAATGTGATTACCTTGCCAACGCCATTATCCGAACGCAATTCAGCCTTTGAAGAAACCGTAGTCGCACGCGAATTCCAAGGAATCCATTATTATGAATAATTTCTTTACTCATCCAATGCGACCCTTTTTTGTCGGGGCTGCCATTCTTGCGATTGTTGGTGCCTTGAGCTTTTTCATCAGCCCTGATGATCTCATCCTACACCGCAAAATTTTCTTAGAATTTATGCTACCAGCCTCATACGGCGGTTTTCTGACGGCTTCCATGCTCGAATGGACAAATTACAAAGGTAATTTAAAACCTATTGCAACGATTTTAGCGGTGCTCTTGCTTTCTGGATTGGTGTTATTGCCATTTTCACCACAAACTGCCTCGTTTTTAGTGGCAGCTTATTGGCTTGCGTTGTTACTCTTTTGTACTTGGCTGTTTTGGTTGGATCGCAATACCGACAATTTTACTTTATTGATGTTACTTGCGGCATTTATGGTTTGTCAGACGGCTTACGCTATGACTGATAGTCTGAAATTATTGCGGGCACAGGTGCATTTGAATATGGCGGCGGTAATGTTTGTATCGATTCGAGTCAGCATTCTATTAGGCGCAGAGGCACTGAAAGAAAGTACATTGAAAGATCCCGTATTTATCCCAAATGTCGTGTATAAAAATATCGCGATTACATTTTTATTACTTCATACTGCAGCAGAGCTTTGGTTGCCTGCGCAAACAGCCGCTTTTACAGCCTTTGCCGTTGGCTTTATCTTGCTTGCCAAGTTACGCGAATTACATCATCATGAACTGCTACGTAAACATTACGTACGCACTTATTATTTCCTTCAACTGTTCGCCGCGATTGGCTATTTGTGGATTGGCATAAATAAATTAATTGATGAACCTACTGCCGATCCATTACACATGGTGACACTTGGCGGGATTCTCGGCAGTATGATGATGATTTGGCTCACTGCGGGATTATGGCATAGTGGCTTTACGAAACTGGATTATCCAAAACTCTCTCGCCTTGCTGTACTTTGCCTTTTCACCGCAGCGCTTTCCCGGGCCTGTTTGATGTATGTGGACGAGCTGTTTTTTATCACGATTCCAGCTATTTTAATTGCTATTGTGTTTGTGCTTTATCTCGCAACCTTTGTCCCGATATTCCGAAACAACGCGTTTACAGATGATCCGGAATAATGACTAATCCGCACATCCACGTGCGGATTTTTGATATTTTTTAGACCGCACTTAATAGGCTTTTAATTGGGCCATTGCTTTACAATCTGCAGCTTGATGATCATCTTCGGTAATTAAACTTTGTAGGAAATGTTTAATTTCAGTCAGTTCGGCAATTTTTTCTTCGACTGAAAGCAAATGTTTCGCCAACATACTATCCACTTCACAATGTTGAGATTGCTGTGTTTTCATCTCATTAAAAAATTTAATTTCGGCCAAACTAAAATCTAACGCTCGGCAGGTTTTAATAAATTTTAATTGCTTCAAACTGGCTTCATCATAATCTCGATAACCATTTGCCAGCCGTTTAGGCGCCGGCATTAAACCCATTTTTTCATAATAACGAATGGTTTCTAAATGAATACCGCTTTGTTTGCTGAGTTCGTTAATTTTCAT
>ERZ772935.218-NODE-218-length-23329-cov-18.871058_pt1 | contig 23329 bp, 26 predicted proteins | sample MGYA00511683_ERZ772935 | MGnify/ENA primary metagenome ERZ772935 (study PRJEB29015, sample SAMEA2738086) | human oral metagenome | biome: human oral; feature: human-associated habitat; material: saliva | place: China | collected 2228 ...
CGCCGCCGGAAACGCCTGCGCCGATAAAGCGGATGCCTTTTGCCGCCAGCTCGTGCGTGCGGCGGGTGGAATCGGGATAGTTGGCGTTGCCCCCGTCAATAATAATGTCGCCTTGGTCCAAAAGCGGGACAAGTTGCTCGATAAAGTCGTCCACGACAGAACCTGCGCGTACCATCATCATGATTTTGCGCGGTTTTTCCAGTTTATCCACTAAATCTTGCAATGAATAGGCACCGATAATGTTGGTGCCTTTGGCTGCGCCGTTGAGAAAATCGTCTACTTTAGCAGTGGTCCGGTTGTACGCCACGACTTTGAAACCGTGATCGTTCATATTCAAAATCAAATTTTGACCCATAACGGCCAAGCCGATGACGCCGATATCGCCTTTCATTGATGGAAGCTCCATTATTAATTTAATTTATCAGCCGTAACTCTATCTGATTTACAGAGGTTTAACAATCCTTAACTATCTAATTTTTTGAAAAGATGCCTTTACGTTGCGGGCTTTGGCTGCGCGTTGGGAAACAAACTATAAATAAGATTTTAAATAATAAATAGATGATTATATTGAGTCGTGGTTTTTCTTGTGTATAACTTTGATTCCTTTTTTAGTTCAATAAGTTGAATGTAGAGTTTGGATGCGGATAAACTGCCGTTTGCCTTGTTTGCAGATGTGGATAATTTTGAAATCCGGTTTGGTTTTGTGTATAACTTTCCGGCTATACACACAGCCTGCCGGTTTTATACCGGGCTCAAACGGAACTGTCCGAAGAGATAAACAGTCCAATCGGTTTTCATGTTTCAGACGACCTTTTGTGTTTTTCAACCGCAGGTCGTCTGAAAAATATCTCAACTAAAAGGGAGCAGATATGAAATTTTCTTTTGGATTAAACCTGTCGGCAGCTTTGGTTTTGGCAGCGTGCGCGCACCAGCCGATGCAGAAACCTGATGCCGCGCCTGTGCCGACGGCTGTGGATAACCGTGCGCCGGAACAAGGGACGGGGCTGACTGAGCAGAAATTGATCCGCGCCAAACATTATATGGCGGCGTCTGCCAATCCGTTGGCGACCGAAGCGGGATATGAGGTTTTGAAACGCGGCGGCAGCGCGATAGATGCGATGATCGCCATGCAGACCACGCTGGGACTGACCGAGCCGCAGTCTTCCGGTTTGGGCGGCGGTGCGTTTTTGGTGTATTGGGACAATAAGGCGAAAAAACTGACGACGTTTGATGCCCGAGAAACGGCGCCGAAAGCGGCAACGCCAGCGCTTTTCTTGGATGAAAACGGCAAGCCGATGGGCTTTATGAACGCAGTGGTCGGCGGCCGTTCGGTCGGTGTGCCGGGGATTCCGAAGCTGCTGGAAGATGTTCATAAGCGTTACGGCAAATTGCCGTGGGCAAGCCTGTTTGACAAACCGATTGCTTTGGCGGAACAAGGCTTTACCGTTTCACCGCGCATGGCGAAATCCATCGAGCAGAATTTGGAGCCTTTGAAACGTTATCCGCAAACCGCCGCCTATTTCCTGCCCGATGGTAAGCCTTTGGCAGCGGGAACGGTGTTGAAAAACCCTGAATTTGCCCGCTCCGTGCGCCTGTTGGCGGAAAAAGGCAGCGCGCCGTTTTATCAGGGGGCGCAGGCGCAGAATATTGTCCGTGCCGTTACCGGCGCTGTGGATAACCCCGGCAAAATCAGTATGGCGGATTTGAAAAACTACCGCGTTATCGAGCGCGAACCGGTTTGCGCGCCGTATCGTGAATACGAAGTCTGCGGCATGGGCGCGCCAAGTTCGGGCGCGATTGCTTTGGGCGAGATTTTGGGCGTCCTGCAAAATCAGGATATGAAGGCGTTGGGCGCGGAAAATATCCACAGTTGGCGCTGGATAGGCGATGCGTCGCGGATTGCGTTTGCTGACCGCGATTATTACGTCGGCGATCCCGCGTTTGTCAACGTCCCGACCCGTGCCTTGATTTCGCAGGCTTACCTGAAACCGCGCGCCGAAGAAATCCGCCAATCCGACAAGGCGTTGGAAAACATTCAGGCAGGCAAGTTCGGCAAGGCATACGCGCAGGGTATGGCGGTAGAGCTGCCGTCCACCAGCCATTTGGTGGTTGTGGATAAAGACGGCAACGTTGTGTCGATGACGACTTCGATTGAAAACGCGTTCGGCTCGGGACTGATGGCAAACGGCTATCTGCTCAACAATGAATTGACCGATTTTGCTTTCAACCCTGTCGGCGCGGACGGTAAAACGGTGGCCAACAGCGTGGCGGGCGGCAAACGGCCGCGTTCTTCGATGGCGCCGACCATTGTGATGAAAGGCGGCAAGCCTTATCTGGCGGTCGGTTCGCCCGGCGGCAGCCGCATCATCGGTTTCGTCGCCAAAACGCTGGTGGCGCATATCGACTGGGGCATGGACATTCAGGCGGCAATCTCCCTGCCGAATATGCTCAATCGCGGCAGCCAGTATGAAATCGAGGAAAAAACCGCGGCGGCGGACAAAGCGGCAGCATTGGAAAAACTGGGCTACAAAGTCCAAATCCGCGATTTGAATTCCGGCGTACAAGGCATTGTGATCGGCAAAGACGGTTTGCTCGGCGGTGCCGACCCGCGCCGCGAAGGCAAAGTCATGGGCGATTAATCACCGATCGGCTTGTGGAAAAAGGTCGTCTGAAATCCGAATTTGGGTTTTCAGACGACCTTTTTTACTGCTGGAGAAAAGCTATGGATAAAATGTGTATAAAATTTGAGAAAAAATATAATCTTTTTATTTTTCATAAGGATAGATTAGATAGCCATGTGGATAATCATGTCTGAAATATTGGCGGGAGATGGTTGTATCGCTTGAAAGGTCGTCTGAAAACTTAAAACCAAGATTTCAGACGACCTTTATTCAATAAAAAGGCTGTGGATGATTGTTTATCCACAGCCTTTTTGTACGCCGTCTTATCTCAAGCCGCCGGCAGCTCGTGGAAGGCGGACGGCAAATTCTCGTCGTCAGAAAATTCCACCCATTCGTAAGCGGTTTCGTCCGCTAAAACCGCGCGCAATAAAGCGTTGTTGATGGCGTGGCCGGATTTGTAGCCTTCAAATGCGCCGATAATCGGGTGTCCGACGATATACAAATCGCCGATGGCATCGAGGATTTTGTGGCGGACAAACTCGTCGGGATAACGCAAACCTTCCGGATTTAAAACGTCCATGTCGTCAATCACAATGGCGTTGTTCAAATTACCGCCCAGTCCGAGATTGTGGGCGCGCATCATTTCCACTTCGTGCATAAAGCCGAAGGTGCGCGCGCGCGCGATTTCGTCGATGTAGGACTTGCCCGCGAAATCGATTTCAAAAGTGGGCGAGCTGCGGTTGAAAACCGGATGGTCGAATTCGATGGTCAGCGTCACTTTAAAGCCGTCATACGGCGTAAAGCGCACCCATTTGCCCGCTTCCTTGACTTCGACGGGCTTGAGGATTTTCAAAAACCGCTTTTGCGCCTTTTGATCGACAACGCCCGCATCTTGCAAAAGATAAATAAACGGCAGGCTGGAGCCGTCCATAATCGGGATTTCGGGCGCGTTCAACTCAATCAGCGCATTGTCGATGCCGTAGGCGGACAGCGCGGACATGATGTGTTCGATCGTGCCGACGCGCACGCCTTTGTCGGTTACGATAGTGGACGACAGGCGCGTATCGTTGATGAGGTAGGGCGTAAGTTTGATGGTTTCGCCCATTTTACCTTCCAAATCGGTACGGCGGAAAGAAATCCCGCTGTTTTCAGGTGCAGGATGCAAGGTCAGCGCGACCCGTTCGCCCGAATGCAGCCCGACGCCGGTTACGCTGATGGATTTTGCCAAAGTTCGTTGCAGCATAAACCGCCTCCTTATTCAATAATTGGTTTGATGTTTGGATAATACGATAAAAAGGAAAAAATAATCCATTATTTTTAATAGTATTTGCTAATGTAGGCGTTTCAGAACCATAGATTTTTCAAACGACCCTTTGTACCGGTAAGATTATCCACAATATGCCGTGTAATCCGAGTGGAAAAATCTGATTTTATCCACAGAAAAATTCAAACAATTACAGATTATCCGACTTTGTTCTCATAAAAAACAAAACTTGAACGCAGCCTTTAAATGAATACAACAATTTGATTATACAATCAGTAATAAGGTTATCCACAAAGCAGGGATACACTCATCACTATCATCATTTTTTTAAATAATTACATATTAATTTTAAAAACAACCAAAATTTATCCTCAAATATGGGAGCGAACCGTACCAATCTGCATTTTCAGACGACCTATTTCACGGTTTTTTTATTTAAATCAAACATTTTAAAAGTAGCATCGTGTAATTCTAGGTAGTAGTTTTATTTCAGGCTACAATAGCCCTTATTGAAATTTATCCCTTTCCCTACTGACAGGAGTATCAAAATGAGCATCAAAGTAGCGATTAACGGTTTCGGCCGCATCGGCCGTCTGGCATTGCGTCAAATTGAAAAAGCCAAAGGCATCGAAGTCGTCGCCGTCAACGACCTGACCCCTGCCGATATGCTGCTGCACCTTTTCAAATACGACAGCACCCAAGGCCGATTCCAAGGTACTGCCGAATTGAAAGACGATGCCATCGTAGTGAATGGCAAAGAAATCAAAGTCTTCGCCAATCCGAATCCTGAAGAATTGCCTTGGGGCGAATTGGGCGTAGACGTCGTCCTCGAATGTACCGGCTTCTTTACCAGCAAAACCAAAGCCGAAGCCCACATCCGCGCCGGTGCGCGCAAAGTCGTTATTTCCGCGCCCGGCGGCAATGACGTGAAAACCGTCGTATATGGCGTAAACCAAGACATTTTGGACGGCAGCGAAACCGTCATCTCCGCTGCTTCCTGCACCACCAACTGCCTCGCCCCGATGGCGGCAGTCCTGCAAAAAGAGTTCGGCGTAGTCGAAGGCCTGATGACCACCATCCACGCCTACACCGGCGACCAAAACACCCTTGACGCGCCGCACCGCAAAGGCGATTTGCGCCGCGCCCGTGCCGCCGCGCTCAACATCGTGCCCAACAGCACCGGCGCCGCCAAAGCCATCGGTCTGGTTATCCCCGAATTGAACGGCAAACTCGACGGCTCCGCCCAACGCGTCCCCGTTGCCACCGGCTCGCTGACCGAATTGGTTTCCGTCCTCGAACGCCCCGTGACCAAAGAAGAAATCAACGCCGCGATGAAAGCTGCCGCCAACGAATCTTACGGCTACACCGAAGATCAAATCGTTTCTTCCGACGTAGTCGGCATCGAATACGGCTCGCTCTTCGACGCCACCCAAACCCGCGTAATGACCGTAGGCGACAAACAACTGGTGAAAACCGTTGCCTGGTACGACAACGAAATGTCCTACACCTGCCAACTCGTCCGCACTTTGGAATACTTCGCAGGCAAAATCTAAAAGATTTCGAATTGGGTAAGCCAGTCTGTGGATAAGTAAGAGAAAAGGTCGTCTGAAAATTTTTTCAGACGACCTTGTTTTTACCTTCAATCTACTCCCTCTCCCATCAGATGAGAGAGGGTTGGGGGAGAAGGTGGTTCTACAAGTTGCATGAATTTGATTTTACCTAAAACCATAAAGCCACCCTCATTCTAACCTTCCCCAGCAGGACAGGGAAAGGGACAAGTTGCTGTTGCAGTAACGAGTAGCGTGGCTTTGCCCACGAGATGAAAGCAGGTTCGGCTGTTGTCTAATTTTGATTATTGAATGATAGATTTCGTGGGCAAAGCCCACGCTACGGATTTGGTTTATCTAAAGTGTTCATTGAATAAGATTTGCTTTGATTAAATATAGTGGATTAACTTTAAACCAGTACAGCGTTTCCTCGCCTTAGCTCAAAGAGAACGATTCTCTAAGGTGCTGAAGCACCAAGTGAATCGGTTCCGTACTATCTGTACTGTCTGCGGCTTCGTCGCCTTGTCCTGATTTAAAGTTAATCCACTATAACAAAGGTCGTCTGAAAACCCTGAGATTTGGGTTTTCAGACGACCTTTCTGCATCCTTGTTATGCGGAATAGCCCGTCAAATCACTTCCAAAACGAAGTAATTGCGCAGCTTGTCGTACACTTTATCGGTAACGTTGATACAACCGTTGGTCATGATGCGGTCGGAGACGACATCGGAGGCGATGCGTTTCATGCGGTGTTCAGAAGGTTTGAGTGTCCAAACGCGGTGCAGGGCGAAGAGGAAGTCTTTTTCCTGCTTGAAGCCAATGACTTCGCCGCCGTAGCCGGGTTTGGAAGTCTTCATCAACTGCATGTCGAATTTGCCTTTTGGCGTGGTTTTACCGATGAGTACGGGGTGGCACTGGCCATCGTCGGCAAAGCACAGCTCGGCTTTGGCGGTGTTGACGATGACTTTTTTGCGTTGCATGTATTCTTTGGCGGCATCGGCTGCTGCAAAGCTGTTCAGCCCTGCCAGCAGCGATACGCCGAGGATGATTCTTTTAAACATGGTTTCCTATTATCTGCGGATGCGGTGGGGTGTTTCAGGCGCAACCTCACGGATGATGATTTGAGGTTCGGGCGCTGGTTGTGGGGCAACTTCTTGTACGGGCGGGCAGACGGCATCTTCCGGGAAGACGGCTTTCCAATGGAAGCTGCGGGCGTATTTGTGTTTGTCGAACAAGACTTTGTATTGGCAAGTGGTAATGCCTTCTACGTTGGAGCCGATGTCAGGATTGGCGGGAACTCCGGGGGTGCGGAAGTGGAAGAGATAGTTCCATTCGCGCACGCCGAACATACCTTCATCGTAGTGCGGACGACCGAGGATTTTGTAGATGTCGTCTTTGCTCAGGCCCGGTTTCATCTGTTCGAGTTCATCGGCGGTAGGGAATGTGCCTTGGTTTTTGTTGAAGGTTACGGAGTAGGGTTTCGGAAAGACGGGGTTGTCCGTCGTTCCGTCGGCTTTAACGTGGCTTTTGCCGGCGCAGGCGGACAGTACGGCTGCGGCAGCGAGGTAAAGGGCGGTTTTGGCGATGCGGGACGTTTTCATGGTTAATCCTTTTTTGTTGCGGCAATTTCAATCAGGCCGCCGTTGCATGGTCAAGATTCGATGTTATCCGTGCGCCGCCGTTTTCATCCTGTTGACATTTATTGTCACTTTGTAACAATTTCATACGGACATAAATGAAAGCAATGGTATATCGTCTTCAGGCAAGCGTGTGTTTGGCACGGGTAAAATCGCGTTACTGGTTGTTTCTTTTGATGTTTAATCAAATTTTGGGTGAAACGTGAATTTCTCGGTTGAATTTCATGCAAGTTTTATGCCAATTTTTTGAAGAGGTCGTCTGAAAACCATATTTCGCCGTGTAATTTGGTTTTCAGACGACCTTTTTGAATGGGAGCGGATACTATAGTGGATTAACTTTAAATCAGGCCAAGGCGACGAAGCCGCAGACAGTACAGATAGTACGGAACCGATTCACTTGGTGCTTCAGCACCTTAGAGAATCGTTCTCTTTGAGCTAAGGCGGGGCAACGCCGTACTGGTTTAAAGTTAATTCACTATAAAAATTTAAACAACGTTTATCCCGATAACCGTCGCACGATTTTCCTCGATTTGAAACCTGACTTCATAATCCTCTATATTCATGACGTAAATCCGTTCGGGAATATTCTGATAGGCGGGACGGGGATCTTGGGCTATGCTTTGGCTGATCAGATTTTGGGTGCTTTCAGATAAATTTTCCGCGCCGATGTTTTCCAACCATACGACTTCAAGCTCTTCGGGTTTACCGCTGACGAAGCCGGATGAGGCGTCAGGTTTGGATTCGACAAAGGGGATGTAGGGTTTGATGTCGACAATTGGTGTGCCGTCCAGCAGGTCTGCGCCGCTGCAATAGAGGCGGACGGGTTTGCCGGTTTCGATGCGTTCGAGTTTTAAGAGCGACAGTCCGAGGTGATTGGGACGGTGGGGGCTGCGCGTGGCGAATACGCCCATTTTTTGTTTGCCGCCGAGCCGTGGCGGGCGCACCATTTGTGCCCAGCCTTCATCCAGTACGCCGTGAAAGATAAAACTTATCCACACATAATCGAAGTATTCCAATCCGCGTACGCTGTCTGCGGTAAATTCGGGATTCAGCTCGATGCAGACTTCTGCAGCGGGAACCAAGCCGGGCTGACGGGCGACGCCGAATTTCTGTTTGTAGGGCGAGCGGGCGGTGGCGATGGGGACGATGGTGTAAGTCATGAGGATTGTGGACAAGTTTTTCGGAAAAACGTTATCTTATCACAGCCGGTTTTACCGCTTTTGGGCAGTAATTTGTTATAATACAGGGCATTTTAATCGCTTTGAAATGATGAGATGATTGTTTCCATTGATGTCGATGCACAAAAAACTTTTACGCCTTTGTGTCCTAAAGAGCTGCCTGTAAACGAGGGGCATTTGATTGTCGAAGAGTTGAATGCCCAAGCCGCTTTGGCGGATTTGCGCGTGATGACGAAAGATGCGCATCATGCGGCAGCGAAATGGCTTGTGGATAACCCTGTTGATATGTTAAAGCCGACAGGTTTGCCTGATGCGGATTTGACTTGGGTGGCTCATGCGATGGTCGGTACGCGCGGCTATGAATTGTTGGACGGGTTGCCTTCTGCCAAGGAATACGATTATTGCGTTTGGAAAGGCGTTGATCCTGAATTGCATCCTTACGGCGCGTGTTTTCACGATATCGAAGAAAAACTGAGCACAGGGCTGATTGAATGGCTGCGTTGTCAAAATACGGATACGGTCATTGTCGGCGGGTTGGCTACGGATTATTGTGTTAAAACAACGGTTTTGCAGTTGCTCAAAGGTAGCAATTGGCAGGTTATCGTTAATGAAGCGGCTTGTCGGGGCATTGCGCCGGATACCATCGAAACGGCATGGCAGGAAATGTGTTCTGCCGGTGCAATTATCTTAAAAAACGCTGAAGAAATTAAAAAATATATTAATAATCAATAAGTTAAAATTGTTTCACGTGAAACACCCTTCCTAAATATGAAAATTTTGCTTGTCCGCTTGTCCAGTATGGGCGATTTAATTCACACTTTGCCCGCAATCGAAGATTTGGCGCGACAATGCCCTGATGTAGAACTGCATTGGCTGTGTGAAGCCGGATTTGCGGATATTGCGCGCCTGCATCCGTTCGTAAAAAAAATCCATGTGATGAAATGGCGGCAATGGCGCAAACATCTTTTTCAAGCAGAAACTTGGCAGGAAATAGGTCGTCTGAAACAGGCCTTGCGGCAGGAAGCATTTGATTTTGTATTGGACAGTCAAGGTCTGATTAAAAGCGCGTGTTTCGCCAAAATGGCAAAATCCCCTATTTATGGTTTAGATAAAAACAGCGCGCGCGAGGGGTTGGCTGCGTTGGCGTATGCGAAAACATACGCCGTACCGAAAGGGAAAAATGCCGTTTGGCGCAACCGTGAGCTGTTCGCCCAAGTATTTGGGTATGCGATGCCGGAAACGCAGGTATTCGGTTTGACCGTTCCCGAAGCAGGTCGTCTGAAAAATTTGGAGCAGCCGTATTATGCGGCTTTGCACGCGACCAGCCGGGACAGTAAGTTATGGCCTGTGGAAAACTGGCGGGCGTTGCTGCAAAAGCTGAATGAAGAGCAACAATGCAACGTTTACCTGCCATGGGGAAATGAAGCTGAAAAAGCGCGTGCCGAACAGATTGCAGACGGACTGCCTTTTGCCATTGTATGCGACAAAATGAATTTATTGCAGGCGGCGTATCTGCTGAAACACGCGGTCGGAATTGTCGGTGTGGATACCGGTTTGCTGCATTTGGCAAATGCTTTGGAAAAACCTGTGGTCGGTATTTATACCGATACTGATCCGATTAAAACAGGCGTTCAAGTTTCGGCTGTTGCAAAAAATTTGGGCAATATCGGGCAAATTCCGACTGCAGATTTGGTTTATCAAACGTTGATGGATTGTGTGGCTGCTGATGAAGGCTCAAAGGTCGTCTGAAACTGATATAGCGGCATGACATTTTCCAGTTTGTTGAGTACAGGAATGTATATCCTTCAGCCTGAGTAAATGCTTTAAAAATGGTATAATCGGCAATCATTATCTGAAAGATTTCTGAATGAATTCGTTTTTAAGAAAAAACGGATTTGATTTTATAGAGAAGAAGGTTTGGTTTCGCTGGATGGTGAAAGCAACGTTCTTTTTAGGAGAATTCAATGAAAGCACTGGTCGCAGTAAAGCGCGTAGTGGACTACAACGTCAAAGTTCGTGTAAAAGCCGATGGTTCGGATGTGGATATCGGCAATGTCAAAATGTCGATGAACCCGTTTGACGAAATCGCTGTGGAAGAAGCCGTCCGTTTGAAAGAAGCCGGAAAAGTAAGCGAAATCGTAGCGGTTTCTTTGGGCGAAAAGAAATGCGAAGAAACGTTGCGTACAGCTTTGGCGATGGGTGCCGACCGTGCAATTCATGTTGAAACCGATACTAAATTGGAGCCGCTGGCAGTTGTCAAGCTGCTGAAAGCCGTTGCGGACAAAGAAAATCCACAAATTTTCTTTTTGGGCAAACAAGCGATTGATGACGATGCCAACCAAGTGGCGCAAATGCTGGCTGCTTTGCTGAATGCGGCGCAAGGTACGTTCGCGTCTAAAGTACAAATTGAAGGCGACGAAGTGCAGATTGTGCGCGAAATTGATGGCGGCGAAGAAACCCTAGCATTGAAACTGCCTGCTGTTATCAGTGCGGATTTGCGTTTGAACGAGCCGCGCTTTGTCAAACTTCCCAATATCATGGCGGCAAAGAAAAAACCTTTGGAAAAACTGGCTCCTGCCGATTTGGTTGCGGATATTTCACCTCGTTTGAAAACGGTGAAATTTGCCGAGCCTAAAGCACGTCAGGCAGGTGTAAAAGTAGCAAGCGTTGCCGAATTGGTTGAAAAATTGAAAAACGAAGCCAAAGTGATTTGAGGAGACTGAAATGAGCGTATTGATTATTGCTGAACACGACAACAAACAGTTGAATCCTGCCACTTTGCATGCCGTTACCGCTGCCGCCAAACTGGGCAAAGTCGATTTATTGGTTGCCGGAAACGGCGCATCGGCCGTAGTGGAATCCGCGAAACAAGTTGCGGGTGTGGAAAAAGTTTTGGTTGCGGATGCTGCCCATTATGCCGAAGGTTTGGCTGAAGAACTGGCTTCGCTGGTTGTCAAATTGGCAGCGGATTACCGCTATGTTGCAGCAACGGCAACCACATTCGGTAAAAACCTTCTGCCCCGCGTAGCCGCTTTATTAGACGTCCCGCAAATTTCTGATTTGACTGAGATTGTGGATAACACGACTTTTGTGCGTCCGATTTATGCGGGTAATGCATTTGAAACCGTGCAAGCCGATTCAGAAAAATTGGTGCTGACCTTCCGTGCAACAGCTTTTGACGCAGCTCTAGCGCAAGGTGGTCATGCTGAGGCGGTTAATGTTGAAGCGACCCCTGCTCAAAACCTGAGCCGTTTTGTGAATCGTCAGCTCTCCCATTCCGATCGTCCTGAGCTGACTCAGGCAAAAGTCATTGTCTCCGGTGGCCGTGCGTTGGGTAGTGCGGAAAAATTCAATGAAGTGCTGACACCGTTGGCAGATGTTTTAGGTGCGGCAATTGGTGCATCCCGTGCAGCAGTTGATGCCGAATATGCGCCAAATGACGTGCAAGTCGGACAAACCGGTAAAGTGGTTGCGCCTCAGCTCTATTTTGCGATCGGTATTTCAGGTGCGATTCAACATGTTGCCGGTATGCAGGACAGCAAAGTCATTGTCGCAATCAACAAAGATGCTGATGCGCCGATTTTCAATGTGGCCGATTACGGATTGGTTGGCGATTTATTTGAAATCGTCCCGCAATTAACAGAAGCATTGAAAAATTGATGTTTCACGTGAAACGTTCAGACGACCTTGTTGTTAATGAGGTCGTCTGAAAACATTTCAGCATGATTACGACTTATAAAACCATTACTTCCCCGACACAGGCTGAGTTCAAAGATAAAGGCAGCCGTTTTATTGCATTTGCCTATCCGATTCGGACGTTGGCTGATGTGAAAAAATATCTCGATCCGTTAAAGGAAGAACACCATAAGGCGCGGCATTGGTGCTATGCCTATCGTTTGGGCGTAGATGGTATGCAATTCCGTGCCAACGATGATGGAGAACCGTCAGGAAGTGCGGGTCGGCCGATTTTAGGGCAGATTGATTCGGTGGGCGTAACCGATGTTTTGGTCGTGGTCGTCCGCTATTTCGGCGGTACTTTATTAGGTGTTCCCGGCCTGATACATGCGTATAAAGAGGCAACGGCTCAGGCGTTGGCAGTTGCGGAAGTAGTTGAAAAGAATATTGAAAAAACCGTTTGGCTGAAATGTGAATATCCGTTTTTGAATGAAGCGATACGCATTGCCAAACAATATCAGGCGGATATATTGCAACAGGATTTACAGTTGGATTGCCGATTGACGGTAAGTTTGTCGTTGGCAAATTATGAGGCCTGTGTTGCGGCTTGGAAGAATACTCGGCAGATTGAAGTAAATACGGAAAAGCCTTTTGAATGAAAGGTCGTCTGAAATGCTTTGTGATGGTATTTCAGACGACCTCTTTGCTGATTAATCTTCTTGCGTATATCTGTCCAAGGCATCGACGCTGGAGCGCAAATATAGCCAAGCCAATTGATGGAATTCGCCCAGCGCGTTCCATAACGCATCTTCACTCATAATGCTGTATTCGCCTTTCGTACTCAAATCCAGTTCTGCCCCGTTCTCAATGGCCTGATGGCACGCCTGATATTCGTGGGTATAAAAATTGTCCATATCGTGAATCAAAGCGACGGCATGTTTCCAACGCCGGATGTCTTCTTCCAATTGCGGTAGTAGATGACACCATTCGCGGTATTTGTTTTGGATTTCATCAATACGTTTTTGCATGGTTACTTGTCCTTTTTTAATTTCGTGGATAAGTCAAATAGGTTGCAAAGTGGAATGAAGCGGTCTTTTGTTTGATTCCACCAAAATTTCTTCAAATGGGACAAAAGTCCCCTTGTGTCGAGTTTTCGTTAAAAGTACATATTTGTCAAGGAGATGGCATGAAACTGCTGGTTATCGGTAATGGCGGTCGCGAACACGCGCTGGCTTGGAAATTGGCGCAGTCGCCCAAAGTGGAAACAGTATTTGTTGCGCCCGGTAATGCCGGTACGGCGATTGAACCCAAGTTGCAAAACATCGCCTTGACTGCGCATCAGGATTTGATTGAATTCTGCCGTAAAGAAAATATTGCTTTTACCGTCGTCGGACCTGAAGCGCCCTTGGCGGCGGGTATTGTGGATGATTTTCGTGCCGCAGAGCTGAAAATATTTGGCCCGACACAATATGCAGCGCAGCTGGAAAGTTCTAAAGATTTTGCCAAAGCATTTATGGCGAAATACAACATTCCAACCGCGCAATATCAAACCTTTGAAAACGCCGATGCTGCACATGATTACGTCAATCAGAAAGGTGCGCCCATCGTCATCAAAGCCGATGGTTTGGCGGCAGGTAAAGGCGTGATTGTGGCAATGACTTTGGATGAAGCGCATGCTGCGATTGACGATATGCTGCTAGGCAATAAAATGGGCAATGCCGGCGCGCGTGTTGTAATTGAAGATTTCCTGCAAGGCGAAGAAGCGAGCTTTATCGTCATGGTTGATGGCAATCATGTATTGCCTATGGCGACCAGCCAAGACCACAAGCGTCTTTTAGACGGCGACAAAGGCCCGAATACGGGCGGTATGGGCGCGTACAGTCCCGCACCTGTGGTAACGCCTGCCGTGTACGAGCGCGCGATGAACGAGATTATTTTGCCGACTGTAGCAGGTATGAAAGCGGAAGGGCATGAGTTCACCGGTTTCCTGTACGCAGGTTTGATGATTGATCAAAGCGGCGCACCTTATACGATTGAGTTTAACTGCCGTTTTGGTGATCCCGAAACCCAGCCGATTATGAGTCGTCTGAACAGCGACTTGTCGGATTTGGTTGAAGCGGCAATAGACGGCAAACTCGATAGCGTAACTGCGGAATGGAACCCGCAAACTGCCGTAGGCGTGGTGCTGGCGGCGCAAAATTACCCCGAAACGCCTAAAAAAGGCGATGTTATTTTCGATCTGGATGCTGCCAATCAAATCGGCAAAGTTTTCCATGCAGGCACAACGGCAAACGAGAAAGGCGACGTATTGACCAACGGTGGCCGCGTATTGTGTGTCGTAGGATTGGGCGACGATGTAGCTCAAGCCAAAGCCAAGGCGTATAGCGCATTGGAAAAAATCAGCTTTGACGGCATGCAATACCGTAAAGACATTGCCGACAAAGCAATCAACCGTTAATCAAAGAAACAGGTCGTCTGAAAACATGATTATGTTTCAGACGACCTTCCCTATCATGCTATTCCCCAGAATCCTTTCAGCTTCGACGCTTCGCAAGCTGCAATCCCATCTTAAAAAAGGCGGCTTGGTCGCCTATCCTACCGAGTCCTGCTACGGCATAGGCTGTATCCCGACCTTGCCTAAAGCGCTCAACCGACTGATTCATCTGAAAAAAAGACCGCAACATAAAGGTATGATTGTCATTGGCAACCAATTGGAGCAATTACAGCCCCTGCTCCAGAGGTCGTCTGAAAACATTCAAACCATGCTCATAAACGAATGGCCTGCGCCCAAAACCTTTCTGCTTCCTGCGGCTGCTGACGTTTTACCTGCATTGCGCGGAAAAGGACGCAGCAAATTGGCGGTCAGGGTTCCTGCCCATGCAGGTGCGCGCCGCTTGTGTCAGGCTTTGAAAACGCCTTTGGTCTCGACTTCGTGCAACCGCGCAGGTAAACGCGCGTGTAAGACGGAGCGGGAAGTGAGAAGGCAGTTTGGAAGGGATGTATGGGTAGTCGGCGGTTTAATCGGCAAACAAAAGTCGCCGAGCCAGATTATTGATGGGGAAACAGGCGTTCGTTTGCGTTAGAAATCGGATGGATAGGATGAGTGGAATTATGCTTTGAACTGATAAACCGTTTATTTGAGAAAATGTGGATAATCCTGAATATAACTTTCTCAAAAAAGCCAAAAAGGTCATCTGAATCCCCATATTCATGGTTTTCAGACGACCTTTTGATTTAACTATCTTGTGGATAAGTATGTAGATAAGTTGGGCATCAGAGCTTGCTGCCGCATACGGCTTCAAATTGTTTTTCGGTAATCGTACCGTTCATTACGCTCATCGGGCGGATATTCGTCGCGGTATAGTTGTGTTTGGAAATTTCTTTGCCGTGTTCGTCAAGAAGCTGCAAAGCGGTCAGACGGTAGGTTTTGTTGGTGCAATGGATTTCCCAGTCGCCGATGGCGGTTTTGTAGGCAGGCGTGTTGACGAAGCGTTCTTCCTTCATCTTCGATACGGTTTTTCTATCGCGGAAAGTAACCAAATTACCGTTTTTCTTGATGCTGTTTTTATCAATCGCCACCTTGATATTGCCGTCGGAAATCGTGCCGATGTTGTCCCAGTTGCCGCTGACGCCGCCGCTTGTGGTCGTAGTCGTTTGACAGGCGCTCAGGAGCAGGGCTGTCGATAAAGTCGAAATAAGGGAAAAGTGTTTGATGTTCATAAGTTTCGGGTGCTTAGGATAAATTATTAGACTGTCGTATTATGCGCGAAGACGGCGGGGCAGTAAATCGGCTTTGCAAAGTCTTAAAACCGCCAAAAAATGAAAAGGTCGTCTGAAAACAGATTTTCTAGTCGATTGACTGGAAACCGGTATGCCGCCGCTTTGCCGGAGATTAAAGAGAACGGTAACGCATTGGGTAAACCAGTTTCCCATATCCGTATTGTCGGCAGTTCCGCCATCTTGTCTCAATCAAAAATCAATCTGCGATACCCAACCAAGCATAATCCGTTTTCAGACGACCCCATGTGGATAACTCAAATATCCCCCATGCAGGCAGTGTCTAAAACCGCTAAAATAACGTTTTTCCCTTCCTACGGAACCATCATGCCCCAGCCTTCCGCCCAACAGATTTTGCACGAAGTATTCGGCTATCCCGAATTTCGCGGCAAGCAGGAGGCTGTCGTCAATACATTGGCAGGCGGCGGAAGCCTGATGGTATTGATGCCGACGGGCGGGGGCAAGTCGTTGTGTTACCAAATTCCCGCGTTGATGCGCGAAGGCGTCGCCATCGTCGTTTCGCCGCTGATTGCCCTGATGAACGACCAAGTAGCGAGCCTGCACGCTGCAGGCATAGAAGCAGCAGCGGTCAACAGCAGCACAACAGTGGAAGAAGCCCGCGAAGTGGCGGACAAACTCGCCCAAGGTCGTCTGAAACTGCTCTACGTCGCACCGGAGCGGCTCGTTACCGACCGTTTCCTGCGTTTTCTCGATCAGCAAACCATCAGCCTTTTCGCCATAGACGAAGCGCATTGCGTCAGCCAATGGGGGCATGATTTCCGCCCCGAATACCAGCAATTAGGGCTGCTTGCCGAACGCTATCCGCAAGTGCCGCGCATTGCCTTGACTGCGACCGCCGATGCGGCGACCCGCGCCGACATCAAACATTTCCTCCATCTGGAAGACGCGCCCGAATTCATCTCCAGCTTTGACCGCCCGAATATCTATTATCAGGTTATCGAAAAAAACAACGGCAAAAAGCAGCTTCTCGACTTCATCCGCAAAGAAATGGAAGGGCAAAGCGGCATCGTCTATTGCCTCAGCCGCAAAAAAGTCGAAGACATCGCCCAATTCCTCTGCGAAAACGGATTGGACGCGATCCCCTACCATGCCGGCTTGAGCATGGAAGTGCGCGAAGCAAACCAACGCCGTTTTACCCGAGAAGACAACATTATCGTTGTTGCCACCGTTGCCTTCGGTATGGGCATAGACAAACCGGACGTGCGCTTCGTCGCCCATCTCGATATGCCCCAAAGCGTCGAACATTTCTACCAAGAATCCGGCCGCGCTGGGCGGGACGGGCTGCCTGCCGTGAGTTGGCTGTGTTACGGGTTGAACGACTGGGTATTGCTGCGCGAACGCATCGCCGAAGGCAATAGCGACGAAGTGCAGAAACAAATCGAAATGCAGAAGCTCGATGCCATGCTTTCCGTCTGCGAAACCGCCGCCTGCCGCCGCGTCCTCCTGCTCAAACATTTCGGCGAAGAATCCGCCCCTTGCGGCCATTGCGACAACTGCCTGCATCCGCCCGTACGCTTCGACGGCACCGTCCTCGTACAAAAGCTCCTCAGTTGCGTATATCGCGCCGGACAACGCTTTGCTGCCGGCTATATCATCAACCTGCTGCGCGGTAAAAGCGACGACTGGATACGGCGCAACGGCCACGACAAACTCTCCACCTTCGGCATCGGCAGCGGGCAAACCGACAAAGAATGGCGCAGCGTCATCCGCCAATGCATCAGCCTCGGCTACCTCACCGTCAACGTCGCCCAATATCAGGCATTGCAACTGACTGAAGCCGCAAAAAAAGTCCTTAAAGGCGAAACCGAAGTCATGTTGCGCCCATTGCGCCGCGAAAAAGCCGCCACTCAAAAGCCCAAAGACAACTGGCTGCGTACCGAACGCGAAGAACGCCTATGGCAGGCATTGCGGCATTGGCGGCAGCAGCGCGCCCATGCCGAAGAAGTCCCTGCTTACGTCGTCTGCGGCGACAAAACCCTGCGCGACATCGTCGAAAAAATGCCACAAACACTTGAAGATTTGCACCAAATCTACGGTTTGGGTGAGGCGAAAATCAACAAATTCGGCATCGACATCCTCAATGTCTGCGGGAACGCAGCCGAAAACCAAAGCGGACAAACGGGCAACGAAGAACCCCTATTCACCCCCCAAACCGAGCGCGAACAGCAATTACAGCAAAAGCTTGAAACTTGGCGTGCCGAGCAGGCAGCCGCCAAACAATGCGCCTTGGGCAAAGTCCTTTCCAACATCAGCCTGACCGACCTTGTCGTCTTCACGCCCGCCGAAGAAGCCGACTTGCTCGGTATCTACGGCATAGGCAGCGAAAGAATTGCCCAATACGGGCAGGTAATACTCGACATCTGCCGCCCCTACGCAGACGGGCTTTCCGAGCCGAAACAGGCAGAACGCCAGCTCGCCCGCCACCTGTTCCAATGGTGTCTCGATACCGCCCGATATGAAGGCGGAGAGATGCACGCCGTCGCCAAAAAACAGACTTTACGCGCCATCGCCAAAGCCCGGCCGCAAACTTTGACGGCGCTTTCTAAAATAGACGGCGTGAGCGGGGAATGGTTGGAGCAATACGGCGAAGAAATCGTAGAAATCTGCACGGCGGATTGACCGTTAAAAAGACACAGAAAAAGGTCGTCTGAAAACCCTGTATAAAGGTTTTCAGACGACCTTCTAAATATAGTGGATTAACTTTAAATCAGTACGGCGTTGTCTCGCCTTAGCTCAAAGAGAACGATTCTCTAAGGTGCTGAAGCACCAAGTGAATCGGTTCCGTACTATCTGTACTGTCTGCGGCTTCGTCGCCTTGTCCTGATTTAAATTTAATCCACTATATTAATATCTTTATAAAACAATAACAAACAAAATTTTTTCAATTCGCTTGTAAGCATTTTCAAGCTGCCACGTCTAATCGGGCATGAAACGATTTTATGGAACGGTTATCATGAAAACGAATATCACAGCCCCGTGGCAATCGGCTTTAGGTTTATTGGCTTTGCGCCTGTTTGCCGCTTACGAATTTTGGGAATCGGGTATGCAGAAATGGAACGGCGAAAACTGGTTTGCCGAAATCAACGACCAATTCCCCTTTCCGTTTTATCTGCTGCCCGACAGCATGAATTGGAACTTGGCGATGTGGGCGGAGCTGGTTTTTCCGGTTTTGCTGCTTTTAGGATTGGCGACCCGCCTGTCCGCCTTAGGGTTGATCATTGTAACGGCGGTGGCGTGGGCGGCAGTCCATGCGGGTGCGGGTTATAATGTCTGCAACAACGGCTATAAAATGGCTTTGATTTATATCGTGGTTTTAATCCCGATTCTGCTGCAAGGCGCGGGCTGTTTATCGTTGGATGCGTTGTTGAAAAAACGTTTTTGCCCGAAATGCCGCGTCGGAAATCAATAAAAAAGGTCGTGGAGCGGACTTTAAACGCGCCAACTCAAATTCTTAATCTGTTTAACTTGATACTTTAAAAAGGAAATCAATATGAAAAAAAATGTAGCCGCTGCCCTTGCAGGTGCTTTGTCTTTGTCTTTGGCTGCCGGTGTTGTTGCCGCTGACAAACCGGTAAGCAGCAAAGCAGGCGTTCAAAAATCTGCCCAAGGCTCTTGTGGTGCGGCTAAAGCTGCTGAAGGTTCATGCGGTGCCGCTGCTTCTAAAGCAGGCGAAGGCAAATGTGGCGAGGGTAAATGCGGTTCAACCGTGAAAAAAGCCCCCGCTAAAAACGCCAAAGCAGCAAAAGCCAAAGCTAAAGCAGTTGAAGGCAAATGCGGCGAAGGCAAATGTGGTTCTAAATAATTTAGAACAAAAAGCCGCATTTTATTGATAAATGCGGCTTTTTATCTGATTTTGACAGCAATTTCGTACCAAAACCGTCGGAACACCATCCAAAACGGAGCAACATCATGATTCAACACGCAGGCTTAGGCTACCGCCGCGACTTGGCGGAAGACTTCCTCTCGCTTTCAGACGACAGCCCGATACACTTTATCGAAGCCGCCCCCGAAAACTGGCTGAAAATGGGCGGCAGAGCGCGCAAACAGTTTGACCGCGTGACGGAACGGCTACCGCTGGCGTTGCACGGATTATCCATGTCGCTGGGCGGACAAGCCCCGTTGGATACCGCCTTGATAGACGGCATCAAAGAAATGATGCGCCGTTACGATTGCACGTTTTTCTCCGACCATTTGAGCTACTGCCATGACGGCGGTCATCTCTACGACCTATTACCGCTGCCCTTCACCGAAGAAATGGTGCGGCATACCGCGCGGCGTATCCGCGAAGTGCAAGACCGATTGGGCTGCCGCATCGCCGTAGAAAACACCTCCTACTACCTGCATTCCCCGCTTGCCGAAATGAACGAAGTCGAGTTCCTCAACGCCGTTGCCCGCGAAGCCGACTGCGGCATTCATCTCGATGTGAACAATATCTACGTCAACGCCGTCAATCACGGACTGTTGTCGCCAGAGGCTTTTTTAGAAAACGTTGATGCAGGGCGCGTGTGTTACATCCACATCGCCGGACACGATGTCGAAACGCCAGAATTATTGATTGATACTCACGGCGCGGCGGTTTTACCGACTGTTTGGGACTTGCTTGAACTCGCCTACACCAAGCTGCCGACCATCCCGCCCACCCTGTTGGAACGCGATTTCAATTTCCCGCCTTTTGCCGAACTCGAAGCCGAAGTCGCCAAAATCGCCGACTATCAAACGCGTGCCGGAAAGGAATACCGCCGTGCAGCCTGAAACCTCCGCCCAATACCAACACCGTTTTGCCCAAGCCATACGCGAAGGCGAAGCCGCCGACGGCTTGCCGCAAGACCGCCTGAACGTCTATATCCGCCTGATACGCAACAATATCCACAGCTTCATCGACCGCTGTTATACCGAAACGCCGCAATATCTCGACAGCGGAGAATGGGGTCGTCTGAAAGAAGGCTTCATCCGAGACGCGCGCGCCCAAACCCCCTATTTCCAAGAAATCGCCGGCGAATTTCTCCAATACTGCCAAAGCCTGCCGCTTTCAGACGACTTCTTGGCACTGATGGACTTCGAACATACCCAACTGCTCGCTGAAGTCGCCCAAACCGACAGCCAAGCCTCGCTCGCCGATTCAGATGATTTGGCATACACCATTTCTCCCGCCGCCTTCGTCCGCCGCTACCATTACGATGTTACCGACGAATTGCAGGAGGCGGAAACCGCCGTTTTGGTATGGCGCGACAGCGAAGACGACGTGATGTACCAAACCCTCGACGATTTCGACGCATTATTGCTGGAAACGCTGGCAGACACGCCCGCCTCCCTGAACGGCCTGCAAACCATGCTGGCAGAGTTCATGTCGTCTGAAAGCGGCTGGCAGGACGCATTAAGGCAAAAATGGACGGATTGGCTGGAACAAGGTATTTTGGTTGTTGCATCAGCCGAGGTCGTCTGAAATGGTCGAATTGACGTAGTGAGCAGGAAATTTCTATAAAGGCACTATCGCAGCCCCCTCTTTCCGAAGGAAAAGGTAAAGATGGGGAAGAAATCGAAATATCGGCGGTTTTTGTCGTTTTCAGACGACCTTTTTTATATTGGGGGTAAAGACCCGCTAAAAGGCTTGGCAGGTCGTCTGAAAATGCGTAACCGGTTACTGAGAAACAAAAAAGCTACGTCAATCATTTATGTATTTGATGACACACACGCTCAGTATCAGCGTAAAATCAGAAATTCACAGCCATAATTCATTCAATGCTGATACATTATGTCCCTACCCGAATTGACTGACGCCGAGCTTGCCGAATCCCGCAAGCTGCTCCTGCGTTTCGCCCGCATCCAGTTGCCCGACCGCCCCGATTTGGCGGAAGACCTTGTGCAGGAAACCATGCTTTCCGCCTATCGCGCTGCCGAAGGTTTCAAAGGAGATGCACAAGTGGGCAGCTGGTTGTTTGCCATTCTGAAAAACAAAATCACCGACTGCCTGCGCCAGATCAGACGGCAGCGCGAAGTATTTGCCACACCTGCGGAAGAAATGTTGGACGAAGCCTTTGAAGAACGGTTTGCATCAGACGGGCATTGGACGGCGGACGGCCATCCGCAAACTTGGGCCTCGCCCGAAAAAACGTTGGATAACAAAGAGTTTCGTGAAATCCTGCAAACCTGCCTATACCAAATGCCCGAAAACACCGCCCGCGTGTTTACCATGAAAGAAATCCTCGGCTTCTCATCCGACGAAATCCGCGAGCAATGCGGCATCAGTATGTCCAACTACCACACCATCATGCACCGCGCCCGCGAAACCCTGCGCCAATGCCTGCAAATCAAATGGTTCGGCAATGCAGAACATGCCGGTTAAGCCCGTTAGGAAAACACGATGAACAAATGCCGCAAAACCGCCTACCTGCTCTCCAAAAAACAGGACGAAACCCGCCTGACCATTCCCGAACGCGTTTTTCTGGGCAGCCACCTGCTGATATGCCCCCATTGCCGCGAATATAAAAAACAACTCGACCTTATTCAGAAAGCCATGAAAAAGATGTTTTGAGGCTGGCGGATAAGGTTAAAAAGGTCGTCTGAAACCTGATTGATGTAGGGTTTCAGACGACCTTTTTTGCATGAAAGAAAATAGGGATTGATTGGTTTGAGCATGAGTTGGGATGAAATGGCGCGCCCATAAAAAGCCGGCTTTTTAAGCCGGGATTTTGAAATTGGGCAGGATTTGGGCGGATTTAAAGGCATAGCAAACAAGGTTTAAACCGCCCAATAAGCTGGAGGCTATATAGGAATGATTGTGTGGGTGTCAACATTTTCCGCCTTTTTTCAGAACAAAACATGACTTATGCCAATATTTGTTACTACAACCCACTACATCGGCGGGAATATGAAAATGATGTGTGTTAGAATTTTTCCAGCTGTTTTATAAAACAGTACCTTAACTAAAAAATTTAAGAAGGATAGAACATGAACAAATTACTAATTGCTGCGATGATGATGGCCGCTTTGTCGGCTTGTTCCCAAGAAGCCAAGCAGGAAACTAAGGAAGCGGCTTCTGCCGTAGCTTCCGAGGTTAAAGACGCTGCGGCTTCTGCTACCGATGCTGCTGCATCTTCCGCTCAAGCAGCGGCGAGCAAAGTAGAAGATACTGCCGCCAAAGCCGCATCAGAAGTAAAAGAAGCTCCTGCCTCTGAAGCCAAACCGGCAGAAAAAACAGAAGCTGCGCCTGCCAACGAGAAAAAAGATGCCTCGTCCGCCAAAGTGGACGGCAAAGCCGTTTTCGAAGCCAACTGTAAAATGTGCCACGGCGGTACCATCCCGGGCGCTCCGGTCGTCGGTAAGAATGATGATTGGGCTCCGCGCATCAAACAAGGCAAAGAAACCCTGCATAAGCATGCACTTGAAGGCTTCAACAGCATGCCGGCAAAAGGCGGCAATACCAACCTGAGCGACGACGAAGTCAAAGCGGCGGCTGACTATATGGCAAACCAATCCGGCGCCAAATTCTAAGCCGTACAAATCAAAACGCACCTTATTACAAGGTGCGTTTTTTCATGGTATAGTGGATTAACTTAAAACCAGTACGGCGTTGCCTCGCCTTGTCGTACTATCTGTACTGTCTGCGGCTTC
>ERZ772935.219-NODE-219-length-23321-cov-5.287716_pt1 | contig 23321 bp, 18 predicted proteins | sample MGYA00511683_ERZ772935 | MGnify/ENA primary metagenome ERZ772935 (study PRJEB29015, sample SAMEA2738086) | human oral metagenome | biome: human oral; feature: human-associated habitat; material: saliva | place: China | collected 2228 ...
TGCAGGTAGAAGACGTCACCGGGGTATGCTTCACGTCCCGGCGGGCGGCGCAGCAGCAGGGACACAGCGCGGTATGCTTCTGCCTGCTTCGACAGGTCGTCGAAGATGATGAGGACGTGCTTGCCACCGTACATCCAGTGCTGGCCGATAGCCGAACCGGTGTAGGGTGCCAGGTACTTGAAGCCTGCTGCGTCGGATGCGGGAGATGCCACGATGGTGGTGTACTCCAGCGCGCCGCGAGTCTCAAGGGTGTGGCGGACAGCTGCAATGGTGGATGCCTTCTGGCCAACAGCCACGTAGACGCATCGAACCTGCTTGTCGGGGTCACCCGAAGCCCAGTTGTCCTTCTGGTTCAAAATGGTGTCGATCGCAATAGCGGTCTTACCGGTCTGGCGGTCACCAATAATCAGCTGACGCTGACCGCGACCAATCGGAATCATCGAGTCGATTGCCTTCAGACCGGTCTGCAGCGGCTCGTGAACCGACTTACGCTGGGTCACGCCGGGAGCCTGCAGCTCCAGTGCGCGGCGACCTTCAGCCTCAATGGGGCCCAGGTCATCGATCGGGTTACCGAGGGGGTCAACAACGCGACCGAGGTACGCGTCGCCAACGGGCACCGAGAGGACCTCACCGGTGCGGTGTACGACCTGGCCCTCTTCAATACCGGTGAAGTCGCCCAGGACGATCACACCAATATTGCGGGTATCCAGGTTCTGTGCGAGGCCGAGGGTGCCGTCTTCGAAACGAAGCAGCTCATTCGCCATAACCGAGGGAAGACCCTCGACACGAGCGATACCGTCGGAGGCCGATACAACTCGACCCACCTCAACACGTTCTGCATTGCCGGGTTCGTAAGACGCTGCAAACTCGTTCAGCGCATTACGGACATCTTCGGCATTGATGGTCAGTTCGGCCATCTTGTGTCCCTGCTCTCTCATTGTGGTTGCATTCCGTCAACGGAACCAACCGAAACTTGCAATTCGGGTTGAACGGGCGGGCAATGCCGCCGCTTCTGCGAAGGAGGCATCAGCCACGCACCCGCTACCCGAGGTATCTTCTAAATCACCGTTGCGACGAACGGTTCAGCGTCGCTAGCTTGAGCCGCTAGCCGATGGAACGAGCCAGGTCGGACATGCGGGTCTCGACGGTACCGTCGATCACCTCGTCGCCCACCTGAACACGCAGACCGCCCAGAACGGCGGGGTCCACCGAAACGTCGAGCTTCAGCTCACGGCCGTACACGGCGTTGAGCGCGCGACCGAGACGTTCAAGCTGTGCCTGCGACAGCGCAATCGCGCTAGTTACTCGCGCAATGTAACGGTTCTGTCGCGTGACGATGATTTCTGCGAACTCATCGGCTACCCGCGCAGCGTGACGGCCGCGGGGGTTGGAGCCAACTCGTTCGAGCAGAAGCACACCTTCGGCGGTGGTGGCGGGGCCACCGAGCGCCACGGCGAGCTTCTTCTTTGCTTCTTTGCTTGCCTGATGGTCGGACAGCGCTTCCTGCGCCTGAGCGTTGGAATCAACGGTACGCACAAAGGTGAGTAGTTCGTTGAGAACCTCGTCCAGGGCATCCACGCCACCGCGAGACTGAGCCGATGCGGTCACGGCGAGCACTGCTGCACGCTCCAGGGCATTCGCCAGATCAGCATCATCAGACCAGCGCTGAGCCACCGCATTGGTGAACACAGCCATAGCCTGAGAAGAGATCTTGCCGCCGAAGACGGTGTTAGCGATACCCTGACGTGCTGCTGCATCACGCGAAGAATCGGTGACAGCACGGCGCAGGGTGCCGTTGTGGTCGAGAACATCAACCACAGCGAAAAGCTCGCTCGCCAGGTTCAGGGGCTGCAGGGAAGCGTGAGCTTCCAGCACCTCTTCCACCTTGCTCAGTGATTCAGTAGATACTCCTGCCATTACCGAGCCGCACCTGCGTTCTGCTTCTCGGTTTCAAGGTCAGCAAGAAAACGATCTACCACACGGGCCGATCGCTCATCATCGTTGAGGGCTTCGCCCACAATCTTGCCGGCAAGGGTCGTAGCAAGAGTGCCAACCTCGGAACGGAGGGACACTGCTGCTGCCGCACGCTCTGCCTCGATAGCCTTTGCTGCATTATCGCTAATGCGCTGAGCCTCAGCGGTTGCACGCTCGCGAGCATCGGCAATGATTGCCTCGCCCTCTGCGCGTGCCTCTTCACGAATCTTCTGAGCCTCCAGTCGAGCGCTTTCGAGCTGCTGGGTGTACTCATCGCGAGCCGCTGCAGCCTCTGCCTGTGCCTTCTCGGCCTTGGCAAGGCCACCTTCGATTGCTTCCTTACGGTCCTGGTAGATCTTCTCGAACGCCGGGACAACGTACTTAGCAACGATGTAGTAGAGGATCAGGAATCCGATGAGGGTAATGACAATTTCCCCGACGTCGGGAATCAGGGGGTTCGAAGTTGCCTCCGCTCCCCCTTCGCTTGCCAGATAAATCATGGAGGGAATCCTGTTCTATGGGATGGGTCGTTTAGGATGTGGCAGAGCCGGTTACTTGATGAAGACGAGAACCAGGCCCAGAATTGCCAGTGCCTCGACCAGTGCGAAGCCCAGGAACAGCATGGGCTGCAGGGTCTTCTGGGACTCGGGCTGACGAGCAACGCTGGTCATGTATGCCGCGAAGATCAGACCCACGCCGATGCCGCCGCCAATAGCTGCCAGACCGTAGCCAACCGCAGTGATGGAACCAACCATTATTTTTCCTTTCAACAGTGTTCGACCGGGAACATACCCGGACCGAACAGAGTTTGATTTGAGTTAATAGCCCGCACAGTGAACGTGTGGGTTGCTTTATTCACGCCCAATGACGAACGCGAAAACCTAAAAAACTAGAGAGTTTAGTGTCCCTCGGAAACCGAGCCCTGCAGGTACACAGCCAGCAGCAGAGCGAACACATAAGCCTGGATGCACTGAATCATGAATTCCAGGAAGTACAGGAACATGCCCAGAGCACCGGGAGCAATAGCAGCCAGGTAGCCGATGCCACCCAGAGTCTCAACCATGTAGGTCACCATGCTGGATGCAACCATCAGCGCCAGGTGACCACCGAACATGGTCGCGAAGAGACGCAGTGCGTGAGTTGCGGGACGAATCAGCAGGTTCGAGAAGAACTCGATCGGGATCAGGATGGGGTAAATCCACACCGGCAGACCCGAAGGCATGGTGATGTCCTTGAAGAAGCCGCCCAGGCCCTTACGCTTGATACCAACGCCAACCCAGGTCAGGTACGCTACGCCAGCCAGTGCGTAGGCGCTACCGGGGTGGGAGAAGGAGGGCAGCTGAACAAACGGAATCGAACCGAAGAGGTTGTTCACCAGAACAAAGAAGAAGGAGGCGAACAGAATCGGCACGAAAGGCTTGTAGTGCTGTACGCCCAGGGTTTCCTTACCGAGGGAGTTACGAGCAAACATGTAGCCAGACTCAGCGATGAACTGAGTCTTGCCGGGAACCATGGCGCGCTTACGTGCTGCGGTGAGGAAGAATACCGCGATAATCACCACGGACAGCAGAATCAGTACGTTCTGCTTACCGAAAGCGAAATCACCAATGGTGAAGAAGGGGGGCAGATGCATGTCTTCGGGGGTCGGCGGCACATAGGCTTCCGCGAGGATCAACCCGTTCTCGATCAAAGCAAGTCCTTTCTTGCTACTAGTGGCTATCAAGAGCCCATGTCTGCCTCTAAGCGACTGACATGCTAACTACATGGATGAATGTGTGACCTAGCGGTCCGCGTTCAATGACCTAGCGGTCTTTATTCTGCCTGGTCATGTGGGTAAAGACGAGGGTCAAACCTCCGACAGCGCCAATCAAGACGCCAACCCACACCAGCCAGGTGGTGGAGAAGGCCAGGTCACCGAGGTAACCGATGCCTCCCCACACTGCTACACCGATGATCAGATAGAGAATCGACATGACTGCGCCGGAGAGACCTCCGTCAGATACCAATTCTCCGGTAGTGCGGAGCTTTTTATCTCCGTCCCACCATTTCTTCTCTTCGGCCAAACGTATTTCCTTTCAAACACCGATCGCGTTACCGACCATGGTCTTCTAGATCGGTGTCGAAGTATAGAATTCTCAGTCGTGCGATGCTGACTGTTTCAATAACAATCCACAGAATCACGCCGGTACATGCGCCCGCGAGAGTCCAACCGTGCCTCAGATTCTCGGGGAATGGCACGAACATCAATACCAGACCGAGTAGGGCAATCTTCACGAGGTAGCTCACCACCAGCGATTTGGGTACACCCCAGTCGAAAATGGGAGCAACCAACATAACTAATACGCCCAGAGTGAAGCATATATAGATTATCAGAAAGCCCAATGTTATTCCTAGCGCGCCCACAGGGCCCGCAAACAGGTACGCACTCATCATACCGCCCAACCAAGCCAGCAGAGAGTAAGCCGATACCCTGTAGAACAAAAATTTCCAGGAAAGCTCCTGGCTCTCGAAAGAAGAGGCCTTCAAACCTGCTTGAGCGCGCTCTCGGCGGCGTTTCTGCTGCCGCCTACGTTCCGCCGGCGGATACCACAGAACGTCCACCACGCGCCTCCAGAGAGGCTCAGCAGGAACCTCAGCTGAAGGTTTAGAGTGTTCAGAAGTCATTAGTGTTTCTCCCCACGGTTTCGATGAGAAGCAGGCTGGGCAGAGGAGGGAGCAACAGAGGAGCGAGCAGTAGAAGAGCCGTCTGCACGGTCTTTCACAGAATCCGGCATAATCGGCTCCGGATGCAACGAGGTCGGCTCCACATTCTCGGGAGTCGCCGGAACACCGGTAGCAGAAGTCAACGAACCGGTAGCAGGCTCCGAGGCAGTCTTCTTCGCCTCAGGAGCTGTCGTCTCAGGAGCCGAGGCAAAACGCTTCGACAAATCAATCGCAGAAGTAGGAGCCTCGCCGCCAAAGAGCTGCGGCATACGCAGATACACGACCAACACGGCAAGAGCCACCAGCACAACACCCACGGTCGCCACCACAGATCCCGCAGTGTACAGGTCAGAGGCAAACGCCAACAGCACCCACACCAAAATGGTCGTACCCGTCACCACGGCGGTCGAACCAAGGTGGCTGAAACCAACATCCGTCAGACGCTGATACGTGTGAGTACGGTGCGGCTTATACCACTGCTCCCCCGCCATAAAACGACGGAACAGAGTAATACCAGCATCCGCAAGGTAGGTCACCAGCGGAGCAAAAGACAGCAGGAACGGAACATCCGCAAACCACGCACCCACAGCCATCGTGCCCAGCGCCGCACCCAAAACATAAGAACCCGCATCGCCCAAAAACACGTTCTTACCAGGGCGTACATTCCACGGCAGGAACGCCGCAAAAGCACCAGCAACAGCCACACCGGCCAACGCCAGCCACGGCAAGTTCACCATCCAGCCGGTCAGCGCATACGCCAAACCAGCCACCAGACCGTGAGCACCAGAAATGCCGTTAATGCCGTCCATAAAGTTCGCCACATTAATGTATCCGGCAATAAAAATCGCGCCCAAAACCAGTAGCAGAATGTTCGTGCCCTGCACCGTCGCAAAGCTTACGCTCACCAGAAGACCAATGACCAGCTGCAGGCCCGCACGACGCACAATGCTCACGCCGCGAATATCCTCCAGCCAGCCCAGGGCAAGAGCGCACAAAATCGCCGCGGCAATCGTCACCGCCAGCTGCAGAGACTCAGAAGAACGGTACGTCCAGCCAAACAAAGTAGCCACTACAAACGCCAGCAAAGTCGCCGCAGCAGTCGCCAAACCCATACCGCGGTAGGTCGGAGCAGTATGCGAAGAACGCTCATTAGGAACATCCACCATATTGTTGCGGTGCAAAATCGGGCGCACCGCAAACGGCAAAAGGGCACCCAAAACAAAAGCAAGAGCAAAAATACTCAACAGCTCAGAAAAGGAGGTCATACCAGCTCCAAGGCATTGGCACCGTCGAAGCTGGAACCAAACTCCAGAATCGCGGCTAAGGGACGATATGTGTGTAGTGTGTGTTTACTTCGTATTCTATAGAACTCTTCTGAAGCCCGGGGCTAAACGTTACAGAATCTCTCCATACGCTCCGCATATTCTGCGTCCTGAAATGTTCTACACCGAGAAAGGGAAAACACCGGATGCCGCACCCGCCACGCAAGTGCAGCATCCGGTGTCATTCCGTAAAGATTAGAACGTCTGTGCATCCGCCAGAGTACGCGGATCCGGGGCACGCTCCAGGCCATGACGCTCATAGCCGCTGTGCTCCCGATAGTTCTGAATCCAGCGCTCATAATCGAGCTCATCAGGGTCAAGTGCCGGGGCACTCGACCGGGAAATATACCGGTTCTCCTCACTCGGTACCAGCTTCTCGGTACCGCCGAAGAGAGTCTCATCCAGCTTCTCACCCTTGCGAAGACCAATCTCCTTGATCTCCACGTCATACCGCTCATATGCCTGGCGCATCGCCTTCGCAACGTCCAGAATCTTGACCGGCTGGCCCATGTCCAGCACCATGACCTCGCCCGGGCGACCAATTGCACCGGCGAGCATCACCAGCAGGCAGGCATCGGTAATCAGCATAAAGTAACGGGTCGCGCGCTTATCCGTCAGGGTAATCGGACCACCCGAAAGAATCTGCTTCGTAAAGAGCGGCTTAATCGAACCGCGCGAACCAAACACGTTACCGAAACGAACCGACACGTAGGTGTTGCCGGTCTTCTCGCCAAAGTACGCGGTCAGACGCTCCGCCACGCGCTTGGACTGGCCCAGTGCAGTCTTCGGGTCCGCAGCTTTATCGGTCGAAACGTTCACGAAGGTCTTCACGCCCACCGCCTCCGCGGCACGCAGCACGTTCAGAGTGCCCAGGGCGTTCGTCTTCCACGCCTCCTGCGGGTACGCCTCCAGCGCCGACACATGCTTCAAAGCCGCTGCGTGGAACACCACCTCGGGGCGACGGTCACGGAAAATCTCCAGCAGGTTATCGCCCTCACGAATATCAGCCAGAATAATGCGGTCATCATCCAGGCTCGACTCGTGAGTAATCGAAACCTTCGTCTCCATCAGCAGAGTCTCATCATGATCAAGCATCATGAGAGTCTCAGGCTCAAACTCGCTAATCTGACGGCACAGCTCAGAACCAATCGAACCGCCCGCACCCGTGACCAGCACACGCTTACCGTGCAGGTACGAACGCAGAATATCGCGGTCAATATCGTAGTTAATCTCGCCACGAATCACGCGCATCAGGTCGTTATCGCTCGCAGTAATCAGACGCTCACCCATCAGGCGAGCATTCGCACTACTAATACGCTGAACCTCAACCTTAAGCTTACGCATGCGGTTACAGAAGGACTCGAAGTAATCCTCCGGCATATCCGAAATCGTCACCAGAATCTTACGGGTACCCGACTCGCGAATTACCTGCTCCAGCTCGCGGTACGTCGTAATCACCGAAATGCCGTGGAACTTCGTACCAGCTTTCAGCTGGTCATCATCGAAAACCGCAACCGGGCGAAGCTTCGCGTCCTCGTCATGCAGCATCGAATCCATGACCATGCCGCCAATAAAACCGGCACCGTACACAATCACCGGCTCACCGGTCAGCTCACGCACCGCACCGCGCTCAGTGTACACGCGCTTCGCCATACGGGCACCAGCCATCATAATCAGGCTAAATGCCGCCGCAATCGCAGGCACACTATGCGGAATATGCGGCAGACCCAGCAGCTCATCCACAAAGGAGAAAGCAGTCAACGCCGCGCCCGCACTCAAAGCAGCCGCACCGGCACGCCAGGACTCGTCAAACGAACCGTACGAATACACGCCGTTATAAATCTTCACGCCCGCCAGACCAATAGCCAGATGCAACACCACAGCCAAAGTAGCGGTCATCGTCAACGACGCCGGGTGAATAATATCGAACACCGAGCCGTTGCTGAGCAGCACACTATAGCGGAGCATATACGCGAACAAAACCGCCAGCAGCCACGCGCTCGAATCAATCAGCGCCTGCGCAATCAGCCACCACGGCTTACGCTCATACAGGCGGTTCACCAGCATCGTGCCGGAGTCACCCTCCGTCACCATCGTGCCGCGCTGAGCAGCCTTCTGCATCACCACATGAGCGTGAGGTTTCAACTGAGCCACTACATGCCTCCTTCAGATGCGGTACCAGAAGAACGAGAAGAAGCACGAGCCGTCAAAGACGACAACGCACGAAACGCCGAACGGCGCGCCTGCTCAGGCACAAAACGGTACACGCTACGCACCGCCATGTTCTGAGCCCACTGAAGCTTAGAAATACCGTGACCGGTGTACAGGCGACGCTGAATCGCCACGTCCTGCAACCAGGCGTCCACTCCCCCGCGCTTCGTGTACGCGCCCGCACCCACGCGGTAACGCACCAGCGCCTCGGGGATATTACCCAGACGGTAGCCGGCATCGCGCAGACGCATCCACAGCCACCAATCCTCAGCGCCGGGCACAAACTCGTAACCGCCCAGCTGCTGCACGGCGCTCTTCACAAACGCCACAGACGGGTGATAAATCGGGTTACGCGAATCCATCGCGCTGAGCAGACGCGCAGAATCAACAATCGCCTCGCGAGTCGACTCCACCGCGGTATTGCTCTCATTCACCTCAAGCATGGCAGAGCCCAGCACCGTGTAGCCACCCTGCACCAGGGTAGGAATCAGACGCGCAAAACGAGTCGGCTCAGACAGGTCATCAGAATCAGCACGAGCCACCAGCTCATACGAACACGCCTGCAGACCGGCATTCAGAGCCTCCGCCAAACCAACATTCTGAGCCAGCTCCACCACCTGAATCGGAGGGCAATCCAGATTCTCAGCGCGCTGAACCCAGCGGTCCACCACGGCATCCAGCTCGGGGGTCAGCGGGCCGTCCTTCACCAAAACCAGCTCAGAAGGACGCACCGTCTGGTTCAGAAGATTCGACTCCAACGCCTGATCCAAGTAGGCGGGATTCTCCTTCGCGTACACGCTCATCAGCACCGAAAAATCGGGTACGGAGCTCACGCAACCGCGCGCCTTCTCAGCCTCAACGGCGCTAGCAGTAGCCGGCACGCCGTATCGGCCGGGGAAAGTCAGCGGGTAAATACCCTCAAGCACCTGAGCATTCGGGCGAGGCGCACGCAAACCATCACGCACACCATTGAGGAAATACCCCAGGTAGGTGCGGCGGTCATCAGTACGCAGGACAGTAGAAATCCATAGGCGCGCCGACGAGCCACCATACAGAAGCTTCTCCAGCGGGTTCAGGGTACGCGAACGGGTAAAGACCCACAGCTTATTACGCACATCGTTATAGAAACGCGGACCCGGGTCAGCGTTCGTCGTACCAAAAGTCTTCGTGTGGTGCTTAGCCACCGAGGAAGGCACCGCAATGCCGTCACGGTGATGAATCAGACGAGTCGAAAACTCGAAGTCATCATTCCAAATGAAGAACTCAGCAATCGGCAAACCACCGTTACGGCGAATAGCCTGCGCATCCATCAGAATCGACACGAACGAGGCGCTACGAATCGGGCGGGCACCCACCGCCTGCGCACGAGCATGACGCTGCTCCCCCGCCGCGAACATGGTGCGCGGAGTATTCATCGGGTGGTCCTCGCCGTTCGTCCACACCACACGAGAGGCCACCACCGCGGGGCGCTGCGAAGGCACCGGCGAATAGTTCAGCCAGGCGGCAACCGCCTCCGACAGGGTGTTCTCGGTCGGCTCGGTGTCATCATCCATAACCCACACCAGGTCCGGGTTATGGCGTTCCAACGCGCGGTCAATACCCACCGCAAAACCGCCAGCGCCGCCCATATTACTCTCCAGACGGATGCAATCCACCGGCAGCTCATAATCCAGGGCGCGCAGATACTCGGCGGTACCGTCCGTGGAGGCGTTATCAACAATCACCACCGCCGCAGGCACGCGCTCACCCGACGCGATACCAGCGAGGGTCTTCGGCAGCAGGTCCTCACGGTTATAGGTCACCACCACGGCGACCGTGCGGGGATACTCGTTCAAAGAATCGCAAGAAGAAGACTGTTCGGAAGAAGGCTGTTCTGAAGAAAGCTGGGCAAAAGCGGTCACGTCGCTGTACTTTTCTGCCATAAGTTCTCCCTCCACGGCGCGATGCGCCTGAATCAGCCGGTACGCGATATACCCATACCGAGCTGGGCGCTTATGGTGTTTCTCGCGCCCGCGGTATTCAACCGTGTGGATATATCACTCAAAGAAAATATTCTACCTGCGGTCTCCACTAGAGAGTGAACCATCACCCCAAAAGACGCGCTATATGACAAATAAACAACCGAAATCAGTTGATTTATCCGTATAGCGGACGTACCGGCACACCCAGTTTTGGGTATCCATCAAGCTACCAGCTTCACAGCCTGTGTTTGGGCTGTGCACCCCGTGCGAAAAAACGACCAGAGACCGAATAAAACCCCACAAATTCCCCATAAACTGTTCAAATATGGGAAAGTTGAAATGACCCCATTTTTCCCCGCAACGTACGCGGGGCTCGTGAGAGGTAAAAGAGATGTCCGAATCCAAGTGGAAAGTCATTGGCGCCAGCGGCTTCGTTGGTTCCTCCATCGTCGCGCGTCTGAACGCAGAAGGTATCAGCGTCGACCCCATTGAGGCACCTCGACTCGCAACCCGAGCCCTTGACGTAGACAGCATCATCGACGAAGCAGACCAGCTTGAAGGCATCATCGACTCCCTCGCAGAAGCCTTCGCGGGCGCGCAGGTCGTCGTCAACGCAGCGGGCCTCGCAGCACCCAACATGCAGGATCTGCCCCCGCTCGTCGGCGCAAACGCCCTGCTTCCCGCCGTAATCGCAATCGCCGCACAGCGCACCGGCGTACGCCGCGTCATCCACCTCTCCTCCGCAGCGGTACAGGGCCCGCGCCTCGTGCTGGATGATTCCGAAGAGACCAACCCGTTCAGCGCCTACTCCTTCTCCAAGGCGCTCGGCGAAGAAGCACTGCTCGACTTGCAGGATTACTTCCTCGAAGAGCACCCCGACTGCGCACCCGAACTGTGCATCCTACGCGCAACCAGCGTGCAGGGCCGCGGCCGCCGCACCACCGAACTCTTCGCCAAGATGGCGTCCTCCCCCTTCGCCTCCGTTGCGGGTGCAGGCACCGGCAAGTCCCCGGTCTCCAGCGTGCACGCCCTCGCAGAGTTCGTGGTCATGCTCGGCACCTTCCCCGGCGAGCTACCCACCATCGTGTTGCAGCCCTGGGAAGGCGCAACCGTCGCCTCCGCATCGCTGGATGCAGGCCGCCGCAAGCCGCTGCACCTGCCCGAATGGCTCTGCCGCGCAGCCGTCAAGGCGGGCTACACCATCTCCGAGCTGATGAACGATAAGTTCGCAGGTTCCGTGCGCAAGGTCGAGGTCATGTGGTTCGGCCAGGGCATCGACGACTCCTGGGCACGCGAAAACGGCCTTCTGCCCACCCCGCGCGTACGTGAAGTACTGCGCAACGCCCACACCGCGCTGGGCAAGAAGAAGGACCGCCGCTTCGACAAGAACTAGGTGGCGCAGAACTAGATAGCGCGCATGCTCTCCTAGAGGTGCACAACCTGAGGCACGCAGACTAGAGACACGCTGACTATGGGCCCATAGCCTAGAGGACTCATCACGAAAGGGAACCCCCGATATACCTGAACGATATATCGGGGGTTCCCTATACGTTTTTATGCTCCGAAATCTTACGCTCCGAGCTCTATAACGCGCAGAGGTTTAGAGGTGATCCTCCGGGGCGTCCTTCTGCTCAGTCTTTGCCTCAGAGTCGGTCGTAACAGTCTCGGTTGTAACAGCCTCAGTCTTAGCGCCTTCAGTCTTAGCGTCTTCAGTTTTAGCTTCTGCCGGCTTAGCCTCGCTCTGAGCGGGGGTGCTCTTAGCGGCAGTCTCAATCTTCGACTCGCCAAAGACCAGCGCACGAGCAGTATCAGCAGGAACCGGCAGAGTCTGCGGCTCATCCGCACGAACCGGCTTCGGAGTGTTGTCACGGTAACCGCGCGAACGCTCCTGATCCACGCCGGTGCTGAAAGCAGAAGACAGCGCCGAACCAGCGCCCAGCAGGGACGCAGCAACGGAACCGGCAGCCGGTGCCGAAGCGCGACGAGCAGGCTCACCGCTCACAGTGTGGGTGCTGTCCCACTGCTCGTACGCCTCATCCAGGTCAGCCTGATCATCCAGGGCACGCTCAGAAGGAGTCGACTCAGAGGAGGCGGAAGAAGCAGACTCAGCTTCCTCAACCTTACGAGCCGCCTGCTCGTCAGCCTCCGCACGAGTCAGGATGGTCGGGACAATCTCGCGCAGCTCCTCCACCGAAATTGCGCCCTCACGAACCACCACGTAGGGGAAGGAGGTGCAATCCAGAATCGTGGACGGTGCCGGCTCACGCTCAGTCACCACAACCACGCCGTCCTCATTCGGCTCAGACTCAAGCGGCTTAGGACGAGCGCCACCGTCAATGATCACGGCAACGTCCTCGCCCAGGGATTCCATGGCGGTCTGCGCGTCCAGTGCGGCTTCCTGGCCGGTCTTGTTCGCGCTCGAAACCGCGAGCGGACCGTGCTCAGTCAGCAGCTTCAGGGCGAACTCATCATCGGGGACACGCACGGCAACGGTACCGCGGGTCTCGCCCAAATCCCAGCTCAGCGATGGGTACGCGTGAAGAATAATAGTCAGCGCGCCGGGCCAGAAGCGACCACCCAGGTCGTAAATATCATCCGGAACGTCGTCGACCACACCAGCGAGCGCAGCAAGATCAAAGATCAGCACGGGCGGCGGCATGGTGCGGTCGCGGCCCTTATCTGCCAGCAGCTTGGCAACGCCCTGATGCGAGAAAGCATCGGCGGCAATACCGTAGACAGTATCGGTGGGCATCACAATCGTGTCGTGCGCCTTCAGCGCCTCGCGGGCAGCCTCAATGGCCTCGCGGGTCTCAGTTTCAGTCGTTACGGGGTACAGCTTTGCAGTCACGGGTCTTATTCTCTCATGTTTTTCTGTATGCGGCGAGACACCGGCACCCACAACGCGCCATGTGGAAGCGCTCTTCCAGGGGTTCGCCGTATTTCACCGGCTTTGGGCTGGTTACTGGGGCGGACGCGTTGCCTTCATGCAGCCCGGCACGGGCTAGGTGGTGCATCTACTAGTCTAAAGGCTCTAGTGGGCGCGGTTTATATCCGACGCTATGACGCGGACGATTATTCAGGTCACGCACCGGGTAGCAGCGCTCGAAGCCGATGCGCGACAGAAGCTCGGCGACGGCTTCTTCCTGGGTGTCGTCGTGCTCCATGATGAACAGACCGCCGGGGGCAAGAAGTTCGAAGGCGCGGGCGGCAATCGCGGAGGGCATCTGCATGCCGTCCTCTCCCCCGCCGTACAGCGCCATATCCGGGTCGTGCAGGGCGGCTTCCGGGTCGGCGGGTACGTTCGCAGGCGGAATATACGGAGGGTTCGAGAGTACCGCGTCGAAGGTTCCGGCAAGTTCGGGCAGGGCGGTGAGAGCGTCTCCCTGCACCAGGTGCACGCCGAGCGGCTCCAGGTTTTTACGGGTGTAGGGGATGGCATCTTCGGAGAGTTCCACCGCGAACACCTGGGCGTTCGGCAGTTCGCTCTTGATTGCCGCGGCGATAGCCCCGGAGCCGGTGCACAGGTCGACGATGCGCAGCGCACCGGTTGCCGAATCGGTGCCGCTTGCTGATTTGGTGCGTGCGCTGAGCACTTTGAGGGCTTCTTCGACGAGTAGCTCGGTCTCGGGGCGGGGTACGAACACGCCCGGCCCGACTGACAGTTCTAGGCGGTAGAAGGGAGCGGAGCCGGTGATGTGTTGCAGCGGTTCGCGGCTGGCGCGGCGGGCGACCAGCGCCTCGTACTCTGCGACCTGTTCGGGGGTGAGCCGCTCCCCCATCAGCGCGGCGTGCTGGAGGCGCGAGCGTGAGCCGTCGTAGAGCAGGTGCGCGGCGAGTAGCTCGGCGTCGACGCGGGGGCTGGGCACCTGCGCTAGTGCCGCGGTGGCGCGTGTGAGTACCTGCGCGAGTTCTTCCCCGCGCGGGTCGTGCACATTCACCTTCATGAGCTCTCCTCTTCGTCTCTCAACGGCTCAAAACCTGTCACAGCATATGGTTGAGGGGCTCCACCGCCGTAGCGGCGAGCCCCTCACCAACATCTCACGTCGATTCAGCGAATCGGCAAGAGTCTATATACAGAAACTACTTCTGTTCCTGGCCCACCTGAGCGAGGCGGTGCGCCTCGTCCATCTCAATAGCGGACTGAACCACAGGCTCCAGGTCGCCATTAAGCACAGCGTCCAGGTTGTACGCCTTGTAGCCGGTACGGTGATCCGCAATGCGGTTCTCCGGGAAGTTGTACGTACGGATACGCTCCGAACGGTCCATGGTACGCACCTGCGAAGCACGGTGTGCCGCGTTCTCAGCGTCAATCTGCTCCTGCTGGTGAGCCAACAGGCGCGCACGCAGAACGCGCATCGCAGCTTCACGGTTCTGCAGCTGAGACTTCTCATTCTGCATCGCCACCACAATACCGGTCGGAAGGTGAGTAATACGCACCGCCGAGTCAGTGGTGTTCACCGACTGGCCACCGGGGCCCGAAGAACGGTACACGTCAATCTTCAGGTCGTTCTGGTTGATCTCGATTTCTTCGGGCTCATCCACTTCGGGAAACACCAGAACACCAGCAGCAGAAGTGTGGATACGGCCCTGAGACTCAGTCGCCGGAACACGCTGCACACGGTGCACGCCACCCTCATACTTCAGGTGCGCCCACACGCCCTCAGCAGGCTCATTCGAGGAGCCCTTAATAGCAATCTGGGCATCCTTGTAGCCGCCAACGTCAGTGCTGGTCGAAGAAATAATCTCAGTCTTCCAGCCCTTGTTCTCGGCGTAACGCATGTACATGCGCAGCAGGTCACCAGCGAACAGAGCCGCCTCGTCACCACCGGCACCGGCCTTCACCTCAAGAATGACGTTACGGCCATCATCCGGGTCACGCGGAATCAGCAGGCGGCGCAGCTTCTCCTGAGCGACCTCCAGCTCCTCCTCCAGACCGGGAATCTCCGCCGCGAAATCCGGATCCTCATCAGCCATCTCGCGAGCAGCCTCAAGGTCATCCTTCAGCGAAGTGTACTTGTTGTACGCAGTCACAATACCGGTCAGCTCCGCGTAACGGCGGCCCACGCGGCGTGCCTTACCCTGGTTCGCCTGCACAGCGGGGTCGGCCAGCTGATTCTGCAGGTCAGCGTGCTCATCCAGCAGAACCTGAATAGATTCAAACATTCTGTTCTCTCTTCCATCTCCCGCACTTTACGCCGCACGGGCAGGCACTAGACATCTCACACCCCTCACAACGGGGATGCACAAAACGAACGGCTCACGCGCCCCACCCACATTCAGGAGGTGGGGCGCGTGAGATACGAGCCTTAGTCGACCAGACGCAGACCGTTCTTCTGAACCGTCAGAAGGAACTCCACGTTGCTTTCAGTCTTACGCAGCTGGTTAGTCAGAACGCCCAGAGCCTGCTCAGGCTCCATACCCGCCAGGGCACGGCGCAGACCCCACATAATCTTGATCTCATCCGGGGAGAGCAGGTTCTCCTCGCGGCGAGTACCAGAAGCGTTAATATCAACCGCCGGGAAGATACGCTTATCCGCCAGCTGACGGGACAGGCGCAGCTCCATGTTACCGGTGCCCTTGAACTCTTCGAAGATCACTTCATCCATCTTCGAACCGGTCTCAACCAGGGCGGTAGCCAGGATGGTCAGCGAGCCGCCCTCTTCAATGTTGCGGGCTGCACCGAAGAACTTCTTCGGCGGGTACAGTGCGGCAGAATCCACACCACCGGACAGGATACGACCGGATGCGGGAGCCGCCAGGTTGTATGCGCGGCCCAGGCGGGTCATGGAGTCCAGCAGCACGACCACATCGTAGCCGAGCTCCACCATACGCTTCGCACGCTCAATAGCCAGCTCAGCCACAGTGGTGTGATCCTCAGCGGGGCGGTCGAAGGTCGAGGCAATAACCTCACCCTTGACGGTGCGCTGCATATCGGTCACTTCTTCAGGACGCTCGTCCACCAGGACCATCATCAGGTACACGTCCGGGTTGTTCACGGTAATCGCGTTCGCAATGGACTGCAGCATGAGGGTCTTACCCGCCTTCGGCGGGGACACAATCAGACCACGCTGACCCTTACCAATCGGGGACACCAGGTCCACCACGCGGGTACCCAGCTTCTTCGGGGTGGTCTCCAGGCGCAGACGCTCCTTGGGGTACAGCGGAGTCAGCTTGGAGAACACGCGGCGGTTCGCTGCTTCCTCAACGCTCTGACCGTTAATCGCCTCAACCTGAACCAGCGCGTTGAAACGCTGGCGGTTGTTCGACTCACCCTCGCGCGGCACACGGATCGCGCCGAGCACGTGGTCACCCTTACGCAGATTGTACTTCTTCACCTGAGCCAGGGAGACGTACACGTCGTTGGTGCCGGGCAGGTAGCCGGTGGTACGCACGAAAGCGTAGTTATCGAGAATGTCCAGAACACCCGAAATCGGTGCCAGCACATCGTCTTCGCTCAGGCGAGGCTCGTTCTCCTCGCGGCGGCGAGCCTGCTTCTCAGCACGCTCAGCCTGACGGTCACGCTTGGAACGGCGCTCAGTACGCTCGGCACGCTCTGCGCGTTCTGCACGCTCAGCAGCCTTACGCTCGGCACGTTCACTACGCTCAGTGCTGCGCTCTGCACGCTCCGCGTTACGCTCACGCTTAGTGCGGCGCTCAGTACGCTCACCATCCTGATCGCGGCGACGCTCACGAGTACGGGTACGCTTCGAGCTCTTCTCACCGTCGGGGGTGCCAAAAGTCATGTCCAGGGCAGCGTTCAGGCTGTCCAGGCTCGCGGTGCCGTCAGCGGTAGTAGCCTTCAGCTCAGCAGAGTTACCGGGCAGTTCAATCTGCTCCGAACGCTCGCCAATACGCTCAGCAGCCAGCTCAGCGCGCACATCCAGCGGAGGAAGCTCAACGGGCTTCTCGTCCTTACGGGTGCGGGTGCGGCGGGTACGCTTCTCCGGCTTCTCGTTCGCCTCAGTCTTCTCGGACTTCTCAGCCGATGCGTCCTCACCCTCAGCGGCACGGCGAGCGCGCGCACGCTTCTGAGCGGGAGTCTCGTAACGGGAAGAGCGGGTACGCTTCTCAGACTTTTCAGCCTTCTCAGCGCCCTCAGCGGGGGCTTCAGCAGCCTCAGCGGTTTCGGTCTTCTCAGCCTTCGCAGCAGTCTTCTCTGCCTTTGCCTCAGTGTCCTTCTGGGCGTGAGTGCGGCGAGTACGGCGCGGCTTAGACTCTTCAGCCTTCTCAGCGCCCTCAGCGGAGGCTTCAGCAGCCTCAGCGGGCGCTTCAGACTTAGATGCTTCAGACTTAGGCTTTTCAGACTTGGGCGCAGCAGGAGCGGCTACGGCGCCACCACGCTGATGCTCCTCAAGAGCCTGAACCAGCTCAGCCTTCTTCAACTTCAGATAGCCGCGGATACCAAGCTGCTGGGCGAGGACACGCAGCTGCGCGACCTTCAAGTTTGCAAGTTCCGGTGCGGCAGCTGCCGTACCGTACTCATCGGTGACAACAATATTCTTTGCCAACTACAATTCCTTTGGTTATAAGCCCTGAAAAATCTTCAGAATAAAGATCGGGCGGGCGCTATAGCGCGGTCAAAGGTTTAGACACTGCCGAAAGAAAACGGCAGTCTGCACCTTCGACTCCCTCGAACCGCACTGGAGGCGATTCGCGTCTCTTACCGTACCCGCTGATTCAGACACAGCGAGCACACACGGAAGATAAGGCGCTCTATCACAAATGTGGGCAAGCCCAAACCATCATCTATACAAACCATCTACGCGAGATGAAGAGGATGGATTGGTCACTTTGAAAGGGCACCCGCCGCGAAACCGAACCTCTAAGAAAAGTCTTCCCCTATGCGTCAGAAATAAAGAAAGACATGAATCCCAAAGGCGCTCCCCCGAACCTTGCCGACTCCCACCCAGATACAAAAGCATCTGAGGTATTAGGGGAAACGGAAATACGTTACGAAGGATAGTATCGACGGTCTACATTGAACGACGGGCGAACCTCAACGTAGGACGAACTAATAACGTCCTACTGAGTAACTATAACACCTTCAGTATCAATTTCAAGGGGAAGAACCCGCCAGTTCAGGCGGTGATCCACAATAGCGCTACACGGGTGGGTCGCCTCAAACTCGGCAATCGCTTCCTGAACCTGTCGCACCTGCTCATCGCCGTGCGCAAAGGTCAAAACGGTCGGGCCAGCACCAGAAATTACCGCCGCAAAACCCTGACCGCGCAGGTACGCCACCAGCGCAGCCGACGGCTCCATCGCGGTCACACGGTAACCCTGATGCAGGTAATCCACGGTCGCATCCATCAGGTACTCGGGAGCATCAGAGAGAGTGCGCACCAGCAGCGCCGCACGAGCCGAGTTCGCCACCGCCTCAACGTGGGGCATCTGCGTAGGAATCAGCGAACGAGCAAGCTTCGTCGACACCTCATAATCGGGCACAGCCACCACCGGGTGAACGTCAGGATGCACCGGAATAATCAGGGACTTCCAATTGCCCATTTCACCCCAAGACACCGACAGGTTGCCGTAAATCGCCGGAGCCACATTATCCGGGTGGCCCTCCATATCGGAGGCGACCTGCAGCATCTGCTCACGGCTCAGACGGTGTTCTTCCGGCAGCAGACCGCTCGCCGCAGCCACACCCGCCACAATAGCCGACGCCGAAGAACCCATACCGCGAGAATGCGGAATCTTATTATCAGCAATCAGCTTCACCGGCGGCAGCTCATCCAAACCAGCCGCCGCAAAACCAGCCTTCATCGCCTGCAAAACCAGGTGGCTCTCATCGCGAGGAACATCCGCGCTACCCTCACCGCTGAGCTCAAACTCCAGACCGGACTCAATACGCTCAACAACCAGCTCATCATAGAAGCCAAGACCCAAACCCATGCTGTCATAGCCGGGGCCCAGGTTAGCGCTCGTAGCGGGAACGCGAACCTTAACGGACGCGCCCACCGGAATATCAGAAATATGCAGGGAAGACATGAGAAGAACCTCGCGATCGGTGACGTAATGAGTGAATAGGTGAAAGATACAAAAAGGGGCTGTCATGCAGGTGCACCCCGCCCCGCAAACACGGGACGGAGTGCACATCGTAGTATGAACAGACTAGTTCAAATCAAGAATATCTGCCACAGCAACCACGTCGAAGGGAGCCTTAGTCGGTTCAACCTTCACACCGTTAACAGCCTCAAGAGCCCACTGCGGGTCCTTCAGACCGTGACCGGTCACGGTAATCACGATGGTCTTACCCTCGGGAGCTTCACCGGCGCGGTGCTTCTTCAGCAGACCCGCAACGCCAGCAGCCGAAGCCGGCTCCACGAAGACACCCTCGCGGGCAGACAGCCAGCGGTGCGCCTCCAGAATCTCCTCATCGGTGACAGCCTCAATTACGCCACCAGACTCGTCACGAGCAGCTTCAGCCTTCTCCCACGACGCGGGGTTACCGATACGGATTGCGGTCGCAATGGTCTCAGGAGCCTCAATCGGGTGACCAGCAACGATCGGTGCAGCACCAGCAGCCTGGAAACCCCACATGATCGGACGCTTGGTCGCAACCGGCTCCAGAACCTTACCGTCACGGTTGGTGTAAGGCTCCGAGTACTCCTTGTAGCCCTTCCAGTACGCGGTGATGTTACCCGCGTTGCCAACCGGCAGCAGGTGGTAATCGGGAGCATCCCCCAGGGTGTCAACAACCTCGAAGGAACCGGTCTTCTGACCCTCAATACGGTAAGGGTTGACCGAGTTCACCAGGAACACCGGGTAGTTCTCGCTGAGCTTGCGAGCAATCTCCAGGCAGTTATCGAAGTTGCCGTCAATCTGAATGATGTCAGCACCGTGAGCAATAGCCTGAGACAGCTTACCCATGGAAATCTTGCCGTCCGGAACCAGCACTGCACAGCGCATACCAGCCTGCAGAGCGTACGCAGCAGCCGAAGCGGAAGTGTTACCGGTCGAAGCACACACAACAGCCTTCGCGCCGTCACGCTTAGCGGCGGTCATCGCGCTGGTCATACCGCGGTCCTTGAACGAACCGGTCGGGTTCATACCCTCAAACTTCAGGTAAACGGTGTTACCGGTCTCAGCAGACAGTGCCGGCGCGTGAATCAGCGGGGTACCACCCTCGCCCAGGGTCACTGCCTTCACATCGTCTGCGAAGGGCAGACGGTCACGGTACTCATTGATAACGCCCTGCCACACGTGTGCCATTGGCTTCTCCTTCAATCTTGGCGCCCCGCCCGCCGGACCTTCCATAGGTTCGACGCGGTAGCGGGGACGCGGGTTCGTTCGTGAGCGATGCTTCTACACGCGAGCATCGCACGTTTAGTAAGCGGCGCGTGCCGCACGACGCTTTCGCGCCCAGTAATTCTCAGCGCTTAGTGCTTCTCAGACTCCACGCGGATGACCGAGTTCACCTCACGCACAGTGTCCAGAGCGTCAATCACAGCAATCGCACGGCGCAAATCGGAATCCTTCGCCGAATGGGTGACCATACGAATCTGAGCCGCACCCTCCTTCGGAGCGGACTGACGCAGAGAATCAATAGAAATACCGTGCTCAGTCAGGATGCGGGTAATGTTCGCCAGAACGCCCAGGCGATCCTCCGCCACAACACCCACCGAGTAGCGAGACACCACGTTATCCAGGCTGGTTGCGTGCAGCTGCGCGTGAGAAGTCTCCGGAACACCGGGACCACCCAGCACCAGACGACGAGCCAGGGACACGAAGTCACCCAGAACAGCCGAAGCAGTCGGAGCGCCACCCGCGCCGGGACCGTAGAACATCAGCTCGCCAGCGTTCTCCGCCTCAACGAACACAGCGTTGAATGCACCGTGCACGCCCGCCAGCGGGTGCTGACGAGGAATCAGGGTCGGGTTCACGCGAATGTTCGCGCCGTTCTCACCCTCACGCTCGCAAATAGCCAGCAGCTTGATGACGTAACCATCAGCATCCGCGGCAGCAACATCATCAGCGGTGATGGAGGTAATGCCCTCGGTGTGCACATCATCAATGGTGAACTTCGAGTGGAACGCCAGCGAAGCAACAATCGCAGCCTTCGACGCGGCGTCGTGGCCCTCAACGTCAGCGGTCGGGTCAGCCTCCGCGTAGCCGAGCTTCTGAGCCTCAGCCAGTGCGTCCGCGAAGGATGCGCCGGTGGTGTCCATCTGATCAAGAATGTAGTTGGTGGTGCCGTTCATGATGCCCAGAACGCGGGTCACGCGGTCACCAGCCAGGGAGTCACGCAGGGGGCGAAGAATCGGGATAGCACCCGCAACAGCAGCCTCGTAAGAGAGCTGAGCGCCGGACTCATCAGCGGCAGCCTGCAGCTCCACACCGTGCTTAGCCAGCAGCGCCTTGTTACCGGAGACCACAGACTTACCCGCCTTCAAAGCACGCAGAATACGAGTGCGAGCCGGCTCAATACCACCGGTCAGCTCGATAACCACATCCGCCGCATCAATCAGGGATTCAGCGTCGGTGGTGTACAGCGAGGGGTCCGCATTCCAGTGGCGGGATGCATTAGTATCGCGCACGGCAATACCGATCAACTCCACGGGCGCGCCAATGCGCTTTTCAAGGACGGCGTTATCCTCGACCAGGATACGAGCAGCCTGGGAACCGACATTACCGGCACCAAGCAGTGCTACTTTGATCTTTTCAGCCACGATAGTCTCTTTCTACGGTCTGTTCCGGGTTCGCCCCGGTATCTCTTCGGGCTAAGGCACGGATGCGGCGCAGAGCACGCACCCAACAACCACTTTATCAAGAGGCGGCGACGGGGCTGCAGCCTCAAGGTGCGACTTTTACTCTCTGAGATGAGGTTTCCCTCACAGTTATGAGGTACACCTTATCTTCTGCAAAGTTTTGAACGCGCAAAACCGTGAAGACCCCGCCCGCAACCGCCGCCTCACGGCGCGCATTGCAGGGACGGGAGCTTCACGGTTTCTGAGGTGCTGAAGTTTTGGGGTTCTGGGATTCTCAGGGTTCTCAGGTTCTGGGGTTATGAGCTAAAGACTTTAGATATCCGAACCCATATCCAGCGCCAACATATCCTCCTCGCGCTGACGGCGAATCATCACGCGCGAAGACTGCCCCTGCGCGGTCGCAATCACCGGCGGGCGAGTCAAGAAGTTATAGTTCGAACCCAGCACATAGCAGTACGCGCCGGTCGCCGGAACCGCCAGAATATCGCCAGCCTGCAGGTCAGCAGGCAGGTAGCAGTAGCGAACCACCACATCGCCGGACTCGCAGTGCTTACCCACCACGCGGCAGAGCACCTGCTCCCCCGCCGGGGCGCGGTTCGCCAGGGTTGCCGAGTAGTCCGATTCGTACAGCACCGGGCGGGCGTTATCGCTCATGCCGCCGTCCACCGAGACGTAACAGCGCACGCGAATCTCGCCGTTTTCGTCCTCAATGCTCACGTTCTTGATGGTGCCCACCGTGTACAGGGTCGCACCCGAAGGACCAGAAATGGAGCGGCCCGGCTCGAAAGACATGTGCGGAATCTCCATGTCCAGACGCTCGCAGGTTGCCGCCACGGAAGCGGCAATCGACTCGGTCACCTCGGTAATGGAGCGGGGGTGATCTGCCTCGGTGTAGCCAATACCGTAGCCGCCACCCAGATCCAGCTCCGGCAGGGTCACGCCCAGGTCACGGTTGAGGCGGTTCATGAACTCCAGGGCGGTGGTTGCCGCCTGCTCGAAGCCTTCCGCCTCAAAAATCTGCGAACCAATATGGCAGTGAATACCGCGGAATTCCAGGGAATCGGTCGCGTTCAGGATTGCCGCCGCCAGCGCAGCGTAGGAGTCGGAGGCCTCCACGCCCCAGTGCTCCAGCTCTGCCTCGTCCAGGCCGGCCAGCGCAGCGGTACCGGGCTGCAGGGACATGCCGAACTTCTGGTCCTCGTGCGCGGTCGCAATGGACTCGTGGGTCGAGGCATGCACGCCGGGGGTGATGCGAATCAGCACCGGAACCGGGGCGTAAGGCTCCTCGCCCTCAGCCACACGCTCGGCGGCAAGCTCTGCGTACACGTCCTCAATGAGCTTGAGCTCGTCCACCGAATCAGCCACCACGCGGCCCAGGCCGTTACGGATTGCGCGGGCAATCTCAGCCTCCGACTTGTTGTTGCCGTGCAGGGCGATGC
>ERZ772935.221-NODE-221-length-23218-cov-5.248457_pt1 | contig 23218 bp, 15 predicted proteins | sample MGYA00511683_ERZ772935 | MGnify/ENA primary metagenome ERZ772935 (study PRJEB29015, sample SAMEA2738086) | human oral metagenome | biome: human oral; feature: human-associated habitat; material: saliva | place: China | collected 2228 ...
GCGCCAGAGCTGCGCGAGGGCCATGAGGACGCCGACGAGCACGCTCCCTACACGGCCGTCGCCCGCCAGATGCTCACCGATCTGGCCAAGGGCGGGGTTCCACACAGCGTCGGTCCCGAGCCGCTGGGCATGTCCACCGGCGAGTTCGAGGTCATGTACCTGCTGGAGGCCACCGCCTCCCAGGCCGCCGAGCTGCGCGGCCAGCTGGAGGAGATCGGCGACTGCGTGGGCGTCGTCGGCACCCCCGACGCCCTCGGCGTGGGCCTCTACCAGGTCCACGTCCACACCGACACCCCCCGGGCCGCCCTGCCCCGCGGGGGGCGCGCCCGCCAGGTGTGCGTCCACCACCTCCACCCCACGGCGCTGGCCCTGGCGGCCCCCTCGGCCGAAGGCACGGCCAAGGCCCACACCGTGCGCAAGGCAGCGCTCACGAAGAAGAAGCACACGGCAGGCTCGACCACAGGCAGCAAGAAGGCCGGACAGAACAAGGCCGCCAAGGCATCCCGTTCCGCTCAGGCTTCAGCGAAGCCCGCGACGGCGAAGGCCCGGGCCGCTGCCTCCCGGGGACACGCCGCCGGGAAAGCGGCCCAGACACAGCCCGTCCCCAAAGCCGCGTCCAAGGCCACCGCCACGTCAGCCACGGCGGCATCCGCCGCAGCGGTCGCCAGCGCAGTTGCTGCGGCCAGCGGCCCGCAGCCCATTCCCGGCAACTACGCCGAACATCTGGACGTGAAGGCCTTCGTGAGCGAGATGGCCGAACGCCACGGCTTCGACCGCGACGCCCTGCTGGCACTGTTCGCGCAGGTCAGCCCCAACGCCCGCACGCTGGCGCTGATGACGCCCCCGCCTCCGCCGCCCCCCGTGCCAGCCCCGGCCGGTGACGCCACGCCCGCAGGCGCAGCCCCCACCATGCCACCCCCGGCCCCCAAGCTGCCTGACTGGCCAACCTACCGGGCCCGCTTCCTGCAGCCGGTGCGAATCGATGGCGGCCTGAAGTTCTGGGAACAGCATGCCGGCGCGCTGGAACGCGCCACGCAGGAACATGGCGTGCCCGCCGAGATCATCGTCGCCATCATCGGCGTGGAAACCCTCTACGGTCGCAACACCGGCAAATTCCCCACCATCCAGGCGCTCTCCACGCTGGCCTTCGACTTTCCGCCGCGCGCCGCCTACTTCCGCAAGGAGCTGGAGCAGTTCCTGCTGTACTGCCGCGAGAACGGCCTGGATCCGCTGACGCCCCGGGGCTCCTACGCCGGCGCCATCGGCACCCCGCAGTTCATGCCCGGCAGCATCCGCAGCTATGCCACCGACTTCGACGGCGATGGCCGCATCGATCTGGTCAACAGCCCGGTCGATGCCATCGGCAGCGTGGCGCGCTTCCTGGCCATCCACGGCTGGCAGAAGGACCGCGACCTCTACTACCCCGTCACGCTGGCCGAGAACGCCGACCCCGCCTCGCTGCTGGCCCGCGGCCCGAAACCTGACCTGAGCATCGCCGACCTGCGTGCCGCCGGCATCACCAGCCCGCTGTCGCTGCCGGCCGACCAGCCGCTGATGCTGGTGGACCTGCCCAACGGCGCCAACCCGCCCAGCTACGTCATCGGTACCGGCAACTTCTACGCCATCACCCGCTACAACCGCTCGTTCTTCTACGCCATGGCCGTGACCGAGCTGGCCGAAGTGCTGCACCAGCGCCATGCCGGCACGCTGGGTGCGCCGCAGCTGGAGCTGCCCAACCAGCCCACGCTGCCACAGAAGACGCCCTCGCCCTGAGCATCGGGGACACGGCCACGGGCAGCGGCGTTAAGATAGCCGGCCTCATGCCCGTTCATGGACGATCCTCCCCCGTGCCAAGCCCTGCCTCCGCACCCAGTTCCCCCGACCTGCCTGCCGGTCCGCTGGACCTCCCCCCTCACGCCCGCGACATCTACGTCATCTCCCCTTCCGGGGCGATTGCCGACCGCAGCCGCGTGCAGCGGGCACGCCGGCTGCTGCAGCGCCAGGGCTTTCGGCTGGCGCTGGACCCGAAGGCGCTGGCCACCCACCAGCAGCGCTTTGCCGGCGACGACGAGACGCGCCTGCAGGCCTTCCAGCGGGCCATGGAGTCCGGCGCCCCGACCATCATGACCAGCCGGGGCGGCTACGGCATCACCCGCTACTTGGAAAAGCTGGACTTCGAGCGTCTGGCCGCCAGCGGCAAGAAGTGGCTGGGCTTCTCGGACTTCACCGCCTTCCACCTGGCCATGCTGGCCCGGACAGGCGCCACCACCTGGGCAGGCCCTGCGCTGGTCTCGCATTTCGACGCCGCCGACCCGGCGGACGTGGATCCCACCACGCTGGAAACGCTGGCCGACGCCCTGTCGGGCCGACTGGAACTGGTGGGCTTTCGCGGTGAAGGCGCGCCCTCGGGCTTCGAGGCCGAAGGCACGCTCTGGGGCGGCAACCTCAGCATGGTCTGCTCACTGCTGGGCACCTCGCTCTTTCCGCGCATCGACGGCGGCATCCTGTTCCTGGAAGAGGTCAACGAGCACCCCTACCGCGTGGAGCGGCTGATGACCCAGCTGCTGCACACGGGCGTGCTGGACCGCCAGCGTGCCGTGCTGCTGGGCCACTTCAGCTGGAAGCAGGCCGAAGGCGATCGCTACACGATGAAGAAGGTCTGGCAGTGGCTGCGCACGCAGACGCCCACCCCGCTGATCACCGGCCTGCCCTTCGGCCACGAGCCCACCACGCTGACGCTGCCGCACGGCGCACAGGTGGGCCTGGCGGTGGATCGGCGCACCTGCTATCTGGTGCTGCCGCACGACCACGGCCAGCCCGCACCGGGCCTGTTCGGCGTCGATCAGGCTGCCGACGGGCAGGCGGCCCACCGCGCCTGGCAGTGCTGGTGCGGGCAGCCGCATGAGGGCTGATCAGCCGGCGAACAGCCCCGTGGACAGATAGCGGTCGCCCCGGTCGCAGACAATGAACACCACGGTGGCCGGTTCCACCGTGCCGGCAGACCCGGCTGCCGCCTGCCGTACCGCCGCAGACCGCTCCGCGGCCAGCTGCTTGGCCACCCGCAGCGCAATCACCGCCGCGCCACCCGACGACACGCCGCAGAAAATGCCCTCTTCTCTCGCCAGCCGGCGCGTCATGTCCTCGGCTGCCTGCTGGCTCACTTCCTCCACCCGGTCGATGCGCGCCTGCGCTCGGATGGCGGGCTCGTAGCCCGGCGGCCAGGCGCGGATGCCGGCAATCGACGCGCCTTCTGCCGGCTGGGCGCCGATGATCCGGATGGTCTCTCGCTGTTCCTTCAGGAAACGCGACACGCCCGTGATGGTGCCGGTCGTACCCATGGCCGAGACGAAGTGCGTGACGCTGCCCGCCGTCTGCCGCCAGATTTCCGGGCCGGTGCTGCGATAGTGTGCCCGCCAGTTGTCGTCGTTGGAGAACTGGTCCAGCACCCGGCCACGTCCCTCGGCCTGCATGGCCAGCGCCAGATCGCGCGCGCCCTCCATGCCCTCTTCCTTCGAGACCAGCACCAGCTCGGCCCCGTAGGCCTGCATCGACTGGCGGCGTTCCAGACTCTGGGTCTCGGGCATGATCAGCACCATCCGGTAGCCCTTCACCGCTGCCACCATGGCCAGCGCAATGCCGGTGTTGCCGGACGTGGCCTCGATCAGCGTGTCGCCGGGCCGGATCTCGCCACGCGCCTCGGCAGCCGTGATCATCGCCAGCGCCGGCCGATCCTTCACGGAACCGGCCGGATTGTTGCCTTCCAGCTTGGCCAGCACGCGGACACCGGCTGCCTGCACGGCCGGATCCAGCAGGCGCGACAGCGCCACCAGCGGGGTGTTGCCCACCTGGTCGAGAATGGACGTGCCGTCGACCGTCAACCCGAGGCCATCCACCCGATCGACACCTTCAGCCAAGGCGCGCCGCGGTGCTGCGTCCGCGCCCGCTCCGTCCTCCCGGGCGGCACCCACTGGCACCGCGCCCGGTGTGTTCCGTGCCGTCATCAGACCGGCACCGTCATCAGCGACAGCGGCGCAGGCACGTCCAGCGGCATGACGCCGGGCTGCTCCAGCTTCACCAGGCAGTCGTGCAGCTCTTCCACGGCCTCCACCCGACCGAAGCTCTTGCGCCAGACCAGCATCACCTGACGCACCGGCGGCGTCTTCTCGAAGGGCACGTAGGTCAGCAGGCCGTCATTGTTCTTGCCTTCCACCCCGGGCTCGATGCCCGGCGGCATGGCGGTCCAGGGCAGCACGGTGATGCCGATGCCCGAGGCCACCATGTGGCGGATGGTCTCCAGCGACGACCCCTCGAAGGTCTTCTGGATGCCGGCCGTGCTGGTCTGCGAATAGCGCGACAGCTCCGGGCAGACCTTCAGCACCTGGTCGCGGAAGCAGTGGCCCGCGCCCAGCAGCAGCATCGTCTCGTCCTTCAGCTCGGTCGAATCCACCGACGGACGCGCCGCCCACGGATGCTTGGTGGGCACCACGACCACGAAGGGCTCGTCATAGACCGGCCAAGACATCACGCCCGGCACCGGCATCGGCTCGGCCACCACGGCCACGTCGATCTCGCCCAGCTTCAGCGCCTCCAGCAGCTTGGCCGTCAGCCCTTCCTGCAGCAGCAGCGGCATGCCGGGCACGGCCTTCAGCATGGCCGGCACCAGACGGGGCAGCAGGTAGGGACCGATGGTGTGGATGACGCCCAGGCGCAGCGGCCCATGGCGTGGATCCTTGCCTTCCTTGGCGATCTCGCGGATGGTGGCGGATTCTTCCAGCACGCGCTGGGCCTGCTCGACGATGCGCTCACCCACGGGCGTGACGCTCACCTCCACGTTGCCGCGCTCGAAGAGCTGCACTTCCAGCTCGTCTTCCAGCTTCTTGATGGCCACCGACAGGGTGGGCTGGCTCACGAAGCAGGCCTCGGCCGCCCGGCCGAAGTGTCGCTCGCGGGCCACGGCCACGATGTATTTCAGTTCAGTCAAAGTCATAGAAGAATTCTATCTCAGACTGGGCACCGAACGCTCCACATTCCGTCGGCTTCGGGCCGACCGCACGACGGAAAGCCCACCCGCAAAGCCCGGCCTCAATGCCGCGCGGCGGGCCGCTCAAGCATCCAGGAAGCGCTCGCGCCGCCGCAGCCAGCGGTCCAGATGCGCTTCCACCACGTCCGGGCGCGCTTCCAGCAGCCGCTCCGACAGGGCATGGGCAATGTCCACCAGCGGCGCATCCCGCCCCAGATCGGCAAAGCGCAGCAGCATCGCCCCCGACTGCCGTGCCCCCAGCAGCTCGCCCGGACCGCGCAGCTCCAGATCGCGCCGTGCGATTTCGAAACCGTCCTGCGTCTGGCGCATCGTGGCCAGCCGCTCGCGGGCGATGGCCCCCGGCGGATGCCGGTACAGCAGCACGCACAGGCTCTGCGCCGTGCCCCGCCCCACGCGGCCGCGCAGCTGATGCAGCTGCGACAGGCCGAAGCGCTCGGCGTGCTCGATCACCATCAGGCTGGCGTTGGGCACGTCCACCCCCACCTCGATCACCGTGGTGGCCACCAGCAGGTCGATCTCGCCGGCCTTGAAGGCCGCCATCACCTCGTCCTTCTCGGCCGCCGACAGCCGGCCATGCACCAGCCCGGTGCGCACCTGCGGCAGCGCCGCCTGCAGCTGCTCGCGCGTGTCGATGGCGTTCTGCAGGTCCAGCGCCTCGGATTCTTCCACCAGCGGGCAGACCCAGTAGGCCTGGCGGCCCTCGGCCACCCAGCGCCCCACGTTCTCCACCACCTGATCGCGGCGCGAGTCGGCAATCAGCTTGGTCGTCACCGGCTGGCGCCCCGGCGGCAGCTCGTCGATCACCGACACGTCCAGATCGGCATAGAAGGTCATCGCCAGCGTGCGCGGGATCGGCGTCGCCGTCATCATCAGCTGGTGCGGCAGGAAACGGCCCTCCCCGCGCAGCGCCAGCCGCTGCGCCACGCCGAAGCGGTGCTGCTCGTCCACGATGGCCAGCGCCAGCCTGGGAAAGACCACCGAATCCTCGATCAGCGCATGCGTGCCGATCAGCACGTCCACTTCGCCGGCGGCCACCGCCTGCTTCACCCGGCGCTTGGCGGCCGCGCCCAGCGAACCGGCCAGCCAGCCCACCCGCACGCCCAGCGGCTCCAGCCACGGCGACAGCCGCTCGTGGTGCTGCCGCGCCAGGATTTCGGTCGGGGCCATCAGCGTGGCCTGCCAGCCCGACCCCACCGCCACCATCGCCGCCAGCGCGGCAATGACCGTCTTGCCGCTGCCCACGTCGCCCTGCAGCAGCCGGTTCATGGGCTGCTGCCGCGCCAGATCAGCCGCGATCTCGTCACATACCCGGCGCTGCGCACCGGTGAGCGCAAACGGCAGCGAAGCCAGCAGTGCTGCCTCACCGTCGCGATTCGCCAGCGGCTGCCCCCGCTGTCCCGCCCGCAGCTGGCGCGCTCGCCGCAGCGACAGCTGCTGCGCCACCAGCTCTTCCAGGACAATGCGCTGGCAGGCCGGCGTGCGCCGCTCCAGCAGGGCCTCCAGATCGGTCCCTGGTGGCGGATGATGGATGAGCCGCAGCGATTCCAGCAGTGGCGGCAACCCCGCCAGCAATGACGCCACCGGGTCCGCGCCCGGCCGTCCCGATGCCGGCTTTCCGGCGCCAGCCTCCGACATCAGCGCCGTCAGCAACGCTGGCGGCAACGTGTCCTGCCAGCGGCAATCGGCCAGCGCCCGGTCGATCTCGCGGCGCAGCGTGGCCTGGCCCAGGCCGGCCACGGTGGGATACACGGGCGTCAGCCGGTCGGGCAGCGGCGTGTCCTCGCTCACCATCCGGTAGCGCGGATGCACCATCTCGCGGCCAAACAGCCCCACCCGCAGCTCGCCATAGGCGCGCACCAGCCGCCCCGGCTGCAACTGCGTCAGCTGGGACGGATAGAAATGCAGGAAGCGCAGCTGCAGCTCGCCGGTACCGTCGTTCACCCAGACCTGCAGCGCACGCCGGCCCCGCGTCACTTCGGCACGGGTGACAGTGGCCTGGATCTGGGCCGAACCGCCGTGCACCAGCGAGCCGATCGGCACCAGCCGGGTCTCGTCCTCGTAGCGCAGCGGCAGGTGCAGCACCAGGTCGTCCGGCCCGTGCAGCCCCAGCCGGGCCAGCAGCGAAGCCGCCGAGCGGCGGCCGGACGGCGCCTTGGCTGCCCCCTTGGCGGTACGCCCGCCGGCAGCCTCCTTGCCCGATGCTTCTGCGCCCTCCACGGCGGCGCCTGCCTTGCGCACGTTCTTCATCGCGCGTGCCGCGCCGACCGTGAACGACTCACGCCAGCACCAGCGTGGCTTCCACCTCGAAAGGTGCGCCCTTGGGCAGCGCCGCCACCTGGACGGTGGAGCGTGCCGGATACGGTGCATGGAAATACTCGGCCATGATGCTGTTGACGGTGGCGAACTGCTTCAGATCCGTCAGGAACAGCCCCAGCCGCACCACCTGACCCAGGTGGCCGCCTGCAGCCTCCACCACGGCCTTCAGGTTGCGAAACGCCTGATGAACCTGCGCCTCGAAGCCGCCCTCGACCAGCTCGCCGGTCTTGGGATCGAGCGGGATCTGACCGGACAGGTACACCGTGTCGCCGGCACGAACCGCCTGCGAATAGGGGCCCAGCGCGGCCGGAGCATTGGGGGTGGAAATGGGAAGGGCCATGACGATCTCCTCGTGGTGATGATGTCCCGCCATTCTAGGGTATCCGCCGCACAAGTCCTTGCGTCCGTCGCACGTCGGGCATGGACTTCATGCAAATCCCCAGGGAGCGGCCCTGCCCCTGCGCCACCCTGGCCAGCGACTCGCCCCCCACGATCCACTACCATTGAGAAACCCGATGCCCGACGCCATGTCGATCGGACCGGCCTCGCCTGTCCGCAGGCTGCCCGCGGGTCGGCCCGCCCGCCGCCCGCCTGTCTTCTCCGCCTTGTCCCCGTCGCACCGTGAGCACCTCCGCCACCCCCGCCCCATCCTCATCAGCTGCTGCCGCCCATTCCAACCCGCAGGTGCCCATCCGCATCCGTGGCGCCCGGCAGAACAACCTGAAGGGGCTGGACCTGGACATCCCCACTGGCCAGCTGGTGGTGGTCACCGGCGTCTCGGGCAGCGGCAAGTCCTCGCTGGTCTTCGACACCCTCTATGCCGAGGGCCAGCGTCGCTATGTCGAGACCTTCTCGGCCTACGCCCGCCAGTTCCTCGACCGGATGGACCGTCCCCAGGTCGACAGCATCGACGGCGTGCCGCCCGCCATCGCCATCGACCAGACCAACCCGGTGCGCACCTCACGCTCCACGGTCGGCACGATGACCGAACTGAACGACCATCTGAAGCTGCTGATGGCCCATGCCGCCACCCTGTACTGCCGGCAGTGTGCCCAGCCGGTCCGGGTCGACGACGTGGCCAGCATCGCCGCCGCCGTGCGCCAGCGGGCCGCCGCACTGGATGATCCCCGCCTCTACGTCACCTTCCCGGTTCTGGTACCAGCCGGCTTCGACGAACGGGAAGTCATCGCCCAGCTGCAGGCCCAGGGCTACACCCGCATCCACCAGCGCGAGGATCTGCCCAACCCCGCCGAGAGCGAGGAAACCACCGGCAAGACCGGCAAGCGCAAGGCGGGCAAGGCCACGAGCGACAAGGCCGCCAAGACCGGGAAGCGCACCAAAGCCGACAAGACGACCCGCGCCGCGGCTGCCAAGGCAGACGCCAGCACCCTCACCTCCCAGGCCTCCGTCCCGGATGACGCCGACGCCGCCACGGCAGCCGGCGCCGACGACACCCCGCTGATACACGACCACCCCGTCCGCCTCACCGTCGTGGCCGACCGGTTCCGCGCCAGCAGCGTGCCCGATGACCGCCTGGCGGGCAGCCTGGAAGCGGCCCTGGACCGCGGCCATGGCCGCCTGGCCGTCATCGCCCAGGACGCCGAGGGTCACGAGCTGGCCCGCTGGCACTTCAGCACGCAGTTCGCCTGCGCCACCTGCGACATCGCCTATCACGCCCCCACGCCCAGCCTGTTCTCGTTCAACTCGCCGCTGGGCGCCTGCGACACCTGCAAGGGCTTCGGTCGCGTCATCGGTCTGGACCTCGGCCTGGTCATCCCCGATCCGTCCAAGTCGCTGGCCGAAGGCGCCGTCAAGCCCTGGCAGACGCCCAGCTTCAAGGAGGCCCAGGACGAACTGATGAAGTACGGCCGCAAGGCCGGCATCGATCTGGACAGCCCCTGGTCGGACCTGTCCGAAGCCGACCGGCGCTGGGTCATCGAAGGCGCGCCCGACTGGAGCGGCGACTGGAAACGGCAGTGGTACGGCATCCGCAACTTCTTCGGCTGGCTGGAAAGCAAGGCCTACAAGATGCACATCCGGGTGCTGCTGTCCAAGTACCGCTCCTACACCCCGTGCCCTGCCTGCGAAGGTGCCCGCCTCAAGCCCGAGGCCCTGCTCTGGCGCGTGGGCGACGAGGAAGACGCCCGGCAGGCCTTCGCCCCGGTCGCCGACGAAATCGGAGCCGCCCCGGCCGACCAGCCGTCGTCCGGCCGCGCATCTTCAAACGATCCGGCCGGTGTCGATGCCCACGCGGAAAGCGCGGGAAGCTACCGACGCTTCCGCCCCATGGGCACGCAGTGGAGCGACGCCCAGCTCGACGCCCTGCCGGGCCTCACCCTGCACGACCTCATGCTGCTGCCCATCGACCGGCTGAATCGGCTGATGGCCAGCCTGCACCTGCCTGCGCCGCTGGACGAGGCCACCGAGCTGCTGATGACCGAGATCCGCACCCGGCTGCGCTTCCTGAGCGACGTGGGCCTGGACTACCTCACGCTCGACCGCCAGTCGCGCACGCTCTCCGGCGGCGAAGTGCAGCGCATCAACCTCACCACCGCACTGGGCACCTCGCTGGTCAACACGCTCTTCATCCTCGATGAGCCCTCCATCGGCCTGCACCCGCGCGACATGGACCGCATCATCGCCATCATGCAGCGGCTGCGCGACGCCGGCAATTCGCTGGTGGTGGTCGAGCACGACCCGCAGGTGATGTTCGCCGCCGAGCGCATCATCGACATCGGCCCGGGCCCGGGCGAACGGGGCGGCCAGATCGTCTTCGACGGCCCGGCCAGCCGGCTGCCTGCCGCCCAGACCCTCACCGCCGACTACCTGGCCCGCCGCAAGCACGTCTCCTCCGGCCATCGCGAACCCGTCACCGATGACACCCCGCGCCTGCGGCTTGAAGGCGTCACCGCCCACAACCTCAAGGGCATCGACGTGGACATCCCGCTGGGACGGCTCGTCTGCCTGACCGGCGTCTCCGGCAGCGGCAAGTCCACCCTCATGCAGGACGTGCTGCTGCCCGCCCTGCTGAAGGAGCAGGGCCTGCCCACCGAGGCCCCCGGGGAATTCAGGCGCCTCGTCGGCGCCCGCCAGATCGACGGCGTGGTCTTCGTCGACCAGTCCCCCATCGGCAAGACCACCCGCAGCAACCCGGTCAGCTACGTCGGCGCCTTCGACCTGATCCGCAAGCAATTTGCCGCCACCGAACTGGCCCGCGAGCGCGGCTACACCGCGGGCGTCTTCAGCTTCAACAGCGGCGACGGCCGCTGCCCCACCTGCGGCGGCAACGGCTTCGAGCACGTCGAGATGCAGTTCCTGTCCGACGTGTACCTGCGCTGCCCCGACTGCGACGGCCGGCGCTTCCGCCCCGAGATCCAGGACGTGCGCATCCGCGGCCGCAGCGACGGCACTGCCATGGCCCGCCCGGTGGAGGCCTCCATCGTCGACGTGCTGGAAATGACCGTGCGCCAGGCCGCCGACTTCTTCAGCGCCACCCCCGAGATCCAGCGCCGCCTGCAGCCGCTGGTCGAGGTCGGTCTCGACTACCTGAAGCTTGGCCAGCCCGTGCCCACTCTGTCGGGCGGCGAGGCCCAGCGCCTGAAGCTGGCCGGTTTCCTGGCCGAAGCCGCCGAACAGGCCCGCAAGCGAGGCGCCCGCAGCGGCCGCCTCGCCACTGGCGGCACGCTGTACCTGTTCGACGAACCCACCACCGGCCTGCATTTCGACGACATTGCGCGGCTGCTGCGCGCCCTGCGCTCGCTGCAGGCTGCCGGCCACTCCGTGCTGGTCATCGAGCACAATCTCGACCTCATTGACGCCGCCGACTGGCTCATCGATCTGGGCCCCGGCGGTGGCGATCACGGCGGACGCATCGTGGCCACCGGCACCCCGCCGGACGTCGCCGCCAACCCGGCCTCCTTCACCGGCGCAGCATTGGCCACCCACCAGGCCGAGCTGGAGCGCCTGTCCCGCCAGGCCACGGCGCCACAGGCGGCCCACACGGTCCAGGAGCCCGCCCCCGCCTGGCAGGCCGGATCGCTGCGCGACCGCGCCAGCAGCGCCATCCTCGTGCACGGCGCCCGCGAGCACAACCTGAAGAACATCGACGTGGACATCCCGCGCGACCGGCTCACCGTCATCACCGGCGTCTCGGGCAGCGGCAAGTCCACCCTGGCCTTCGACGTCGTCTTCGGCGAAGGCCAGCGCCGCTACCTCGAATCGCTCAACGCCTACGCCCGCCAGTTCGTCCAGCCCGCGTCACGGCCCGATGTGGACGGCATCTACGGCATCCCGCCCACCGTCGCCATCGAGCAGCGCACCAGCCGCGGCGGCCGCAAGAGCACCGTCGCCACCCTCACCGAGATCCACCACTTCCTGCGACTGCTGTTCCAGAAGCTGGGCACCCAGTTCTGCCCCAACGACGGAACCCCCATCGAGCCGCAGTCCTTCGACAGCATCGCCGCCCGCATCCTGCGCGACTACCGCGGCCGCCAGGTGGGCCTGCTGGCCCCGCTGGTCGTGGGCCGCAAGGGCGTCTACACCGACCTGGCCAAATGGGCTCACGGCAAGGGCTACCCCATGCTGCGCGTGGACGGCAAGTTCCTGCCCACCCAGGGCTTCCCGCGCATCGACCGCTACATCGAGCACAACATCGAACTGCCGGTGGCCGACCTGACCATCGACCCCGCCCACGAGGCCGAACTGCGCACCCAGCTGCTGGCCACCCTGCAGCACGGCAAGGGTGTGGTCATGCTGCTGGAAGACGTGGACCGCCTGAAGACCGACCTGGACGCCAGCCTCAACACCGTCCTCTTCAGCACCAAGCGCGCCTGCAGCCACTGCGGCACCAGCTACCCCGAGCTGGATCCGCGCACCTTCTCGTTCAACGCGCGGCAGGGCTGGTGCCCCGGCTGCCTGGGCACCGGCCTGGCCATCATCGGCCGCATCAAGAAGGATGAACTTACCCCCGGCCTGGAAGGCGAGACCGATGCCGGCGTCACCTACAGCGATGACCCCTGCCCCGTCTGCCACGGCCAGCGCCTCAACCCCGTGGCGCTGAACGTGCGCGTCGGCGGCCAGTCCATCGCCGATGTCACCGCCCAGTCCGTCCTGCAGGCCCGCCAGTGGGTCGACACCGTGGCCAAGGGCTTCGACCGCCGCCAGACCGACATCGCCGCCGGCATCCTGGACGAGATTCGCAACCGCCTGGCCTTCCTCATCGATGTAGGCCTGGGCTACCTCACGCTCGACCGCTCCGCCCCCACCCTGTCCGGTGGCGAGGCCCAGCGCATCCGCCTGGCCGGCCAGCTCGGCTCCAACCTGCAGGGCGTCTGCTACGTGCTGGACGAACCCACCATCGGCCTGCACCCGCGCGACAACCGCCTGCTGCTGCAGACCCTGGACAAGCTGCGCCACAAGGGCAACACCCTGCTGGTCGTCGAACACGACGAAGAGACCATCGCCCGCGCCGATCACCTGATCGACATCGGTCCCGGCGCCGGCCGCCTGGGCGGCCAGATCATCGCCAGCGGCACCCTGGCCGAAGTGGAGGCCAACCCGGCCAGCCTCACCGGCCGCTATCTGGCCCATCCGCCCGCCCTGCCCGATGCCGCCCGTCGCCCCGTCGACGACGACACCCCCGCCCTGCACCTGCTGGGTGCCCACCTGCACAACCTGAAGGACGCCTCCGCCCGCATCCCGCTCAAGCGTCTCACCGTCGTCACCGGCGTCTCCGGCTCCGGCAAGTCCACCTTCGCCCGCGACGTGCTGCTGGACGCCCTGCAGCGCAAGCTGGCCGGCGAGCGCGGCAAGCTCCCCCACTGCCAGGCCCTGCAGGGCTGGCAGGGCATCCAGCGCGTGCTGGAAGTGGACCAGACCCCCATCGGCAAGACCCCGCGCTCCACCCCCGCCACCTACATCGGCTTCTGGGACGCCATCCGCCGCCTCTTCGCCGACACCAGCGAAGCCCGGCTGCGCGGCTACACCGCCTCGCGCTTCTCCTTCAACACCGCCGGCGGCCGCTGCCCCGCCTGCGAAGGCCAGGGCGTGCGCACCATCGAGATGAACTTCCTGCCCGACGTGCGCATCCTCTGCGACACCTGCGGCGGCGGACGCTTCGACCCCGAGACCAACCAGGTCCGCCTCAACGGCAAGTCCATCGCCGACGTGCTGCACATGACCGTGGACGAGGCCCTGGAATTCTTCACCCCATGGCGCTCCATCGCCCATCCCCTGCAACTCCTGCAGGACGTGGGCCTGGGCTACCTCACCCTGGGCCAGCAAAGCCCCACCCTGTCCGGCGGCGAGGCCCAGCGCATCAAGCTCGTCACCGAACTGGCCAAGGTCCGCGCCCTCACCGAAGAGGTCGACCCGCTGCGCGAAGCCAAGGCCCAGGCCACCGCCCGCGCACGCGCACGCAAGGCCGGCCACCAGGGCGAGGTCGTCGACGGCGGAACCTTCTACATCCTGGATGAGCCCACCGTCGGCCTGCACATGGCCGACGTGGAGAAACTGCTGCACGTCATGCACCGCCTCGTCGATGCCGGCAACACCCTGCTGGTCATCGAACACAACCAGAACATCTGGGCCGAGGCCGACTGGATCATCGACATCGGCCCCGAAGGCGGCACCGAAGGCGGCCAGGTCGTTGCCGAAGGCCCTCCCGCCCAGCTGGCCCGCAGCCGCAAGACCCACACCGGCCGCCTGCTGGCCGAGTTCCTGGCGGCGCATCGGGGCGAGAGACCCGAGGGATCCGAGGGAAAAGCCGCCCAGAGTAAGGCCAGCGAGCGCAAAACCAACCTGGCCGGGCTGCGCCCGGCATCCCGCACCCGCAAGGCGAGCACCTCCCGCGCCGGTACCAAGACCCGCAAGACCGATCCCCACTGACGAAACGCTCACCCCGCAGACAGGGGGCTCTGCATAAGCATCCAGCGCCTGCAGCCCCCATCCGGCGTCCTTTCCCACCCACGCACCCATCATGCAACCTGCAACCGCTCCATCCGCCGCCATCGGCCTGCCCTGGCTGGGCACCGGCGCCCTGTTCGCCGCCCTGGGGGTCGCCGCCGGCGCCTTCGGTGCCCATGGCCTGCGTGCCATGCTGGCCGAGCCCCTGCTGCTCATCTACGAGACCGCCGTGCGCTACCAGATGTACCACGCCCTGGCCCTCGTCGCCCTCGGTGCCCTGGCCGGCCGCCTGCCACCCCGCGCCATCACCGTCAGCGGCAGCCTGTTCACCCTCGGCATCCTGCTGTTCAGCGGCAGCCTCTACCTGCTGGTGCTCACCGGCACCCGGCCACTGGGCATCCTCACCCCCATCGGCGGCAGCTGCTTCATCGCCGGCTGGCTGTGGCTGGCCGTCTCGGCCTGGCGTGCCGTGCGGACGCCCGAACAGCCCAGGTCCCGTGCGTCGTGACACACCCCACCCCGTGACACGCCTCACCTCGTGACACGCCCCCTCGCGTGGCACGCTCCCCACACACATTCGTGGCCCCTCGGAGCGGCGTCTTTCCAGGCCATCCACGCAAGATCAGCCCCCAATCCGCTCCGCGCACCGCACACTGAACGCATTTGGGTCCAGAACGGAACCATTGCCCACCGGATCACCGAAGATCCGGCAGTGCCTTCGCCGCCCCCTTCCTGAAACTCGGCAAAACAGACATCCGTGCTGCGGTTTTGTACAGTGGCCCAATCGTCAATTGTGGCAACATGCTGAATTCAAGTGCATGCCTTGCCTGGAGGTTTTCGTCATGGACACTACGCAAAAGACGCCATCCCCCCGCTCAGCCCCCAACACCGGGGCTCGCCGGGCCGCGTGGCGCATCCTGCAACGCGAGGGACGACGCCTTGAAGAGACGCCCCTGCGAACCCTGCTCGAAAACCCTGGCCGCCCTGCCCAGCTGCGCCTCGAAGCCGCCGGCCTCATCGCCGACTTCAGCAAGCAGCGCATCGACGACGCCGTCATCGACGCCCTGATCGGCGTGGCCAACAGCGCCCGCCTGCCCGAAGCGCGCCAGTACATGCTCAGCGGCGGCATTGCCAACCCCACCGAGGGACGGCAGGTGCTGCACACCGCCCTGCGCGGCCTCGAAGGCGATCCCAACGCGGCCCAGCTGGCCCGCGCCGAACGCCAGCGCATCGTCGACCTGGCCCGCCGCTTCCGTCAGGGTGAACTGCGCGGCCACAGTGGCCAGCCGCTCACCACCCTCGTCTGCATCGGCATCGGCGGCTCCGACCTGGGCCCGCGCCTGGTCTGCGACGCCCTGGCCCGGCCGGGCGGCCCCGACGTGCGCTTCGTGGCCAACGTCGACCCGGCCGACCTGGCCCGCAACCTCGTCGGCCTTGATCCCGCCACCACCGCCTTCCTGGTCGTCTCCAAGACCTTCACCACCCGCGAGACCCTGGCCAACGCCGAAGCCGCCCTGCACTGGCTCATCCACGCCGGCATCCCGCGCGAGGCCGCCCTGCGGCAGTTCATCGGCGTCACCGCCCACCCCGAAGCCGCCGAACGCTACGGCGTGCCCGCCACGCAGATCCTGCGCTTCTGGGACTGGGTAGGCGGCCGCTACTCGCTGTGGTCCGCCGCCGGCGTCTCCATCGCCATTGCCTGTGGCCCTGAAGTCTTCGAGCAGCTGCTGGACGGCGCCCGTGCCATGGACGAGCACTTCCAGAGCGCCCCGTTCAAGAGCAACCTGCCCGTCTGGCTCGGCCTCATCAGCATCTGGAACCGCGACATCCTGGACTGCACCAGCCAGGCCATCATCCCCTACAGCGAACGGCTGCGCCTGCTGCCCAACTACCTGCAGCAGCTCATCATGGAGAGCAACGGCAAGTCCGCCCGCGTCAACGGCAGCCACCTCGGCCTGCTCAGCAGCCCGGTCATCTGGGGCGTCTCGGGCACCAACGCCCAGCACTCCTTCTTCCAGCAGCTGCACCAGGGCCCCGACACCGTGCCGGTGGACTTCATCATCGCCCGCAAGGCAGATCCTGCCACCCTGGGCGGCCCGGATGACCAGCGCCACCAGATCCTCGTGGCCAACTGCCTGGCCCAGAGCGCCGCACTGGCCCTGGGCAAACCGCTGCCCGACGAAGCCAACGGCGAAGACTGGCACAAGGCCTTCCCGGGCAACCGGCCCAGCACGCTCATTCTGCTGCCCGCCATCGACGCCCGCTCCGTCGGCGCCCTGCTGGCCGCCTATGAGCACGCCACCTTCGTGGCCAGCGTGATCCTGGGCATCAACGCCTTCGACCAGTTCGGCGTCGAATACGGCAAGGTGATGGCCAAGTCGGTCGAATCCGCCCTGGCCGGTGGCGACGCCAGCGCGCTGGATCCGTCCACCCGTGCCCTGCTCGGCTACTTCCGCGGCTGACGCAGCGTGAACCGTGCGCCCTTCGGGGCGCACTCAAAAAGAAGCGCCCGTCATGGGCGCTTTTTGCTGGCCCCCCCTTGCTGCGGCCTTACTGGAGACACTTCCACCAGCTCCAATCTTCCATCGCGTTCTCAGCCCCCAAGCGGGTTTCCGGGCCTCCGATGTAGAGCGCCCCGTGAGCCGGGTACCCTCCTCGGCTCATGTTGCCCGCTTGCGCTTCCAGAGCTCCTGTGGAGGCACCCCACTCCGGGGTGTTGCGGCCAGGCCAGACTGCTATCCTGGCAAGAACGTCAGTGACAAGCGCTACTCAACCTAATCCAATCGACTGTGTCATGACGGCTTCGCCTTGAATACCATACCCGTTTCGGGTACATTTCTACCAAGAGATCAAGGTGGCGAACATCCTCAAACGAAAGGACTTTGCACGCTGGCAAGCCAAGGAGCACCTGACGGACACAGCACTATGCAAAGCAGTCAAAGAAATGGAAAAGGGGCTGATCGACGCAGACTTGGGAGGTTTCCTCTACAAGAAACGAGTTGCTCGTTCAGGCTCAGGCAAGAGCGGAGGATACCGAACACTGCTATCTGCTCGACTCGGTAACCGTTATGTATTCCTGCATGGATTCGCCAAGAACGATAGGACGAACATCACGCAGGACGAGAGGAAGGCGTTGCAGTTCGCCGGCATAACATTTCTGGAACTGCCCCCCATGGCCTTATCCAAGGCGTTGCAATCGGGTGTTTTGATAGAGGTACATTGTGAGCAAGATCATTGAATCGCTGCGCGAGGATCTCGAAACGCTTCACCAAGCCGGAGCCATCGACAAGGTGACAATGCGTGAGTTCGATGCGATCTGCCCCCCTCCAGTAAGGGACTTCCAGGCCGCCGACATCAAGCGTCTGCGTGAAAGTCTCAGGTTCAGCCAACCCGTGTTTGCACTTCACCTGCACACATCCGCATCAACCATACGCAAATGGGAACAGGGCGAAACCCACCCTACAGGCCCAGCACTCAAGCTTCTGAACATCATCGCCGACAAAGGCTTGCAGGCCATCATCTGACATTTCCATCAACGGAAGGCATCCCCCAAGGGATCCGCCTGCTCCCGGGCATGAACTTGGCCCCCATAATGACCATGGGCCCCAAACAGGGGCCCATGCTTCAGCAACGATCAGCGATCAACCTTCAGCCGATCAGAACCGGATCCCGGCCTTCACGCTGTAGCTGGTCGTGTCGCCCGTGCGATCCACCTCAGCAGCCAGGTTGATGCCCAGGTTGATGTTGACGCCGGCAAACGCACGGTTCAGCGAGAAGGACTCACGCTTCAGCCCCGGCACGTCCTTCGGCGTGCTGCGCACCCACACCTTGCCCACGCCCGCATACGGCGTAAACATCAGGATGCCCTTCGAGATCGACAGGTCCACGCCGGTCGTGTTCATCTTCAGCTGGTCCACGCCCGACAGCGCCGAGTACGAACCCCGGATGGCCACCGCCGGCATCACGGTGCTGCCCTCGATGAAGGCCCAGCGCACGCCTGCGCCCCAGACGCCGATGTTGTTCGTCGCCTTGTTGTAGAACGCATCCAGATCGATGTTGTTGGGCAGACCCTTGTGAGCCCGGATGCCGCCCATGGCCACGTACTGGTCAACCTTCGAGCCATTGGAGGCCCGGCTCCACAGCGAACGGTCCTTCAGCTTGAAGCCCGTGGCCGAAGCGCTGATGTCGAAGCCCAGCACGCCCAGCCCTTCCGCAGGAACCACACCCTTGAAGGCCACACCGCCGCCCAGTTCCTTGGACAGCTCGCGGAACTCCTTCTGCTGCAGCGCCTGCAGCGTGTTGGCGTAGTCACTTGCCGCCATGGCTGGCGCAGCTGCGAGCCCGCAGCCGCCGACTGCCGCCAGAGCAACCGCCACACGGGCAGCCGTCATCTTGCGCGTAAAACCAGAATACATTGTGTCATCTCCTGACAAATAACGTCATATTCCAGAGAGGGCCTCATACAACACGCCCCATCACACCCCTGATATTAGCCCATGGCGCCACGGCAGGGTGACAGTCCGACATCCGTCGTCCGGAGCCGATGGAACGCCGGTGCTAAGATCGACCGGAAAATGCCGCGCACCGCGCCATGCCGCATGTGCCGCATGTGCCGCATGTGCCGCATGTGCCGCGTTCGCCGCATGGCCGCCACGGGCCGTCTCCGGCGTACCGCATCGGCGCAGCATCCCTGATCACCACACCTTTCCCGCTTCGCTCCCTCACCGTGAACACCACAACCCACCCCGAGTACATCCTCACCCTCGCCTGCCCTGACCGCGCCGGCATCGTTCACACCATCACCGGCCTGCTGCTCGTGCACGGCGGCAACATCACCGAAGCCGCCCAGTACAACGACCCCGACACCGGCCTCTTCTTCATGCGGGTGCAGTTCACCAGCCCCGCCGCCCCCACCACCCTGCGCGATGCCCTGCAGGCCGCCGCCAGCGACCTCTCGCTGCGCTGGAACCTGGCCGAGAACGGCCGGCGCATGCCCACCGTCATCCTCGTCTCGAAACTGGGCCACTGCCTCAACGACCTGCTCTTCCGGACCCGCGCCGGCATGCTGCCCATCGACATCCGCGCCATCATCTCCAACCACGAAGACTTCCGTCCCCAGGTCGAAGCCCAGGGCATCCCCTTCCACCACGTTCCCGTCAGCGCCGCCACCCGCGAAGCCGCCGAAGCCCGGCAACTGGAAATCATCGAATCATCCGGCGCCGAACTGGTTGTCCTCGCGCGCTACATGCAGATCCTGTCCGACAACCTCTGCCACCAGCTGCAGGGCCGCGCCATCAACATCCACCACTCCTTCCTGCCCAGCTTCAAGGGCGCCCGCCCCTACTACCAGGCCCATGACCGCGGCGTGAAGATCATCGGCGCCACCGCCCACTACGTCACCGCCGAACTCGACGAAGGCCCCATCATCGAACAGGACGTCGAACGCGTTGACCACACCATGACCGTCGACACCCTCACCGCCCTGGGCGGTGACGTCGAGAACGTCGTGCTCGCCCGCGCCGTCAAATGGCACGCCGAACACCGCATCATGCTGAACGGCCACAAGACCGTCGTGTTCCGCTGACTCCACAATTCGGAGAGCCCCCGCCTTCTGAAAGCCCCGGGAGGCGGGTGCCTCCGCAGCGCGATTTCTGGAAGCGCAGCGGACAGCATGAGCCGAGGAAGGCACCCGGCTCACGGGGCGCCCCCATCGAAGGCACTCCTCGCCAACCAGGGCTCAACAACCCGCCCTCCGAAACCCACGGGATTCCGTACAAACCCCATGGGTACTTTCCCACCTTGCGAAAACCCCGTCGGCCCCGCAAAGTCTCCTTCCGCGCCCTTGCCCCATGACCACCGCCCCAAAGCGGCAGTCAAGGGCCGGGCAACCACAAGGAGACAACCATGGCCGATCCCATCGTCGAACGAATCCGGCAGCACCCCCAGTACCCGCGCCTGAAGACGGAGCGCAGCCGCCTCGGATGGACACTCACCATCCTGATGCTGATCGTCTTCTACGGCTTCATCGGACTGATTGCCTTCGACCGCCAGTTCCTGGCCAAGCCGCTCAGCGCTGACGGCGTCACCACCATCGGCATCCCCATTGCCCTGGGCGTGATCGTCTTCACCGTCCTGATCACCGGCTTCTACGTCCAGCGCGCCAACAGTCGCTACGACGCCATGACCCGCGAAATCCTGAAGGAGACCACGCAATGAACCGCCAAGCCCTTGCCTTCGGCGTCGCCCTGGCCGCCTTCGGCCTGATGAGCGCCGCCCCAGCCCATGCCGCCGGCGTCGACGTCGGCGAAGTCACCCGCCAGGCCACCAACTGGACGGCCATCATCCTGTTCACCGCCTTCGTGGGCGCCACGCTCTGGATCACCAAGTGGGCCGCTGGACGAACCCGCTCCGCCGCCGACTTCTACACCGCCGGTGGCGGCATCACCGGCTTCCAGAACGGCCTGGCCATCGCCGGCGACTTCATGTCTGCCGCCTCCTTCCTGGGCATCTCCGCAGCCGTCATGGCCAGCGGCTATGATGGCCTGCTCTACGCGCTCGGCTTCCTGGTCGGCTGGCCCATCCTCACCTTCCTGCTGGCCGAACGCCTGCGCAACCTCGGCAAGTTCACCTTTGCCGACGTGGCCGGCTACCGCTTCCAGCAGAAGCCCATCCGGATGTTTGCCGCTGCCGGCACGCTCGTGACCGTTGCCTTCTACCTCATCGCCCAGATGGTCGGTGCAGGTCAGCTCATCAAGCTGCTCTTCGGACTCGACTACTGGGTCGCCGTCGTCATCGTCGGCGTGCTGATGATGGTCTACGTGCTCTTCGGCGGCATGACGGCCACCACCTGGGTGCAGATCATCAAGGCCGTGCTGCTGCTCTTCGGCGTCTCCTTCATGGGCTTCATGGTCATGAAGCACTATGGCTTCAGCCTGGAAGCGCTGTTTGCCGATGCCGTGCGCGTCAAGGCCAACATCGCCGCCCAGGGCGGTGCCAGCCCTGAAGAAGCCCACCAGCACGGATTGGCCCTGATGAGCCCCGGCGGGTTCATCAAGGATCCCATCTCCGCCCTGTCCTTCGGCATGGCGCTGATGTTCGGTACCGCCGGCCTGCCCCACATCCTGATGCGCTTCTTCACCGTGCCCGATGCCCGTGAAGCCCGCAAATCGGTGTTCTGGGCCACGACCTGGATCGGCTACTTCTACCTGCTGATCTTCATCATCGGCTTCGGTGCCATCACCATCGTGCTCACCAACCCCGAGTTCGCCAATACCGCCACCGGTGTCATCCATGGCGGTGCCGGCACCGCCAACATGGCCGCCGTGCTGCTGGCCAAATCCGTGGGCGGCAACCTGTTCTACGGCTTCATCTCGGCCGTGGCCTTCGCCACCATCCTGGCCGTCGTTGCCGGTCTCACCCTGTCGGGCGCCTCGGCCGTCTCGCACGACCTCTACGCCACCGTCATCAAGCAGGGCAAGGCCGACAGCGCCTCCGAACTGCGTGTCTCGCGCATCACCACCCTGGTGCTGGGCGTCATCGCCGTGCTGCTGGGCATCCTGTTCGAGAAGCAGAACGTGGCCTTCATGGTGTCGCTGGCCTTTGCCGTGGCGGCCTCGGCCAACTTCCCGGTCCTGTTCCTGTCCGTGTTCTGGAAGGGCACCACCACCCGCGGCGCCGTCGTCGGGGGCTTCCTGGGCCTCATCGCCTCGGTACTGCTCACCATCCTGTCGCCGTCGGTCTGGGAAGCCACCTTCGGCAACCCCGTGGGCAGCGCCCCCTTCCCCTACACCTCGCCGGCAGCCTTCTCGATGATCGTCGGCTTCCTGGGGGTCTGGCTGTTCTCGCTGCTCGACAACAGCGCCACCGCCGCACAGGAGCGTGACGCCTTCGAGGCCCAGCAGGTCCGTTCCGAGACCGGCTACGGCGCCGCCAAGGCCTCGGCGCACTGAGGCATCACCCCGCAGGCCATCCCCGGGTACGGGTCCGATCCCCGGCCCGGGGCCTCACGGCCCAGGCCATGGACAGATCACCGCACCATCACCTGACGCCCCCCCTATCCAGCCTGCCCACCATCACCCAGCCCGCCCGGCCATCGCGCCCGGCGGGCTTTCTGTTGCTCTCCCTTGACGCCCTCTTCCACAATACTACAATTGTAGTAAAACTGCCTTTCGTAGCCTGCCTCAGCCATGACCGCCTCCATCGCCATCCGCATTGACCGCCAGCTGTACGACCAGGCTCGCAACGATGCCCGTGCCGAGCACCGCACCATCAGTGGTCAGGTCGAATACTGGGCACGGGTGGGTCGTGCAGCCCTCGACAACCCCGACCTGCCCGTCACCTTCATTGCCGAATCCCTGGCCTCGATGGATGAGGCCCGCGAGGACACAACCCCGTTCGTTCCCCGCAGCCAGCGCCCATGAGCGCCTACGCCCTGCGCCAGACCCGGCGCTTTGCCCGCACCTACAAGAAGCTTCACGACAACGTGGCCTGCGATGTCGATACCGCCGCCCTGGCCGTGGCCGACAATCCACAGCTGGGCGAACGCAAGAAAGGCGACCTGTCCGACCTCTTTGTCTACAAGTTCCGCAGCCAGAACCAGCTCTATCTGCTGGGCTACACCGTCGATGACGGCATACGACTGATCTATCTGGAGGCCGTGGGCCCGCACGAGAACTTCTATCGGGATCTCAAGCGGGGCTGACCTCCATCAGGCAAAGGCTGCTTCCATTCAGGACGCAACCTCCGCCTCCCCCCGCAACTCCCGCAGCCGAATGAAGGCCAGCGCCGCCATCACGGCGTCGTTCAGTGCATCGTGGGCGTCGCGCATCGGCAGATCCAGCATCTGCAGGATGGTGGCAAAGCGCAGGTCGATGTCGGCATTGTCGTGCTGCTGATAAGGCGGCAATTGCCGGAAGCGCCAGTCGTAGTACATCGCCGACACCTCGATCTTCTGCTGCG
>ERZ772935.228-NODE-228-length-23070-cov-5.551988_pt1 | contig 23070 bp, 8 predicted proteins | sample MGYA00511683_ERZ772935 | MGnify/ENA primary metagenome ERZ772935 (study PRJEB29015, sample SAMEA2738086) | human oral metagenome | biome: human oral; feature: human-associated habitat; material: saliva | place: China | collected 2228 ...
AATGCACTAGAAACACATTACTCAAATGCAAAATTGGAGGGGACCAATAAGCTTATCAAAGATATTAAACGTCTAGGCTTCGGATTTAGAAATTTTATCAACTTTAGGAAGCTTGTTTTCATCACTCTGAATATACAAAAAGAGAAGACCTATCCGGTCCTCTCTAGATGTTAGCTTTTCGTCACCCACTACAGTTGACAAAGAGCTTCTTTAAAATAGTAGCTCATACAAGAGTAATATGTTAGTTAGAAGCTAAATGTGAAGTCTCTATGATAGAAGTTAATTAGAGATGAGGGGAAGATAAATTCATTTAAATATGAGTCTACTAAGGTGATTATAGCAGTAAAATTAGAATTTTACAACAAGTTTTATAAAAATAATACTTTCTGATATGTTGAGATGGATTTTCAGACTATATTATAGGAAAATATAATCTAGTTTAAGACTAATTAATTTATAATTGAGGAGATTTCAGGGAGCGTCAATGCATGGTTACAATTTAATATTTTATGTTTTGAAAATATATAGGTGTTTAATTTAAGAGACTAAATATTTCTTTTATACACGAAAGATATATAGAATGAGATTATGTGACGATTGATATTTAGATTATATTATGGTAAACTCTTTATTAACTAGATTATCCATATAGCATTTCTCAAGGTAATGGGTAATCTCTGGAATATTAATGCGAAAAAAATGCGAGAGAAGTTCTTGCATTTTTTTTATTAAAATTAGTAGTTTTTATTTATCTTTTCAATTAAAATGTTAGATATATGGGGATCTTAGTATAATTTATAAAATTATTTAACTCAAAATATATCACTTGTTTGAATATCAAAAGAATATTCTTACAAATGTTAGAGTCTTTGGAATTGTTTATATGAAAAGGTTTAAGAGGTTTTCATGAAAGAAAAACATAGTCGCTAAATAATATTTATATTGATTAAAAATTAGAGAAAATGCTTGCTTAAAGATTAAAAAAAGGATATGATAGACTTCGGAAGAAGGTTAATAAATGTATGGAGTGCGTGTTTTTTCAATAACGTCTTCGTTTTTTTGACGTGCCTTGGGGTACAAGGATTAACATATAGGAAGATTTTGAATGAAACAAGCAAATCATGTTTTTGAAAAAGTGACAAAATACGCCATTCGTAAATTGTCAGTAGGTGTAGGGCCAGTTGCTATCGGGACATTCTTGTTAGCAGGTGGTCTTTTCGTGTCTAAACCAGTTTCGGCAGACCAGGTTACTTCGGATGCATCGGTACACATGGCCTATGTCACAGAAAATGAATTAACAGCTGAAGAGCAGAAGCAAGTGGTACATGCTATTCCTAAGGAATATCAAAATGGGGACACTTTTTATCTGGTTTATAAACGTAAGGGAGACAGTCAAGCTACTCTTCCTCAGACAGGAAGTTCTGACTGGGCAGCGACAGGTTTGGGATTGGCAACAGCGACTATGGCTGTGCTCCTATTTTCAAAAAAACATCGTAAAAAAATTATTGGCTTGGTCTTGATTGGGGCCGCAGGGCAAAGTCTCCTTGTGCCGATAGAGGTTCTTGCCTTGCAAAACAAGGAGTTACAGGCCTATAATCAAACTCTTGCGGTTTCAAATAAAGAAGATTTGGCTAAGGGTGTTATTGCCATTGATGGTTATGAGTATGTGGGTTATCTGCGTTACTCTGCTAAGCCGGAGCTTGACCAACCTTTGGAGAATACTTTGCAAGGGATTGAGTCTTCAATAAAAGAAGATAATACAGTTAGTCAGGGGACAGCTGATAGGGATAGTAAGGGAATCAGTTGGAAAAAAGGAACACAGGAGCCAGGTCATGAAGGCGAGGCAGCTGTTCAACCTGCTAACCCAGAGTACACTGGACCAATTAGCGCTAAAGGTACGCAAGAATCAGGTCATGAAGGCGAGGCAGCTGTTCAACCTGCAAATCCAGATTACACTGGACCGATTAGTGCCAATGGTACCCAAGAAGTTGGACACGAAGGCGAAGCTCTAGTTCAGCCCGCCAATCCAGCGTATACCGGTCCAATCAGTGCGAATGGTACTCAAGAAGTTGGTCACGAGGGTGAAGCATGGGTCCAACCTGCAAATCCAGATTACACTGGACCGATCAGTGCTAACGGTACCCAAGAAGTTGGGCACGAGGGTGAAGCATGGGTCCAACCAGCTAATCCAGAGTACACTGGACCGATCAGTGCTAACGGTACCCAAGAAGTTGGGCACGAAGGCGAGGCAGTGGTTCAACCAGCTAACCCAGAGTACACCGGTCCAATCAGTGCCAATGGTACCCAAGAAGTTGGCCATGAAGGCGAAGCAGCTGTTCAACCTGCTAATCCAGAGTACACAGGCAAACTGGAAGCCAAGGGTACACAAGAACCAGGTCATGAAGGCGAAGCCCTTGTTCAACCTACAAATCCAGAGTACACAGGCAAACTGGAAGCCAAGGGTACACAAGAATCAGGTCACGAAGGTGAGGCGGCTGTCCAACCCGAGAATCCTGTCCACACTCCAGTTGTTGGAAGTGTCACAGAGACTGAAACGCAAGCCATCGATTATCCTATCGAAGTTATCACTGATGATAGCAAGTATGTGGATGAAGAGGTTGTCGAGCAAGAAGGTCAAAAAGGTAGCCAAGAAATCCAGAAAATTTACCAAACCATTGATGGTGTCAAGGTTGGTGAGCCAACCATTGTATCAGGTAAGGTTATTGAGGTGCCACAACCTAGAAAACTTCGTCGTGGCAGCAAGCCTCTAGATGGAACAACGACTGAAGAGTCTATTGTAGAGCTTCCATTTAAAGAGATTGTCCAAGAAGATGATAGTCTTGAAAAGGGCACTCTAAAGGTTGTTCAAGAAGGTCAAAAAGGTCAAAACAAAATCACCAAAGTCTATAAGACCTATAAAGGGAATAAGACGTCTGAGGCACCAACTGTTACTGAAACCGTGCTAGTTCCTGTTCAAGATCGTATCGTTCACAAAGGGACTAAGATATCAGAAAAACCAGTTCTTACACTGACACAGATTGACAAGGATGACTTGGGTCGAAGTGCCAAGCTTAGCTACAACTTGACGAATCCAGGTTCAGCAGCTATCATGACTATTAAAGCGGTGCTTAAGAAAGACGGACAGGTTGTTCAAACGCTTGATATTCCTACCACGACCTTGACTGCTGACCTAACAAACTTAGACTATTATAAGCCATATACCCTCACAACAACCATGACCTATGATCGTGGCAATGGTGAGGAGAATCAGGTTTTGGCAGACCAAACTTTCCAACTGGATCTCAAGAAGGTTGAGCTTAAAGATTTTGCACGTACAGATTTGATTAAGTATGACAATCAAACAGAAGTGGATGAGACTCGTCTGACAGCTGTACCTCAGGATCTCACGAATTACTACTTGAAGATGACTTCTGCGGATCAGAAGACCACTTACTTGGCTGTAAAAGCCATCGAAGAAACGACGGTTGATGGCAAGGCGGTTTATAAGGTAACTGCAGCAGCGGACAATTTGGTGCAACGTGATGGCCAAAATCATTTTGCTCAAACGTATAGCTACTATATTGAGAAACCTAAGCCTAGCCAAGCCAATGTTTACTATGATTTTGCTGACTTGGTCAATGCCATTCAGGCTAATCCATCAGGTGAATTTAGACTGGGTCAAAGTATGAGTGCTCGTCACGTCGTTCCAAACGGCAAATCATACATTACGACCGAATTTACTGGTAAGTTGCTCAGTGATGGTGACAAACGCTATGCCATCTATGATTTAGAGCATCCATTGTTTAATGTCATCAATGGCGGAACGATCAAGAATATCAACTTTGAAAATGTAGACATCAATCGCCCTGGTCAGAATCAAATCGCGACGGTTGGATTTAACCTTAAAAACAAAGGTCTGATTGAAGATGTTAAGGTGGCTGGTTCAGTGACTGGTAACAATGACGTTGCAGGTATTGTCAATAAGATTGATGAAGATGGCAAGATTGAAAATGTTGCCTTTATCGGTAAGATCAACTCTGTCGGTAATAACTCGACAGTTGGTGGGATTGCTGGTTCAAACTACATGGGATTCGTCAACAGAGCCTATGTCGATGCGACCATTACAGCTCAAAATGCCAACGCAAGTATGCTGGTGCCATTTGTCACTTACATGCTCAACAGTTGGAAATCAGGAACGAAGGCTAAGGTAACCAATTCAGTAGCTAAAGGTGTTCTTGATGTTAAAAACACAAGAAATGTCGGTGGTATTGTCGCTAAGACATGGCCTTACGGTGCTGTTCAAGACAATGTGACCTATGCCAAGGTTATCAAGGGCCAAGAAATCTTTGCTTCGAATGATGTTAATGATGAAGATGGTGGTCCATACATCAAAGATCTCTTTGGTGTTGTCGGCTATAGCTCGGCCGAAGATGGTACTGGTAAAGATACTAAGAGTCCGAATAAGCTCAAACATTTGACCAAGGAAGAAGCTGACAAGCGTGTTGAAGGTTACAAGATCACTGCTGATACATTTGTTAGCGAGCCTTACGCGTTGAATACTCTTAACAATGTTTCTAGTCAAGCTGATTTTGCCACTATTCAAGACTATAAGCCAGAATACAAACAGGCTTACAAGAATATTGAGAAATTCCAGCCATTCTATAACAAGGATTATATTGTCTATCAAGCAAATAAACTGGCCAAAGACCACAACTTGAATACCAAAGAGGTGCTCTCAGTGACACCAATGAAAGACAGTAACTTTGTCACAGACCTAAGCGATGCTAACAAGATTATTGTTCACTATGCTGATGGAAGCAAAGACTACTTCAAGCTTTCAGAGAGTTCAGAAGGTTTGAGCAACGTTAAGGAATATACTGTCTCTGATTTGGGGATAGCGTACACTCCAAATGTCGTTCAAAAAGACCACTCAAGTCTTATCAATGGTATTGTTGATATTCTTAAGCCGATTGAGTTGCAGTCTGATCCGATTTACCAAAAACTTGGTCGTACCGGTCCAAACAAGGTCAATGCTATCAAGAACCTCTTCTTGGAAGAAAGTTTTGACGCTGTTAAGGCTAATTTAACTAACCTGGTGACTAAGCTGGTTCAAAATGAAGACCACCAGCTTAACCAATCACCAGCTGCCCAACAAATGATTCTTGACAAGGTCGAGAAAAATAAAGCGGCCCTCTTGTTAGGTTTGACTTACTTGAATCGCTACTATGGTGTTAAGTTCGATGATGTTAATATCAAAGAAATCATGCTCTTCAAACCAGATTTCTATGGTAAAAATGTGGATGTCCTTGACCGTTTGATTGAGATTGGCTCTAAGGAAAATAATATCAGTGGTTCAAGAACATACGATGCTTTTGGTGAAGTTCTCGCCAAAAGTACCCTTTCTAGTGATCTGACCGACTTCCTTAATTACAACCGAAAACTCTTTACCACTATCGACAATATGAATGATTGGTTCATCGATGCTGCTAAGGATAAGGTCTACGTTGTTGAGAAGGCATCTCAAAATGAAGGTGTCGGTGAGCACAAGTATCGTGTTTATGATAACCTTAGTCGTGGTCTCCACCGCAAGATGATTTTGCCATTGTTGAACCTTGATAAGACAGAGATGTTCTTGATTTCTACCTATGACACCATGTCTTATGGTACGGCTAACAAGTACAATACAACCTTAGAGAAGTTGAAACCTGAGATTGATCTAGCCGCTCAACGTCAAATCAACTATCTTGATTTCTGGCAAAGATTGGCTGCGGATAATGTCAAAAACAAATTGTTCAAAGACATTGTCAATCCAGTCTGGGAAGGTTTCTATGTCTGGGGTCATGGTTGGCCAGGTTGGCCAGAGCGCTACGGCCAATTCAAGAACAGTACAGAAGTCTATGCGCCAATCCGTGAAATCTATGGACCAGTCGGTGAGTACTATGGTGATAACGGAGCCATGGCCGGTGCCTATGCTGCCATCTACGACAATCCATACGATAATCGTGCCAAGGTTACCTTCGTCATGTCTAACATGATTAGTGAGTACGGTGCTTCGGCCTTCACTCATGAAACAACTCATATCAATGACCGTATTGCCTACTTTGGAGGCTTTGGTCGTCGTGAAGGAACAGACGTTGAAGCTTATGCCCAAGGGATGTTGCAATCACCAGCTACTCAGGGCCATCAAGGTGAATACGGTGCCTTGGGACTTAACATGGCCTTTGAAAGAGAAAACGACGGTAATCAGTGGTACAACACTAATCCAAACAAGTTGAAGTCGCGTGAAGCCATCGACCGTTACATGAAGGGCTACAACGATACCCTTATGCTTCTTGACTCTCTTGAAGGGGAAGCGGTCCTCAGTCAAGGAAATCAAGAGCTCAATAACGCATGGTTCAAGAAGGTAGATAAACAGTTACGTGGTAACAGTAAAAACCAATACGACAAGGTGCGTGCTCTAAGTGATAGCGAAAAAGCTATTAGCTTGACTTCTATTGATGACCTTGTAGATAATAATTTCATGACCAATCGTGGACCTGGAAATGGTGTTTATAAACCTGAGGATTTCTCTTCTGCCTATGTCAATGTGCCTATGATGTCTGCCATTTATGGTGGTAATACCAGTGAGGGCTCTCCAGGTGCTATGTCCTTCAAGCATAATACTTTCAGGCTCTGGGGTTACTACGGCTATGAAAAAGGCTTCCTAGGCTATGCGACCAACAAGTATAAACAAGAAGCTAAAGCGGCTGGTAAGAACACCCTTGGTGATGACTTTATCATTAACAAGATTTCTGATGGGAAGTTCAACTCATTAGAAGACTTCAAGAAGGCCTACTTCAAAGAAGTGAAAGAAAAAGCGTCCCATGGTTTGACGACAGTTGCTATTGATGGCACATCTGTAAGTTCTTACGATGATTTATTAGCCTTGTTTAAAGCTGCAGTAGCCAAAGATGCTGCAAGTCTTAAAACAGATAATAACGGTAATAAATCTGTATCAACAAGCCATACGACAAAACTCAAAGAAGCTGTCTATAAGAAACTCCTACAAGAGACAGATAGTTTCACAAGTTCTATTTTCAAATAATAGATGAAAGAATCCCTTTTGGTAAATGCCAAAGGGATTTTTGAGTTTATTCGAAAAAAGGAGTAGTAAGGAGTCTCTATGTCAGTATTGGCAAGGGGTTGAGAGAACTGTGAGTCGAGTCGTTAAAAAATTTTTCTTTTTGAAGGGATAGTATTTTGTATTTTAATAAATATCACCAAAACTAAAAAATAAGGTTAGGGTGATGAACATTTTTAATGAAAATGGTTTGATATAAAAGTATTTTGAAAATTATAGAACTAACAAAACAGAGGATTGTGGTAAATAAAAGCACGAACGTTTTGAAGTTTCAAAGGACTTAGATAAAAGTTTTAAATTAATGTTTTCTAATAAAAGATAAACTTTTACACAATTATTAGTATATATTTGACAATTTAATAATTATAGTATAAAATGGAAACTGTATATAAAGTAATTTGGATATTGAGGAAATTTATTATTATGAGAGATATGTTTAATAAACGCCAACGTTTTTCATTAAGAAAATACAGCTTTGGTGTAGCCTCTGTCCTTTTGGGAGTTTCAATCTTCTCAAATGCACAGGGTGCCCAAGCTGATGAAACGGTAGCACCAACTACCGCAGGTATGGAAACAACTGCTGAGCCAGATGTAGTCGTGGAGCAATCAACGCCAACAACAGCATCAGTAGCGCCAGCAACAACAGAAAACGCACCAAGCTCAGTCTCTACTGTGGCCTTGGCTAGTGAACAGCCACAATCAGCAGCTCAAGAAAGCCAAGCAACTTCAACAACTAGTCAAACAGCAGCTAGTTCAGAAGCAGCTTCTCAGGCTGCATCGCAAGCGAGCTCTGAATCTGCAGCAGCGACTGCTTCATCTGTAGCGACTAGTGCACAAGCTCTTAGCTCAACAGCAGTAGCCGAAGCTCCTGTTGCTGGTCAAGTATCAGCACAAACAAGTGCAGCCGCTTCAGTTGCGACTGCAGCAGAAACTGCCAGCGCAGAGTCTACAACCAATGCTGTAAATAGCGTCCTTAAAGTAGCGACTAGTGAGTTGGCCGTGACAAGCAGTGAATTGAATGCTGCTGAAGCAAGCCTTAACTCTGAAAATCTCATCAACGCTATGGGACTTGCGGTATCAAACCGTAGCCTTCGTACAGCTGATGCGGTTGCTGTTTTGACCAATGCTGGAGCAAGCTCAACAAACCCTGATTTGACAAACCTAGGCTACAAACTTGCCTATTTGCCAGAACGTCAACAATACTTTGTTAACATTGATTACATCAACAATCTTAGAGTTGGTCGTGATAATCGTGGGGTTATGAGACCTTATGACTACATTACAAATGGTAACTACATGGTTGTTGTTAACTATGCCAACCTTGGTATTATTGACTACGTTGATGAAGCAGGAAATAAGATTCCTGGATCTTCAACCTACCGTATCAACAACTCAACTGAAACAATCACTGCAAACGGTAGGACTTACAATAAGATCTACGATGCGGGTATAACAGAGCTTCCTCCAGTACCAGCAGGTTATCGTATCAAGTATGCGTCTGCTGACAAATCTAAAGCTAATGCTTATGTAGATGTTTTGAAGTCAGAACGTCAGTACGACTATAACAACGGTATTGCAACAATCCGTTCAGAACGTACTTGGGACCGTAACCAAAGCCGTGTCGTTGACCTTGTTCAATTCGCTAACGGTTCACAAGGATTGGATGCTTCAATTGATGCTAATGGTGGTGGTCAATACCTAGCTCCAGGTTACCGTTACCACATTATCGTTGAAAAAGACACTAAAGATGTCACAAAAGCAACAAGTCAAACAGTAACTTACACTGGTGCTGATACGAAGACACCAGCTGCTAACACTCAAAATGACTTTAGCTTCAACGGTAAAGAAGATCCTGCAACTAATACAACAACTTGGACAGCAACAAGCCATACTTACGGCACAGTTAAGACTCCAGTTGTCATTGGTTACTATGCAGATAAAGCCGTAGCAGGTGGCAAGACAGTTACTCCAGATGCACCAAATGCGACAGACACAGTGACATACAAAGCCTTTGGTAAATTTATCGCTGTGGATGAAAATGGCAATCCAATCCCAGGTGTATCAACAACTGCCTACACTAACGATCCTAATGATGCGACTAAGATGATTGCCATCGACAAGACGCTTCCAAGTATTCCTGGTTACACTGTTAAGGTTGTCCCAGCATCACCATCAAATCCAGGTGAAGACACTCGTGTCGTTTACGTAGCAATCGTTAACGATGTGACTAAGGCGACGAAGCAAACAGTTACATTCCAAGGTGCTGGCGATAAAACTCCAGCTGCAGATGTGAAATCTGACTATACCTTTGCAGGTAAGGATAACCAAGCGACTGGTAAGGTGACTTGGAATGAAACTAGCCACACTTACGGTACAGTTAAGGTTCCTGTTGTTAATGGTTACTTTGCAGATAAAGCGGTAGCAGGTGGTAAGACAGTAACTCCAGATGCTCCAGAAGCAACTGACACCGTAACTTATAAGGCCTTTGGTAAATTTGTCATTGTCGATGAAAATGGTAACCCAATTGCAGGTGTGTCAGATACTGCCTACATCAATGATCCTAACGATCCAACTAAGATGATTGCAGTTGACAAGAACTTGCCAATTATCCCAGGTTACACTGCTAAGGTAGTACCTGCAACACCAGGTGACTTGTCTAGCAATACTAAGGTTGTTTACGTTAAGAACGATCAAAAAGCAAGTGTTGTTTACCGTGATGAAACAAGTGGTTCAACCCTTGAAACTGTTGCTTTGGCTGGTAAGTCTGGTGAAGCGGTTAACTATTCAACAGCTGAACGTATCAAACACTATCAAGACCTTGGCTATGTCCTTGTAACAGATGGTTACCCAGCTGGTGCAAGCTTTGACTTGGATAGCACAGTTGACCAAGCTTGGACAGTAAGCTTCAAACGTGTAGCACTTGACTTTAATCCAGACAATGCTCACGAACCAGGAACACCAATCTATCCTAACCAACCAAACGGTCCAAAATGGCCAGCTAAGGATGCATACCTTAAAGATGTGACATATACTGTTCACTATGCAAGCAAAGATAGCAATGCTAAATTGCCAGCAGACAGTGTTCAGAAAGCACAATGGAAACGTTCATTGACGCTTGACTCTGTAACAGGTGATATTCTTACTGCAGGTGAATGGAAGGCAGATAAGACTAAGTTTGATCTCGTGATTACACCAATGGTTAACGGTTACTTCGCAGATAAAGGCCGTGTGGCTTCTCAAGATGTCACTATGGACAGCAAGGTTGAGACTGTAACTTACACTAAATTTGGTAAGATTATTGCCGTTGACGAAAAAGGGAATCCAATCCCAGGTGTTGAAGCAGTTACTTACACAAATGATCCTAACGATCCAACTAAGGCTGCTATGACTCTTGTTCCTGAAGTGAAAGGTTACAAGGCTGATAAGACTGGTGTGACACCAAGCAACCCTGGTGAAGATACAAAGGTTGTTTACAAGGTGGTTAATGCAGAACCTGCTAAACCGGCAGTTAACAAAGAAGTTGGTACTATCGTTGTTATCTACCGTGACGAGTATGGTAACCAAATCAAGATGCCACTTGTGATCACTAACTCTGTTGGTTCAGAAGTTAATGTTCATGGTGACCGTTACATCTACCGTAACGGTGTGAAATATGAATTGATCCGTCAAGAAGGTAAATCTACAGACAAGATGACAGAAGGTCAAACAGTCGTAACTTACATCTACCGTAAAGTCGAAGATGGCTCAACACCTTCAAATGGCAATGGTGGTCAATCTGGAAGCTCAACTTCTAAAGCTGTGAAAGCAACTTCAAATGGATCTAAGGGTTCTGGATCTAAAGGTTCTGGATCTGGATCAGCAGCTGATGGTGCTTCAGATGGTAAAGGTTCAGATAAGAAGAAATCTGGAAATAAAGACGGTAAGAAGGCAGATGGTTCTGATAAAGCTAAAGAAGGCGATGAACAATTGCCAGTAACAGGCGAGTCAGATAACAACCTTGCAGCAATGGGTGTTGTTGTCATGGGACTCATGGCTGGACTTGCTACTATGAATCGTCGTAAAAACCAAGACTAAGATTTCTACACCTTATCTCTCATAAAATCCAAAAATAAAATCTCTCTCGAGTGTGATTGCTCGGGAGAGATTTTTTGGTCTTTGAAGATAAAACTCAGGAAAGTTTCTAAGGTTCGTGAATCTTTTAAGCAGTATTTAGCTTGATAAGGTACAATAGAGTAAGACAAAACGAATGAGGAGACTGTCATGAAGTTTTTACATACGTCAGATTGGCATGTGGGTCGGACCCTCAATGGCTGGTCTTTGTTGGAAGAGCAGGAGTGGGCTTTTCAACAAATTGTGGATTTGGCTATTAGCGAAAAAGTGGATGGGGTCATCATTGCTGGGGACCTCTATGACCGTGCGGTGCCGCCTGTGGATGCGATTAAGTTATTTAATAAGACCTTGGCCCGCTTGGTGTTGGAGGAGCAGATTCCTGTCTATGCTATCAGTGGTAATCACGATGGGGCTGAACGTTTGCATTTTGGGCGTGACTTCTTTCAACCTCAGGGCCTTCATTTAAGTACACGTTTGGAGGAGGCTTTTGAGCCTATTGAGTTGGAGGATTGCCAGATTTTCCTGCTGCCTTTTATCGATCCTATTGATGCCCGTATTTATTATAAGGACGATGAGAATAAGGAAATTCAGGGGATTGGTGATGCCTTGGCCTATATTCTCGAGGATATGGAAAAAACTTTTGATCCTGACAAAGCCCATATTTTGGTGACGCATTTTGCGGTTTCTAAGAAGGAGGACCAAGATGGTCAAAGTCTTCGAGAACTGATGTTGTCTGAAACCAGCAATACAGTGGGTGGTCTTACCAATGTGACCAGTGACCTTTTCAAGGCTTTCGATTATGTAGCCTTAGGGCATATCCATACGCGTTTTGCCAGTCCTACCAAGCGCGTGCAATATTCAGGTAGTCCAGTCGCCTTTAATGTCAAAGAAGCCAAGCGTAAGGAAGAAAAGGGTGTCTATATTCTTGAATTGGATGCGTCTGGTGATTTGTCTCAGACCTTCCATCCTCTAGAGGTCAGACGGCCGATTGTGGTCTTACAGGCACCTTTTGAAACCTTGATGTCACCTGAATTTTATAAGGAGCAGCCTTGTCAAAAAGCCTGGTTTGCCTTTGATATTCAACTGTCCAGTCGTAAGGAATTAGAGGGCATCAATGTGCGTGCCCGTCTGGAAGAAATTTATGGGACAGACATTGTAGAAATTACCTTCAGTCGTCTAGGTGATGTTAGGGAAGAAAACTTGACTGTTAATCATCACTTAAAAGATTTGGAAATGCAGTCGCCTCAGGAAATCGTATTTGATTTTTACCAGACAGTGACTGGGGGCGATGTCTTGTCTGAGAGACAAACTGCCCTTGTGGAAAGTATTTTTGAGGAGATTGGAAGGAGTGGACAATGAGACCAGTTCAGTTAGAATTGACCAATTTTGGACCTTATCGTAAGGAAGTCATCAATTTCACCCAGTTTGACCACGCTCCCCTCTTTTTGATTGGTGGGGACACGGGGGCTGGTAAGAGTACCCTCTTTGATGCCATGACGGTTGCCTTGTTTGCCACGACCAGTGGCGACCGCAATGTTGAGGAGATGCGGTCAACCTTCGCTGGTCCAGAGGATGATTTGACCAAGGTGACCTTTTATTTCCAACAAGGCAAGCATCTTTATCGCATTGAGCGAGTGCTCCAGCAAGAGAGAGCCAAGCGAGGTGGAGGCACTACCATGCAAAAGGCGACGGCTTCTTTAGTCATTGTGGATAAGATTGGTGGTCAGGAAATTGAAAAGCTTGGGGATAAGATCAAGGAAGTGAGTGACCAGATTGAGCAGATTTTGGGCCTTAATGCCGAGCAGTTCAAACAGATTATCCTCCTTCCGCAAAATGATTTCAGCCGTTTCTTGAAAGAAGATTCCAAGACCAAGACTCAAATTTTAAAGAAAATCTTTGGAACGGGTATTTTTGACCGTTTTCAAAAGAGCTTGGAAGAGCGTCTTCGTCAGAGCAATAAGGATATGGATAAGCGCCAAGCTCAGCTGGATGGCCATTTTGCCAGTCAGGTCTGGTCTGAGGGAGAATTAGCCGTCTTAGCGCAAACGCCAGCCTCTGAAAAATTGGCACGACTTGAAGAGCTTTTGTCTCAGCGTCAAGAAAGTCTTACGGAGCAAAAAGGCATCTTGAAGGCTGCCCATGAGGATTTGGAAAAACTACAGAAGAGCTTGCAAACTGCCCAAGATTTGGCAAAGATTTTTCAAGAATTGGAGCAAGCCAAGGAGCGTTACCGTCTGGAAATTGAGGAAGGTGCTCAGGAACAGGCAGAAGCCAAAGTGCATCTGGAGGAATTGCAGTTCGCTCAAGGTCTGCAGGAAACCATTAGTAGCCTTAAACAATATCAGAAACAGTTGTTGCAATTGGATCGGGACCTAGAGATTACTCAGGAAGTACTGAGTACTCAGGAGCAGGCTTTTGAGAAAGTAAAGGCTCAAAAAGAGGCACTCGCAGCTCAATCTAGGAATTTTTTTCAAAAACAAGAAAAGCTGGGAGCGTGGAAAGAGGATATTATCTATGCCCAGAGTCTTGCCCAAGAACAGGAGAAAATCAAACGTTCAAGTACTAACTACAAGCAGTTGGAAGAAACCTATCAACAGGCGTCGAAAAAGATTGAGACTCTTAACAAGTCCTTGTCAGATTTGGAGGCTAATCGTCTTGGTTTAGATAGCCTGCATGAGGCTGAAAAACTCCTCCAGTCTGTGGACTACAGTGTGGAAAAACAACTGGCCCAAGACCTGAAAGAAATAGAGGACTTGAAGCAGGAGTTGGCCAAGACGGAAAAACGTCAACAAGGGTTATCTTTGGATATTGACCAAGCTCAAGAAAGTCTCAAGGAATTGGAAGACCAGTTAGCAACCACTTTAGCTTCACGTCGTCAACTCATGATTGCCCAGTTGCAGGCAGAATTAGAGGACGGTCATCCATGTATGGTTTGTGGTTCCATTGACCATCCTAAGGTCGATGGGACACAGGCGAATGAAGCGGCCTTGAAGGATCTCATGAATCAGGTGGAGGAACTTCAAGCTCAAAAAGAAAGGCAAGTGGCTACCTTGTCAAATCGTCAGGCTACCTTGAGCGAGGTTGAATCTAAACGTCAAGATTTGCTTGAGCAAGTAGCTAAAGTCAAGCTAGCTCTCGAAAAACACTATCAAGAACTAAAAGAGCAAGTTAAGGGACAATTTGATTTTGATTTTGCTGAGGACTATAAAGCAGACTGTGGACAAACCTTACTCCGAAAGGTTGAACAGTATTATCAAGAGCTACACAAATGCTTTGATAAGGAAGAGGCAGATTATGTCCGATATCAAGATGAGATAGGTAAAGCTCAGGAAAAATTGACAGATTTGGCTAAGCGTTATCAAGAGGCCAAGGTAGTGCTTGACCAAACTAAAGAACGCCTAGAGGACTTGCAGGAAGCTCGCCCAGAACTTGAGTCTGTTGAGGTATATCAAGAACGGATTTCCCTTACTCATCAGGAGTTGGACCTCTACAATAAGCAAGTCAAGGAAAATAGTGAAGCCTACAACCAACTTCATGCTGACATTCAAGGCATCAAGGGGCAACTTGAGAGCCTAACCAAGTCTAAAGAAAATGCTAGCCAAGAAACTAAGCGTTTATCGGCTGAACTAAACCAAAGTCTTATGGCTGAAGGGGCCCTCACTAATGACCTAGAGCAAATCCAGCTTTGGCTTCTTGAGGTGAATAAGCAAGCGATTCCTAAGCTTCAGGCTCAATTGACAAGCTACCAAACTCTTAAACAAGAGTTGAAGGCGCAGATTGTCAAGGGTCAAGAGCTTACCAAAGACCAAGAAAAGACGGACCTTGGCAATCTAACACAAGCAGTAGAGGATTGTCAGGAGAGCTATGATAAGCAACTGGCTCAGGTTTCTGTCATGGAGCAGGGGCTTAAGGATGCGACGGCTACCTACCAAGCGGCCAAAACCCTTCAAGACAGTAATCAAGAGGCCTTTAAAGCTCACCAAGAACTCAGCGATCTGGTTAAGGTGGTTAAGGGAGAAAATACAGCACTAACTGGACGACTCAATCTTGAAGTCTATGTTATCCGTCAGTATTTCCAACAAATCTTGGACTATGCCAATGCTAACTACATCGGTCTCTTAACGGATAACCGCTATTCCTTTGTTCTGAGTGAAGAAGGACGTCGGGCGCGTGATCACTTTGGTTTGGACATCAACGTCTATGACCAGCTGACAGGTAGCGAGCGTTCCGTTAAATCCTTGTCTGGAGGAGAAACCTTTATCGCCGCACTGGCCATTGCCCTATCCCTCTCAGAGGTGGTGCAAAATACCAGCAAGGGTGCTGTTGTTGAAGCTCTCTTCATCGACGAAGGGTTTGGCTCACTGGATAAGGAAGCCCTGACCAAAGCCATCGCTGTTCTGGAACAAATCGGTGAAAACCGTATGGTCGGTGTCATCAGTCACGTGGACGACATGAAAGAAGGCATCGCCCAACAATTAGCTATCATCAAGTCGCATGATGGTAGTAGTCGTATTAAGATTGTGGATAAGGGGTAGGAGAAATCAAGGGGTTAAGAACTCTCGTCAAAACGTTTTAATTATTCTAAGAGATAGTTTCTCATCGGAGCTATCTCTTTTTCTATCCACTTATTTCAATCTTCCTAACTATCAGTTTTTTCTGAAAATAAAAGGAAATTTATTTGAAAAAAATCCCTCATAAAAAAGTTAATCTATTAGAAAATTAAGTGATACTATGTTATAATTTAATATGGTTAAGTCTCGATAAAATCAAGGAAAAAGTATATAGAATGTGTTTACGATTTTTATATCTTGTGACCGTAAAATGCTTGTCAGATTCTTAGACTGTTCCTTGCTATCTGATGAAAGTTTGAGACAGGAAAATAAAGAATGTACTAGCTAGAAAAAATAAGAAATAAAAAATGACAGAAAAAATTTCCGTAATTATTCCCGTTTACAATGTAGAAAATCAACTCCAGACCTGTCTAGACAGCGTCCTGGGGCAGACCTATCAAAATCTTGAAATTATTCTCATCAATTATGGCTCAATAGATAATAGTGATGCCATTTGCCGTAGTTATGCTGCTAAGGATTCTCGTATCCTCTATTTTAAAAAGGATAATGGAGGGCTTTCAGATGCTCGCCATATTGGTATTCGTCAGGCTAAGGGAGCTTACGTCACCTACGTGGATGCTGAGGATTGGGTAGAGCCAACTTATCTGGAGGAGCTTTATAAGGCGCTTCAAGCTCACAAGGCAGATATTGCAGTAGCTAATTACAGTGTCTATAAGGAATCGGAAGATCTCTTTTATTTTTATATCAAGGATGAAGATTATTACGAACAGGTCTATTCACCCGCTCAGATTATTGATGGACTCTTTGAAGAAACTAATAACATCAATATTGCTCTGATCTCAGCCACTGGGAAACTCTACAAACGTTCCTTGTTTAATGACTTGATTTTCCCAAAAGAACATGCAGGAGAAGATGGCTTTTTCAACCTTAAGGCCTACCTCATGAGTGAGCGTACGGTTTATCTCAATAAGGGACTTTATGTTTACCGAGAGAGTCCAGAGATGCCATCGGCGACTTGGATGCAAGATTGGATGATGACTTTGGTTTATGCCATGGAGGAGCGCTTGGCTATTGTTGCTAGCCATGGTTTCCCTCTGGAAAAATACATGGTTACCTATCGTCAGATGCTAGAGGCTTGCTTGAAAAATGTGGAAGAACAAGGTCTCACAGATTCTGAAGCCTATCGCTCAATTCAGGAAAAATTCCAGGTTTTGAGCTTAGCTCCTCAACGTTATGAGACTAAAAAGCATGCTATTGTCCTAGCGGCGAACTATGCCTATGTTGATCAAGTGCTTACGACCATAAAATCTATCGTTTTCCATCATCGTAACATTCGTTTTTACTTGATTAACGATGATTTCTCTCAAGAGTGGTTTAGGGGGCTCAATCGTCATCTAGCTGCTTTTGGCAGTGAAGTGATTAACTGCCGTGTAGATAGCAGTCATATCAAACAATACAAGACCAATAGCAACTATGCTAGCTATCTACGTTATTTTGTGGCGGACTTTGTATCTGAGGAGCGAGCTCTTTATTTGGACAGTGACATGGTGGTTACCGGTTCTCTAGAAGACCTCTTTACCCTTGATTTGCAAGGTCGTCCTTTAGCTGCTGTACGTGACTATGCTGTTCAAGTTCAGGATCGTCAGGCAATGTTTGATGCAGGCTTCATGGTGATTGATACGGCTTATTGGAAGCAGTACAACATGAGACGTCACTTAATTGACATGACTAGCGAATGGCATGATAAGGTACCATTTGCGGAGCAGTCAATTCTTAATATGGTTTTTCGTAACAACTGGTTGACGTTGTCTTTTGACAATAACTACGCTGTGACCAAGTCTAGTCTAGCTGGTTACCATTTGCCAAATGGTCAAGACTATCCTAAGGTTTTACACTATACTTCACACCGTAAGCCCTGGTTACCTTTGGCTTGCCAAGCTTATCGTGAGGTTTGGTGGTTCTATGCCCAAATGGATTGGTCAGGAGTAGCTGAAAATGCCGCCTTACTGCCACTTTCAGAGGACATGATTTATCCTAAGGGCCGTCCATTTACTTGTTTGGTCTACACCAACATTTCAGAAATCCCTCATTTGACGGATCTTATCTCGGCTCTTCCTAAGGTACAGTTTAAAATTGCCTCACGCCAGCATGTGACAGACAAATTGGCCCAATTGATTACCTATCCAAATGTGACAGTTTACTCAGCCATTGCAGGTTTAAATGGGCTAGATTTGGAATTGGTGCGTACTAGTGACTTGCTTTTGGATATCAATCCAGGCAGAAAAGTAGTGGAAATTCTTGATGCCTTTAGGTTTGAAAACAAACCAATCTTAGGATTTGAGGACCTCAAGTCAACCAAACATAATCAGCAAACCTACTCAAGAGATCGTTGGAAAGAGATGGCTGAGACCATTCGCCAGATGCGTAAGAAGAGTCTGTAATCCATTATTTGGATGAGTGGGCTGCAATTTAGTTTATGTCTCATTTCTAACGAAATAACATCAGCCTGTCTATAGGGCAGGAAATAGGAGTAACAGTGAAAAAAATTAGTCAATCGATAATCACCAAACGTGTGTTATGGACCGTCTTTTTCCTCTTTATTTATTGTTTGGGAAATCAATTGGTTCTACCGTTTGTAGATTTGAAAAATGCAAATATCTTTGGGGGAGCCATCGGTTCCTTGGCTTTCTCTAGTGCCATGATGGGTGGAAACCTCAGGTCTATGTCGCTTTTTTCAGTAGGCTTGTCGCCCTGGATGTCAGCAATGATTCTCTGGCAGATGTTTTCTTTCTCTAAGAAAATGGGCTTAAAAAACCTTCCCGTCGAGATTCAGGACCGCAGACGAATGTACTTGGCCCTAGCAATTGCTTTGGTCCAATCTCTGGCAGTGTCCTTGAACCTACCTATCGTTTCTGGGGTTAATGCCGGTCTCGCCATTTTCATGAATACCATCTTGTTGATTGCGGGAACCTTTTTCTTGATTTGGTTATCGGATCTCAACTCCCTCTTTGGGATTGGGGGATCCATTGTTATCTTGATGGCGAGTATGATGGCCAATATGCCATATCAAATCATGGATAGCGTTGAAAAGCTAGGTATTGGTTGGGATGTCTTGCTTCCTCTGTTTTTGTTCAGTTTGGTCTTTCTCTACATTGCTGGGGTTGTGCAGAGGGCTAGATATCGTATCCCAATCAATAAAATCAACATTCATAACCGCTTCAAACAATATTCTTACTTGGATATTATGTTGAACCCAGCCGGAGGGATGCCTTTCATGTATGCCATGTCACTAGTCAGCATTCCACAGTATGTCTTTATGCTGATTCAGTTTATGCATCCTGATAATAAGTGGACTAGTGAGGCTATCAAGGCCTTGACGGTCGGTCGACCACTTTGGTTAGTTATTTATCTAGTCATGCTCTTCGTTCTAGGTTTAGCCTTTGCCTTTGTTAATGTCTCTGGTGAGCAAATCTCTGAGCGTATGCGCAAGTCAGGTGAGTACATCTACGGCGTTTATCCAGGACAAGAAACCAGTGCCTATATCAACCATTTGGTCCTTAGACTTGGTTTCATCGGTGCCCTTTACATGCTCTTTATGGCAGGTGCTCCAATGCTCATTATCTTGGTTAATCCGGATTACTTACAGCTTAGTATGATTCCTGGTACTTTCTTGATTTTTAGCGGTATGATTTACAACGTTAACGAGGAAATGAAAGCCTTGAAGCTTAACACTTCCTACACCCCACTTTTTGAAAATGTATAATATCTCACCCCTCGTGGGGTTGAGAGGCAGGCTGGTGATGCGTGATCGGTCTGCCCCTCAATCTCAAGTATTGTGATGAAAAGACAATGAAGGAGAACTCATGTATTATTTTATTCCAGCTTGGTATGGACAGACGGATGAATTTTGGAAGACGGCCATTGATCCTTGGTACCGTATCCGCCAAAAAATTGAATTTGATGACAGCTTGCACCAAGTTCGTATCTTTCAGGATGAGGACTTAGCCCCTCAGCTTTTGCTTTTGGCCTACCAACCACATTTGCGTTATTTCTTGCATCGTCATGATGTCTTGGAAGTTGGCTATACAGCTATTTTTGACTTGATTCAGGGTATCACTGATGAAGATATGAAAAATCTTCAGGTGACAGATTTGGAATGGCCAGAAGGAGCTACCTTTGTTCACACACCATTTGCTATCGTGGTGCAATGCCAACACAAGCGTTATGCCGAGGTTGAATTTGGATCAGAGGGTTTTATTGGCATGATTCGCTACTTTAAGGATGAGCAAATCATTCGTGAAGATGTCTACGATGACCGCGGTTTTATCTCAAGCAGTCTTTATTATGAAGGTGGACAACCAAGCTATCGAAACTATCTTAATGCCAAGGGGGTCTGGCAACTCTGTCATTTCTTTGATGGCCGTGGAATTGTAGCCAACCCTCGTACGGAAGGTCGTTTTAATAAGAGTTACTACGGTGATCTTTCAGAAGTTATCTGGGAATTTTTGACTAAATTCTTGGACGAAAAGGTAGAAGCAGAGGACCGTTTTGTTATTGCCTCAGATCTACGCCATAACAAGCACCTCTTTAAACATTTGCCAGTAGACAACACTAAGATTTTGACTTGGTTCGCAGAACGTAATCAGGACGATAGTATTGACACCTATGCAGCCTTTCTGCCGCAAGTGGACTTGTTGATTGCTGACCGTTACGATTACTTGGAGCAGCTTCAGGTTGCCTATCCAGAAGAGGTTAAGAAACTCAAACACATGGCTTCCTTCGATACCCGTTTGGCTTTGGGAACCAGTCAACGTGTAAAAGAGTCTAAGATTTTTTATCAGGTTGACTTTGACCAGTTGGATTTAGAGGCTATTTATCAGGTCTTGGCTTTTGTGGCTAAGTATCCTAAGACACAGGTTGAATTTGGAGCATTTAATGCCAATCCAGAGCAACTTGGTAGCCTGCAAAATCAAGTGGAAAAAATAATTGAAGAACGATTGAGTTCAGATGCCTTTGAAGAGGTTGTCGAAAGTAGTGGTGCAGAAAATAAATTGGAAGAAAATAACGAAATCATAAGCCGATTTTCTTTCCAAGACCTGCGTGACGAGACTGCTCTTATCAAGTCACTTCAATTTACACGCCTTATTGTCGACTTGAGTAAGGAGCCTAATCGTTATACACAGATTGCTGGAATTAGTGCTGGTATTCCACAAATTAACCGTGTGGCGTCTGAGTATGTGACCCACCAAGAGAATGGTTATATCTTGAAGCACTTGTCCGATTTTGAAAAAGGGGCTTACTACTATTTGGGACAATTGAACAACTGGAACCGTTCCCTTATCTACTCGATTGAGAAAATTAAGGAAAACACGGGAGACCGTTTGGTACAAAAATGGGAAAATTGGTTGAAGGAGGAGCAGAATGACCAAGGATAATCGCCTGAAAATACTACAAGTTGGATCTTCTAACTGGTCAGAAAAACAGGAAATTCCTGAAAATATGAAATGGTACTATTGTAGTCCTGGTCAGATTGAGACTTTGCAAGAAACCATCGAAGAAGACGAAATCAAGGCTTTCACAGCGGTTATTGTGGACAGTCTTGCGGGTCTTGAGGAATTGATGGCTATTAAAGAATATTTGATTCCTCATACTATCTTCTTTGATCAAACCATAAAAGTGCCAGATGAGAGCCTTCTTCAGTTTCTGAAGGAAGTTTGCGCTGTCCCAACGGATTTTTCAAATCATGGTCAGTTGCTCTTTACCCTTTCCAAAGCGCTCTTTTCAGGGCAATACGGGGATAAGATGTTTCCATTCACTACCCAAGTTAACCCAAATTTCAGTGGTGAAGTGACCTATCATGGTTATGAAAATGTCATTTTAAAGGGTGACTACGGTCAAAAATTTAGTCCTGTCTTGGACTGGACCTATAATGTCAGAGCCAGCAAGGAAAACCCAATTGAGCTTTGGTTGGAGTTTGAAAAAGATGCTACCTGTGAGTGTCGCTTGATTCTCAATCTTCTGCCAGAAGGTTCGGTAGCAGGCATTTTCAAGACCTACATCGTTTCAGAAGAAGAAATGCGCAAGGGAGCCATTGTTCTTGATGAGGACAGAACCTTCCTCTTGGCTGCTAGTCTTGAAATGAAGGGCAAAGGTCAGATTACTATTGGTGGGCTTCACCAACGTTTGACGCGTTTCCAGTTTGGGAAGTTTGTCCTTGGCGGTGGTATTCTCCACGATAGCAAACGTCAGGAAATCAACTATTTCTTTTATCCTGGGGATTTCAAGCCACCTTTGTCTGTTTACTTCTCAGGTTTCCGTCCTGCCGAAGGTTTCGAAGGTTTCGGAATGATGAAAGGGATGGGAACACCATTCTTGCTCTTTTCAGACCCTCGTCTCCAAGGGGGAGCCTTCTACATGGGAACTGAAGAGCTTGAAAATAGTATCAAGGACACCATCCAACATTACTTGGACTATCTAGGTTTTGACAATAGTCAACTCATTCTCTCTGGAATGTCCATGGGAACCTTTCCATCTATGTACTATGGTGCGGACTTTGAACCTCATGCCATCATCATGTCTAAACCCCTAGCCAATGTTGGTACTATCGGAAATCGTGCCAGACTCTTGGCACCAGAGGTCTTCCCAACAGGAATTGATGTCTTGCATTTGCAGACAGGACGCTTGGACAATGAAGGTGTCGAGGCCCTTAACCAGAAGTTCTGGGATAAATTTGAAAAAGCAGACTTCTCAAATACAACTTTTGGTCTTTCCTACATGAAAGACGAGGATATGGATCCGACGGCCTACGAGGACATTACCAAGTCTCTCTATTATTCAGGGGCTAAGATTCTCAGCAAGGGAACGTCAGGTCGACACAACGATGATTCTTATACGGCGACAACTTGGTTTGTTAATTTTTACCGTATGATTTTAGAAAATGATTTTGGAAGGAAGGAGTAAGAATGTTCAGAAACAAGAAATCAGAAATCTTGTGGGGCTTAAACCACAAAGCCTACATGTATGGCTCAAAAATTGTTAAGCGCCAAGATGGTTCTGTGCAATTTTACAATCCTTTGGTGCCATCAGGAACCGAAATCCAGTCTTGGGTGGCCATCCAAAACTATCAAGCTGGTCGTACTCAGCCTGCTCTCCCACTTTTGAAAAAGGGGCACAGCTATGACTTGACGGCCAATCTCGAAGCTGTCCCAACAGGCTCAGTCTTTTTGAAAGTCAGCTTTTTGGACCGTTATGACAATGAAATCAAACAGC
>ERZ772935.229-NODE-229-length-23037-cov-8.831912_pt1 | contig 23037 bp, 25 predicted proteins | sample MGYA00511683_ERZ772935 | MGnify/ENA primary metagenome ERZ772935 (study PRJEB29015, sample SAMEA2738086) | human oral metagenome | biome: human oral; feature: human-associated habitat; material: saliva | place: China | collected 2228 ...
GCGAGGTCAGGTAGTTGGAAATCATGCCGTCGTATTGGGCGGTGTGGCTGAACGCTTTGCGTGAGAGGTTGAAACGGGTTTTGTCGCTCAATGCGCCGTTGTTGGCTTCGAGTTCGGCGGCGATGGCCGGGAAATCGGCTGTGTCGGTAACGATGGCGACGTGTTTCCAGTTTTTCGCGGCAGAGCGCACCATGGTCGGGCCGCCAATGTCGATGTTTTCAATCGCGTCTTCCAGTGTGCAGTTTGGTTTGGCGATGGTGGCGGCGAAGGGGTAGAGGTTGACGCACACGAGGTCGATGTTGCCGATGCCGTGTTCTTCCATCTTGGCGATGTGTTCGTCCAAATCGCGACGGCCGAGGATGCCGCCGTGGATTTTCGGATGCAGGGTTTTCACGCGGCCGTCGAGCATTTCGGGAAAACCGGTATAGTCGGCAACTTCGATAACGGGAACGCCTGCATCAGCCAAGAGCTTTGCTGTACCGCCGGTAGAGAGGATTTCAACACCGAGCTTGGTCAGGGTTTGGGCAAATTCGACTGCGCCTGTCTTGTCGGATAGGCTGATCAGGGCGCGTTTGATGGAAGACATTTGGATTTCCTTTGTTGAAGGTTTAATCAGTATGGGATGAATTTTCAGGGCGGTATTATCCCCCAGTTTCGTATTTTTGGCAGTAGGTTTTTGAAAATATTGTTAACAATTTTATTGTAAAAGGCCGTCTGAAACTTGGTTTCAGACGGCCTTTTGCTTTTGCCTATTTAAATCCCATTTTCTTTGCCATCCATACTGCGCCTGCCATGCCTGTGCATAATGGCATGAGTAAGGCAACGGGGGCATAGGTTAGCTCCAAAATAAAGGCTATGGCTGTCAGGGGCATTTTGAGGGAAACGCCGAGGAAAACGGCGGCACCGACAACAGCCGCACTTTCGGACGACATTTCCGGGAAAACGCTGTTCCACGCGGTGGCAGCGGCAAAGGCGATGGTACTGCCGAGCATCATGGACGGGGTAATCAGGCCGCCGTATGCGCCTGCTGCCAGCGCCATTAAGACGACCAGCCATTTGACTGCGGTCAGTTCAAGGCTGTGTTGCCAGTCGGTCAAGCCGCCAAAGGTCAGTTGGTTGCCTGCTTTGCCGTTGCCCAAAATTTCGGGAAACCAAACGGCAATCACGCCGATGAGTGCAAACATACAGACGGCCAAAGGAATGATTTTGATGTTGTCGCGCTTGATGAAGGGGAATTTTTGGGCGGTACGCTGGAAAAAGACGGCGGTTGCGCCCAGTATCGGGCCGATGATGGCGGAAAACCAAAGTAATGATGTGTTGATGGAAAGGTTGGCAGGATGATATTGCTGCACGTCGCCCAAGCCGATGCGCGCGACGGCGGTGGCGATGACTGAAGTCAGCAATGCGGCGGCGATGGCTTGCTGCGTCCACAAACCCAGCATGGCTTCAAGGATGAAAAGTGTGGAGGCGAGCGGCACGTTATACACGGCCGCCAAACCTGCACCCGAGGCGCAAGCAATGACCAGCCTTGCGTCGTCTTCGCTCAACCCGAAACGGTTGACGCCGACTGAAGCGAAAGCGGCGGTCATTTCGCGCGGCGCAACTTCGCGGCCGAGCGGCGAGCCAAGCCCGACGGTAATGATTTGCAACAGGGCATGGCTGACGGTTTCAAAAAACGGAAAACCGGCAAGCGGATTTTTAACCACGGCTTTAATGCTCGGTTGCGGCCTGCCGTAGCGTTTGAGCAACCACCACCCCAAGCCGACCACCACGCCGCAAAAGGTCATCACGCCGATACGCCGCGCAGGACTTGCCTGCGATACACCCTCGCGGAATGAAACGTATAGGCCGTCTGAACCGTAACCATAGGCAAGATGTTGAATCGTATGCATGATTTCGGTTAATACAATGCCGACCATACCGCCGATAATGCCGGTAATGATGAGGGCGGCCCAAAGTTTATGCGTTTCTTTCACGGGATTTGACTTGAGGTAGTAATGGTTTGATAAAAGCGTTTTAAGGGAACTATTGTCCGCCTAAGGGATAGTTTTTGGGGGCGACGTGGGTTTTGCCGTTATAAGGGAAAATATATTTCTGATTTTTATAATTTTTCTTTCCTGATACGCCGCTGAGTTTTGCAACCAACGCCCACACGCCGGATACGGCAGGACGGCTTTTGTCAAAAGCGATTTTGGCTTCCAGGCTGGTATATCTGTCTTCGCAAAGACGTTTTTCGCGCCCTTTATATTCATCGCAATTGCCGTAATATGCGCCGTTATCGTTACCGCTGATTATGACGCTGTTGCGGATTCGGTTGCTATCATCGGTAAACAGGAAGTTTTGCGAAGTCGTCGTGTCGCCTTGGCCTGTATAACTTGACTCGGCAACATAGCCCCAGTTTTGCGCGCCCACCTGAACAAACTTCCACGCCTTATTCTCCGGCGTCTCGCCCCATGCGCCGATTTCATCTCTTCCGTGCTGTTTGATTGCCCACTTGCCGTCTGTTTTTTCCAAAACAAACAATTCTGCCAAACCTGAAGAGGCGTGCGCATCATTTTTTTCTTTCTCTTCTAAATCGTAGGCAAAACCTGTGTACAGCACATAGCGCGCGGCTTTGCCGTTGCGCGTTACGGTATGGTCGGCAACGGGTTTCATGCAATACATGATGTTGTTAGATGGTGCCTGTCCGTCTTTCGGCGGCTCGGTAAGCTGGCATTTGTGTGCGGCAAGCGGTCGGTTGTAATACTTGGCAATGACGGCCTGTACAGCGGCTTTGTCGTTATCGGGTGCAGCTGACGCCAAAACGGGGCAGGCAAGCAAAAGCAGGGAGATAATGCGTTTCATAGAAATTTTCCCAAAATGTTTGATTGAAAAAAGTACTGCTTACTTCAGGCCGTCTGAAACCGTTTTCAGACGGCCTTTTTGTGTTTGCTGCCGATACGCGCCAACACTCCGGCGACAAAAGTGGACGAAATGACGACGGTAATGCCCAACGCGGCCATGCTGCTTAAATGTTCGCCCAAAATCAACACCGCCATGATAACGCCGATGACAGGCTCGAGCGAAATCAACAGGCCGGAGACGTTGGCAGGGACTTTATTCATGCCTTTGTTCCACAACAGATAGGCGAGCCAGCTGCAGCCAATCCCCATATACAACACCGACAATGTCCCGCCCCACGACCAATTGATTTGATAGCTGTCTGCCAACACCAGCGAAAACGGCAGGCACAACAGCGCCGCCGCCGCCATGGAAGCCGCGGTAAATGCGGGCGCACCGATACGGGCAATCATTTTTTGGCTCGGGCGTATCACGCCGGCGAAACCGAACCCCGCGAGCAAAATCAGCAAACAGCCGAACCAGTCAATCGCACCGCCCTCTTCCGCGCCGCCCAATACCATCATGCCCACGCCGGCAAACGCCGCCGCGCAGCAAATCCAGTGGTACAGTTTGGCTTTGTCGTTGAAGAAGAAATGACCGACAAAGACCACCAGCAAAGGCTCCAGCCCGACCATGGTAATCGCGCTGGCGGCAGATGTGTATTTCAAACCGATAAACTGGAGCATCAAAACGACAACGTAATTGACAAAGGAAATCCACAACAAGGGCTTCCACTCGCTCCGCGGAATCCTGCCCAAATAACGGCGGCACGACGGCAACACCATCAACGCGGCAATCAACAACCGCGCCTCGACCATCAGCGCCGGGTCGATCATCTCGTAAGAATACTTAGCAGCGATAAAAGAGCTGCCCCAAATCAGCAGGGCAAGTATTTGATAGAACATGGTCCGACCTTTTAAAAAGGGTTAATCGTTTCTTCTCTATATTTATTATTCAGACGGCCTGAAGGGTTGACCTTTTTTATTTTGTCTGCGTCAGCGAATCCAAAAAGTCGAAGAGTTTGGCATTCATTTCACTGAAATCCGCCGCTTCGATTTTATCCGGATGCTGAACATAAGTTTGGACTTGGCTTTGTTCGGCCACATTGTCGCGCCCGTCCGCCGCAATCAGCAGCCCGACGGCTTCACGGTCAAACTCCAAATGAGCCTGGAAGGCATAATGTTTGGGCGCAAAACGGATAATCTGGCGCGGACAGCCTTTGCTGGTTGCCAACACAACCGCCTTATCCGTCAAACCGGGCATATCGCCGTGCCAATGGCCGGTATTCAGGGTTTTGCCCAACAGGGAAACATGGGCATCCGCCAAACCTTCCGCCGTCAGCTCAATCGGATAAATGCCGATTTCACGCTCAGGGCTGCGCGTGTGGCGCGCACCGTAGGCAACGGACAAAAGCTGCGCACCCAAACACACGCCGACAATATATTTATCCGCCGCAATCGCCTGACACATCAGGCGCAGCTCGGATTTGGGGTCGTAATACGGGAATGCCTGCCTGTCTTCATCAGGCGATTGCGGCCCGCCCATTACAATCAAAAAATCTATATCGTCCACATTATCAGGCAGAGCTTCCCTTTCGTACACTTTGGTTGCACTGATGTTATGTCCGCGCCATTGCGCCCATTTCAAATATGCTCCCGGCACTTCAAATACCTCGTGCAAGATGAAATGGATATTTAATTTATTCGGATTTTGCATTGTTATTTCTCCTTCGCCCGTCAGGACGGGTTGCCCTGCAGTATTACAGCATACCGTGCTGTTGTAATTTTTTACGCAAGGTATTGCGGTTCAAACCCAAAATAACGGCAGCTTTAGACTGGTTGCCGCCGCATTGCTCCATCACGCAGGCAAGCATCGGCTTTTCAACTTGGTGCAACACCATATCGTACACACCGCAAGGTTCCGTACCATCCAAGTCTTTGAAGTATTGTCGTAAGTTTTGTTCAATACATTGCGCAATGTCAGTATTCGTTTGATTCATCGTGATGTCTTTCTGTAGATTTGTTTTTAGATGATGAGGCCGTCTGAAACTCTTTAGCCTTCCCGATAGTGGCATACCCAACGGTCGGTTTTTTCTGAAAGCGTCTCAAGATAGGCGGCAAGGGTATCGTATTGTGCCGCGGTGCTGTCCAAGCGGTTGATTTCTCGGCGTGTTTGTTCGCCGTCGGGCATGACGTCGATGTACCAGCCTATGTGTTTGCGGGCGATCCGTACGCCGGCAATTTCACCATAAAATTCATGCATGGCGCGGATGTGGTTCAAAATAGTGGCGTTGCATTCTGCCAAGCTCAAGGCCGGCGGCAAAACGCCGTGTTCGGCGTAATGTTTTAAATCACGGAAAAGCCACGGCCTGCCTTGTGCGCCGCGCCCTATCATGATGCCGTCTGCGGCGGTTTGCTTGAGGACGGCGTCGGCTTTTTGTGGTGAAGTGATGTCACCGTTGACCCAAACGGGGATGTTCAGACGGCCTTTGGTTTCGGCAATCAGTTCGTAACGCGCTTCGCCTTTATACATCTGCGTGCGGGTGCGGCCGTGGATGGCAAGGGCTGTGATGCCTGATTCTTCGGCAATTTTGGCGATGGTCGGCAAGTTTTGATGTTCGTCATGCCAGCCCAAACGGGTTTTGAGGGTAACGGGTACGTCCACCGCGTTGACAACGGCTTCCAAGATTTCGGCAACCAAAGGCTCGTTTTGCATCAATGCGCTGCCTGCCTGCACATTGCAGACTTTTTTGGCCGGACAACCCATGTTTATATCAATCACCTGCGCGCCCAAGCCGACGTTGTAACGCGCGGCTTCCGCCATCTGCTGCGGATCGCTGCCGGCAATCTGCACGGCCACAACTCCGCCCTCGCCTTCAAAATCGCTGCGGCGCAAGGTTTTTTTGGTATGGCGCAAGCTCGGATCGCTGGTCAACATTTCGCATACCGCCCACCCTGCGCCAAACTCGCGGCAAATCCGGCGGAACGGTTTGTCCGTAATGCCTGCCATGGGGGCGAGTGCGATGGGGTTGTCAATGAAATAGCCGCCGATGTGCATGATGTTTGCGCCGAATTGAAAGGGCTGAAATTGTACAATTTTTAAGCAACTTTTCCAATCGTATTTACATGTTGCACAATGAAAAAGGCCGTCTGAAACTGAGTTTCAGACGGCCTTTTCAGCCAAAACATTTAAATAAACAGCATGACAACCATCTGCACTGCGGCCTGAATCATGGCGATAATCGGCCAAATCAGTTTGGCCAGCAGGCCGGTAAACAACAGGATCAGGATAATCCATGTGCCGTATGGCTCGATTTTACGGAACTGCATGGACTGCTTGGCGTTGAGGAAGGTATCGATAAAAATACCGCCGTCCCAAGGCAAAATCGGAATCAGGCTGAATGCGACCCAAATCGAGTTCACCATCACGCCGTAACCGGCCATCTGCACCAACGGCGCTTGATAAGACTCAGGCACATACGCGGAAAATACGACGACAAAGCCCCAAAAGAACGCCAAAATCAGATTGGCAATCGGACCTGAAATCGACACCCAACGCCATGCACGGCGCGGATCGCGGAAATTGCGCGAATCGATGGGCATAGGACGCGCCCAGCCGAACAGAAAACTGCCTATCATCAGACACACCAGCGGCACGACAATCGTACCGACAGGGTCGATGTGCGGCAGCGGATTGAGCGTCAAACGCCCAAGCTGCTCGCCGGTATGGTCGCCCCAATACCGCGCCGTATAACCGCGTGCCACTTCGCGCACGGTAATGGCCAACAACACGGGCAATACTGCCAGCAGAAATACGCCTAAATCAAAATTTGCAAACATGGTTTTCCTTATCAAACATGCCGTCTGAAAACAGAAAATATCCTTTCAGACGGCCTGAGGCTTTAATCGTCTTCTTTTTTATTCGAACTGAAAAACTCTTTCAGCTCTTTCCAAGTAATGCCCTTACCTTGCGGATTCAATTTGAAGACTGGTTTGCCGTAATTGCTGTACACACTGTCGCCGATAATATTAATGGCCTTATGTGTGCCGTTGATTTGCATATACATGCGGGAAGCCAACATGCGGCCTTTGCGGTCGAGATAATAGTCGACAACAAGATTGTTACCGAATATCCGCTGGAAGCTAAGTGGCTGGTTATCACTTATGTTGACAGACATACTGAAAAATTCCCGCGCATTTTTATAATCTTCTTCTGTTGACCCTGGTTGAGGCGTTTTCTGTAATTTCGACAATTCTTCATCAAAAGCCTTAGCCATTGCCTTCATTACGACAGAATCATACTCCGGTTTCATGACATGACGTACACGATAGCGTGCATGGTTTGCCTTACCAAAGGCATCCATTTCTTTAAATACATATGCATCGGCAGGCATAGCCTTATTGGCACTCAAAAAAGCACGTACTCCCGCCTCTGCAATATGATCAAAAGGCATGTGTTTCGAATCACCGATTTCTTTCAAACTCACTTTTAAAGGTTCTTTAATCAAACGTTTGCCGATTTTCTCATCAGTGTACACATTAACAATGGCAGACACGCTGGCAGGCAGATCAACATAAATTTCCCATTTTTCCGCATCTAACTTCATAGGAAGTTTGATACTAAGTTTTTCATTGTGGTTGTTGATGACCAATTCAGGAATCATCTCAAATTGACGCGTTGACAAATCAACTGCCGACTCATAATTCAAATGAACCCCTTCCATGTAACTGGATATGGCAGGATATTTATCCAGATAATCAACGGCAACTTGTGCGATATTGCCGTCCGGCAAGGCATCAAGCATTGCATTGCGGAACTCAGCCTCTTCTCGTTCAGAAAACTCCTGCTCCAAAGCAGCGTCGTCTTCTTGAGCAACCTTCATAGAGGCTGCCGCCTCCCCCTCTTTGACTTTGGCATCCTTTGCTTTCTCTTCGGCTTTCTTTTCCACCTTTTCATCAGCCAATACAGCTTCAGCCAATGGGCTGATATATATTCGAGAGCTGCCTGTGATGTTAAAGCTGCGATCTTCTTTTAAAATACGGTCATTGGAAATCGACATTACCTCGTGTGCGGTTTTGTGATCTAAATTACTGCACGCACTCAAACCAAATACCGCAGCAATGGCCAAACCAATTATCTTATTCATTTTGCCCAACCTTTTTGATTAAATGATTCCGTTAGTACAATTTAACACAAGGCAACGATTCCATAAAGGCTTCAAACGGCATGATTCATTGCTGCTCGCTATCATACCTAATTCAATCGCCCTATCTATTTCAAGCCCAAAGGCCGTCTGAAACTTCAAATCCAGTTTCAGACGGCCTTTGATTTCCTATTTAAAATGCCTCAGCTGTTTTACAGGCTGTAATACATTTCAAATTCCAGCGGATGCGGCGCCATGCGGATGCGGCGGACATCTTCCTCTTTAAAGGCGATGTAGCTGTCGATCCAGTCTTTGCTGAATACGCCGCCGCGCAGGAGGAATTCGTGGTCGGCTTTGAGGGCGGCCAGTGCTTCTTCCAAAGAAGCGCAAACGGTCGGCACCAATGCATCTTCTTCCGGAGGCAGGTCGTAGAGGTTTTTATCGGCAGGGTCGCCCGGATGGATTTTGTTTTGAATACCGTCCAAACCGGCCATCAACAAAGCGGCAAATGCCAAGTATGGGTTGGCGGTCGGGTCAGGGAAACGCGCTTCGATGCGGCGTGCTTTACTGCTGTTCACAGACGGAATACGGATGGAAGCGGAACGGTTTTTGGCGGAATATGCCAGTTTGGTCGGTGCTTCAAAGTGCGGCACGAGGCGTTTGTAGGAGTTGGTGGACGGATTGGTAATCGCGTTCAGGGCTTTGGCGTGTTTGATGATGCCGCCGATGTAGTAGAGCGCGGTGTCGCTCAAGCCGGCATAGCCGTCGCCTGCGAACAGGTTTTGACCGTCTTTCCAGATGGATTGGTGGACGTGCATACCGCTGCCGTTGTCGCCCATGATGGGTTTGGGCATGAAGGTGGCGGTTTTGCCGAAGTTGTGGGCAACGTTTTGAATCACATATTTCATGTCTTGGGTTTGGTCGGCGCGTTTGACCAAAGTGGCGAAACGGGTGCCGATTTCCATTTGGCTGCCGGTACCGACTTCGGCGTGATGAACTTCCACTTCGATGCCGAGTTCTTCCAAAACATTGACCATGGCAGAACGCAGGTCTTGACCGCAGTCAATCGGCGCAACAGGTGCGTAACCGCCTTTGACGGCCGGGCGGTGGCCGGTGTTTTGACCGTCCATGTGCAGGCCGCTTGACCATGCGCCGCTTTCGGAAGTGATTTCGTAACGGGTTTTGTGCATATCGGTTTCAAATTCTACGCCGTCAAAAACGAAGAATTCAGGCTCAGGGCCGAAGTAGGCGGTGTCGCCGATACCGGAAGATTTCAAGTAAGCTTCGGCGCGGCGTGCGATAGAACGAGGGTCGCGGTCATAGCCTTGGCCGTCGGCCGGATCGATAACGTCGCAGGTAAAGACAACGGTGGTATCATCGTAGAAAGGATCAACGAAGGCCGTAGACGCATCGGGACGCAACTGCATATCGGAAGCCTGAATACCTTTCCAACCGCCGATGGACGAACCGTCAAACGCTTGACCGTTTTCGAACCATTCTTCGGGATCGTCGAGGACGATGCGGGTGGGGATGGTAAAGTGGTGCTGCTTGCCTTTGGTATCGGTAAAGCGCAAATCTACGAAGCGGGCTTCGCTTTCTTCAATCAGTTTTACAGCGTCTTTGATGGACATCTTCAGCTCCTGAGGGAATGGGTTTAAGTTGTTATTCTACCACGGTAAGGCCGTCTGAAATACATCAGGGCACCCGTTTTTACGCAATGAAATATAGTTTCAGACGGCAAGATTGTCAACAATATGCTTCAGTTTGTCTGTTCAAAAGCGGAATGCCCGCCCTTTTATCCGAATGCCGATAAAACAGATGCCGTCTGAAAGCAGTTCAGACGGCATCTGTTGTTTGGTTTGAAAACGGTCAGCGAGGATAGTGGTTGCAGACAAATTTGTACGCACTCTCTCCAGCCGTACCTGGAATAACATAACGCCATTCGGCATAGGATGGTGTCTCAGAGCCGATAGGTTTTCCCGATTTGGAATACGCCGTTATCGTCAAAATCCTACGGCGTTTACCACTGCAATCTATTTCGTCCAACGATTTAGTTGTATTAAAAAATTTTCCATCGCCAATCTTTTGCGGCTTGGCATACCTTATTTCAAACCATGCTCTATTGTCCGTACGGCTGTCTGCATCACCATATATGACATTATCGCTACTGCCAGTACTTACCAATACCCAATCCGCCGCCACCGCCGACGTTGCCAACCCTAATGCAAATACTGCCAAGCACAACATCTTTTTCATGTCCGCCCCTTTCGTTCTTGTCAAGAAATAAAGTTAAATTGTAAAAAATAAAGTTAAATTGTAAAAAAGAAATGACTTTTTTTCAAGAAATAAATATTCCATCATGCTACCTGACAACCGTTTCAGACGGCATCGTTTCCATCTGTACGCCGCCGTTATAAAATAGCCGTCCCGTCTTTTGGAACACGACCATGACTACCCTCCCCCGTTACGCAGTTTTCGGCAACCCTGTTGCACACAGTAAATCGCCGCAAATCCATCAGCAGTTTGCGCTGCAGGAAGGCGCGGCCATCGAATATGGGCGCATTTGTGCCGAAATCGGCGGTTTTGCCGAGGCCGTTGCGGCGTTTCGCGCCGAGGGTGGGCAAGGTGCGAATGTAACCGTTCCGTTCAAGCAGGAAGCTTTTGCGCTGGCGGACGAACATTCCGAACGCGCCTTGGCTGCCGGCGCGGTTAATACGCTGGTGTGGTTGGAAGACGGCAGAATACGCGGCGACAATACCGACGGTATCGGTTTGGCCAACGACATTACGCAGGTCAAAAATATTGCCATCGAGGGCAAAACCATTTTGCTTTTGGGTGCAGGCGGCGCGGTGCGCGGCGTGATTCCGGTTTTGAAAGAACACCGCCCTGCCCGTATCGTTATTGCCAACCGTACTCATGCTAAAGCCGAGGAATTGGCGCAGCTTTTCGGCATTGAAGCTGTCCCAATGGCGGATTTGAACGGCGGTTTCGATATCATCATCAACGGCACATCCGGCGGCTTGAGCGGTCAGCTTCCTGCCGTCAGCCCTGAAATTTTCCGCAACTGCCGCCTTGCCTACGATATGGTTTACGGCGACGCGGCGCAGGCGTTTTTGAACTTTGCCCAAAACAACGGCGCGGCCGAAGTTTCAGACGGCCTGGGCATGCTGGTCGGTCAGGCTGCTGCTTCTTACCATATTTGGCGCGGATTTACGCCCGATATCCGCCCTGTTATCGAATACATGAAAGCCCTGTAACCATGTTCCGCATCATCAAATGGCTGATTGCCCTGCCCATCGGCATCTTCATTTTCTTCAACGCTTATGTGTACGGCAACATCATTACCTACCGCGCCGTCGCGCCCAGTAAAACTGCCTTCATGTCCATGCGCATGAGCCAGTTTGCAAAAGAAGGCCGCGATGTCGAGCTGGATTACCGCTGGGTGCCTTACGACCAAATCTCCGTCAACCTCAAAAAAGCCCTGATTGCTTCCGAAGACGCCAACTTTGCCGAACACAGCGGCTTTGACTGGAACGGCATCAAATACGCCATGAAACGCAATAAGCAAAGCGGCGAAGTCAAAGCCGGCGGTTCGACCATCAGCCAGCAACTGGCGAAAAACCTGTTTCTCAACGAAAGCCGCAGCTACATCCGCAAAGGCGAAGAAGCGGCGATTACCGCGATGATGGAAGCCGTTACCGACAAAGACCGCATTTTTGAGCTGTATCTGAACTCAATCGAATGGCACTACGGCGTATTCGGCGCGGAAGCCGCGTCCCAGTATTTCTACAAGAAACCTGCCTCCGCCCTCACCCGCCAACAAGCCGCCAAACTCACGGCGCGCGTTCCGGCTCCGCTGTTTTACGCAGACCATCCTAAGAGCAAACGGATGCACAACAAAACCAATATCATCCTGCGCCGCATGGGTTCGGCAGAATTGCCCGAAAGCGATATGGATTAGTTAAAAAGGCCGTCTGAACATTTCAGACGGCCTTATATATTACGCCTCAAGCAAGGGGCGTAAATCTTAGTTAAAACCCCTTGACAAATATTTTTAACCGATATTTGAGAGGGGTCTAAAATGTCACTTTGTTATTACATCATCACACCGCATCCCGAAAAATCTCCTGTTTCATTCATTTTACGTCTGTTCGTAGAAAAAAATGACGAACCGACTATCTTAGAAACAAAAAATTTCCCAATCCGCAACCCCAACGATGCACAAAGCTCATATGACGAAGCCGATTTATATGGCCGTTTGTCTTGCTCCGTGCTGATGTCGGAGGTGTAGGCATGAACTGTTCAGCTTCAGCAAGCGCGGAACGCGCTCTTCCTTGTCTAAATAGTAACAACTGCATTGAGACAGAAAACCTTAATAAAAACAATTCAAAGCAAATTCCGATTGGTTACGAAAAATTCCTGCCGAACGAATGCAAACCTGAATTTAACGAGTTTTCAACCTCACATAAAAAATCATCAAGTGCTTTGGAAATGAATGTACATCAATTCATTGAAACATTTGGCCTTAACCATGTTGGCTTTTTGACTTTGACTTTTTCTGATGACGTTCAAGAAGTGAAAGAAGCACAACGCCGTTTCCACAGCTTACGCACCAATTTCCTGAAAAAACATTTTGAACACTATATCTGCGTATACGAGCGCATGAAAAGCGGTCGTATTCATTTTCATCTGATTGTTAATACACGCGAAGATATAAGACGTGGCCTGAATTTTAAGCAAATTCAAGCCAGAAACTACACATCAGCAAACAAAGCACTTCGTCAGCTGTGGCAAATCCTTCGTGAAAACATGGATAAATACGGTTTCGGCCGTTCTGAACTGTTGCCGGTAAAGACTAATAGCAAAGGCTTGGCAAGATATGTGGCCAAGTACATTTCAAAACACATTAACAGCAGACTTCCTGAAGACAAAGGCTATCGCATGATTCGTACCACTATTGACAAAAAAAGTCTATGGAAGATTGCAAACAGCAATTTTTCATTTGTAAGTGCTGGTTCGCGCCTGTGGCGCGAGAAGCTCCAGCAATGGATTATCTGCATAGAGCCATATTTAAAACAGTATGCAAAACATGAATTTAACAGAGAACTCAAAGCCATTACAGAAGAAAACTACAACCGTATTTTATCCAGTCTCATTAGCCCAAAATGGGCGTTTTACAACCGAGAAACCATCATCAATATGTAGCGAAACATGCAATCGTTGATTTTGGTTCGGGGGCGGGATGGGCGCGAAACCGCACTTGCGAAGCAATGCGAACGGCGAAGCCGTGTGTGAGCGCCCCTCCCGTCCCGCCCCCGAACCGTTGAATACCAGCAAAACCCCTTAAAGAAAGGAAAAAACATGACACAAGAAACAGAACGCCGACAAGGTATGTTTGTTATCGCCTCTTTTGACCGAATGTTCACGCGTGAACGCAAAAACCAAGACGGCACATTTACCAAGACGCATTATGTCGGCCTGATTATCCGTAGCGAAACAGAAACGCGCCTTTGCGAAGTTCGCACAAAACACCCTGAAAAATATGAAGGCTATAAGCCTCAGCAGATCGTTTCAATGCAAGTATTTCCGCGCGCATTTAAAGACAACATCTATTTTTCAGACGAAGCATAAATAAGATTCAAGGCTTTGCGGTGTGCCTTGAATTGACCCCGAAACACCGCAAAACTTTTTTTCAACATTAACTAAAGGAAAACAAAATGAAATTCCAAAATTTGAAAAACAAAGCGAAGTACGCACTGGCAACTGTTGCAGTTTCTGCAATGTCCGCACCTGTAATGGCTGAAGGCATTTTGGACACCGTGAAACAAGAAATCACTGGTTACAAAGCCGAAATCATCGCATTGGGCGCAATCGTTGTAGGTATTTCTATCGCATTCGCAGTTATCCGTATCGGTAAACGCGGTGCAAATGCGGTTTAAGGTGTAATCATGGGTTATCAAGTAGGCCGAATTTGTTACGAAACCGAACAAGAAGCCGTCAATGTCTTGATGACCCAAGTTTCACCAACGATTGACAAAGACGGCGTGTTACATCACGCCGTTTTTGATGGTAAAGCTTGGAAGTATCAAGAACAGACAGTAAAACTTACGTTCCCTCAATGCGAGTATGGCGAATTTGCACAAGCAGGGCGTGAGTTAGGCTATCAGCTTGTTTTAATAATGGTTTCATTATTTTTAATTGTGATCGCAATCAAAGCCGTAGGCATGATAAGCAACAAGGAAGAATAATGACACCCGAAATTGAATTTCTTATAGGTATGTTACCGCCTTTTGCGGTGGCTATCTGTTTATACGTTCTAATCCGTAGTTTTCAGTAGTCATAACAAGGCATAAAGCATAGAATCTAATTTTCTGAAACATTTACGAAAGTTAGAAATATGTTTACACGAATTTATAACCTTATTTTGATTATTCTCTTCACATTACACATTTTGGACATTATTTTCATTCCTAATGAAATTAGATATTTAATGATTGCCTTTTATCTGATTTTGTTAATTTATAGTCTTATGAATAAAAAGACGGATTTTAAACGAAATGGAGATGATGACATTTTTGTAATGACTACGAACCCAAATAAACCAAGTCCATCTGATTCAAATATGGAAAAGTTCATGAATGATTTGAACCAATCCATAGAGAAGAAGAAACTAGATAAGACTAAAGTTAAAAATGAATAAATTAATCATTCCTTTATTGGTTTTATTTACATCTAGTTTTGCTGTTGCAGGCGAAATTAATGTTAATAATTCAAAGTCTATTACTTATACGAAACAACATACTGAACATTGGGATAAGAAACCTTGGGCGCGTTCTGTATCAGATAATTCTTACAGAAAATTTCAAACAGAGGCCATGAAGGCACGATATGAGGGTTATTTATCAAAACAGACAGTAAATGCAACCATTGAGGCATCTGTTTCAAGGAAAACTGTTCTAAACGGTTCATTCTCTTTAGTCAAAAAAGGCGCACAACTTGCCGTCAGCAGTCGCGGTAATCTCTATCTAGGTGGCGCACTTTTGGCATACGAAGCCTATCAAGCCGTAAAACCATCTTTAGAAGCAGAAGGTTTTAAATGGGACGAAACAAAAGAAGAATTTTATAAATATTGGGTTGCTCGAAATTGCATTTATGTAGAACAAAATGGGAGAAATACAGATGTTACGTGTCACGGAGTGGATTCGTCAGTAATTAGGGCGATGGAGAAAGGCGGAAAAAGCGAGCTAGATGCCAAGAAATTAATGGAATCTCAAATGCAATCAATAGCTAATAGTTTTTGGAGTAAAGAGGCAAAAAAATTAGATGATGAATCGGGGGAAGATGTTTATTTTTGGCAACAATTTAAAGTCCAGAAATGTAATTTTGATTTGAACGGCGGTTCTTGTAATGTTTCTTTTAAAGGCGATATTCGTACACCTATTCTTTTTAGAATGAAAAATAATGATAAAGAAATATTAGATTTAGAAAAATTCTTACAAATCGCTACCCCTTCGATTGATGGAAACCCTACGCCATTTGTAGAAGGTACGGGCAAACCTGAATATAAAGAAAATATCAAAGTCCCTTCCGGAACGGTCGTTACAATCGGCCCGGTTGAAACGCCTGAAGGTAAAAAGACCTATACAGTAACTTTCACAAATCCGACTAACGGCGGTAGTAGTGAAGCCTCTGTGCAGACTAATAATAGTCCTGCACCGACTGGCAATACTGGCGGTAGTCCTGACGGAAATCCTAACGGTAAGCCTGACGGAAACCCTGACGGAAATCCTAACGGTAAGCCTGATGATAAGCCTGATGACAGACCAGACGATAGACCCGATGATAGACCCGATGATAGACCCGATGATAAGCCTGATGATAAGCCTGATGATAAGCCTGATGATAAGCCTGATGATAAGCCTGATGGAAAAGACGGCAAAGATGGAAAAGACGGTAAGGACGGAAAAGACGGCAAAGATGCACAAGACCTTTGTGAAAAACACCCTGAAGCCTCGGCTTGTAAAGACTTAGGAGATACGGACTATAAAGACTTAGAAATACCTGAAAAAGCAATCAACCTAGAATTAAAACCGCTAGATATATTCAGCACTAACGGCACTTGTCCGGCAAACCCTACGTTCAGTTTGGGCGTATTAGGAACGTTTGAAATTCCTTATGATTATTTCTGTAATATCGCCCGATTGCTTCGCCCTATATTGATTCTCGGCACGATCATAATGTGCGGATTTTTCGCTTTTAACGCAGTCAAGGAGCTTTAATCATGTGGGGCAAATTAATTACAAGCGTTTTAATGACCGTTGCAGGCAAAGTTATAACAGCACTTGGCCTTTCATTTGTCAGCTATGTAGGGCTAAATGAAATTCAAGGCTTCCTGTTATCACACGTTCAAACGCAAATAGGCGGTATTCCTTCAGATGCTATGAACTTAGCTTATATCGCAGGAATTGGCGTTTGTCTGAACTGGATTTTCGGCACTTTTGCCTTTGTTGTTTCGCTTAAAAGTCTTTCTAAATTGTCAGCTTCTATCAGTAAAAAATAAAAAGGGTAACGTATGCTTTATTTAATTACAGGTGTTCCGGGTTCGGGTAAGACCCTGAAAATGATTTCAGACTTGATGACACGTCAAGACTTAAAAAACCGTCCTTTATATCTTGATGGCATTCCTGAAGTAGATGAAAAAATTATTCCAAATTTGCCTATTCCTGAAGGCGAAACAATGCAAACGTGGCACAAATGGGCACCGACAGGCGCAATACTCGTTATTGACGAATGCCAGCGCGTATTTAGGCCACGGCCAAGCGGTTCAAAAGTCCCCGATTTTGTTGCCGAACTTGAAACGCACCGCCATAAAGGTATTGATATTTTTCTACTTACCCAACATCCTAGACTGATTGACAGTAATGTCCGCGCATTGGTAGGCCATCATTGCCATATCGGCAAAACAAATTTAGGCGTTCGCCGTATGCTTGAATGGGAAAGGTGCGCAGACCCGACATCATCAAGAGACGTATCATCTGCTGTAAAAAGCGTTTATACCTTAGATAAAAAAGCCTTCGGCGTATATAAATCAGCCGAAGAACACACCAAAATCAAAACCAAGCTAAGCCGAGTTGTATATATCTTCCCTGCCGTGCTTGCCCTCTTAATTACCGCAGGTTGGTATATCTATTCAAGCTGGAATAATCGTATAGACACGATGAAGGCAGAACAGGAAAAGCCCAAAATTGAGGCGCAAGCCTCAAGCCCTGAAGCGGTGGGGGCGGTTGCTGCTCCAACAGCAAACGGCACCAACGCAGAAGGGCAATACACGCCACAAACGGCTATTCCTGAACCGCCGAAGCCACATCTATCAGAAGATGACTACAAGCCGAGAATTGAAGATAGACCCGAAACCGCGCCAATTTATGACGGCGTGAACAAATCAATAACCGCCATGCCTTGGCCTTCTGCTTGCGTTAAAAGTGATAATGGCTGTAATTGCTATACAGACCAAGGATCTAAAATTTCGGAAATAAGCAAAAAAACCTGTTTAAGCTATATCAAAGATGGCTTGCCGTTCAATCCTTATAAAGCCAAAAAGACCGAAACAGCAGAAGTTAAAGAAACCGCGGAAGAAATAGAAAGGCCACAAGTTTTATCTATGGGCGGTAAAAGTCAACAGAATCTAATGTATGACGGCTATGTTGAAAAAGGAAACGAAATAGGCGCACAAAATGGCGCTAAAACAGGTTCATGAATCCGATCAGGATTGAACCTAAACCAATAAAACAACCATTAATCAAGTCAGGGGGAGGACGTCCAGAAAGATTTGTAAAGACAGCTTTATCGTCTTTATAAATCTTTTTGGATACCCCTTGACGCTAGCCCACCCAAAAACGCTTTAAAGAAGGGTTGGTGCGGTTTTATGCGCCAACCCCTGCCACATGGCGAATGTCGCCGAAGGCAAGCACACGATAAGCTTCAAGCCCTGAATGAGTAAATGAGTAAATCAGCCCATTGAGGGCTTGGCGTTTGACGAAACACCAAGTAAAGCCCATGACTTCGTAAGTACGGCCAAAGCGTACAGCTTGTAACAAAGATAGAAGCATGGGCTTTCGTACATCTTAAGTTTGAACACTATCTAGGGCAACAAGCCCGAATTAATAAGGTTAAACCATGTACTTAGGAATAGACGTTTCAAAGCTCACAATAGATTGCTGTTTGATTGCAGACGGCCAAAGTCATCAAAAGAAGTTTCAGAACAACAAAGGAGGATTTGAACAATTAACAAAGTGGCTACAAAGTCATAAAGTATCCGATAAGCTCCATTGCGTGTGCGAAGCAACAGGCACATATTACGAAGAATTAGCCGAATATCTTTATTCACGATATACAATTACCGTAGAGAACCCAAGAAAGATAAAAGGATATGCGATAGCAGAACTACAACGATCCAAAACAGACACACAAGACGCAAAGTTGATAGCGCAATATTGCCAAGACCGAAAGCACAAATTAAAGGCATGGCAACCGCCGGCAAAAGAACAGAAGCAATTACAAGAAATCGCCCGATATTTAGACTATCTGAAACAGCAACGCGCAACAGAAAAAGCCAAACAACACGAAGCACCGGACTACATCAAATCCCATATTCAAACAACCATTTCAAACCTGACAGCACAAATACAGACAGTCAAAAAGCAATTACTCCAGTTCTACAAAGACAATCCAAGTTATAACAACATGCGCAAAAGGCTGAAAACAATAACAGGCATAGGCGAGCAAGCGACAGCCGTATTACTATCAACCTATAAAAGACATGAATTTAAAAATGCAAAACAGTTCACGGCTTATCTAGGCCTAGACCCTAGAAAATATCAGTCAGGAACAAGCGTAAACGGAAAAAGCAGAATATCAAAAATCGGAAGTTCGGAAATACGGAAAAGCCTTTATATGCCTGCTGTTGTCGCATATCGTTGCAATGCTTTTCCTGAATTTGTAGGCCGTCTGAAAAACAAGGGAAAACATATAAAGCTGATATTAATCGCCATCATGAGGAAACTGGCGGTAATAGCGTTCACACTGTTGAAGAACGGCCAAGATTTCATAGTGGAAAGATATAAATAAATTTAACGCGGCCAAAAGCCTGGTAAATTTTCAATTTATTGAAAATAAAGAATAAATCAAAATATTAAATACATTCAAAACAAAACAAACACCCCGAACAAGTCGGGGTGCGTATTCTTGCAACGTCAAGAAATGTAAAGTTATTTGACTGTGCAATACACTATCTTTGTTTTTAGGCTTTCTCTTCTGGCTCCGGTACGTCAAACACTTGGCGCAGGTAAGCGAGGAAGGTGTTGTTGGTGGTCATGGTTTTGCCCGGGGAGTCGGAGAGCTTGGCGACGGATTGGCCGTTACACTCGACGAGCTTCAAGACAATGTTCAAAGGCGTGTGTCCCAAGTCGTTGGTCAGGTTGGTACCGATACCGAAACTGGTTTTGAAACGGTCTTTGAAGTATTGGTGCAACGCCCATGAACGCTCAATATCGAGGCCGTCTGAAAAGGTCAGCATTTTGGTGCGGCTGTCGATTTTGAGTTTTTTGTAATGCTCGTAGGCTTTGTCGCCCCAAACATAAGGATCGCCGCTGTCGTGGCGCAGGCCGTCGAAGAGTTTGGCGAAGTACAGGTCGAAGTCGCGCAAGAATGCATCCATGCCGACTACGTCGGTCAGGGCGATACCGAGGTCGCCGCGGTATTCGTGTACCCAGCTTTCCAGCGCGGCTTTTTGGAAATTGCGCAAACGTACGTCCAAGGCTTGAAAGGCTTGGAGGAACTCGTGCGCCATGGTACCGATGGGTGTGATGTCGAGTTTTTTGGCCAGAAAAACGTTGCTGGTACCGCGCACGATGTCGGGAGCGGCTTCCAGCAAGGTGCGGATAACGTGTTCCTGCCATGCAAGGGTATAGCGGCGGCGTGTACCGAAATCGGAAATCAGGAACGGCGGATCATTCGGATTTTGAGTGGCCGCAATTTCTTTCAGCTGTTGTGCTTTGGCCTGCAAACGGCGCTCGCCTTCTTCGATGACGGCAGGCGTTTCCAAGCGGCGGAAATAGAGTTCGTTGACGATGGCAAGAATGAAAATCTCGAAGAACATCGCCTGTATCATCGGGCCTTCGATGCGGATATTCAGACGGCCTTGATCGTCGGGACTGACTTGGACGAAGCGGCGTTGGAGTTGGAAAAGTTCGAGATAATCGACAAAGTCGCTTTTGATAAAGCGCAGGCTGCGCAGATAGTCGAGTTCGTCATGGGTAAAGCGCAGCTGGCACAGAACGTCGAGTTCGCGTTCCAAGTCTTCTTGAATATCGGCCAGTGGATACACCATCTCTTTGTTGCGGCAGCGGAATTCGTAGAGGCTGTGGGTTTGCGGGAATTGGTGCAACACGACTTGCAGCATGGTGAATTTGTACAGGTCGGTATCAAGCAGGGATTGGATAATGGGCTGATGAGCAGACATAAGCTTTCTCTGAGTAAACGTGGGCGTTGAGGTATCAATTTTAATGGAAAAGGCCGTCTGAAAGAAACCTTATTCAGACGGCCTTTATCTTATTAATCCAGCTGCGCTACGGAAACCGGCAAAGAGCGGATAGTAGACAACATCGTGCTGGCATCTTTTTGCTGTTTGCGGAACGCGGCCATATTGGTCGGGGTCAACTTCGGCGTCGGCAGGGCGACGGTAGTCGGGTTGACCGGCTGGCCGTTGACGCGTGCTTCATAGTGCAGGTGCGGACCGGTCGAACGGCCGGTTGTACCGACAAAACCAATCACTTCGCCGGCACGGACTCTGCCGTCGGCAGGGCTGAACGCGCTCATGTGGCCGTACAGGGTTTCCACACCATTGGCATGGCGAATCATCACGGTATTGCCGTAACCACCTTTCCAACCTTTGAAAATCACTTCACCGTCGGCAGCGGCCTTAATAGGCGTACCGGTCGGCGCGGCATAATCGATACCGGTGTGCATACGGACGGTATGCAGAACCGGGTGGACACGGTAGCCGAACGGGGAAGAAATGCGCGTGTATGCAACAGGCTCGGTATTAAAGCCTTCTTTTTGTTGCAGGGACTTACCGTTTTGGTCGTAGTAGCTACCGCTTTCTTCGTCGCCTTTGCCTTGGCTGTAATAATAGGCTTGATAAGTTTTGCCGTCTTTAACCACTTCAGCCGCCAAAATATCGCCGACCGCCATTTGCTGGCCGCGGAAATACATGCTGTTGTACAAAAGACGCACGGTATCGCCTTCGCCCAAGTCGCTCATATTGAACGAGTCGGCAAAGATTTCTTTGAGCTGGATATACACTTCGGAAGGGATTTCGGCACGGAGCATATCGCCGATGGCGGAAGTGCGGATTTGTACGGAGCGCAGGGTCGGCATGGTTTTCATGTCGATTTCAGCATTGGAGATGCGCCATTTGCCTTTGACTTTTTCCAAAGCCACCAAGTTGCGTTCCAATTCTTCATCGGTAAAGAATTGAACGTCGGTCACTTGGCCTGAAGAATCGATGCGGATATTGACGGATTGGTTGGTCCGCAGGTTTTTCATGTCGAGGTTGGCATTATTTTTCGCCATGATTTGCTTGATGTCTTCTTGGTTGACACCCATGCGCGTCAAAACGTCTGCCAAAGAGTCGCCGGCTTGGACGACTTCTTGCGCCCAATAGCTGGATTGATAGGTATTGGTTTCCACATAAACGGCAGGCAGCTCTTCGGAAATACGCTCGACTTTGAAATCGGTTTGTGCAGGTTGAGGGTCGGTAATGGCGTATGCGGTCATGATGCCTGAAGCCGGCAGCAGAAACGCTAAGAGGGTTGCTTTGAATCGAGTGGAATATTTGTTTTTAATCACGCGTTATCCTTAATGGGGCGGTCTGTTTTTTGAGGTTTGCAGAATGCCGGCACATCCGGCCTGCCGCGACCGCCTGCTGGTTTAAACAGTTTTGGGGATAAAGGACTTTGAGTCTTTTTTCCGATCTGAAAATCAGATTTTCATTCGGAATGAATGAGGTCGTGTTTGAGATTGACGTTATTATCAGGGCTATTGTGTTGATTTACACCCTGTTTTTCTGAAATTTACGCCACGCATTTTAGCATGACAGCCCGTTTTTTCCAAACCGGCCGTCTGAACGGCTCTTTTTCAGGGCGTGAGGGCAAGGTTCCGAAACGCATCATTTGTCGCGTAAAATAACGGTTTTTCTATCTATTTGCGCTTATGAAGCTGACCCTCGCCCTCCCCTCGCTCAACCGTTTTGCCGACGAATCCGTGCCTGCGTTTGCCTTACCTGCTTTTAACCGTCTTTTGCGTTACGGCATATTACGCAAAGAAACACTCAGGCCGTCTGAATTTTACGGCCGCCATTTGTGGAACGGCAGCCTCATTACCCAAGTGCAACGTTTACGCCACACAAGCCAAAAACGCGCAGCCGCTTTTGCCTCTCCGGTTTGGCAACAGATGGGCATGCACCATGTCAACATTATCAGCGGCGAGTTTATCGGCATCCAAAAAGAGGAGGCGCAACGGTTATGTGCGGATTTGTCGGCGTTTTATCAAGATAAAGATTGGCAATTCGAGCCGCTTTGCGAAAGCATGTGGCTGCTCAGTATGCCGACGATAGAAGATTGGGGGGCGGAATGTGTTTTGGATGTGTGCGGGCAGCCGGAAATGGACGGTCAGGCGCACGGCAAAGATGCGGTGTCTTGGTTGGCCATGCAGACGGAAATCCAAATGTTTCTCCACACGCATCCGATTAACCAAGCGCGTGAACAACAAGGATTGCCGGAAATCAACGGTTTGTGGCTGTGGAATGACGCGGACGGTACACGGTCTGCGGATATCGTCGCCTCAGACAGCGCATGGGCGCGTTTTTCGGATACACCCAAACTCGATGCGCCGTATGATTTGAAGGCTTGGTTTGAGATGGTTCAAGAAACAGGCAATGCGGTTTCAGACGGCCT
>ERZ772935.231-NODE-231-length-22933-cov-12.623743_pt1 | contig 22933 bp, 15 predicted proteins | sample MGYA00511683_ERZ772935 | MGnify/ENA primary metagenome ERZ772935 (study PRJEB29015, sample SAMEA2738086) | human oral metagenome | biome: human oral; feature: human-associated habitat; material: saliva | place: China | collected 2228 ...
CATTGCTGTCGGACCGGGGTTCGATTCCCCGCATCTCCACCTGAGGGGGAAGTGTTGAACTTACGCTTTCGAGCGAAGGTTCGCACTTCCCCCGCTCTGTGTCCGCTGATCTGGCGGCGTGCGCCTCTGCGACAAATCAGCAATCACGCGGCGGCGCAGACCCTCATCGCGGTCCAGGAGCCGCTTCCTTGGGGTGGCGCTTGGCAATCCGCCGCTCTGTCGGCGTCCTGGGCCTTGTACACGCCGCCAGGACCGCAGGTGGCGGGCGATTTCACGGCACACCAGCGAGGGGCTAGGCCCAATCGAGCGGGCGATACGCACCTGGGACAAGCCAGCCTCCAACCCCACCATAATCGCCGCGCAATCCTCAACACTTAGCGTCCGACGACAGCTCACAACCGGCCCCTCCAGCAGTCCTCCAGCAGCACTGCTACCCCACAAATTTCTTACACCCTATGACACCGCCCTTTCTAACTGGTGGTGTTGGGTTGTTTCGGCTTGCGCGCGAGTCGGGTCTTAATGCACCTTATGGTGCTCGGTGCTTTCTAACACTTTTGGTCTCAGCTTGAGCCTCTCGGCGGGCTATTGTTTTAATGCACCGTTTGGTGCTCGGTGCTTTCTAACTGCCCGGCGTGTCGTGCTCCCTGTGATCAGGGGGAACGCCATGTCGGATCGCCAGTGGTCGAAAAAGCACCCCTCCGACCGGCAAGCACGAGGTTAGAATATCAGACTTTTCGTTGCGACTACATGCATCGCCACGGACCGCCCGCAGGATGAGTGTCGCTCCGGAAATCGCTTCCCACATCGGCGTGTCGTTCCACCACCACACTTCACACTTGTAGAGCAACTGCAAGGTTGTTGACTGGAAGGAACGATGACGACGAGACCTGCCACGGCCTCGTCCCTCGCAGAGGCGCTCACTGCCGAGGCTCTCGACGCCTCGGGCACGGGGTACTTCACGGTGCACACGCACGCGAACCAGCACGTGGGCTATTTCCCCGGCGCTAAGCCCGTGCATATCCTCATGCACGTGGGTGCCGACGGGCAGATTCTCGGCGCGCAAGCCGTGGGTGCCGACGGCGTGGACCGTCGCATCGACGTCGTCGCTACCGCCATGCGGGCCGGCCTGGGCCGAGAATGACCTAATTGACCTGGACCTCGCCTACGCGCCGCCCTACGGGCAGGCCAAGGACTCGCATGGCGACAATGGGTGGTTTGTGCCTGCCCGCGCCGCCCTACGGGCAGGCCAAGGATCCCATCAACCAGACCGGCATGGTCGCCCACAACGTGGTGACCGGTGAGCTCGGGCTGACTGGCCCGAACGAACTGGCCGAGGACATGCCGGTCCTGGACGTAAGCACGGTAGGGGAGTACGCGGCCGGGCACATGCCAACTCGCTCAACATTCCCCGCACCCGGCTGCGGGCGTGGCTCGGAGATAAGGCCGAGGCCGTGCTGGTCACGGGGGAGGGCTAAGCCTGCGGATTCTGGCCACGAAAACGACCCGGTGTCGCAGTGCGAGGCAGTAGAATTTCTAGTCACAACCGAGAGTAACGACCGACAAATCCGAGTCCATCTTCCTCTGACTGGCCTCATGCGATGGCGTAACCAGCCTGAGAAGGGCGGAAGTTCGAAACACCATGGCGCGGATTAGCTGACGAATTCGCGTCGCAACAAGGAAGGAGACAATCATGTGTCGACCCACCACCTGCGAGGTATGCGGAAAGACCACCTGGAAGGGCTGCGGCAAGCACATCGACTCGGTGAAGGAACAGGTTCCCCCTGATCAGTGGTGCGACAAGAACCATACTGACGAGGAGTACGCCAACGCTGAGAAGAGCAGTCTGAACTAGTATGAAAGTATTTGTGGTCAGGAGACAGTGAGAATTCTCGATAGTTTGAGCATTTTTGCTTTCCTTGATTGTTTGGATACCGTGTTGAGTGAGAAGGTGGCTCGTCATGGCTCGTAGGCTGGTGTTTGTGCCTGACTCTGGCAGGCCGTATGTTTCGGAATTGTCTCTGGATTTTGAGTATTTATCTGGGTCTTCTCTTCAGCAGAAGCAGCGTTCGATTGCGAGTTTGCATGCGTCGTATGTGGCTAAGTTTCCTTCGTCGCGTGTTCTGGAGGTGTCATCCAAGAGTGAAAGAGATCTTGGAGTTCAGTTAAGCGCGTTCAATTTGATGATTGAGCATCCGGGACGTGGAAGTTACAGTGTTGAATGTGCTTTCCAGGCTTCAAAAGTGTTTGAGCATGGTGGTCCGTTTGTTGATCTTTTCGATGTCTCGAGTCGTGCAGCAAAAACAGATCGGCGATTGAGGGCAAGTGGAAAGCTTGTCGGTTTCAAGTATTTTGCACATGAATTCCCATTAGAGCCGAAGACTTATTTTTATGACTGGTTGTACGCCTCGGCTCTTTGTCGTGATGACAAGCTCGTTGAGCGGGTAATGATGCTCGATGCATTCACCGATATCGAGCATAATCCTGAGCGGTCGATCAATTGTCAGGCAAGGACTGTGGCTAAAGTGGTGGGTCTTGCCCGGGCGGGGCTTTTGGAGGATGCTATGCAGTCGCCTCGAGCGTTTCTGGAACTTGGGTATCGTTAGGTTTTTGTTGATCTGTCACTTTGTTCGACAGTGGAGGAATACTTTGTGTGACAGTGGAGGAACAATATGATCTGGGATCGAGTTGCCCCGCTCTACGACCTTGCGGTCAGCACGCTCAACAGAAGGGTGTACGACGGGACGGGCGCCGTCGTTGCCCGGTTGATTCGCCCCGGCGACACCGTGCTCGAATGTGCGTGCGGCACGGGCACGATCACCGCAGCCATCGCTCCCGCATGTGCGCGTGTGGTCGCGACCGACTACTCCGAGGGGATGCTCAAGCAGGCCGGGAAGAAGCTCGCGCGCTACCCGAACGTGGTCGTCGAACAGGCGGATATCACCCACTTGCGCTACGCGGACGACTCATTCGACGCCGTCGTTGCTGCCAACGTCATTCACTTGCTGCCTGAACCGGGCGACGCGCTCAAGGAGCTCAAGCGGGTTACGCGCCCGGGCGGCACGATCATCGTGCCTACCTACGTGATTCCCAAGAAGCGTGCACACACCATATTTCTGAAGCTGATCTCCCGATGCGGCGTACACTTCCAGGAGCACTTCGACCCGGCGTCCTACCGGGCGTTTTTTGAGCGCATGGGCTATGCCCGTGTCACCTACAGGGTCGTGCGAGGCCGGATCCCCTGCGTGATCGCGTCCTTTACGAAGGAATACTAGGTGCTTCGTGACCATGGCACGCCCCGAGTCCACCAGACAGATAATCCGGCCTGGAAACCAGGTCGGATTTTTTGTTGCCAAAAGCGGCTGGGGTGGAGCGTGAGCGCCAAAGTGAGACCCATGTATTTAAGGTGCGGATACGCCTTTGGGATAAGAGTTTTAATTGTTTACTTTTAGGTCTTTAGGACTAAAGCAGATAAACCTATAGCTTTGTAAATATAAGCATTGTTTATGATGACTTTGTAAAAAGCTTAAGAAAATGCCGAGGGCCGCACGTGAAACGTGCGGCCCATCGCCAATGAGGTTCCTCAACCCGTGTTCCCAGATCGGGGAGGGCGCCTCCTTCGCCAGAACGTTCACTGTAGGCTCCCTTAAACCTCAGTCCAACTAGCTCTCGGCCGGTCATCAGGCTCCCCAACCCTCGCGACCGCTAACCTCTGGCGGTAGTAAGAATTTAACCCCCTCTGCCTGTAAGAACACCCCTGGGCAAGCTGTGAATTTCCTGGGAAATTTAAATAGCGTTCCCAGGTTTCTGTGAAAGCGAATTTGACCTGGATAAACACCAAAATACCCGACTACATACAAAGTAAAGTTTTTATCCCTCAATGCAACTTCGTGCAGCTTACTAAGCCTGTAGGCTTGTAACCGTGCTCTGTCAGCTCCACGATGCATCCCTGTGTCGCTCCTGTCCCAACCTTGATCTACCCCTGGCGCAGCAGCTGCAATTAAAGCAATCTGCGGTGCAAGCCACACTTGCCGGCCAGGTTGAGACGGCCGCCTGGCTTGAACCTTTCGCCAGCGCCCCCAGCCACTTCCGCAATAAAGCCAAACTGGCGGTTTCGGGCACAACCCACGCCCCGGTGCTGGGTTTAGTTGACCGTTTCGATAACGGCACGGATTTAACTTCCTGCCCGCTGCATGTAAACGAAATTAAAGCCGCACTAGCCCCATTAACTCGTGCAATTACCCGCATGGGATTGCAGCTCTACTCAATCGTCAAGCGGCGCGGGGAGCTTAAGCATGTGCTGATTACCGCCTCGGCTAACGGCCAGCTGATGGTGCGTTTCGTTTTGCGCTCGACGGCGCAGCTGCCGGCTATCCGTAAAGGTGCGCCCCGCCTGCAAAGTGAGTTACCTGGATTGCGGGTGCTGTCGGTAAATATTCAGCCCCGCCCAGCCGCAATCTTGGAGGGCGAACGCGAAATTATTTTGAGCCAGGACTCAACCCTGGACATGCCGCTGTACCTGCCGGAACTGGGTGGGGACGGCGTCGTCGTAAATAACAAAAAAAGCGTCCTGCCGCTGGTGCTGCCCCCGCAGTCATTCTTCCAAACCAACAGTGACGTGGCCGCCGGGCTCTACGCCCAAGCCCGCGCCTGGGCGCGCGACTATGCGGGCCAGTCGATTTGGGACCTGTACTGCGGCGTGGGCGGCTTTGCCCTGGCCCTAGCCCAGCCCGGTGCGCAGGTGCTGGGAGTGGAAGTTTCCGCCCCTGCCATCGACGGCGCCCGCGCGGCCGCCGCCCAGCTGAGCCTGACTAGCCCGCAGGTTCGCTTTGAAGCAGGCGACGCCTCCGTGCTGGATGCCTCGGGCCAGGTCTATGGTCACGACAAGCCTGATCTATTAGTAGTTAACCCGCCCCGGCGCGGCATTGGCGAGTTGGCCGCCTCAATTGAAGACAGCGGCATTCAACGAGTGCTGTATTCCTCCTGCAATCCGGCCTCATTGGCTAAAGATCTAGAGGTGATGAGCAGCTATCGGGTACGCCGGGCGCGGTTGTTCGACATGTTCCCTCACACCAATCACGCTGAAGTGCTAGTTGAATTAACTCACAACTAGGCTTTGCGCCTGCTTGCAGTGCTGGCAGGCTGAATGTAACCTGTTCCACTCACATTCATCCTGACTAATTCCCTAATATATTCGTAACCAAGAGCTATAGATAAGGAATGTTGTGTCTAAGCAAGCCGAATCCTCGAAGGATGAAAAGAACGCGCAAGCCGCTTCCGAGCAGGAAGTTCGCTCCGGTTTGGCGCTTACCGTTAAGCAGGAAAAGGTCCTGGGGTGGGTTGCTACCTTCATGGCCGTGTGCATGTACGTCGCCTACGTTCCTCAGATCGTGAGCAACCTCAACGGCCAGGCCGGTAACCCGCTGCAGCCTCTGGTAGCTGCAATCAACTGCAGCCTGTGGGTGTACTACGGCCTGTTCAAGCCTTCTCGTGACCTGCCGCTGGCAGCCGCTAACGCCCCCGGCATTTTCTTCGGCCTGGCTGCCTTCGTCACCGCGCTGTAAGACGCAGAGTTGCTAGACGGTGTCAGGCCCTGCCGTATTGCAGGTAGGGCTGCTCGCATTCGTCACCAATGCGGATGCCCGGCGCCAATGCCCCGGTTTGGCTAGCGCGCAGCTGCTGCAACTCGCGCACCACCCGCTCGCGTAGCGAACGCGGATCAATAGTGTTCAGGTAAATCTTGGTGGCGCCCTCAAAACCCGCCAAAGTGGAAACACGCCACTTAAGCACCACCCGCCAAGGCATTTCCTTAGCCACGCCCGGGGCGCGGTAATGCCACTCCTCGTTTAGTGGCACCTGCGTGCCCGTAGCCTGATGTAGGGCGTGCACCAAATCGGAGACCGCATCCACCTGTTCAGGCTCCATTAGCCACGGTTCGCAGACCGGCCCGGTGGAGTAGACCTCCAGCGAGGGGTAACGGTGACCCACCCCAGCCAGGGCCACGGCGCCGTCGTTAGCGGCCACAACCAAACCTGCCCGGTAAGCCCAATCCACAAAATCGCGGTAAATATTTCCGTTAGCGTTCACGCGGGCAATCTCAGCTTGCAAGCTAGCCCCCAGCGAATCCACGCCCACCACCTGTTTGTGCAGGTGATCGAAGCTAGCCCCGGCCGGGCGCAGCCAGTTTTGGAATACGGCCACATACTTAACGTGCTTGTTTTGCAGGTACTGCGCGTGCATGGCGTTAACCGCCCACTGGGTCCACACGCGGTGCTCGGTCACGCTTAAAGTGGCGCTACCTGCTAGGCCAGTAGTGTCGACGGCGTCATCGCGCCAGTGGCGGCGGGCCACCAACACATCATGGCTGCCCCCGAAAAAGCCGGCGCTGTGACGGCGAATGTCGCTCAGGTTCAGCTCGGCAATCTCTGCGTCACCAGCTCCGGAGGCGCGCAGCTTGGCGCTGACAATAGCGCGCAAATGCTCGTATCCGGCCGCGTCAGCCAGGTAGTTTTCAAGCCGGTCACGGCAGCGCTCAGGCAGCTCAAAACCATAGTTAGCTTGCCAATAATTGAATGGCAAAATCTCAAAAAGGTTGGGGATGCGGCGAAAGTCGGCTACGCTCTGATCTAAGTATTCAGGCAGCAAGCCAAAAAATGTGTGCCAGGTGTCGCCCGCCCCGGTGTTGGCACCCAGCCTGGCGTCGGCATCAGCGGCCTTAGTGCCGGCCTTGGCGCCCTGGCTACTAGCGGCCCCCGCCTCGGCAGCTGCGGCACCCGCGTTACCAGAGCCGGCGTCGGCGCTGGCGGCGGCGTCGTCGTCCTTAACCGAGGCAAAACGCACGATACGAGCATATTCAGGCGGCGTCTCCAGATAACGGCCGCTACAAAAAGCACAAGTGTGAGTGTGCATGTGGGAACTGAGCGGACGCACCTCAACCTGAGGCAGGCGCAAGGGGCGGTTAGCGCGGCCGGGTACAGTCCACACTTCCGTGCCAGTGAAAGGGCTAAGCTGTTTGACAGTACCGTCACAAAGACGGCGCAGGTAGGGGTGATCGTCCATGCCTCTATTGTGCCGGGTTTTAGATTGGAGGGAACATGCTAGGAGATGCCTTTGGGGCGCTGTTTTTAATCGCCACCGTAATATTTCTAGCGCCGCTCATTGCGCGGGCCATCCCAGGCGGGTTTGTGCCAGAAACTGTGCTTTTGCTGGCCGGTGGAATGGCCATGGGTGCGGCTGGCTTTACACTCACCGAGGCAGGCGAACCGATTTCCTTCCTGCGTGAACTGGGCGTAGGTTTCCTGTTCCTGCTGGCCGGTTATGAGCTGGACCTGGGGGAGCTGCGCGGCTCAGGCGGGCGCCACGCCATAGTGGGGTGGTTTGCCTCGCTGAGCTTGGCTTTCGCGGCGGTGATCGCCATGGGGGTGGGGTCAATTACTGATATGCGCGACGGCGCTATAGCCCTGGCTATTGCCATGACCTCCACCGCCCTGGGCACACTACTGCCGATTTTGCGCGAGCGTGGGCTGCTATCTACCTCAGTGGGTGCCGCCGTACTAAACCATGGGGCGATTGGTGAAGTCGGCCCGATTGTGCTGATGGCGCTGCTGCTGGGAAGTCGCGCCACCTGGGCTTCGGCGCTGGTGCTGGCCGGCTTTATGGCTATCACAGCGCTAATCATCGTGTTCAACGAGCGGGTTAAGCGGGCTGGCACGCGCCTGGTCGCGGTAATTCAGCGCGGGCAGCACACTACCGCCCAAACCACTATTCGCGCCGCCGTGTTGCTGCTGGTGGGGCTGTGTGCACTGGCTGAAGTGTTTGAGCTTGACGTGGTGCTGGGGGCGTTCGCGGCGGGAATTATTTTGCGCCGGGTGCTGCCTGAGGGTTCGCGGCCCTTTGAGGAAAAACTTGATGGTTTGGCCTATGGTTTCTTCATCCCGATTTTCTTTGTAACTTCAGGTATGACCATTACGGTGTCGAACCTGAGTGAAAAGATTGGCCCGATTCTGGGTTTCTTGGTGCTGCTGGTGGCCGTGCGCGGAGTGCCGGTGCTGCTGGTGAGCGCCGCTGAGCGTAAACGTGACGGCTCACGGGTGTTCAGCTGGCGTCAAAGCCTGCAGGTGGCCTGCTATTCCACCACCGCCTTGCCGATTATTGTGGCCGTGACTCAGGTGGCGGTTTCTGCCGGAACCATGACCCGCGATGTGGCTTCCACCCTGATTTTGGCTGGTGCCTTGTCTGTACTGATTATGCCGACGGCGGCGCTACCCTTGTCGCGGCGCACCGATAAGCTGCCCCAAACCCAGACCATGGGTGTGGTGCAGGGGCCGGTGCGTGCCGATGGTTCCACCACTGCTAGCACGCAGGAAGAAGATGGTTACGCTGTAGGCCGTCCTAGCGACGGTGCCGAGGCGCAAGATGCCCCCGAAGTGCGTACCGCCTTGTATGTGCCCCCGCATGAGCGGGTTGACGCCGGCCGTGACGCCCTAGCCCAGGCCCAGGGTGAAACTGGCGTGGAATCTGGTGGGCGCCTGGGCGGCGTGCAGGTGCGTCTAGGGGTGCTTTCGCACCGCCTGCAATGGCAGGGCGATGAGCCAGTGCACTGGCAGCTGCGTAGGCGCATGGTCAAGCGTATAAACCGCCGTCGCCACAAGTAGGCAGGTGCAAGTACAAACACAGGCAAAATACATACAAATACAGGCAAAATCATCCCTTCCCTATAAAAAATTCATGGGGTTTTATAGGGAAGGGATGAAATGTCAGTATCTGTAGTTCAACTACTTATACTTTAGTTCAATAACTTATACTCTAACCAATTCTAGGCATTTTCGGCTGCCTCCAGGGCCGACGCCGGGACGCAGCCTCCGGGGCTGCCGACGCCGGGGCCGATGGCAATGCCGCCAAGGTCGACGATGCCGCCGCCGGGCAAGCGCGGTGCAGCCAGCGGCTAGCTGTGCGTCAAAGGATCATCTCAGCCTACGCGCCAAGACGCAGGCGTTAGGTGCTCCGCCCGGCTGGTTAGCTTGACCGCAAGGGTTGACGTCGACGCCGCCGCCAGGGCCGCCGCTGCCCAGGTAGGCCACCGCACGACCAGGCCTAGGCGCCGTTACCGTAGTGCGGCGGGACATCACCTAGCAGTCGCGCGTCATTGGCGTGCGCGGACGGATCCTCGCGGCGCAAATCTTCACGGCTCCAAGCTGGCCTTTCAGCATCCACCTTGCCCAGCGCCTCCTGCACAATCTGCTCAAGGTTGGCGCCCTCGGCCACCCGTTCGCGGTCCTTCGGCCCCAAATGCACTACGCGCCGACGCCGCCGCCCAGCTTGGGTGGGATGCTCAGCTTGGGTGGGGGGCTCAGCTTGGGCGGGGGAAGCCTGAGCCAGTGGGGCCTCAGTGTGCCCGGCTGCGGTGGCTGTGGAGGCTGTGGAGGCTGCGCTGGTCGCCGCCGCAAAGGCAGAGTTTGCCTGATCGGCCGGTACGACTGCGCTGGCTGGGGTGCCCGGCACAGGCGCATCCGGCGCGGGCACGTCAGCTATAGGCGCGCCAGCGCCTGCACTGTTTTGGCTGGTCATTATGGTTCTCAGCTCGCTTGGTGGTGGCTCAGCTGTGGCTAGCTGTGGCTCAGTTGCAGCTCAGTTGCGGCCACGCTTGACAGCGTGGTGTAGCACCGCGTCCACAGTGGTGCCGCGTCGCTTGAGGGCTAGGGTTTCGCGTAGCTGCTCCACTTCCTCATCCTCACTGCGTTCGACGCCGTCAGAGCGAATCCAGGACACCAGATCATCAAGCTGATCGTCGCTGTAGGCCTGCAACGGCAAGCCCTGGGCGATCGGTGGGCGCACGTCACGCTCGCGTGCGTTGCCGGCCCCAGCACCGTCTCCGGCTCCAGCTGCATTGGTGCCGACGGCGCCCTGGCCAGCTCCGTTAGCTCCTTCAGAACCCTGCCCGGCTGCGGCCGCGCTGTGGGCACTGGCAGCGCTAGCGCCCTGGCCAGCGCTGCTAACGCCAGCGGCGCTGGAAGAGAGACCAGGCGGGGGAGGAACCGGCCGCTCACCGGTAGCGCCAGCCCCGGCAAGACCACCAGCCCCGGCCCCGGTGGTGTGGCCACTGCGGCTGCCGAGCCCAGCGCCAGCCCCGGCAAGCCCACCGGCCCCAGTGGTGACGTCATTGCGGCTGCCAATCCCAGCGCCGGCCCCGAGCCCAGAGCTAGCCCCATATCCGGCTGCCGCCGAGTCGCCGTCGTCGCTAATTAGCTCCGGAACTGCCTCGCCGTCGTCGCTGACACTTTGACGCTTATCAACAATGTCGAGCACCAACTGGCAGATGCGCTCAGCCTCAGCGGAAGGATCCACAAACACGCCAGCGCTAAAGGCCCGGTACACGGTCCAGCCGCGCCGCTCCAGGCGCTCCACCCAGTAGCGCTCACGCATACGCACCGAAGGCTCATCCATATAAGCCTCGTCGTCGGTAAGTACCGCCACCAGCAGCTCATCGGGGTAGTCGGGGTGGCCCACAGCCAGTGGGATCGCCCCGGGCCCATCCGTGCCGTAACGCGGCACCACAGACAGGCCCATCTGGAAGCAGTGCAAAGCCAGATCCAGCAGCAGGCGGTCAGGGGCCTTACCGGCGTCGTCGAGAGGCAGCGGCCCCACCTGGGCGCGTTCAAGCAGCTGACGCAGCAAACGCTCCCCAGCCCCATGCAGGCGTGAGGGGTCAATGTCGGCTGCGCTCAGGCAAGAAACCACAGTGGTAGTGCCGCGCGAAGCACACAGCGCCGCCACCAGCCCGCCGGCGCCGTCACGAGTAGACAGCTGCCCGAAAGAGTGCACCAGGGAGCCATTGGGGGTCTTGGCGTAACCCACCGCAATAATGATGTGGTCGCGGCGCAGACGGTAAGCCTGGCTGATATCCACCACCACAAACGGCTCGGACTTGTCGGCGTTAAAGAACTCCTCCAGGGCGGGAGAGCCGTTAGTTTCGGCCGCCACCGCCGCGCGGATCGCCTCAGCATGACGCGAGTTGAGAGCCACCACAGCCAGGGACTGCTCCGGGCGGGTTAGGGCGGCGTCAATAATGTGATCGACGACGGCGTCCACCTCGGCACGTACCGTCTCCACCTCGTTGCGGCCCGGGGCGGGAGTGCCGCGCCCATCAACCGCAGTCAGGGTCAGGGTTTGGGCCCCCGGCGGGGAGGGGATCACGTCAATCACGTCGGCGTAACCATTAGCAGCCAGGAAGCGGGCAATCTCCGGGTCCAGGTTGTGGCGGGTGGTGGACAGCTGCACGTGCTGGAGCACCGGCGCCAAAACCCCAGCCACACCGTTATCAACCGCGTGGGAGTCACCCACCACCACCAGTTGCCGCGAGCGCGCCAAAGCCGGCACTACCTGGCTTAACGGCAGTGGGTAGGAGGCGTCAATGATCACCAGATCCACCTGGGTGGTGGGTTTAAGCACGCTGGGCACCAGCGAGGGCGGCACAATCCAGATCGGCTTGATGATTTTGGCCAGCGGGTAGGTGTCCAAAACGTCGCGCAGGGAGGCGTTGTCGCTGCGGCCCAGGGCCCGGTACAGGGCGCGGGCTTGTTCCTTGTCTGCCCCCACCTCTTGGCGCACGCGCATGGCGTAGGCCTGGGCTACCGGCGCGGCCAGGGTGTGTACCTGGTTGATGTCGGCTTGGCGCAGCTGGGAGGCCAGGTTGGCGAGGGCGGTGGTGTCTAGGCCACCCATGTCGGGGTCTTCCGCCAGGCAGTGGGCCAGGATGGAGGACCACCAGCAGTAGGTCAGCTCTTGTTCCAGGTGCTGCTTGGGCACCTGACGCTGGGCCAGGTCCGCCACCAGGTCGGTTAGGCCATAGTGCTCTAGCTGCTGCTCAATGCTGTTGATGCGGGGAATGTCTTTGGCGCTGGCTTCTTCAGTGTCCAGCTCACGCAGCATCGAGTGCAGTTTCATGATGGGCATTTCCATCAGGTCCATGCCCTCAGCCGGCCCCTCCAGCAGCGGCGCCAGCTCAGAGAGCATCTGCTCGGTTTGGGCGGCGACGCGCTCCATTTCGTCTAGCCCCAGCGGTAGGCGCGGCCAGCCCCCTTCGCTGGAGTAGCGTTGCCACTGTTCTCGACGGCGCTGCACTAGTACCAGCTCAGAGTACAGGTCTTCGACTTGGCGGCCCGGGCGCACCAGAGAGCGGGCTTGTTTAATGAAACGACGCCGGTCAGAGCCGCTCATTTCTACGTGCTTGTCGCGGCGCCACTGCTTGGTGGCGGTGGCGATCACCATGTCTGCGGCGGAGCGTTCAAAAACTTCGGGCACAAACACGTCTAGGGATTCACGTACCCCGTCAAGCATGGCTAGCTGCTCATGCCACTGGCTCAGGTTCAAGGGGCGGTGTAGCTCAGTTTGGGTGATGGCGGAGCTGATCTGTTCACGCACCAGCGGCAGTAGCTCTGTGGCCAGCTCATGCACCTTAGAGACGGTGCGTTCAGCCATAATTGCACTGTTTAGCGGCACCTGCGACCAGGGGTTAGCAGGCCGATCCTTATCCAGCATCCCCAGGTCATAGGCCTGGGTGAGGATCTTGTTGGCGTTACTTAAACCCTGCATGTCAAGGTTAGCTAGGCCCGCAGAGCTGATGCGGGCGCGGGTGCACGCATGGTTATCGCCGCTAGTGAGCTCCACCAGCTCATCTAGCGCCTCATACACCGACACGTTCCAGGGGTGACGGCGCTTGTGTAGCGCGTCCGCGTAGCGTTGCATCCGACGACGCAAAGACACCAGGTGAGCGCGGGTGGTGGCGATAGCCTCCACATCCACCTCAGGCACCTTCACGCCCATAGACTCACGGATAGAGGCCGAAGCGTGACGCCTAAAAGCGCCGTCGACAGTTAAATCCAAAACCAAATCAGACAGGCCAGCGTCGCGCAGCACCTGCGCCACAGCCCGCCCATCAGCCCCGGAGGCTGGAACATGCAGTACATGGCGGCCACTAGCGGCGGCGTCGGCCAAAATAGCGGCTAAAGTTGCGGGCACATCCACCCCGGGCGGGGCATCCAAAAGCAGCTGGGCGCCCGTGCCCACAGCCTCAATGGCATAGGCCTGGGAAGTATCTAGATCCCCAATGCCACGCTCATAGTCAGGGTCCAAATCCGCGCGGATCGCCGGCGGCAAATCAACATGCAAAGCGGCGCGGGCATGATCGTCCCCCAAAGCGGCGGCAATCAGCGGGTTAGTGCGCAGCAGTGGAATAACCGCCTCAAAGTCAGCCAGCAGGCTCTGGCCCGGGTGCACAAAAGCACCCACAACCAGGCGCTCGTGATACTCAAAGCCGGGCAGATACTCGCGCCCCAAACTGGCAATCCGGGTCAAAACCGCGCGCGGCGTGAACCCACCAGGGCTGATAGCGGCGCGAGCAATAGTTTCCACATCCACCTTGCAGCCATAAGCCTTAAGGGCCTTAACCAGCACCGGGTTAACCGCGATGGAAGAATCCAAGGTCAACGCGCTCTGGGCGGTGTCAGTGCTCAGCCGCACTGGGCGCAGCAAAATCGGGGCGTTAACCGTGCGCACCGGGCCGTTGCCCACCTGCTCACTAAACTCGGCCACACCCAACGCCAAATGCACCGCAGCCTGACCAAACTGGCGTTGCAGCTGGTGCGAGCGGGTAGCCAGGGCGTTGAAAGAACGCTGCGCCACACTCAGAGAGGCGTTTTCGCGCACCAGGTTACGCAGGCGTGTAGTGCTGCCGCCGTAAAGCTGCGCCAAGCCCGTGGGGTGACCGTCAGTTAAGTCAATAACCGCCGCATCCAGGAAGCTAACATCGTCAAGGCTAGCTACTTCCCCCAGCGCGTTAAGCTCAGCCCGCCAGGACTTAATGGCAATATCTAGGGTTTCGTCCAGGCTTAAAGGGGCGACGACGTCGTCCGCGTCAGTGCCGTCCGAAAAGTCTGTGGGGTCTACCTCAAGGCCAGAATGCTTACCAGAGCCAGAAAAACCGGCAGAACCGGCAGAACCTGCTGCGGAGGCGGCGTCGGGAACTGAAGCGGGGGAGGTGGCGCTCGCGGAGTGGGAGGCGCCCGAATGCGCCGATAGGGGCGCGTCAGTTTCGGTGGGTGCGCTGGTATCGCTTGAATCTGTGGCGAAGTAGCTCTCTTCCGCAGACGTGTCGGAATTGTGCCTACGATGGCGACCGAAAGAGAAGAAAGCTGGAGTCATGGCCCTAGATTAACTGGCTAAAGTTACCGCTCGGGGCAGGGCGCGCTAAAAAGTTGACTTTTGTTATGGGGCCTTAATGGGCTATAGTCGTGCGTGCCCCTCGTGTGGCGTTATCTCGTGAACTCCCCCAGGACCGGAAGGTAGCAAGGGTAAGCGGGCTCTGGCGGGTGCGCGAGGGGTTTTTGCTGTCCTTTTGCGGCGTCGATCGCGGCGGACGGATTTCGCTAGGCGGTAGCGCTGCAGTGCTATTGCGTCGAGCCTGCGTGCTTGGGATTAGCAAAGCGTTTAGAGTTCAGCTGTGACCACTGCTCTGTATCGCCGCTACCGCCCCGACACTTTTCAACAGGTGATTGGTCAAGAGCACGTGACTGAGCCGCTGATGGCTGCTTTGCGTGCGAACCGCGTTAACCACGCCTACCTGTTCTCTGGGCCGCGTGGCTGCGGTAAAACCACTAGTGCTCGCATTTTGGCCCGTTGTCTCAACTGTGAGCAGGGGCCGACGGATACTCCTTGCGGGGTGTGTCCCTCCTGCGTGGATTTAGCTACCGGCGGCAGTGGCTCACTGGATGTGGTGGAGATTGACGCCGCCTCCCACAACAGCGTGGAGGACGCCCGTGAGCTGCGTGAACGTGCCTCGTTTGCGCCGGCCCGGGATACTTACAAGATTTTTATTCTCGACGAAGCCCATATGGTCACTAATCAGGGCTTTAACGCTTTGCTGAAGCTGGTGGAGGAGCCGCCGCCGCATGTGAAGTTCATTTTTGCCACCACCGAGCCTGAGAAGGTGATTGGCACTATTCGCTCGCGCACCCACCACTATCCTTTCCGCCTGGTGCCGCCGCCGGTGTTGGAGGACTATTTGCGCCAGCTTTGCCACAGCGAAAAGGTTGAGGTGGGTGACGGGGTGTTGCCGCTGGTGGTGCGGGCTGGTGGGGGCTCGGTGCGTGACACCTTGTCGGTGCTTGATCAGCTAATTGGTGGCTCTGACGGCAAAGTTGATTATGAGCAGGCCATTGGTTTGCTGGGGTTCACTGACACTTCTTTGCTTGATCAGTGCGTGGATGCGATTGCTGCCCGCGACGGCGCCGCCTGCTTTGAGGTGGTGCAGCGCGTGGTTTCCTCTGGTCACGATCCGCGCCGGTTTGTGGAGGATTTGCTGCAGCGTCTGCGTGACCTGCTGATTTTGGCTGTGGCCGGGGATCAGGCGCAGGCGGCTTTGGGTTCGCTGCCGGTGGATCAGCTGGAGCGGATGCAGGTGCAGGCGCGCGCTTTGGGTGCTGGACAGTTGTCTCGCTGTGCGGATATGTGTGCTGCTGCCTTGGGCACCATGGTGGGGGCTACTAGCCCGCGTTTGCAGCTTGAGTTGTTGATGGCCCGCCTGCTGGTGGTGGGTTTGGCCCAGCCGACGACGGCGCCGCGCTCCCTGCCTGGTGGCGGCTCTCAGGGTGTGGTTGGGGCCCAGGGGCAAGATGGCGCGGGGCGCGCGGGCCGCGCCCCGGAGGGTTCGGGCCGTGAGGCGGCGCGGGCTGCTTTGCAACGCGCAAATATGGCAATTCCAGTGCTTGCTGAGGCCCCAAGCGGGCCTGGCGTCGGGGGAGGCGTTGGCATGAATGTGCCAGTGGCGCCCAACGCCCCAGCGGCCCCTAGTGTTCAGGGCAGTGTTCCGGGCACGCCCAGCGTTCCGGCTGGTCCTAGCGCTGCCAGCGCAGCTTCCAGCGCGCCTGCGGCGCGCTCTGCCGCAGGGGCTGGACCCGCAACTGCTGGATCCGCTGCGCAAACCCGCTCGGCTGCCCAGGTGGCAAATAGCGCGGCTGTCCGCCCTGCCCAGGGGCCGGGGGCTGGCTCGTCGTCGCCGTCGGAGCTGATCCGTAACCGTTGGGGCGAAGTGCTGGCCAAGACTAAGGTTGCCAGCCGCGTGACTAACGCCCTGGTGGGGGCTAATGCGCAGCCGGGCAAGGTGTCGGGCGAGACTTTTACGCTGATTTTCGCCTCGCCGGGCCTGGTGCGCAGCTTTAACTCTGGGCGTCACCCGCAGGTGGTGGCCGGGGCGCTGTTTGAAGCTTTGGGTTTGCGCTTGCAAGTTCAGGCAGTTAGCGACGGCGAAGCGGCGGCAGTTGTTGAGCCCGGCTCAGCCCCTTACCCGCCTAGTGCAGCTAGCGCCACCCATGTAGGCGGCCGCCAAGGCCGTGGCAATGAGTCGGCAGGCGGCCAGACAGCGTCTAGGCAACCTGGTCAGGGCGCAGAATCAGGCCCTGTGCAGCGCTCGGAATCTCAGCGTGCAGACTCGCGCCCTGCACAGCGCTCCAAGCCGACTCGGCGTGAAGCTACTCCGGCGCGCGAGGCGGCCCCTTCAGCTTGGGACCAGCCAGCTCCGGCCAGTTGGGATGAAGACTGGGAAGTAGTGCAAATCCCTAACTCAGGTAGTGCTGGGCCAGGCGGCGCTGAGGCGCCGGTAGACCAGGCCTCTAGTGACTCACATGGTGGCGCTCCCACGGACGGCCCCGCTGGCGGCGTCCCTGCCGGGGCTCAGGCTGGTGATCCTGCTAGCATCCCCGCTGGCGACCCCACGGATGGTCCACAAACCATGGACGGCCCGCAAGCCGCTGGCTCCCCACAGGCCGGTGGTCAGGACGATTGGGCTGGTGGCGGCCAGTTTGATCAGGCGCAAGACAGTGTCTACTTTGGTGGCCCGGCGCAGGATGAAGGGCAAGCTAGAGGCCAGTTTGACGCCGCACCAGGCGGCACAAGCCCTGGCCTGGCAACAGTAACCGCAGGCAGCGCCGCAATTGCACCCGCCAGTGCAGCTTCAGTCAGCTCCCACTTGGCGCCAGCTAGCCCAATAGCGCCAGCCACTCCTATGGCTTCAGCTGGTTCCAGCGCAGCCGCTGCGGCCCTGGCTGCCTCGCGCGCCAACCACCCCTCCAATGGCGCGGCCAGTGCAAACACCTGGAAAAGTACCTGGGAGGCCGCCCCGATTCCCACGCCAGACAACTACACGCCAGTGGCGCCAGAGCCTGAACTGGCCACTGTCCACCGCCTGCACCCCCTGCCTGCGCTACCCAATGGGGGAGCACAGTCAGCCCCGGCGCCAGAGGCAGCTCACAGCTGGCAACCCGATCCAGGCGCCTCTAGCCGCATGGCCCAAGCCATCGCCGCTGCAAGAGCCGCAGCTAACGCGGGCGGCGTCGTCGACGATGAAGAAGACATGCCCTCCATGGACGACGCGGACGCAGACGAATCCGGCGCTGTAGGCATAGAAGTAGTCAAACGCCTGCTGGGTGCGAAAGTAATTGAAGAAGTAACCGTGCGGGCAGATGATCGCTAAAGACGTATCTGAGCGTTAAAGACGTGGCGTCGCTGCAATCCATGCCTGGCGCGAGTTGCTGGCTTAGCGCGGCCCTAGCCGTCAGCCTGCGGCCCCAGCCACCGGCCCACACGCTCAGCCGTCACCGCGCACGCCCAGCTACCGGCTTACGCCCCAGCCACCGGCTCGCGCAATCAACCCAGCCCACACCCCATTAGCTGCCAATAACAACCCAAGGAGACGTAAGTGCCCGCCATTTACGAAGGCGCAGTACAAGACCTGATCGACGAACTAGGCGCCTTGCCGGGGATCGGCCCCAAATCAGCCCAGCGCATCGCCTTCCACATCCTTGGCGCCGACGCCGCCGACGTAAACCGGCTGGCCCAAGCCCTAACCGCTGTAAAAGCCAAAGTACGTTTTTGTGAAACTTGCGGAAACGTTTCGGAGGAAGAGCAGTGCAATATCTGCCGTGATCCGCGCCGTGACCAGGGGCTAATCTGCGTGGTGGAAGAGCCTAAAGACGTCGTCGCCGTTGAAAGAACCCGCGAATACCGGGGCCTTTACCACGTGCTAGGCGGCGCCATTGACCCCCTCAACGGCATCGGCCCAGATGAGCTGCGGGTGCGCCAACTATTGGCCCGGCTGACCCCACAAGTGCAAGAAGTAATCATTGCCACTGACCCAAATATCGAGGGGGAGGCCACAGCAACCTACCTGGCACGTATGCTGACCAGCATGAACGTGCCCGTCTCACGTCTGGCGTCCGGTCTGCCGGTGGGCGGCGATCTGGAATATGCTGATGAAATCACGCTCGGTCGCGCTTTTGAAGGTAGGCGCCGGGTTGAGTAACGCCAAAAAGACGCTACGCGCAGGCTAAAAACAGAAAGGACCTTTATGGCCCTGGTAGTGCAAAAATACGGAGGTTCATCCGTTGCGGATTTAGCGGCAATGCGCCGCGTAGCCGCACGGGTGATTGAACGCCACAACGCAGGCGACACAGTGGTAGTAGTGGTTTCCGCCATGGGCGACACTACAGATGAACTGTTGGATATGGCCGGGGAATTAACTGACAACCCGCCCGCCCGCGAAATGGACCTGCTGCTCAGCGCCGGCGAACGTATTTCTATGAGTCTGCTGGCCCTGGCAATCAATGAGGCTGGCGTGCCCGCAACCGCTTTCACCGGCGCCCAGGCGGGCCTGCGCACCGATGGCCAATACGGCAAGGCCTCCATTGTGGGTGTGGTGCCCGAACGTGTGGCGCGTGCCGTGAGGGAAGGCAGCGTGGCAATCGTGGCCGGCTTCCAGGGCCTGGACTACGACACTGACAATGTCAACACGCTAGGTCGCGGCGGCTCAGACACCACTGCGGTGGCGCTGGCAGCCTCCCTGGGTGCGGACGTCTGCGAAATCTATACCGACGTCGACGGCCTGTTCACCGCCGACCCGCGCATTGTTCCCACCGCCCGGCGCATCACCTCCATCTCCAGTGAGGAGACTTTGGAGCTGGCCGCGCACGGCGCCAAGATCTTGCACCTACGCGCCGTGGAGTTCGCGCGGCGCTACCACGTGCCCTTGCACGTACGCTCTTCCTTCTCAGACAAGGAAGGCACCTGGATTCACACCTCCAAACAGGAAGACACCGTGGAAGCCCCTATCATCTCCGGAATTGCGCATGACCGCAGCAACGACAAGCTAACCATTGTGGGTGTGCGTGACCAGCCTGGCTTCGCTGCCCGCATTTTCTCGCTTCTGGCTGGCGCCGGGGTGCAGATTGACACGATCGTGCAGGACGTGGCCACGGCCGGCAACGGCTTCACCAACATTTCGCTAACTATCCCTGAGGGTGACGCCGCCGCCGCGCAGGAAGTGCTAGCTGGCGCCAAGGAGGAGCTGGGGATCTCTGATCTACAGTTCAACCCCAATGTGGGTACCTTGTCTTTGGTGGGTGCTGGTATGCGTTCGCACCCGTGGGTGAGCGCCAAGCTGTTTGATGCCCTGTTCCAGGCGGGTATTAACATTCACCTAATTTCTTCTTCTGAGATCCGTATTTCTGTGGTTGTCGACGACGACCGTCTAGATGACGCTGTGCGTGCTGTTCACACCGCTTTTGACTTGGATGCTGATCAGATTGAAGCCGTGGTATATGGAGGTACCGGTCGATGAGTGAGCTAAATCAGGGTTGCTGCGCGGGTCACGCTGACGGCGCTGATAAGGGCGCCGGCGCAGGTCACGCTGACGGCGCAGGCCAGGCTGGCAAGCACGGCTGCTGCTCGCATGAGGCTGCGGGTGCGGCTGGTGCGGGTGCGGCTAAGCCGGCTTTTGTGGCCGACGGCGTGAACGTTGCGGTAGTGGGCGCTACCGGCCAGGTGGGCCGGGTTATGTGTGCGATGCTGGATCAGCGTGACTTCCCGGTTAAGAGCCTGCGTCTGTTCTCTTCTGCGCGTAGCGCGGGCAGCGTGGTGACTTGGCGCGGCCAGGACATCACTGTGGAGGATGTGGCCAAGGCTGATCTGAGCGGCATTGACGTGGCGATTTTTAGTGCCGGCGCTACCGCTTCACGCGAGTACGCCCCCAAGTTTGCTGCCGCCGGGGCTGTGGTGGTGGATAACTCTTCGGCTTGGCGTAAAGACCCGCAGGTGCCGCTGGTGGTGGCCGAGGTTAACCCGCAGGCTCTGGCGCAGCGCCCCAAGGGCATTATCGCTAACCCTAACTGCACCACTATGGCCGCTATGCCTGCGCTTAAGGTGCTGCACGACGCCGCCGGGCTGCGTCGCTTGACGGTGTCTACCTACCAGGCGGTTTCGGGCTCTGGGCGCGCTGGCGTGAGTGAGTTGGCTGGCCAGGTGCGTGCGGTGGTAGGCCAGAACCTTGAGGGTTTGGCGCTAGATGGCCGCGCGGTTGAGTTCCCCCAGCCCCAGGTTTATGTGGCTCCGATTGCTTTTAACGCGGTGGCTTGGGCTGGCGGCGACGCCGGTGACGGCTCGGGTGAAACCGATGAGGAGCAGAAGCTACGCAACGAGTCACGTAAGATTTTGCAGATTCCGGACTTGGCGGCGTCGTGCACCTGTGTGCGTATCCCGGTTTTCAGTGGGCACGCGCTAGCTATTAACGCCGAGTTTGAGCGTGAAATCAGTGTGGAGCAGGCCCGCCAGCTGCTGGAGAACGCGCCGGGCGTCACCTACGTGGAGGTGCCCACGCCGTTGGACGGCGCGGGTCGTGATGGCACTTTTGTGGGGCGTTTGCGTGCTGACCAGGCCGCCGCGCCGGGTAAGGGCCTGGCCTTCTTCGCGGTGGGCGACAACCTGCGCAAGGGCGCTGCCCTAAACGCCGTGCAGCTTGCTGAGCTAGTTGCAGCCGAGCTAACCGCCTAGCCAACCCAGCTCGCTACGCGGTCCAAACCGGCTTAAACCGGCCAGCTGTGCGGCCGTGTGCTGGCTGGCCCGCAGCCATAACCCGGCTGGCCGCACGCAGCTGCGCTGAAACTGAACCAAACAAGCGTTGCCCGGGGCGATTTTCATCGCCCCGGGCAACTGTTGTCTTACCCTCATGTATAAGTTATTAACAACTTATCATGCAGTTTTCCCCCGGAATGCTGCGCTTAGTCTTCTTTGGACTCAATTTCGGGCAAAAACGCTGGTGAGATCCCCACCCTAGATGTATTTGAGCTTGTAATATGCAGATATGGCTGATCCTCTGCTTCCGATGACGCTAGGCGTTGGTGCGTCTTTAGTTAAGGTACTTCTGCAAGCTAATGGCTACGCAACAGAAGCTAACTCTGTCGGGGTTGCAAAAGAAGTATACGGCATTCTGTCTTGGTGGAAGATCCGTGGCGGTGATGCCGATGACCAACTTGCTAAGCAGATTGCTGAAGTTCTGGCGGAAAAGACTCGCGGCATGTATGAGGAGTGTCGTGATCAGGGTATTGATGAGGAGCAGCTAGGGGGTGTTGTTACTGAGGTTGAGATTATTTTCAATAAAGTTGTTGGAAACGATGAGTTACTCTTTTTAGCTGTAAACGATCCTGACAGTTTCTCTGAGGTACTTCAGGGTGATATTGGGCAGCGGCGTAAAAATATTGAATCTCGACTTGAGCCCTATTTTGATAAACTTGTTGAGGCTGCGGTTGATGAGTATGTCAAGCTTGCGCCTTGGTCACCAAAATTCCAGATCGAGGCACTTAAAGACCTTACCAATAAGGTTGCTGAAATTCTGAAAAACACTGCCAAAGAATCGGTTATTTTCGGGAGACGCCCAGATATTGCTGACTCTTATTATATTGAGCGTGAAGAACAGGTACGACTGTACAACCGAGTAAAGAAAGACCCTCGGCTGCGACTAGTCTTGGTTGGGATGCATGGTTGCGGTAAATCGCAGTTGGCTTCTGACCTTGCACAACAGTGTGAGAAGCAGGGATGGAGCCTTGTTGCCTGGATTAACGCAGCCTCTAGAGAATCTGTACAAAGTGATTTGGCCGAACTCGCTCAGCGGCTTCCAATTGATCGAAGTGATGAACCTACTCAGGATCAGTTAATCAATCGTTGTCTTGATTATTTCAAGTCTGCCAACGCCACTGACAGACTTATTGTCTTTGATAATGTTGAAGATATTAACGATCTCACTGGTTTAGTTCCGCGCGGTGACGGCTTGCGGGTGGTAGCTACTACCACAAATGAGTACGGTTGGAAGAACCAATCCTGGGATCAAATCAAGATTGGTGTATTTTCTCGTGAGGACTCAATTGAGTTGTATGAGCAGGTGTTGGCTGAGTATGAGCGTGTGTTGGGGGCTGATCACCCTGATACGTTAACCGTCCGCAACAACCTGGCTGGCGCTTATAAGTCTGCTGGGCGTTTTGGTGAGGCGATTGAGTTGTATGAGCGGGTGTTGGCTGAGCGTGAGTGTGTGTTGGGGGCTGATCACCCTGATACGTTAACCGTCCGCAACAACCTGGCTGTCGCTTATGACTCTGTTGGGCGTTTTGGTGAGGCGATTGAGCTGTTTGAGCAGGTGTTGGCTGAGTATGAGCGGGTGTTGGGGGCTGATCACCCTGATACGTTGAATACCCGCAATAATCTGGCTCTTGCTTATCTCTCTGTTGGGCGTCTTGCTGAGGCGATTGAGTTGTATGAGCAGGTGTTGGCTGAGCGTGAGCGTGTGTTGGGGCATGATCACCCTGATACGTTGAAAACCCGCAACAACCTGGCTGGCGCTTATAAGTCTGTTGGGCGTTTTGGTGAGGCGATTGAGTTGTTTGAGCGGGTGTTGGCTGACCAAGAGCGGGTTTTGGGTCCTGACCACCCTGACACGTTAACCACCCGCAATAATCTGGCTGGCGCTTATGACTCCGCCGGGCGTTTTGGTGAGGCGATTGAGTTGTATGAGCGGGTGTTGGCTGACCAAGAGCGGGTTTTGGGTCCTGACCACCCTGACACG
>ERZ772935.234-NODE-234-length-22773-cov-4.928251_pt1 | contig 22773 bp, 21 predicted proteins | sample MGYA00511683_ERZ772935 | MGnify/ENA primary metagenome ERZ772935 (study PRJEB29015, sample SAMEA2738086) | human oral metagenome | biome: human oral; feature: human-associated habitat; material: saliva | place: China | collected 2228 ...
ACATTATCAATCAATGTTGGGAGGCTGATTTGTTAAGATGACAAATTGCCGTTCGTACCACAGAAAGGATTTTTATGGCAAAGAAAGCCGAGTTGCTAGAAAAAGCAGCAGAACTAAAACTAGAAGTCAGTGAGAAAAACACAATCGCTGAAATTGAAGCAGCAATTGCAGAAGCTACAGACGCAAGCAAATCTCACGACAACAAAGACAAAGACGTTGTTGCTGAGCGCGAAGCTACTGTCGCTAAGTCTGGCAAACGTAGCCAAAAAGCTCTTGACGAAGCCGCTGAAAAAGCAGAGAAAGAAGCTCGCAAGGAAGCTGGCGACACTACTCCACAATCAGACGACGCCGAAGCTCACGTAAAGAAAGGTCCAAAGCCAGTTACTCGTCCACGCTTGGAGCGCCGCGGTAAGAAATATCAAGACGCTGCAAAAAACGTTGAAAAGAACAAATTGTACAGCTTAGACGAAGCTTTGAAGTTGGCTACTGAAACCAGCCCAGTCAAATTCGACGCTAGCGTTGAAATCCACATCCGCTTGGGCGTTGACCCACGCCAAGCCGACCAAAACATCCGCTCAACCGTAGCATTGCCACACGGTACAGGTAAGGACGTTCGCGTAGCAGTTTTTGCACCAGAATCAGAACACGCTGCCGCTAAAAAAGCTGGCGCTGACATCATCGGTGACGAAGAATTCCTAAGCCAATTGGACAAGGAAGAATTGAACTTCGACATTTTGGTCGCAACTCCACAGTACATGCCAAAGCTTGGTAAATACGCACGTTTGCTTGGTCCACGCGGTTTGATGCCAAATCCAAAGTCTGGCACTGTTGCTACTGACGTCGCTAAAGCCGTCTCTGAAGCAAAAGCCGGAAAAGTTGAATATCGTGTTGATAAGCAAGCCATCGTTCACTTGTCAATCGGCAAGGTGTCATTCGGCGCTGAAAAATTGTCAGAAAACGCACGCGCATTCTTAACCAGTTTGAACTCCCAAAAGCCATCCAGCTTAAAGGGCGTTTACGTCAAGAGCGTTGCAATTGCCACAACTATGGGCCCTGGCATTAAAGTAGAGAACTCTCTGTAATCTTTATATTTCAGGCAATCAAATCCCGTCGATTCTGGCGGGATTTTTGTGTTACTATTGCATTTTTCATTTTTTATGATAAAATAGTAAAGTCCACTAGGTACTGATGTTCGGATTCGATTTCCAGCCTGGCTGGACAAAAGAACCTTAACATCTTGTATCTAAAGTTTTCGTGAGAGAAAGGATGCGAAATGCACCGGCAACACAACACTCCATTGCGAGTGTCTGTTGTGGCGGTCTTTGTGGCATTGCTTATGGCGTTCCTCTTCGGAGGGACAACACGCGCCGACGAGGAGTCACTCCAGTCGGCAGCCACTCAGTCAGCCAACGTCGCGACCGAGGCCCAGTCCTCGGACACTGTCACCACGGCGGCAACGTCAGACAACGAAGATCAGTCTTCGTCTGGTGTCGCTACCGGCAGCAATTGCACTCCTCGGCCGATTTCGGCCGAAGAGGTTGCAGACCAATATGTGAAGACTGTAGATGGAACAGCCGAGTTTACCGCCTATGAGGCGGTCGAATTCGGCTTCACTCTACATCTGCAAGAGAGTCACTGTGCGGGTGACTCGATCACATTCTCTGTGCCTAGTGAACTAGGCACAGACGGGTCTTTTGAGCCCATCGAGATGAGAGCTAAAGATGGTACCGTGGTTGCAAAAGCACGGTACTCATCTGATCGCACCGTGGAGGTAACTTTAACCTCCGCGGTAGAAGACACCAGCAAGCACAACTTCCAGGCATCAGCCTGGTGGAAGGTGCACATGGAAGATGTCCTGGTTCCCGGAGAGATCCGAGAATTAGAATGGAACATCGGCGGTATCGTTCGCCGGACTCCCATTACAGTTGGGACGTGTCCCAACTGTAATAAACTGGGAGAGGGTCCCTCGAAATGGGGAGTGGTATCGTCTCTTAAGCCGTGGTATATGACAGTCACTGTCATTACCCCAACGGCGCGAGAAGACGGTCAGGAATTTGTCTTCACAGACAAATCCACATCACCTGGTCAGGACTTCGCCTGTCCTGATCCGACAGTGGGGCAAGCGGGGGTTTACTCTTCCGCTGGCCCCTGGGGTCAGCCAATGTACACGAGATTCATTGACGTTACGATTGAAAGCTGCGACAGCGAAAAAGCAGTTTTCAAGCTCGTATTGAACAAAGGCGAGAAGGCCAGGGTCAATATTCTCATAAACATCGATCCCGCGGACAAGGGTCCGTGGACCGATGAGGTGACATTCAATTCCCAAGGAAAGACTTGGGTGACCGTCACGAAAGTGACGAGGAAGGAATCTGGCGGCGGTGCCGGGTTCGATCCCGTCCCGACGCCAACGCCGACCCCGACTCCGAGCCCGAGTCCGTCGGCACCAAGCCCGACACCGAGTCCGAGCCCGACGCCAACCCCGGCACCTACGCCGGAACCGAGCCCCGTGCCGACACCGGCTCCTACTCCGACGCCAAGCGCGACTCCGGCACCGAGCCCGACCCCGTCGACATCTCCGACACCGTCGGTGACACCGACGCCAAGCACGACGCCGGAACCGGCGCCAACCCCGTCGACAACTCCGGCACCCACGCCGAGCACGACCCCGTCGGCGACATCGTCGGCAACTCCGTCGGAGGCTCACCAGCGCAAGCTGGCGGTGACAGGCACCGACGGAAGTGCGATCGCCGGAGCGGTCGCACTTCTGGCCCTCGGGAGTCTTCTCATCCTCCGAGCGCGCCGCCGCCAGGCAGCGCGTTCAAAGGGCTGATCCCCTCGTCGAGGGGTGTTAGTTTAATCGACTAGCACCCCTCGACGAAGACAGATAGATATCAGAGAGAAAAGGAGGTTCGTTCGCCCGCTCCACCACGGAGCGGGTTTTCTCTTTGGCTAGATATAGAAGCCTATTGATTTTATTACGTTATTATTGTAAAATAATAAATATGTCAGAATTAAATAACGAAAGTCTATTAGACGGCGCCGAATGCGCGAAACTAGCTCCCAAAGAAGCTGATCGCTTGTTTTTCCAAATAGACCCAAATATTCCAGACCAAGATTTAAGAGGCGTCAGAAAGACAGAAGCTGCGGAAGCCGCCATAACTATGTGCCGAAGTTGCCCAGTCTTAAAGCAGTGCCTAGAATATGCGCTCCGACACCCAGAATCTACAGAATATGGAATTTGGGGAGGTACAACTCCCTTTCAACGCAGAAGAATGTCACGATTAGGCGAAAATGCAATAAATAAAGCGATTAAATCGGCTGGAAAATAATTGCCATAACTCTTGTTTTTCGTTGTCATTTCTGCTACAATAGTCTGGAACATTACCAAAGACAGTGGCGACTTGACGTAAAACAAGTATAAAAATGCCACCGAGGGATGAAACTAACAGTTTTATTTGACGTCTTTGGTAGTGCGAGAATCAAAGACGTTTTTTGATTCTCCATTACCGCACGTTAACAAATTGGCACATAACAAATTAACTCAATCAAAGAAAGGATTTTTATGGCAATTTCACGCGATAAAAAACAAACTTTGGTTGCTGAACTGACAGAGCTATTAAAAGACGCTAAGGGTACGGCTTTTGCTCGATATCAAACCCTTACCGTTGCCGATCTACAAGAACTACGCAAGGCAGCTCGCGAAGCGGGTGTTACCATCAAGGTTGTTAAAAACCGATTGGTACGCGTAGCTCTTCAGGAAATCGATACTTACAAAGAAACCGACACCAGCTTATTGGTTGGTCAATTGGTTTACGCTGTAAGCACCGAAGATGAAGTTATGCCAGCAAAGGTATTGGACACGTTTGCAAAAACACATCCAGCATTACAACTTGCAGGTGGCTTCTCAGGCGAAGGCTTGGCAATTAGCGAAGCTGACGTTAAAGCATTGGCAGGCCTACCAAGCAAAGACCAGCTCGTTGCTCAAGTGGTATCACAATTGCTATCACCAGTACACGACACAGTCAACGCGCTTGGCGGCAATTTGCACGGACTTTTGGACGGCATCGAAGCCAAAGCTGCTGCTTAAGTTTAGCAATCAACACTAGTAACGTTGCAACAATCGCAACAATATAATAATAAAGGAGAATATCAATGGCTGATATTAAGAAATTGGCTGAAGAACTTGTAAAATTGACAGTTCTAGAAGTTAACGAATTGAAAAATCATCTTAAAGAAGAATACGGCATCGAGCCAGCTGCTGCAGCTGTCGCTGTTGCTGGTCCAGCTGCTGGTGGTGACGCCGCTGCTGCTGACGAAAAAACTGAGTTCACAGTTACTTTGAAAGACGCTGGTTCTCAGAAGGTTGCAGTCATCAAGGCTGTTAAGGAAATCACTGGCCTAGGTCTAGGTGAAGCAAAAGCTATCGTTGACGGCGCTCCAGCACCAGTCAAGGAAAAAGTTTCTAAAGACGAAGCTGAAGCTGCAAAGAAAACTTTGGAAGACGCTGGCGCTACTGTCGAGCTTTCATAATTTGTTATATAACGCCAATTTGTTTCGTTTAATCACCGTCCGCTCTGGGCGGTGATTTTTATGTCGCCAATCTTAATATCACGAACCGCATACCATTTTCAAGAGTAAAATTTGCAACACTTTTTCGTCCATATCTTATAGCACTGTGGAAAATCAGGAAAAATCAAACGACACGACTTGATATAAATGTAGGGATATGCTATATATTAGTTAAGTATTATAAAAAATAGACAAAGGAATTGCGAGAACCATGTCTGAATTACCAGAAAAGCAAATTAAGCGTCTGAGGACACTTATTCAAGAGGCGGAAACCAATTTAGCTGCCGCAAAAGAATTATTGATTAGTATTATTGGCGACGATGGACAAGTTGTCACGCCAAAAAATTCGTCAGATGATGTAACAGGAAAGATTATCGAAGGCGTATTTGACGGCCAGATGATGCTTAGTCCAGACGGCAAAAATTACCCAATCCCAGCTAACTACGCTTCAAAGTCGAAGCTGGTTGAAGGCGACCTGATGAAATTAACAATCGCTGAAGACGGCAGCTTTATTTATAAGCAAATCGGTCCTGTACCACGAAAGCAAGTCATCGGAACACTTGTCCAGCACGACGGAATTTACTACGTCGAGGCTTCTGGTCGCGAATATCGTATTTTGCTTGCTAGCGTAACTTACTTCCGAATTAACGTCGGCGACCAAGTTACAATTATCATCCCTGAAGACAATCCTGACGCAACTTGGGCTGCAGTTGAAGCTGCATTGTAAATATTATGCTGCCGAGCGAGTTTTTGCTCAGTTACGCCAGTTTTAACTCGGACAATAAGCCATTCGTCGAATGTCAAGTTGACGGTAAAATTGAGCGCCATGAATTATTCGGACAAAATTTGTCCCTTGAGTTTGATTTTTCCGTCAAATATTGCACAGGTTGGGTGGATTTTGAGAATCGCTGTAGCCAAATTTGCCCAGATTACGCCACGGTTGATGAAAAGTATGAAAATTGCCTAAAATGCCGCGACAAAACTGGCTTTAATCCAGCATTTTATAACGCTAGTTCGGTTTCTGTCCAACAAGAAAAAATCAATCAAAATCCGCACTTTGTTTACTTGGCGTACTTCGCGCCGAATGTCATAAAAGTCGGAATCTCGCAAGAAGAGCGCGGAATTCGGAGATTATTGGAGCAGGGAGCGCGATTAGCCATAAAACTAGAAACGTTTTCTTCGGCATTGATCGCCAGGCAATACGAGGCGAAAATTTCCAAGCTGGACGGAATAGTTGAAACTCTGCCAGTTCACAAAAAGATGGAATTGATAAAACAACCTTTTGATCGTGCGATTGGCGAAAAAGAATTGCGACAAAAATTACTTGAAATTGAGCAGAAAATTGGCGTGTCGTTTCCGAAGTCCAAGCTAATTCCTTGCGAAGATTATTTTCAAACCGCTGGCGTTGATTTGTCACGTGTCGTTTTAATGAAGGATTGCAGTCAATTAGTCGGACACGTACGTAGCGTCATCGGCTCAATTGTCATCACTGATTACGACGGTCAGCTGCTGGCTTACAACATCAAAAAACTTATTGGCTATCGGGCGCAAAAAGTTGACAGAGAAATTGAGCTGGATTTACCAACCGAGCAATTAACGTTATTTTAAGACCTTATTTTTACAATATTTTTTTGATGAAATAGCTTGAAATTTGACTCTATTACTGATATATATAAATCAAACTTTCACAGTAAAGGAGGCTATCAGTGAGCTTAACTACAATATTATTAAATACTTCAATAGTACTGGCACGATACTTGCCATACATCTTGGGAGTGGTGACTCTAATTACATCAATATTTATCCTTAAGAAAGAGAAAATTAGCAAGAAGTCTAAGGCTCTGCTGTTAACTTGCATAATTACTGCCATTATCACAATAATAATCGTATTTATGCGATCTCGAATACTCGGAAATCACATTTGTTAACTTCTGTCTCAAGGTATAGTTTGCTATAATTATCTCATGAGGAGCATGAGGGGATGAGTCAGGCGCTATATCGTAAATATCGCAGTCGCAGTTTGGATGAAGTTTTAGGTCAAGATCACGTGACTAGTATTTTACGTCGAGCGTTAGAGCAGGGAAAAATTGCTCATGCGTACTTGTTGACTGGACCACGTGGCGTGGGAAAAACATCGGTGGCGCGAATTCTGGCGCACGAGATTAACCACTTGCCATATGATGACGATTCTTCAAACTTGGATATTATTGAAATTGACGCAGCCAGCAATAACGGCGTTGACGACATTCGCGCTTTAAGGGAAAAAGCTCAAGTCGCGCCTGTTTCTGCGCCGAAAAAAGTTTATATCATCGACGAAGTTCACATGCTGTCAAAATCAGCATTTAACGCGCTGTTAAAAACCCTGGAAGAACCACCAGAACACGTGGTATTTATCTTAGCTACAACTGACGCCGACAGACTTCCAGCCACCATTCTTAGCCGCGTCCAGCAATTTTTCTTCCGCCCAATTCCGACGGAAATTATGACGCGCCAGTTAATGAATATAGCGAAAAAAGAGGGCTTTGCAATCGAAGAGGATGCCGCCAGGTTAATCGCTGAACGTTCCCGTGGCGGATTCCGTGACGGCATTAGTACGCTTGACCAATTGTCAATTTTAGCAACTCCAGACCAGCCGCTGACGGCGAATATGGTTACCGAATATTTGGGACTGAGCGACGCGACGATACTCGGTAATTTGTTGGATTCATATCCATCCGACGACAACGAGAAAGTCTTAAACATCTTTCAGGAATTAGAAAATAGCGGCGCAAATTCAGTTGTTGTGTCGCATCAATTATTATCGATTGCTCGCAATAGATTGCGGAAAAATCCAAACCTTATTGGGCTGGTTCAGCAATTGATCGAGGTTGATCGACACCCACACCCAGACTTGAAATTATTGACGATATTTATGAATAGCAATTCTCAGCCGGCAGAAAAGCCAGTCGCGCCAAAGAAAAATATAACTCAAGCCACGGCTCAAAAACCCGCCGAAAAACCAACGCCAATTAAGTCCGCTGAACCAACCAAACCGACAGAAAAGCCGATTGAAAAAGAAGAAAAACCAGCCGAGCCAGCAAAAAAAACTGCCGCAAAGCCAAAGAAAACCGACACGCCACTAGAGTTAAATTGGGAAAAAGTCATTGAAAGAGCGAAGGAAAAATCCCTCGGGCTGGTGTCATTATTGCAGAAAAGCCAGTGGTCGTTTGACGGTGAAAAATTGACAATTTACGCAGGTTCCGCGTTTTATAAGAAAAAGCTGGACGACGCGAAAAACAAACCATTGATCTCGGAAATTATCTCAGAAGAAACCGCGATGGATTTGGAAATTGATATAATTGGAGAGAAGAAACCGCCAGAGGACGAAAAATTGGCGGAAATTGCAGAATTAATGGGTGGCGGCGAAGAAGTTAAGCTGGAGGATATTTAATGGCAGACAAGAGCGAAGAAGTAAAAGGGAAGATACCGCCACAAAATTTGGACGCGGAAAAGAGTTTGCTGGGAGCGGTTTTAATTGACGAGGAAGTTTTGGCGGATGCCGCAGAAATTACTCACCCTAGCGATTTTTATGATAAGAATCACGGATTGATTTTTGCTGGAATGATGCGGCTATTTGAAAAACACAAGCCCGTCGACCTTCTGACCTTAACCGACGAATTGAAGCGAAAGGACGAACTGGAATTGGTTGGCGGATCGGCATATCTGACAGAGCTAACAAACTACGTCCCAACGGCAGCGCACGCATCGGCTTACGCGGAGATGATTGCGCAAGCAGCGGTTCGCAGGCGTCTGATCAAAGCGAGTGGCGATATTTCAGAGCTTGGCTATGACGAATCGACGACCACGCAGGAATTATTAGAGAAGGCCGAAGCTGAACTTTTCAGCGTGTCAGACCAATCGACCAAGCAAGATTTGGTCAGTCTGGAAAGTATTCTAACGGATAGTTTTGATCGAATTGAAGAGCTCAGTAAGAATAAAGGTTCTCTCAGGGGAGTTCGTACTGGATATCGTGATCTGGACAATATGACCGCTGGTTTGCAAAAATCAGATTTGATTATTCTGGCGGCGCGTCCAGCCATGGGTAAGACGACACTGGTGACAAACTTGGCTTATAACGTGGCAACGATTGAAAAAAATCCTGTCCTATTCTTCAGCCTAGAGATGAGCAAGGAACAGTTGGTCGACCGTATGCTGGCGGACGCGTCGGGAGTTGATAGCTGGAATATTCGCACTGGAAACCTGAGCGATGAAGATTTTGCAAAGTTATCTGAGGCTATGGGAGAAATGGCTGAGGCGCCAATTTATATCGATGACACGCCAGGATTATCGGTTTTGGAGATGCGAACTAAAGCGCGTCGAATTGCCCATGAGAATCCATTGGGACTAATCATCGTCGACTATTTGCAGCTTATGCAGGCCAACGGAAACCACAACGGGAACCGCGTTCAGGAAGTGTCGGAAATTTCCCGTGGACTGAAGCTTATTGCTCGTGAATTGAATGTGCCGCTAATTGCCCTGAGTCAGCTGAGCCGTTCTGTCGAATCTCGCACGCCGCCAATTCCACAACTAGCCGACCTGCGTGAATCCGGTTCCATTGAGCAGGACGCCGACATCGTAAGCTTTATTTATCGCCCTGGATATTACGAACCCGACAACCCAGAAGTCCAGAATATTACAGACTTAATCATCGCCAAGCACCGTAATGGTCCGGTCGGTAAAGTCCAATTGTACTTCCACCCAGAGCGTCTACGCTTTATGAGTCTGGATCGCAAGCATGAATAGAATTGTGTTATAATCATACCAATGAAAAAGCAAAAAGTTACCGATATATTCCTTTACCGATGGCGCTACGTTTTCGGCTATACGTTGCTGGCGCTGTTGTATATAGGGGCTATTATAATTTCCGCGTTGCACGTGCCGGGAGGTTTGTCGCAAGCAGAAATCGACATGGTCAATACGACAAATCACTTGAACTTCAGTATCGAAGGAATCGCCATCACGAATCTGCCATTTCACCTTCTTCAATTGCTATTCTTCAAGCTGTTCGGCGTCAGTTTATTAACAATTAAAGCGCCCGCCGTAATCCTTTCAATCGCTAGCTCCGTCGCTATTTTCTTCCTCTTAAAACGCTGGTTTAAGCCGTCCACAACAATTCTATCGCTATTAATCATGGCAACGACCGGACAATTCTTATTCATCGGTCAAAGCGCAACTGTTGGCATTTTATACATCTTTTACACCGCGCTAACTTTGCTTTTTGCTACATTGATTCTCCAGAAAGCCCAGAACGCCTCCATTTGGCGAATCAGCTTAGCCATTACCACAGCACTCAGTCTCTTCACTCCGTATTTTTGGTATATCAATCTGGGGCTTCTGATCATAGCCTTTCTACATCCACATCCACGCTATTTCCTCATCTCCAGAAAACATCGCAAGTCTTGGATTGTGCCGTTCGCCATTTTATTCGCGATTGGTTGTGTGATTGGTTTTCTTTGCTATAAATCCCACGCACTATTTTACAACCTCATCGGCATCAACAGCCTAAGTTTTGACATCGTTGCAAACCTCAGGACTTTATATTACACATACATCCGCATTTTCCCATCAGTCGTAGGAAACCAAATCACGCCAATTATGGACATCAACGCAATGGTGCTAATCGGACTAGGACTATTCCGCAGCTTCCAAAAAATCTCCAGCGCCCGCTCGTTTATGATTTGGTCGTGGCTAATCTTAGCATTGGCGCTACTCATCTTCCAGCCAAGCCTCACCCCAATAATCATCATCCCGTTATTCATTCTTTTGGCAGTCGGATTGGAATCCCTAATGAACATGTGGTATGGACTTTTCCCGCGCAATCCATACGCTCGCGGCACAGGACTGGTTCTTATATCAATGCTAATTATCGTTATGGTGGTGGGCGGCAGCTTCCGCTATATTGACGGTTATCGTTATTTCCCAGAGGCAGTTTCACGCTTTAATAAAGATTTATCTCTACTCCGTAAAAATACCGCGCCGACCGATTCATTCTCGTTATTGGTCAGTAAAGAAGAATCACCGATTTACGAAGCGCTTAAAAAACACAACTATCACCAGATATCAATTATCTACACAGCGCCAGCAAACGTCGGACAGACTCTATATGTAAGCCACAGCGTAAAGTCTCAAATTCCGCAGACTTACTCTGGACACCTGTCGTCAGTAATTGTCAATAACCATAAAGACGGCGATCGCTTCTATATCTACACATCCGACCGCAAATAGGGTATAATTGTAAGTGTTAAATAAGGAGGAATATGGCGTTTGATCAGGTAAAAATGCTGCAACAATTACGCAAAGCACAGAAACAATTAGGTAAAGAAATCATCGAAGTTGAGGCTGGCGATGGCGCTGTGATCGTACAAATCACTGGCGAATTAAAGATCAAGTCTGTAAAGATTGACCCAGAAATGGTCGACCTAGAGAATATCGAAGAGTTGGAGCACTGGATCGAAATCGCAGTTCGCGACGGTATGACAAAGGCTCAGGAAGTCGCTGCTGAAACTATGAAGCCATTGATGGGCGGCCTAGGCAACTTGCCATTCTAAAGCCATGTCAATCGATATTTTACCAAAAGCTCTAACCGCTTTAATTGATGATTTTGGTAATCTACCTGGAGTTGGACCGCGTACGGCTGAAAGATATGCCTACGCGGTTTTACGCCGCAACCCCAAATCCGCAAAGCAATTAGCGCATTCATTAGACCAATTGCACGACCGAGTAAAAACCTGCCCGAAGACGTTTGCGTTGATCGACTCAGATAACGATGTGTCGCCTTTATACGCAGATTCGAACAGGAATAAAAAAGTCGTTTGCGTGGTTGAGGAACCGTTAGATATCGTGGCCATAGAAAGAACAGGGCAGTTCCTGGGTACATACCACGTGCTGGGTGGCGTTATCTCACCAATTGACAATATTGGACCAGAGCAATTACATATCCCAGAACTAATTGAGCGTATAAAAACTGACGACGTTCAGGAGATTATTATCGCCACGAACGCTTCAGTTGAGGGCGAGTCGACCGCGCTATTCCTACAGCGCTACATCCAAGAAGCTGGATTAAATACGACCATCACACGCTTAGCCAGGGGTATTCCAGTCGGCGTTGACCTTGAGTACGCAGACCAAATCACACTGACGCACGCACTAGAAGGTCGAAAACAATTATAAGCTCAACGGCTTCATTGCCAATAAAAAAATACCCGCCATCTCGGCGGGTATTTCGTTGCTAGCTTAGCTTATTACATTTGGCGGCGGCTAGCGATGTAAGCGATAGTAGCTGTAGTTAGTCCACCTAGACCTAGTGCTGACATAATCGCGTCACTTGCACCAGTCTTTGGCAATTCTGGGCTAGGTGTTGGTGTTGAAGGAGTGTTTGGTGTAGGAGTAGGAGTTTCCTTACATTCGTCCAAGTTAGTCTTGTGAATCTTTTCGTTAAACTCTTCCTTTTTAATCTCCTTAGTGTACTTCTTGCCACCTTCTTCAATTACACAGACTGTGATCTTAACAGGAGCTTCCTTACAGTCGTTTGGATTCTTCGAATGCTTACTCTTATCGAATTCTGATTCCTTAATCTCTACTGGATATTTATTGGTCTCACGGTTGCAAACGATCATTTTTGGCTCTGGCTTAACCGTAACAGTTTTTTGACAGTTAGGGTTTTGTCTCTTAACTTCACCAGTTTCTTTACCGTTTACAGTAATAGTAACTGTGTAGTTGCCTTCTTTTGCGTAAGTATATTGAATTTCTGATGAGTTAGTTGTCTTGATGTTGTTATCACCGAAGTTGTATGTGTAGCTGGTGATAGATGCGCCACCCTTGGCAGTTGCCTTAACGCTGAACTTAAAGGTGTTTCGAGAAATTTCAGTTACTTGCAAAGCGTCACATGTTAGAGCAGGCTTTGCTGGAGGTGTTGTTGGGTTACCCCAAACTGGGTTACCACAGTCTTTAATCACACCAGTGATAAATGAGCCGTTATTGTCAAACCATGCGTAAATATTGTAGCTCTTAGGTCCGTCAACGAAGCTCTGACCAGTTGTGTATTGGTAGTAAGTATATCCGTTTGAGGTCTTGTAGCTACGTTGTGGCTGAGGCTGACGAGTACCAGCTTTAGATTGTACGGTTATAGCGTTTGTAGCTACAACACGACCGTCAACTGTAATATTACCATTTGCGTCAACTACACCTTCACGCATGTTTGAGCCACCTTGAACCATAGTCTCGGTAACGTACCACTCTTTGTATAGTTCTTTAATTTCTGTACGGCTGTATGCTGTTTGCAATTCTGACATAGAATGCGTACCACAGTATACAACGTTAAATTTGTTACAGCCGGCAGCCTGTGAAGGTGATGCCAACCAGATTCCACCGAGCATAGCAAATCCCAGAGAGATAGCGATGCCGATTTTCTTAAATTTGTTCATAAAAACTCCTCTTTTCCAGCCCTATCTTCAGGCTTTATGTCCTCATACTAGCACAATCTTTATATTTTGTCAATAATAATTTATAAAAATGTTTATGTTTTTTTCGATTGCGCAGTATTTTTAATAGTCCACCACATATTATACCACTTATGTAATTAAAAACAATATATATTATATTAGAGTAAAAATCATTTGTTATAATAAATAATATGCTAGACACAGCTAAACAATTCATTCAATCCGCAAACAATATAATTATTATTCAAGCCGAAAATCCCGACGGCGACAGCCTGGGTTCAAGCTTGGCGCTGGAAGAAGTCTTAAGCGACCTAGGGAAGACTGTTACTTTATATTGTCCAGTAGACATACCGAAATATCTTCATTATATTCGCGGTTGGGATCGAGTGCAGAACGACTTTCCGTTTCAAGCCGACGCCGCGATAATTGTCGATACGAGCGCGGACGTGCTTCTCAGTAAGGTATTGGAAACTCCTGGAGCGCGACATTTTCTGGAAACACACCCGACTCTGGTTATCGATCATCACACAGCCGAATCGACGCTCAGCTTTGATCATATTATGTTATCAGAAACTGTCGTGGCGACCGGGGAATTGCTATATAAACTGTTCAAGTATTCCGACTGGAAGATAAATGCCCAAGCCGCAGAAAACCTATTGATAGCCATTATGAGTGATAGTCTGGGACTTACTACGCAAAACACTACAGCTCAGACTTTCCATACGGCGGGAGAGCTTACAGAGCTGGGCGCATCCAATGCGGAAATTGAAGAGCGACGACGCGAATTTATGAAAAAATCGCCAGAAATTTTGGCGTACAAGGGAAAATTGATCGAGCGAATCGAATATTTATTAGACGGACAATTGGCGTTGGTGCATGTGCCATTTGAAGAAATCCAAGCCTACAGCGACGCCTATAACCCTGGAGCGTTGATTGGTGACGAGTTGAGGCTGGTTGAAGGCGTGGCGCTTAGTTGCGTTATTAAAACTTACCCTGACGGCAAATTAACTGCGCGCTTACGAGGTAATTTACCGATTGCCGACACCGTGGCTGGATATTTCGGTGGCGGCGGCCATCCGTACGCGGCGGGATTCCGCGTATATGAAAGCTATGATGAAATCGTAAGGGAATTAGTTACAGCGACGGATAAGGCTCTACAAACAGAACATTGATCCACTACGCTATTAATATATGCCTCTCAGGCCTGCTCTATCTAGTTGCTCTATCAAATCATCATTCACATCAAATGCGCCCTCAGACCATAGGGGGCCGTTAACTTTTCTTCGTACCTTTTCTACTCTGTCCGATATGCTAGGATAGATAAACCTTACTCCTTGATCGCGTTTCAGATAGTCCTGAAGTACCTTACCTACAGCATAGGCTCGCAACTCAAAACAAAGAATCTCTTTACTATCATTAGAGCATACTTCCAAAACTGGATTCGTGACACAATCATGAGCATGAGATGTCTCATGTGCTAATGCAGCAATATTAATACACATCAATACATTACGAGCTACGCTAACAATGGGACGAAGATATACTCTTGAATTGCCCATATTGTAGATGCTATTACTACAAAAACCGCCAACATCTGTTCTTTCTATTTTTGTGGGCGGGTAGTTATCTAAGGCGCGATACATATCATCAATACACATTCTGGCAGAACTTTCACTAGCAAAAGTATCGCTTATTCTATCTTTTTGCACTGGCATAGGAGATATCTGCCTTCCAGAAATAACAAACTTATCGCTACTAACAAGCGGTATTATATTTTTATCTGTCCAGTCTGAGTCAGGATGACTGTCTCCCAGCTCTTCACCTTTAACATATTTCATAGGCTCCAGCATTTGAGCCGTGTTATATAAATCTAGCGCCAGCTGTCCTAAGTCGTTAATTACGCAAGGTTTTTCCAAAGCGGTGATTAGCCCCTCTTTCATGAGCTTCAAATAGTCCAATGAAAGAGGTTTGTCATATCCAGACACAGGCGGATACATAAAATACACTTCTCCCATAAGCTCTTTATTATGCGTTAAATAGTCTATTCTGTCAAACATAAGGTCTTATCTGGCGACATAGCTACGACGTCTTAAATCCTGATAGGACTAGGTTAGGGTTGACTTTTTAATATAAGTGTGATATAAATAATATCAGCTTTCGTTGATAAGTTGAGTAAATCCTTATCCGAAAGCGCACTTTGACAAGCAGCCTAGCACAGGATGAGGTTTTATTCCTTTTTTTGAGGAGAAAATGGAAAGAGGAATGGAATCTCGTCCTGTGTTAAAGAACAACACTTAGCCACATTCACGTGGGGATGAGAGGAAAGAAGAGATCATGGAACTCATCGATTCCCGTACGGGGGAGTGCCAAGGATACGTCCTGACCAACGCTCTTTCAAAATCCCCCACTAAGACCCTAACGACGATCTTCGTTAACAAGGAATACTGGGGAATGCTTGAATCTATAGACAAGGCTACTGAACAATTAGCCGAATCTTACGGTAGAGCGTTCGGACCCGCCGACAAGCACGACTTGTCTAGTGCGCTGGATGAATTCAAATGTGCAGTCTTTACTATGGCCGCATATCGACGGATCGGAGGAGGATGTTCAGAGATTGAAAGCACAAACTCAAACGACCTATCCATCATGTCAGCCTATGTTAAGCGCATTTTGCGGGATCGTATTGAGATACCCGTCTTAGAAAATGTAACTAACAAAGGCATCGGCGGCATTGTATGCCTTCGGCTCGCTCTCTTTATGGCCTTAGCTTACGAGTTTGTGCTTGAAGAGGTTACAGTGGCACTTCACAACCAGTACCTCGAGCACTTCTATCATATGCTGATGTGTAAACAGAGAGCCGAAGACTGATAATCCGAGTCCAACTCGGCATGCAATAGCGGCAAGTTGTTCTTTTTTTACAAAGGCTGCTTGTCGCTATTCTTGAATTTGATATACCAACAGAAGCCCCAACTGGGGCTGTTTTTTATGTCAATTTTGAAAAACTGACCAGAGTGCCGTACAATAGAACTAATGATAAAACTCTATAACACGCTCACTAGACGAAAAGATGAACTGAAACCACTTGACGGAGAAACGGTCAAGTTTTACACCTGTGGTCTAACAGTTTATTCGCAGCCGCACATCGGCAACTGGGTTGGTTATATTTACTGGGATGTGTTGGTACGATTGTTACGCTGGCAAGATATTCCCGTTATTCGAACGCAAAACATCACTGATGTTGGACATTTGACCAGCGATGACGATAACGGCGAGGACAAAATGGAAAAAGGTGCGCGCCGTGAGGGGAAGACTGCTTGGGACGTGGCGGAGAGATACATTTCCGTTGCAAATCATGAAGCTTACGACGTGCTGAAATTGATAAAACCAGATTATTTGGTGCGGGCGACGGACTATATTCAGCAGCAGATTGACTTCGCAAAAGGACTGGACGAAAAAGGATTTTTATATAAAATCGACGGCGACGGCATGTATTTTGATACGTCGCTTTTGAAGGATTACGGGAAATTAGCGCGGTTGGACGTGGCGGGCCTGGAAGCTGGTGTCAGAGTGAGCGTTGAAGGAAAGCGCAATATTACTGACTTCGCCGTATGGAAGTTTTCACCAAAAGACGCCAAGCGCGATATGGAGTGGGATAGTCCGTGGGGAATTGGCTTTCCTGGCTGGCATCTGGAATGCTCGACAATTGCCCGTGAAACACTTGGGGACTCTATTGATATTCACGCTGGCGGGATTGACCATATTCCAGTTCATCACACGAATGAAATTGCCCAGAGTGAAAGCCTGACTGGAAAACAATTTTCTCAAATTTGGCTACATAATAATCACATAAAAGTTGACGGCCGGAAGATGAGCAAATCACTGGGAAATATTATTACGCTGGAAGATATTATTTCGCGAGGGTTTAGTCCGATGGCGTTTAAGCTGGCGATTCTCAGTAAGCATTATCAAACGGAGGGCAATTTTACTTGGGAAATCCTGGAAGCAGCGCAGGCGCGATTGAATCATTGGCGGGATTACGCGGTTCTGAGACATCAGACTCACGACACACTGGAAGATGACGACGATAAGGACGAGCAGGATGATTCGGTTTCGTTATTAGCGGGACGTCAGGCGTTGGTCGAGAAATTGAACGATGATTTGGATACTCCAGGCGCACTGGCGTTGATTGATGAAGTATTTTCAAAGTTGGATCATACACCGCTCGATAAGATTCACCGTCAGAGTTTAGTGCAATTTATTGATGAGATTGACGAGATTTTAGAGCTGGATTTGGCTGAGTCTACGCCTGATATTACTGACGATTTGAAGAGGTTGATTATCCAGCGACGTCAAGCGCGCGCAGAGAAAAATTGGGAAGAATCCGACAGAATTCGCGATGAACTTCTTCAGGCTGGCGTTGCTGTTCGTGATACGCCAAGCGGCAGCATTTGGGCATGGAAATAGCCCGCTGGACTCAACGGGCTATATTTTTTCTATGCGTTAATTACTCTTCGTTTTTCAATTTCTTAACTAATTTATTAAGAGGTTTTTCGCTTTCAACACGCTTAGACTTGGCTTGCTCCAAATAATTATCCAGCAAAACCTTCACGACGCCAGCGGCTGGAATGGCAACCAAACCACCCAATAGACCACCAACATACAAACCAATTGTCACCGCGACCAAGACAGTCAGAGCCGACAGCTCAACCTTCTTTGATTGGATGGACGGGGAAACAAAGTTATTTTCAATTTGCTGATAAACAACGAAATAAATCGCGTAAATAACGCCAGCTGTCATATTATTGAAGAATAGCAGTAGTGATATCAACGCGCCAGCAATCGTTGCGCCAAACATCGGAATTAGCGTCAACACAAACGTCGCCATAACGGTGAGCATTGCCAAATTGGAATTTATGACAGGGAATGTCAAACTCAGCACAAACACCACGAAACCTGATAATATCGCATCGATTCCAGAAACCGTCAATTGCCCAGAAACATAACCTGTGACCACATTATACATTCGGCCAACCAGCTTCTTATGACGCTCCATTTTTTCTTCGTCGTTGTACAATCCCCACAAACGCTTCACCCAAGTTGGACCCTCGAGAAGCATCAGGAATGACAGCACCAGCACCAAGAATAGCGAGCCCAAGAACGACGCCAAAGAACCAACACTAGATAATAAATTCGTGCCGACGCTCGTAGCCCAAGACGAAGATTGCTGCTTAATGTTTTCCATCATCGAATCGACTTGCGGGCGTAAATTATTCTTATCAATAAAATTATTGACACCGCGCCACTGTGAGCTTGCTTGGTCGATTATACTCGGAATGCTCTCGACAAATTTGGCGGATTGTTGGACAATTGGCGGAATAACAAACCAGATCACACAACCCAAAAGCAAAACCAGCGTCGTATACGCCAGCGCCGTGCCACCTAATCGACTTTTCCCGGGCAATTTTTTAGCAATTGCTGCAACTGGACGATTCAGCGCCAACGCCAAAAACAGGGAAATTCCTAGCAAAATAAGCGCATCCTTTGCGGAATAAATTGCCAGACCAGCCAGACCAAATCCCATAACGACCAGCCAAAATCGCACAAATGTTTTCGTGTCTATCTCTATACGTACTTTCATAATTAAACTTTACCAGCTTTTCGGCGTGTCCGCAACGCCGACAGAGATAATTTACTATCATAAGACATTGCGCCGTAGCGGAAAACGCGCACCGATAGCCACATAACAAACACTGCTGTAGCAACCAAAATTGCCGTGCCGAGCAAAGCTTCCCAAATCGGCAAGTTGCCTATTGCGTTTCGTAATAACAATGGAATCGGCGCGGTGAATGGAAATAGCGACAAGAACTTAACGAAGAAATAATCAGGGAAGGAAACGAACGCCGTGATTCCGTAAAATGGACCAATGAATAGCATAATCACAATTCCGAACCACTGGCTGGCTTCTTTGGCGGTCGGCATCATCGCACCCAAAGTTACCAACATTCCCGTAAATAGAGTGAAGCTGGCGGAGAAAATTATGATCGCTAGACCAATTCTCACGGGATCAAACACGAGCGTGCTCAAGTCTAGATTAGGCAATTGCAACTTTGAGCCAAACGCCAAATAGCCCGCCAAAACTGGCAAAACAATTACCAAAATCTGAATCAAAGCCAACACCATCAAAGACAGAATTTTACCCGTAATCAAAGTATCGGTTTTAACAGTCGTAAGCAGCATTTCCACCGTGCGATTTTCTTTTTCCTCGGTGGTGCTAATAAGCATTTGATTGCCAAAAATGCTAATGAGGATAAACAAAATAGCCAAAAACATTCCCGGCACAATCATCTCATTAATGCCGCCGTGCTCTTTTCCGTCCAGATATGTGGTTGATGACAATTGGATTTTGTCGCGTAAAATCGCAACTTGTGCTGGGCTGATGCCGCTTGCTACCGATTGACTCAATAAACTCTGTGCCACCGCACTATATTTTCCGTTTTGGAATAGCCCAACATCTTTACCGTAAACTTCAACCTTTTGCTTACTCAAATCCTTTGGAAAATAAACATACGCATCAACCTTATTATTTTTTACGTCGTCAATTCCAGATTCTTTCGATTTGGCAGTTTTGGCTTTAATTGCCGCCAGTAATTCTGGCTTTACTAACTTCGAATCGTCCGTGACTTCCAGCGAAAATTCTTGCTTTTCCAGATTTTTTGACGCTTCAATAGTCGTGCTTTGTGACCAAAACATAATGCCGTACAGCACGCCAATCAACAAAGGAAATCCCAAGGCCGTCAACCAAAACGTCGGTTTTTTCAGCGTTCTAAGCGTCTCAAATTTGAAAACCGTCCCCAAATTATGCATTTTACTCATCGCTCAACTCCTTCGCTTCGCCGCCGTAAACTTGAACAAAAATGTCGTCCATTGACGTGCCGCCAAATTGTTTTTTCACTTCTTCCAATGTTCCGTATGCCGCCGCTTGACCGTCCTTCAATAAAATCAAACGATCGCACAATCTTTCAACTTCCTCCATCTGGTGCGTAACGTAAATAATTGTCGCGCCAGCTTTTCGCTGCTCCTCAATTATATTCATCAGCAAACGGCGATTCACTGGATCAAAACCTTTGGCTGGCTCGTCCATAATCAGCAGTTCTGGATTGCCCATAATCGTTACGCCAAGCTGAATCTTCTGCTGCTGTCCGCCAGATAATTTATCAAGTTGCGTATTAGCCTTGTCGCTCAAATTGACGCGCTCCAAAAACTTCATAGAAAAATCCTTAGCTTCTTTGCGACTCAAGCCTTTCAATTGACCAAAGTAAAGCATCACGTCTAAGACTTTTTCTTTTTTATACAAACCGCGTTCCTCAGGAAGATATCCGAGGCGAATCTGGCTATCCACCGAATATGGCTTGCCGTTTATCAATAAATCGCCCGCGGTCGGCTGGTATAGTCCAAGCAGTGCGCGCAACGTCGTAGTTTTTCCCGAGCCATTGCTACCCAAAAAACCAAAAACTTCGCCGCGAAAAACGTCGAAACTCAGATCTTTAATGACAGTTTTATCACCGAAACTCATCTTAAAATGACGAATCTCAACCATTTTTTTATTATCTGGCATACGCCTCCTTTTCTTTAAATAAAATTATAGCACTTAGCGCGGTAAAAAAGATATAATATAAATATGCGACTGCTGGTTATTGAGGACGAACGAAAAATTGCGAGGGTTATAACCGAATCTTTGAAGCGCGAGAAATACGCGGTTGATGCGGCGTACGACGGAGAAGAGGGCTTTAATTTGGCAGATAGTCAACCGTATGATTTGTTGATTGTTGATCGAATGTTGCCGGGATTAGAAGGCGCGGAGATTGTTAAAAAATTGCGCGAGAACGGGAAAAATATGCCTATTTTATTCCTTACAGCACTAAGCACAACTGAAGATAAAACACTCGGGCTGGACGCGGGAGCTGATGATTATTTGACTAAGCCTTTTGCAATTGATGAATTATTGGCACGAGTGCGAGCCTTACTTCGTCGCCCACCAATTCAGCAACCAAACATCTTAAAAATTGACAATTTAACAATCGATAAGCAACAGCAGACGGTAACTCGCGCAGGAAAAATTATCGACCTCACAAGCAAAGAATATGCGCTGCTGGAATATTTGATGCAGCATCCGAATCAGATTCTCAGTAAAGAAACACTGATTGATCACGTTTGGGATTTTGACGCTGATATTTTGCCAAATAATGTCGAGGCGTACATAAAAAATCTGCGCCAAAAAATCGACAAACCATTCAAAAAACAATTGATAAAAACCGTGCGCGGCTTCGGCTATAGGATTGAATCATGAAAATTTTTACTTCAGCAACAATTAAGCTGGCGGGCTGGTATTTGATGATTTTGATGATCGTCAGTTTGCTGTTTAGTAGCATTATTTTTCAGGTGGCGCGCTCGGAAGTTGATGCGCAAATTCATAAAATTATCGTTCAAAGGAAGGGCGATTTTCCTGCAATTAATTTGTCAGAGAGAATAGATAATTCAACTCGAAATCTTTTGATTAGTTTGGGCTATATCAATCTTATCGTTCTGCTCGCTGGCGGTTGGTGTTCATATTTATTGGCGAAAATCACTTTGCGACCGATAGAAACCGCCCACAAAGCCCAATCGCGATTTGTTGCTAATGCCAGCCATCAGCTCCGAACTCCTTTGGCAATCATGAAAGCAGAAACTGAATTTGCGCTAAAAAATCGGAAGGGGAATAAGGCGGAACTTACAGAAACTCTGGAAAGCAATTTGGAGGAAATAAATAAATTGACCGAACTTACGGCAATGCTTCTGGAACTGTCGCGGACGGAAAATAAGTTGGCGCTGGAAGATAAAAGTTTCAATTTGACGGAATTGATATCCGAGCTCGTTCGCGAACGGAAAGCCGAAGCGCGAGTTAAAATGAATTGCCCAGAACACATAAATATTCCGCTTCATCACACCGCCACGCGAGAATTGTGCGCAATTTTACTCGACAATTCATTGAAACATAGCCCGAAAAATTCTGTGGTAAAAATTTGCATCATTCCATCGAAACAAAACATCACCGTCAACTTCATCAACGACGGCACAATTTCACAACAAACTTTGCCACACGTTTTTGAGCGATTTTTCCGCGGCAACCAACAGACGAAAGGCTATGGATTAGGATTGCCATTAGCGGAACAGTTAACAAAAGCGCTAGGCGGACAAATCTCTGTTAGCACCTCAAAAAACTCAACCATCTTCACAATTTCCTTGCCGATTCTGTAAATTTTCAGCTATTTTTCAGAATTAGATGTTGTAATAGGATTGTTGATTGGCAAATTGTCGATCCGAAAGGGGAAGTATGAGTACAACATTTTTAAGCAAAAAAGGATTTAAAGAGCTTCAGAAAGAAATTTCTGGACTAGAAATTTCAGAGAAAGCGCTTACGTTGGAATTGAAGGAAATTGGGCGCGCCAAATCGCGTGATGACAAATTACGCCGCAACGATGTAATTACGCAACTGGAAAATATCCAATCAAAAATCTTTACGAAGAAAGATATTTTACGTCACGCTAAGCCGCTACCAAGGAAGCGTGATCGATTGAAAATCGCTATTGGCTCAGTCGTGGATTTAGTGGATCAGCAAGGAAAAATTTTCCGCTATACGCTAGTTCATAGCCTGGAAGCAAACCCTCTGGACGGGCGAATTTCCGTG